>Ga0302311_10001282_pt1 | contig 30121 bp, 26 predicted proteins | sample III_Palsa_N1_3_FD_200449 | JGI IMG/M metagenome (GOLD analysis project Ga0302311, IMG submission 200449) | Peat permafrost microbial communities from Stordalen Mire near Abisko, Sweden - III_Palsa_N1_3 | ecosystem: Environmental > Terrestrial > Soil > Palsa > Peat permafrost | place: Sweden... | reverse complement strand
GCCTTCCCGACCCGCGCTGCAACGCGGGCCTACTCGGAGACCTTAAGGATCATTCGGGAAGGTACGCCCTCCGCGTGCCCTCCCGAAACCGATCCACAAGTCTTGAGCATTGCTCCAGGCAGCGACGCTCCGGAGACTTCCCTCAGGACCTTCAGCACAGGCACCAGGGTCGGCGTCGGACCAACGACCCGCAGCCGGGCGGCTCCGTGCGCCGTGAGCAGAGCGCCCCGGACGTCATCGGGCGGCCTCCCGGGATTCGAGTTCTCGCAACCCGCCACGCCGCAGGTGTCACACGAGATCTCGGCATCCCATCAAAGCTCATCGCGATGAATGAACTGGTTCACCTGGCGCACCACCATGCCCCCGCAGCCACTGCACCGCGCTTCGATCCTTGCCGTCTGACCAGCCATCCGGACTCCTCGGTACCCCTGTCGTGCCGACCCTCTCGCGACTGGAGAAGACGCCGGAATCCGCCCCTGTGGGTTACGCAGAAGGGCCGTCTATAACCGGATAGCCGATCTGGGCCGCCACGTCGGCAACCTCTGGGAGGGACACCCCAGCGTTCAAGGCGGAGACCACCTCTCGACTGAGTGGACGGCCGGCATACACGTGGTGCACCACATCGATGTCGACCTCAGTCTCGTAGTAGTCCTCGGCGAACCTCTGGAACGCCTCCGGCGTCGGGTCGATCAGCAACTGGAACAGCCAACCTGATCCGTCCGGGTCAGCGTGACCTTCGGGGAAGTCGATCTCCCCGGCCCGCCACTGGTCGTCCCCGTCTCGCGCCACAAGCAGGCGGTCACCATGGGCATTCCGTCGTCCGTGAAGGCGAGCTCTTCGACGCAGCCCCGGAACATCTCGGGGACCGAGTCGATCACTCCCGGCCATGGCCCGTCGTTACCGTACGGGCTCATCGGCGACTCGTGGTCGAAGCCTCGGACGTAGGCGCCCGCCGGAGAGAAGACAATGTCGAACTCGTCTCCCGAGCCGTTGCGCATCGAGGCGATCTCCTCGGTCTCGGACCAGCTCGCGCTGAAGGAGTAGTAGCGCTCCCCGTTCGGATTCAACACTGCCTCAAGCATCGCCATCGACCGGCACAGACCCCGCAGGGTTGGAATGTCGGAAAGGGCTCGGGCAGCATCATGAACAGTCACACGGCCATGCAACCGGATGTCACTGACACCCTCACCACCACCCGCGCCTGCGCCTGCGCCGAGCAGCAGACCGCCGAACACATAGGCCCCTTTCCTCCAGGGGGTGCCGAGTCAGTCGGCCGCAGGATCAGTCATGGTGGAGCTCCTGCCCGCGAACCCGTGGCCGACCGACCTTGACCCGCGACGAAGGACGGCCACCATCACGGAACCGAGGAAAGGCCTCGCCACGATCCTGCCGGACCGTCACCGCTCCAGGAAACGCTGGGGCCACCAGGTGCCGGCGCCCCATGCCACCCCTGCGCAGCTGGCAGCGGCCGGGTAGCGGATCGGGTCGGCGACCAAAACGGGCTGACAGATCGTCCGCGCAGTGGCTACGATGCGGGCGATGAAGAACTTCTCCTCGTACCGAATGGGGGAATCGTTCACGCAAGGTGAGTGCTGATGGCGCCTCACCTCATGAACGAGTTTCCGACCCACCTGTTGATGTGGCAGCGCGTGCGCGAGTACGCCGTGCCACCGTCCATGATCGAGACCGCAACGGCACGGCGTGCCCGGGGCGACTGGGCGGGGGCGTGCGCCGCCGCCCGGATCGACGTAGATCTCGATCTTCGCGCCGTGCGGCACCGCCACGGCGCCGATCTCGCCACCCGCCTCCGGACGGATCTGCGCCTGCTCGCGCCGGACCTGCTCCGCTGGCATCTGCCCCGGATCGCCCCTGACGGTCGGCTCCGGCCCGGCCTCACCATCTCGCTGGCCCGCTACGGATCCGGCGACACCGTAGCGCCACTGCACCTGGTGGTGCGGACGCCGCCGACCTGGGCGGATGCCGGACAGCGTGTCTCGCTCGCCCTGTGGGAGGGGCCGGGGAGCGGCGCTCCCGGGCACCACCCGCATCCGCATCCCGACCGGCGCTTCCGGCTCGACCTGCACCGGCACCTTTGGGATGCCGGTCGCAGCGGTGAACTGGCCGGCCGCTGTGGTGCGGACGGGCCACCGGTCGCGGCGCCGCCCGGTCACCCGCACGCAGCCGGCCCCCCGCACGCGTCCGACCAGCCGGTCCCGCCGGATCGGTCGCGCCCGCTGGAGCGAGCTGATCCGCGCGCCGTCCACGAGTCCTGGTGGACCGCGCGGTGGGCCGCCGAGGCGGAGTTGCTGTTGCGGGCGGAGGGACGCTCGCGCGGCGGCTTCACCGTGCGGCTCGGCAGGCGGGACCACGCCGTGTTCGAGCTCGTCGCCCCCGACGACAGCCATGCCCCGACGGTCCGGCCGCTGCAGGAGGCGCTGGGGCCGCAGGACGTCGCGGCGCTTCCCGCGCTCCCGGAGGCGGCGATCCGGATCCCGCCGGATCTGGAGCTGCTGCGGGCTGGCCTGGTCACGGTCGAGCGGTTGCACCCGCTCGTCGCCGCGGCACTGGGTGGAGTCGGCTCGACCGCGGAAGCCGCCCGCATGCACTGGCCCGGTGATCCACACCGGGTGGAGTGCCGCGGCGAGGTCCACCGGATCGCGCTGCGGAACGGGGTGCTGACGGCGATCGATCACGACCTGGCCCAACTGCGCCGGGAAGAGCTGCTGGTGGCACTCGGCGGCCCTGCCCTGCCCTGTCTGCGGGCGATCGACGCGGTGCACCACAGTCCAGAGGCCCTGCCTGCGATCCGGGAGCGGCTCACCCACGGGGACTTCGCCGGAGCGCTCACCGTGGTCGAGGGGCTGCTCGGCCCCAAGGCGGTCCTGCGTGACGGACCGCTCCGGGACGAACTGGAGTCGGCCGCGGCCGGCTGCATCGACCACGGGGTCTTCCGTGCAGGGCTGATCGCCGTGCACCCCGCCGCTGGCGCGGCTGGCGGTGGTAACGACCTGGGCGAGCGGCACGCCGAGTGGGGACATCGCCCCCGTCTCGACCGCCGCACGCCGCTCGCCCTACGCCGCAAGCGGAGCAGCCAGCCCCGGCCCCGCACCGGCCTGGCCTCCTGACCGGCTCCCCACCGACGACTTTCCAGCGCCGCGCCCACCATCCGGCCCACCCACGACCTCCGGGACGGGCTGCCCCGTTCCCCTACGCCACCCCAGGTGATACCCATGACCTCCACCGTCCTCCTGTCAGCTCCGGCCGTCGTGACGCCGTTGTCCAGCCCGTCCGAGGCTGCCGACACCGCCACCCAACTCGCCGTCGCCGAAGATCTCTTGACCCTGCTGCGGACGACCACGACCGAGCCGCGCCCCGACGAGCAGCTCGAAGCGCTCACCCTGGCCGTCGCCGCCGACTTGCCGGTCCTGATCTGGGGCGAGCCGGGAATCGGCAAGACCGCGGCGCTGACTCAACTCGCCGCCTCCCTCGATCTGCCGCTGACGACCGTCATCGCCAGCGTCCACGAACCATCCGACTTCTCCGGGCTGCCCATCGTGGGCGACGACCCGGCCGTGCAGGGGGTGCCGATGGCACCACCGCAGTGGGCCGTGGAGCTCGTGCGGGTCGGGCGGGGGCTGCTCTTCCTGGACGAGCTCTCCACCGCCACCCCGGCCGTCCAGGCCGCGCTGCTCCGGGTCGTCCTGGAGCGGCGGGTCGGCGCACTGCAACTGCCGCCTGGGGTAAGGATCGTGGCCGCCGCCAACCCCCGCGCGTCGGCAGCGGACGGCTGGGAGCTGAGCCCGCCGCTGGCCAACCGCTTCGTGCATCTGTACTGGGCGCACGACCGTGAGGTGGTGGTGCGCGGTCTCGGCGGAATCTGGCCCCGGGCCGAGCTGCCCCGGTTGGTGCCCGCCCGGTTGCCGGAGGCGGTGGCGTTCGCCCGACGCGCGGTCTGCGGGTTCCTGAAGGCCCGCCCGACCCTGATCCACCGGCTGCCGACCACGGAGACACGGCGCGGTGGCGCCTGGCCCTCGCCCCGCAGCTGGGAGGCCGCGCTCACCCTGCTGGCCTTCGGCACGGCGGCCTCCGTCTCCCGCGAGGTGCTGGCACTGCTGGTGCGCGGCGCGGTGGGGGACGGTCCGGGGTTCGAACTCCTCGCCCATCTGGACCGGATGGACCTGCCCGACCCGGAGACGCTGCTGGCCGACCCGGCCACCGCCGAGCTGCCGGAGCGGGGTGATCTGCGTCAGGCGACGTTGGAGGCGGTGGTGGCCGCGGTCGGGGCACGGCCGGAGCGAGCGCGGTGGGAGGCGGGCTGGGCTGTACTGGTACGGGCGCTGGAGACCGGCGCCCCGGACCTGCTGGTCGCCCCGGCAACGGCGTTGGCCGCGTTGCGGCGCGACGACTGGGAGGTGCCGGACGCGGTGGAGCGACTGGTCGGGGTGGTCGGTCTCGCCCAGCGGGCGGACCAGTCGGTGGCACGGGTCGCGGCGGGCGGCGCCGCGTCCGCGACGGGGACCCACCGATGACAGGGGCCTCGAAGCACCCCGCGCGGCGACCCGCGCCGCGCCGCGAGCCCTACCCCGAAGCACACTCCGAGCCGCGGCCGATGCCGCGCCCGATGTCCAGGCCCTCGCCGCCGCGTCCGGTACGGGCGACGGTGCCGGGGCCGCCGGTCGGCTCCGGCACGCCGGTCGGCCGCCCCGGCGCACCGCTGGACACGGAGAAGCTGTTCGCCGCCCGGCTCTATGCGGTGAAGGTCCGCCCTTACCTGGCCAGCGCGCTCTTCGCGCTGCACGTGGTCGAGGACCGCTCGGTGCCGACGATGGCGGTGGACACCCACTGGCGCTGCTACGTCTCCCCCGCCTTCGTGGCGCGCACCTCGTTGGAGGACCTGGCCGGCGTCTGGGTGCACGAGGTCTCTCACCTGCTGCGGGACCACCACAGGCGGGGCGAGCGGTATGCGCGGGAGCACGATGAGGACGGGCCGGGCGAGCGGCTGCGGCGGAACGTCGCCGCCGACTTCGAGATCAACGACGACATTTACGGCGACGGTCTGCCCGTGCCGGCCGGAGCGGTTCTGCCGTCCATGCTGGCGTTGCCCGACGGGCTGCTGATGGAGGAGTACCTGCGCCGGACGCCGATGTCCGGGCTCGCCGCGGACCTGGCCTGGCTGGACTGTGGCAGCGGTGCCGACGGGCAGGAACGGCCGTGGGAGCTGGGGTCTGGCGGAGCAGAGGGGCTGACCAGGCTGCAACGGGACGCGGTCCGCTTCCGAGTCGCCGAGGGGATCAAGGGCCGGCCGGGCGACGCGCCGCAAGGATGGCGCCGGTGGGCCGACGAGGCGTTCCATCCGCCGCAACCGTGGCGGCAGTTGCTGGGCGCCGCGGTCCGCTCGGCGGCGGGAGCCCCGGGGCTCGGCGAGGACCACAGCTACCGGCGGCCGTCCCGGCGCTCGGCCAGCGTCCCCGGGGTCCTGCTGCCGAGCCTGCACCGCATGCCGCCCCGGGTCTGTGTCGTGATCGACACCTCCGGCTCAGTGAGCGATGCGGAGCTCGGCAGCGCGCTGCTGGAGGTGGCGGCGATCTCCCGGGCCGTCGGCGGGCGGCGCGACCTGGTGTCAGTGATCTCCTGCGACGCGGCGGCAGGGGTCGCCGTCCCGCTCTGCCGCGCCGAGAACATCGAACTCGTCGGCGGCGGCGGAACGGACCTGCGCTCCGGCTTTGCCCGGGGACTCCGTTCCCGGCCCCGCCCCGACGTCATCGTCGCCCTGACCGACGGTCAGACCCCGTGGCCCTCCACGGCACCACCCTGCCGCACCGTCGTGGGCCTCTTCCCGCGCCCCGCCCGCGCCGTGAACGAGGACGACCCCGACTACCTCCCTGACGCCCCGCCGTCCTGGGCGCGCGTCGTCACGATCGACTGAGCTGACGCGGCGAGGCCCGCGCTTCGGCTCCGAGCCTTCGCTCGACCGAGTAGCCGTATCCGACCAGCTACAGCGCGAGAGCGAAACCGAGCAGGCTGATACGGTCAGCGAGGGGTTCCTCGGGGCGGAACTGATCAGCCTCATCGACATGCTTCGCACGCGTTGGGGCCAGCCGCAGAACCTGGTCATGGACGGTTTCGCCGACCCGTCGCTGGACGAGGATCGGGGCCTACCGCTCGTTGCCGCATTCGGCGACCGCCTCATCGAGTTGTCCGGGTGGGCCGTCCCGGATCGATGGGTCGGATGGGGGATCGCGCGGAGCGACGGCGGCACCGCCCTGCACCTCGTGGCAGCGGTGGCCAACCACGGACCCGGCACTTCAGTGCCTACCAACCTCTGGGAATCGCGACTGGGCAAGCACCAGTTGGACCGAGAAGCTGGCAGCTGTGACCGGCTGAGAAAGTGACCAGGACCCGCTCCATCGACTGGCCTTCAGCAGAGGCACGGCTCGGCATCACCCTGCCAACCGACTAAAAGGAGTTGGCAGGGTGATTCGGATCGGGTGCGTTCGACGGGTTCCTGTAGCTCTCGACACCGGACACCCACCATTGACCTGATCGCCGAAGCCCACTCACTCGGCGCATTCACCAGCGCGAACGCCGACGCGGGAAACGACCCACACGCGATCTTCCCTGCCCCCGGCGGACTGCTGCGCTGGGCCGACTCCGTGCAAGCCAACCAGTTCTACTGGCTGACCGACAGTGCCGACCCCGACCGCTGGCCGATCATCGCCCGCAACGAGGACGGCGACCAGTGGGAGCGCTTCGACGGCTCGACCACCGAGTTCATCCACCGGGTCCTGACGGACACCCGGCACCCCTTCTCGGTCGCCCAGTTCGTCGACACCCACACCTTCGAGTCGTTCGAGCGGATGCCCGGCCCCAACACCGAAGGTGACGCTGGATCTCATTGATACGACCTACGGATCCGAGCGCGTTCGCCGCCGCAGGAGCGAACTGTCGCAACCGCGCGTTGGGCGATGAGATCGACAGGTACGACGCGGCACTCCATTCGATCGACGGACCTCAGCCTGCTCTTGCTTCCCAGATCAGGTCGCCCGAGCCGTCGACCACGGCGACGCAGGGCTCCTGGGCACCGCCAAGAGCAGCGTGCCAAAGCAGGGCCGGCGTCCCTGATTCGAGAGCGACGGCGATGTCCTCGAGCATGGCTCCCACCGAGCTCCACAGCGGCACTCCGAGCCCCCAGTTCTCGTGGTCCCACAGGAAGACGGCGCCGTGGAACTCGCCGGGGCGGAGGTCAACGATCAGGCCGTCGCCGCCAGGGCTCATCGCGATCGGCGTGAACTCCGGCAGAAACCTCGGTTCGAGCTCCCCGCTCTCGGTGATCGGGGAGCCCTCCTGTTCGGCGACCAGGAGCCAGATCTTCCGGGTCTCCAGTGCTCCGTCCAGGTACTCAGGAGCGAACGCCCCAGGGGCCCAGTAGTCGGCACTGACGTTCGCCAGAGCCCACCATTCCCTGACGTCCGTGGGCAGCATCAGTCCTAGCTCCCTCTCCGCCGCGTCGAGGCGAGCCTCGTCGGCCGCCGGTCGGACCGGAGCCTTCCGGACGTGCGCCCCGAGCCACGTGGCGATGCGATCCCACGAATCCTGTACACGATGATCATTCGAGTTCATGGCCGACAGTCTGCCCCCGGGCAGCGACCAGTCGTACCGAGCCGGCGCCGCCCACGCGAACCACCAGGGTCCTGTCACACCCGGCTGCGAGGATCACCGGCATGACCGACCACGACGATCTGGTGCGCCACGTCCGCGCTCAAGCCGAGGAGCAGCCCCTCAGCTACCTTCGTGCGTGAGCCTGCACTCCCCCACCGAAGCAGAGGAACTGCTCGGCTTCGCGCTGCCCTGACTGCTGGCCCGCCTGTACTGCGAGGTCGCCAACGGCGGCTTCGGCCCCGACTACCAGCTCCTGCCGCTCGCCGGTGAGGGCCGGACCGCCCTGTCCGCCTACCGGGCCGAGCACGCGCAGTGCCAGGCAGGCTCAGTGCCGCACTGGCCGCGCGGGGTTCTACCGATACTGGACTGGGGCTGCGCGATGTACGCGGCCGTGGACTGCCCGCAGCCACACGCGCCCATCCTGCTGTTCGAGCCGAACGCCGTAGAGGAGAACTGGCCGAAGGCCTGGTTCCGGGATGCCCCCTCCATCGCCGACTGGCTCACGGCATGGCTGTCCGGCAGCGGCTGGTGGGAGGAGGACGTGATGCCGGCCGAGGGCGTCGGAGACCTCGAACCGTGGCCAGACGCCACCGGGCGGATCGCAGATCAGAGCTGACAGCACCTCCGCTCCCCCTTCTCAGCACCGGGTTCGCCCAAGGGCTGAGGCGACACTGCCGGGCTGAATGCCGACGAGGGCCGGCGTGCCGTCACCCAGCTCCGCCGCCGTCTCCCGAGCCAACCGGCACAAAGCCTCTGTCGGGCGGTCGGATGCACCCTGGGAATCCGCTGGCCCCCGGCTCGCCTCGTTGGCAGGATGCCTGATGATGACCAACCACTCCGCAACCAGCGCTGGACCTGTCCCTTTCAACCACCGTGCCGCCGCACGTGACTCGCTGCGCGGTCTGGCCGTCGGCGATGCCTTCGGCGCCCAGTTCTTCGTCCCCGACAATCTGCCCGCCCTGCGCGAGCACCGGCTGCCGCCCACGCCCTGGCCGTGGACCGACGACACCGAGATGGCCTGCTCGGTATTCACCGCCCTGCGCAACCGCGGCATGGTGGACCAGTGGGAGCTGGCCCATTCCTTCGCTCAGCGCCACGACTTCGACCGCGGCTACGGCCCGGCCATGAACCGGCTGCTACGGCTGGTGCGCCAGGGCGGATCATGGCGCGAGCTCGCCGCCGGACTCTTCGAGGGGCAGGGCTCCTGGGGAAACGGCGCGGCCATGCGGGTCGCCCCGTTGGGGGCGTGGTTCGCCGTGGACCTGGAGGAGGCGGCGTGGCAGGCCGCGCGCTCGGCCGAAGTGACGCACACCCATCCCGAGGCTGTGGCCGGGGCCGTCGCGACAGCCCTCGCCGCCGCCTGCGCCGCACGCAGCCGAGGGCAGCACCCGACCGCACACGAATTCCTCTCCCCGGTGCTGGAGTTGACACCACCAGGGAAAGTCCGCGACGGGGTAGCCGAGGCGGTGGAGCTGCTCGACCAGCCGCACGTGGAGCTGGCCGCCCACCGGCTGGGTAACGGGCGCCAGGTCAGCGCGGTGGACACGGTGCCCTTCGCGCTGTGGTGCGCGGCCAGGCATCTGGACGACTACGAGAGCGCGTTGTGGGCCACCGCCTCGGCAGGCGGGGACGTGGACACCACATGCGCGATGGTCGGCGGCATCGTCGCCGCCCGCGTCGGCACCGACAGCATCCCTACCGCCTTGCGGAACGCCGTCGAGCCGCTCCCGCAGTGGGCGGACGCCGACCTGCTCGGTTCCGACCTTCGCCGCGAGGACCTGCGCCAGGCGCATCCCCTGCAGCGACCGGAACAGATCGGCATCCCCGAGCTCACGTGGACTGAGGGGCAGTGGCAGCGCGTCCGGCACGGCGTGCGCGCCACGAGCATGGACGAGAAATGGAACGCCTATCTGAACGGCGACCGACTCTCCCTGCACCGCAGTTGGACCGGCAAGTGCGTCTTCGAGGTCGCCGTACAACCCACCGCCGACGGCGGGCACCCCGTCCAGGCCTGGGTCGAGTCCGACCCCGACTGCTATCGGCGCGGCAGCGACGAGGCGGAGAGCGCCATGCTGGAAGTGCTGCTGCGCAACTTCTTCGCCGACGGCGCCACCCAGGAGCAGTGGGATCGCTACAAGCGGCTGCGGTTCGGCGGCTGACCGGAGCACGGCTCGCTTAATCCGTTGGAGCGTCCCGTGGAGGGTGTGACACGCTCCCGTCGTGGTCCACGAACTGGCACCTTGGGTACTCTCCTGGGAAGAGGTCGACCCGCGCCTGCATCCCTTCGACGCCCGGTCGGCTCCTGGGGTGGTCGCCAGGCTCGGCCCAGCCACTGATGTTCCCGTCCGTCCATCCGGGGCCGGCGACTACAGCGAGGTCATCGCCTGGGCCCACGAGGCAGGCCGGCCCTGGACCGAGGCGATGACCCGTGCGCTGGTCGATCGCTACGGCCGCTGGGTCCTGGGGTGGCGCTGGGTGCTCGACGAGGGCGACATCGGTGGCGGCCCGGTGGGGAGTTGGTGCTGCCCCAACCACTCGATCACCACGCCCGAGGAGTCCTTGGGCCGGGTGACGGCGGCGCTCATCGAGTGGCGCGAGTGGCTGGAGGACCTCGCAAAGCGCTTCGACCGCTTCCCCCTGGACGCGCTGCCCGCCGAGGATCGGCACCTCGCCTGGCAGCGGGCCACGGTGCACCTGGTCACCCACGTGGTCGACCGCACCGCGGCAGGGGATGCCTGGTACGGCCACTGCGAGCTGGTCCTGACGTGGTTCCTTACCCGCTGGGGCGTGCCCCCGGAGAGCGCCCGGGAGCTGGTCAAGGAAGCCGTCGGCGGACAGTTCGGCAGCTGGGTCGAGCCCGCCCACACCGTCGTGGAGGAGGTCGCCGCGCGCCTCGCCGCTTCCCTGCCGGGCACCGCTGGACCCGCTCCGCATGCCTGACCACCTGCAGACCTGGTACAAAGTGCGACGGGCCGTGCCCTGGCAGGCGACACGCACCCCTGACGTGTCAGGCAGCGGACCGCTCCGCCTTCTGCGCGACGGGGCCGACCACTACATCCGGACCGTCGAACACGCCCGGGACGCGGCACGGGCCCAGCGACTGCTGGCGGCGCTGGGCCAGGTCCGCGTCGATGCCGCCGCCGGGAAGCCGCTGAACTTCGCGCTGCTCCGCGGCTGGCAGCGTCTGGTCCTGGAGACCCCGCACACCCCGTTTCGCACAGGCCCTGCCTTCGCGAAAGTCGGCAGGGAACGCTACGGACTCGACACGCACACTCCCCAGCGTTTCGACGCCAGCCTGGCACAGAGCGAGGACCGCGACCTGCCGCTGCCGGCCCGGGCCGCGCGCGCCTACCTCAACGTCTGCTTCTTCCACCCGTTCGAGGACGGCAACGCGCGCTCGGCCTTCCTCACGCTGATCTTCGTGCTGGCCCGATCCGGTGTGGTCCTCGACCAGGTCGGCCCGATCCGGTGCGTTCAGCGTCCCGCCGACGACCCCGAAGGCGCCCTGGCCCTGGCGAACCTGGTGACGGTGCTGATCAACGCAACGCACCGACGGCACGCGCATGGAACCACCGACCCGTAACTCAGGCCGCAGGGCCCGGGCCGAGTCCCGTCGTGAGCGCCGCCTGCCCCCTCAGGAACCGCTGATCGCTTGCGGCAACCTCGCCGCGTGGCCCGGTCGCGCGCAGGACGACGTCGAGGACGGCGTCAGGATCGACGGCATAACTGTGGGCAAACCATGGCATGTTCGCTTCGACGACCGCCCACTGCTCGCGTCCGGTGTCCGGGTCCTGGATGAGGCCGACGTCGACGACCACAGCGCTCGGCAGCGAAGCACGCTCAGTCTCCAGCAGCCTGTCCGCGAAGGCGCGCACCTCGGCCTCGTTGCCGCTCCCGGCCAGCCGGGCGGTGTCCAAGCGTCCGTACCGGGCATAGCGGCTGCCGGTGACAATCTGCCCGTCCAGCACGAACAATCGGTATTCGACGGCGAAAGTCACCACGTCGGAGAGCAGAACCGGCGTGTCGGGGCCGATCCGCTCGCCCTGACGGGGAAGTCGACTGCCGTCGGCGTAGACCGCGGCGGGGAACTGCTTGTCGCTCGGTGGCTTCGCAAACAGTGGGCGGCGCACGGTCCGTGCCTCCGACAGCGTGGTCAACTCGATGCGGCGGCCGGTGAACTCCTCGGGCAGCCCGGTGAGCCAGTCGTCGGCGGGCTCCAGCAACGCCAGGTCCAGGCGACCGGCGATCCGGTCGGCCAGGAGCGGGCCGCCGTACCAGTGCACGAGCCGACCCGCGAGCGCCTCCGGCAGCAGCGAACCGTCCAGCGTCACGACCTCCAGGCCACGCCGCGCGGCGGCTTCGGCGAGTAGCCGGGTCGTGCTGGTCGGCTGCGCCGACGTCAGGAGGACGGGTGTCGCCTCCCCGAGCACCGGCGTCGCGTCCACGTTCACACCTGCGGCCGGAACTCGTCGACGACCTCTATGGAACCGATGATGTGCTGGTTGAACTCCTCCAACTCCTCGGCCGGAACCCACAACTCCAGGATCGTTTCACCGCCCGCCTGGCGAACGGGGTAGCGGGCCAGGAACTCGGTGTCGACCTCGAAGCGGGTCACATAACCGACACCGGACGCGGGCACGTTCCAGTCCCTCGCGATGCGGATCGCGTAGTCCTCGTTGAGCACCGGATAGAAGATGGGCTGTTCGGGCAGGCGCGGCGGCCAGGCCCGCCAACCCGACGCTTCGACCAGCGCGAGCTCCTCCGGGCCGGTCGGACGCCACAGCGTCGTCGTCTCCGCCTGGGGCATCGCGCTCTCCTTCGTTCACCTGACCGACTGCCCACCGTAGTGGCCGTCTCGAGCCGAGGACCATTGGATATCCGCAGCCTGCTTGTCGGTGCGGCCCGCTACGGTACGCGGCATGGCAACGGGGATCGAGTACGTGCGCGGCGATGCGACCACGCCGCTGGGCAAGGGCCCGAAGGTGATCGCGCATGTCTGCAACGACCTGGGCGGCTGGGGCAAGGGCTTCGTCCTGGCCGTCTCCCGACGCTGGCCCGAGCCCGAGACGGCGTACCGGCGCTGGCACCGCCAGCGAGCGGGCAACGACTTCGGCCTTGGAGCCGTGCAGTTGGTGCAAGTCGACCGACTGCTGTGGGTCGCCAACATGGTCGGCCAGCACGGGATACGCACGGGCAGCAAGGGCGTCCCCGTGCGCTACGAGGCCATCGACACCGCCCTGGACACCGTCGCCGAACGCGCAGTCGAGCTCGGCGCGTCCGTCCACATGCCCCGCATCGGCTGCGGACTGGCAGGCGGCCGATGGGAGCGGGTCGAACCGCTGATCCTCGCACGGCTGACGGGCCGCAGCATCGCCGCGACCGTGTACGACCACGACTGAACCTACTGCCAGGGGTCTCATGACCGGCATCCGTCCAGGCAAATGGCGTTGGCCCAGGGCCACGAGGCGGCCCAGATGCTGGTACACCGGGCCTGGTCAGTGACAGTAAAACAAGATCATTCTCGGGGACTTTCCGGGGACTTTCTAGTCTGTCAGGGGGACTTTCCGGGGACCTTTTGCCGCCTAAGCGGGCAAGTACCTGAAAGATCAGAAAGGGCCTCCGACGCAGGTCAGAGGCCTTTTCCGGGGCGAAGCCGCAGCTAGCGGCGGACGAGTCGGCCTGTACGCCGGGTTCTTCCGCCCCACCTCTCTGACCTGCACTGATGGAGATCAAATCGGGATTGACCTGCGGGGAACGCAGTCAGAGGCAACCAGAGGCAGCCAGAGGCAGTCACCCTGTTTGACCCCCGATTGGCCCCCAGATCTGCGCTGATGCTGTGAGCGCTTGCCTACCTCCAAGAACGGCCAGACGTACGAATGCCCCCAGGAGTGGAGTCCTGGAGGCTTCGCTGGCACCGATTGGAGGTCGGTCCCGGACACCACCCGCGGTTTTTGACGGGCCTCGATGGCGTCCTCGTCTTTGCGAGACGAACCCAGAATGCCACACCCCGCCCCGGACACGCCCAGATTGACGCACTCTGCACCAAAGCGGTCAATCCCTGGCGTCATTGCTCCGACTCTGCCCCTGAGTCTCAATCAACTCCCCCGGGCTGCTGCAGACCTAGTCCTCCTGGGTGATCTCACCGGACGGTACGCCACCGGCGCCTACAGCCGGTCCGGCAACGGTGGCGCCATCGCCGCCCGGGACCCCCGGCAGGGAGTAGCTGAGCACGGTCACCGGATCACGGCCGCCATCGCGTGCCACATCGCTCGGGCCGGCGGAAGCATCGAGTCGTTCTCCCGGATGCTGCTCCACCCTGACCACGAAGGAGGTCGGCACGCACGGACGATCGCAGCACGCTCCGGTCATGCCCGGCTGCAGGGGTACATCGAGCGGGTCTGGGCCAACGCCGTCATCCTGATCGACGCCACCACCACTGTGGACTCACGGCAGGGCGTATTCGAAGGTCTCGCGCTGCTGCGCGAGCGGATCGAAACGACGGCGTGGCGTGGGGAGCGAGGGCGGACCGCGCTGCGGGTCCTGCGGGCGCACCTGACCTTCGCCCAGGCCGCCGGCGGGCGCATGCACTGCGCCAGCGAGCGGCAGACGGCGGAGGCTGCCGGGATCTCCCGGCAAACGCTGCGCCAGGCGTACCAGGGCGTGCTCAAGCCGGGCGGGTGGCTGCGCCGGTTGCGGGTGGGACACGGCACCGAGGGCTCGACCTGGTACGTGGCCGACGGCCCCGCATCTGCAGCCTTGTCGTCTCAAGATCAGACCATTCAGTGCCCCCCCGACCGGAACCTTGGCGAGTGGACCACTCCTGAGACCAGCAGCGGAGCTGACGTCGATTCACAAGTGATCGACCGGCTGATGGCACACGACGCCTTCTCCCACGGCGCTTTGGGGAGCTCCGCCCTGATGGTCCTGGCGGCTCTGCACGCCCGCCCCGCACAGACCCCTGGCCAGCTGGTGCTCTCTGCCTCGCTCTCACGGGCCACGGCCTACCGTGCGCTGAACCGCCTCAAGAGCCACGGCCTGGTCCAGCCCCACGGCGACGGGTGGACGCTCAGCCCGCTCGCCCTGGAGAGCATCAGCAACCGCCTTCCGCACGCTGCCACCCAACCCGACCCCACGCCCACCGGCACTGCCCCGGCGCAGGGCTGGGACGCGCTGGCCCTGGCCTACGGCACGGACGGCATCGCGTCGGCCCGACGCGCGCTGCACGCCGCCGAACGCGCCGCCTACCGCGAAGCACTGCAGGCATGGGCGCAGCACCGTCGCCCGGCCTGGACCGTGCAGCGAGAGGGCCGGGTGGTGCTGGTCCCTGCGCCGCGTGCGGACGAGGTCCCCGCCCACCTGCAGACGCCCGCCGGCACGGTCCTCGACCCGTCGACAGGAGCACCGGTGAGCGGGTGGCGGATGGCCACGGACGGCCGCCTGATCCTGCTCAGCCCAGGCGACGACCTCACCTACGCCGAACTGGCCCAAGGCCACCAACTCGCCCTTGAGGAATGGGAGTCAGCAGCATGACCAGCACCGGAACCGGCACGCCCCCGCACTCATCGCGTTGGAACGCGGCGCGTCAGCGTCAGGCTCTGGACCTGAGCGCCCGCTACCGGCACGGCGCGAGCGTGCCCGAGCTCGCGGACGCCACTGGCCTGTCGCGGGCCACCGTGCTGAACCGGCTGCGGATGGTCGACACCCCCATGCGCACCCCAAACCAGACCCGCCGCTTGCACCAAGACCCCGACCGCGCCCGCATAGCCGACCAACTCAGCGCGGACTACCGCGCCGGAGCCAGCGTCACCGCCCTGGCCACGCAGCACGACATGTCGCCCCGCACCGTGGGCCGACTACTGCGGGAAGCCGGGACCGTCCTGCGGTCCAGCGCTGAGACACGCCTGCTCGCCCGCACCGCCCAGGCGAGCGAGAACGCCCAGCACAGGGACCAGCTGCGCCGCTGGTACGAGTCCGGGGTCAGCGTGCGCGCCCTGGCCGCCGTGCACGAGTGCTCGACCGCGACCGTCTACCGGCAGCTCAAACGCGCCGGAACCGTCATGCGCCCCCACGGGCGCACAGCCCTCGGCCCAGGTACCGAACCTCCCTGACCGGCCCCGGAATCGACGACCGAGACCCTGCCGCACCGCACCCCTAGACAAGGAAACCACCCATGATCATCGTCCACATCAGCCCCCGTACCGGCGGGAAGACCACCTCCGCCGGCTGGCAGGCCCACGCCCTTTACGAGCGCGGCTACGACGTCGTGGCCTTCGAGGCCGACTACAGCAGGCAGCTCACCGAGTGGGACGCCCGCTCCGGCGGCTTCCCGTTCCCCGTCCAGCAGCAAGCCTCCCCGATGTTCCACAAGAACGTCCCCCCGACCCTGCCCCGCGGACAGATCGGCGTCGTGGACTGCGGCCACGCCGAAGACCACCGCAACATCGTCCAGTCCGTCCTGCGCGTCGCCGACCTCGCGATCCTCAACACCGCCCCCACCACCGCCGACATCGACCGCATCGAGCGCCTGCCCATGCGCGACCTGATCGACGACATCGCCACCCTGCGCCCCGACGACACCCCACCGCCCACCTGGGTTCTACTCAACCGCACCGCCAACGGTGCCAAGGCCACCAAGCAGTACAAGGACTACCTGCGCGAGGGCGGCTGGAACGTCTTCACCACCACCATCCCCAGCACTCAGGTCTATGCGCAGTCGATGCTGCTGCCGGTCACCGCCCACGGCTCGGCCTACGACGAGCTCACCACCGAGATGCTTACCCGCGGCCTTCTGCCGCAGATCGAGGTGACCCGGTGAGCGCCGACCGCACCGCCGCGCTGCGCGCCCGCAGCCAGGAGCAGCAGAACCTTCCCGTCGGCCGACAGGCCGCCGTGCGCCCGACCGCGCGCCCCGCCGACCTGGTGATCACCTCCGACATGATCCCCACTCCCGTCGAGGTCCAGGCTACCGGCCAGCTCACCGCGGACGAGGTCGACTCCCTGGGCACATGCGAGCGGGCCGTAGAGAACCTGGGCACCGCGACGTGGCTGGCGGGCAAGGCCCTGCAGACCATCCGCGACGGCAAGCTCTACCGCCAAACCCACCGCACGTTCGAGGACTACATCACCGAGCACTGGGAGATCGGCGAGCGGACCGCCTACCAGATGATCGAGGAGTGGCCGCTGGCCGAGCGCCTGAACCAGGCCCTCGGTAAGCCCGCCACCGCCTCCCACATCCGCGCTCTGCTGCCCGTCGTCGCGCGGTTCGGCGCCGACGGTCTGGACGCGGCCACCGGCCTCTACGAGGAACTGCGCGACCGCGCGCAGACCGAGGGAGTCCGGGTGACCGCCGGCCTGACCAGCCAGGTCGTCAAGGCCGTCCTCAAGAACGCGTCCAAGCAGACCGAGGCCACCGAATTCCGGGCTGCCGCGCGACAGCTGATGGAGGCGGACTCTTTGCCGCTGGCCATCGCGAAGGGGCCGGCCTCAACCCCGGCGAACGCAGCCCGCCCCGATGACGGGACACGCCCGCGCACGGGACAGCCGGATCCGGACCTGCGAAATTTCGCAGGAAACCAGGAGCCGGTAACAGCCCCGGCGGCCACCCCCGCCCTGCGGCCGGATACCTCGCTCACCCGCGTCATGAGTGCGGACCATCCCGTGGTGGCCACCCAACCACAGCCGAGCACCATGGGTGTGCCCATGCAGAACCTGCGAAATTTCGCAGAAGATCACGCACCGGTAGCAGCCTCGGCCCACGTCGCTCCGGCCGTGACCATTACCGCACCGCCACCGGCTGCCGCCGTGCCGCCCCGGGCCATGGACGTTCTGGGGGACGTGCTGCAGCGCGTGCAGGACATCCGACTGATCCTCAGCTCGGAGGTGAGCGCGCCCACGACACCTGAAGAAGCCGATCAGTTCTGCCGACTCGTCGACCAGATCGTGCAGCGGCTCCGCCGCGCAGCTGACGGCGCCCCGCCCTGCCATGGGGCCGACCACCCCGACCGCCGCAGCCGCTCCTGAGCCCGCCGGGACCTGCCTGATTCCTGGAGAGCCAGGCAGGTCCCGTCCCCTCCCGGATGCTGAGCAGTTCCCCAGCTCGCCAACACCATTCCATTGGAGTGCGGTCCCTTGAGCACAGAGCCCCGAAGCACAGACTCGCGCCGTACGGCTGGCACCGGTGTTCAACTCCCACTTAACGGAATCGGTCCGGCACCGGCCCTGCCGAAGCACGGCGAGCAACTCTCGCTCCTGGGCGAACCCATGCCCATCCGCGTCCCCTCACAGCCGTGGAGGAGCTGGCTGGCGGACCCGACCGTAGTCGCACGGCTTCGAGGCCAAGCGCTACACCAGGGGCGACCAGCAGTGCTGGCCCTGGCTCGCCGCGGTCAGCTCCACCGGACACGGGTCCTACTGGGCAGCGAGCCTGCCGGGGGCATCGCGACGCGGAACAGTCCCCGCCCACCTGTTCGCCTACCAGCTCGCCAACGGGGTCATACCCCGACTCGACTGGTCTGGTACCGAGGACCCCGTCCTCTGCCACTGCTGCGACGCCCACTGCTGCACCAACGCCGCCCACCTCAGCCTCGGTACCAACGCGCAGAACCGCACCGAATGGGCACAGCGGCACCGAGACCCCTGCGGAGCCCTCGCCGATGTCCGCGGGGCAGCCGGCCGCAGCCGCGCCATCGCCTTCGCCGTCCGCACCGGGCTCGCCCTGGGCGAACCGCCCCACCTCATCGATGTGCGCATTCGCGCCGCTGAGCTGGCAGGCCAGCCGCTCACTCTCTGGTGACTCCCGACCATCCCCAGCGGCCTCCGCGCGGTCGAGGCCGACGGCGGGCTTCAGCTTTATCAGTAGGGCGCGGTGGCATCCTGATGGACACAACCGCCACCGCGCCGGACACCCTGCCGCCTCCCTGATCACCCACCCAGTGGACGACATGGCCATCGCGGTGGACGTCCTGAGCTACCGGCGCGAGCGGAGCACCCGGAGGGAAGTACCTCGGCATCGTCCCTCCGGAGGAGATGGCCCGGGTCGGCCAGGCCCTGCGCGTGGCCCTGGACCTGTCGGACTGACCCGAAACGGGACGGGTCACCCGAAAACCCGTGCGTCCGAACCCGCTAGGGGATCTACCCTAGAGACCCGCACCATCGCGGCCAAGCCGACCGGCCCCCGTACATGAACTGCGAGCCCCCATGCCAGAGTTGCCCCCTCCCCCTGACCCCTTTCTGGACCCCGACTTGACCCGGGCGCAGAGGATCCTCATCATCGCCGTCGGCGCCATGTGGTCCGAGAGCGGCGAGTGGCCGATCTGGGAGGCCGTCGAGGACCGGTTGGCGCACATCGGTCCGGCCCACGACGAGGCGAAGAAGGCCCTGTTCAGCCTTCCGCGCGGCGGGGCGAGGGACCACCACTCGGGCTACGGGTACACCAACCCGCTTCCGCATCGACCAGGCATGCTCGGCGACGATCACCGCATCGAACTGACCGTAGCCGCGGCCCTGGCTGAGCCCGACCTTGAGAAGCTGGTGGGCCGGCCCTTCATCCTGACTCTCAAGCACATGATCATGCTCTACAACGCGGCCCCTCGGGAGGGAAACCAGCCGAAGCAGGTAGAGCTGACCTCCGAAGACCTGGCCAAGGCCATTCCCGGCCTCACGCCGGATTTCATTCGATGGCTGCCGGATATCTTCGGCCGTGAACCGGTGCTTCCGGGTAGCTTCGCCCGTCTCCAGGGCGGGGACTGGACCTACACCATCACCCGCAGGGTGGCGCAGTTCGCCGCCGTGACGAGTACCCGCGGCTATGTGGAGAAGATGGTGGAGCTGCTCGGCGGAGACGGTGACACCACAACCGTCAGCGCAGACGGAACGAACCTCAGTACTACGAGCTGGACCTTTGCGGGTGCAGGCGCGGACCCGGCTGCCCTGCCTCCCATCCCGGCTGTGGTATCGGACCCCTACATCGACACGGACCTGATCGCCGAGCTGGAGAAGGCCGGCGCGGAGAGCGTCTGGAACGTCAAGAAGCTCGTGGCGGTGCTGAGGGAGCTGAACAGCAACTACACAGACGAGCACCCCTTTGCCTCGCAGGCTCTGGTACGGATGGTGATGGACCACATCCCCCCGGCGTTCGGGCAGCCGGGGTACGCCGGGGTGGCGGGCACCTACAGCGGATGGGGGCGGACGGACAAGGACCACGCCAAGAGCCTGCTCCCGTACCGGTCTGCGGGTGACGACGTGATGCACCGACAGATCGGCCGGGAGAGGGACCTGATCGCCATGGGTGACCTGCCTCCGCGTACCGGACTGAACGCGGTGCTCCGGGGACTCCTGGTCATCCTGCGCAAGGACGTCCGCCCGGCCCCGGCCGCGCCCGCACCGGCTTGGCCGCGTAGCACTAAGTGATCACGACAACAGGTTCCACCGCGTGACGTCGGCAGAGTCGCCCCTCGGAGTCCGGTCAGTCCTCGTCCATGGGGTCGCCCTCGTGCTTCTTGTAGGCGAGAGCTGAGCTCGCTGTCCGCCCGTTTCGTGGCGCGTCGCCTCGTGGAATTCTGCCTCCCTCATACCCTGCCACTGCCGTGGCCGCGAGACTCGCGGCCCGCGCCCCGGGCGCGGGCCGGCGTCGGAGCACAGCCGGATCGCGGAAGGTCGGCACCCCCGAGTAGTTCTCGCCCTCGATCGGGGACGCGTCGCCGCCGGCGGCTAGGGCCCAGAAGCTCACCGGTTCCGGTTCGGCAGTCAGGCGCCCGTCGGCGCTCACTGATGAGGCGGCAGTGTTTCAATCCTGCGCTATATTGGCGGTGCGGTAGGAGCCGGTCAGATCGTCCCCATGGGTCCCGCAAGCCCGCCAACGACGGGCGGTGTAGCAGAGCGTATCGACCCGGATCGGGGGTCGGAGGGCCGGTGCGAGCGGCGCAGGAAGCCGAGCCGCTTGCCTAGCCGGGCCGTACTTGTCGACTGGCGAGGCCAGCAGGTGGGCGGTCATCCTGCCAGGCCCCTGTCGGCGGCCGTGGCAAAGTCCAGGTGTGCGGCCAGTTGAGTCGGATCTGACAAGATTTTCGTGACCGACATGACCTTGAACTGCCGGTCCACGATGGGGTGATGGACGTTGAACCTCTCTGCCTGCTCCTCCCGCACTTGGCTGCGGTGGAGGTGCAGCGTGTTGCCCTGGTCGGCGGTGTGATCAGGATCGAGGCCAGAACCAGGGATGATGCCGCAGCCCAGTGTCCGGACTGCGGGACTCCCTCGGCCCGCGCGCACAGCCGCTACCAGCGCCACCCGGCGGACACGGCGATCGGCGGCCAGCCGGTCGCGATCGATCTGTCGGCCCGGCGCCTGTTCTGCGACAACTCGGTCTGCCCGCGTCACAGCTTCGCCGAGCAGGTCGACGGGCTGACCCTGCGTTACAGCCGCCGCACCACGGGGCTGCTGGAGGTCGTGCGCGCGGTGGCCATCGCTCTGGCCGGCCGGGCCGGGTCCCGGCTGATGGCCGTCCTGGGCAGCGTGCTCAGCCGCACCACCATGGTGAACCTGCTGCTCGCGCTGCCAACCGCGAGGCCCGCGTGCGCGCCCCGGGTCCTGGGGGTGGACGACTTCGCCCTGCGCAAGCGCTACGTCTACGGCACGATCCTGATCGACATGGAGAGCGGCGAGGTCGTCGACGTGCTGTCCGACCGGACGGGCGACACCCTGGCCGCCTGGCTCACCGCGCACCCCGGCACCGAGATCATCTGCCGGGACCGGGCCGGAGCCTACGCCGACGGCGCGACCCGGGGCGCCCCTGGTGCCCTGCAGATCGCGGATCGGTGGCATTTATGGAAGAACCTCGCTGACGCGGTCGACGCGACTACCCGTCGGCTCCGGCCCAGGTGGACGCCACCGCCACCGGATGCCGACCCGGCACCGGAGGAACCGGACGCCTGGCCCGCACGGCCGGACCCGCCGATCGTGCTGCGGCACCGCGAGCGCCACGCGGCCGTGCACGCGCTGATGACCCGCGGGGCCGGCGTCACCCGGATCGCCGCCGAGCTACGGCTCGACCCGAAGACGGTCCGCAAGTTCATGCGCGCCGACACCATCGAGGACTTCCTGGCCACCGCCCGCGGCGAGCGCCCGCAGAACCTGGACCGCCACGCCGAATACCTGGTCACACGCTTCAACGAGGGCTGCACCCGCGCTGACATCCTGCACGCCGAGCTCACCGCCCAGGGCGTCCACGTCAGCTCCCGCACCGTCCGCCGGTTCGTCCAACGCCTCCGCCGCGAACCCCCGACGACGACCGGCACGGGCGTCGCGCCCAAGGCCACTGCCGTCATCAAGGCCCTGCTCTCCCACCCCGACGGCCGCGCCGAAGAAGACAACCTCCTGGTCAAAGAGGTGTGCACCCGCTCACTGGAGATGGAGACGGTCCACAGCCTGATCGGCGGCTTCGCAACGATGATGCAGAACCGCTGGGGCATCACCCACCTGGACGCCTGGCTGGCCCGCTGCGAGAACAGCGGCCTCCCCGAGCTGGAGACTCTCGCGCGAGGGCTCCGTCAGGACCAGGAAGCGGTCCGCGCCGGGCTGAGTCTGGAGTGGAACTCGGGCAAGGTCGAGGGCAATGTGAACCGGCTGAAGATGCTCAAGCGGCAGACCTACGGCCGGGCCCGGCTCGCGGTGCTGGCCAAACACGTCACCCAGCCCTGAGCCGACCGGCCGTCACGAAAATCTTGTCAGATCCACACCCAACGACCGCCCACCTGGGCAGCTCAATGACCGTTGACAGCCCCCACCTGCCACTGACAACGGGTCGCGTTGTCGGTGTGCGCCGCTACGCTCCCGGTAGAAGCCTTCGGGAGGGAAGTTGACGGCGAGGAAGACGCAGGACAAGGTCGCGGCGATCACGCACGAGCGGGGGTTCGAGCCGCTGGAGGAGTACCAGAGCAGCCAAACCGCAATGCGCTTCCGGCACCTGTCCTGCGGGCGCGAGGTGACCGACGAACGTATCCACGTCGCCGAGCGAGCGGGACTGCCGCTCACTCTCTGGTGATGCGAAGCGCTGGAGCAACGAGTCATATGCCCGACTCTGATTGCTTGTGCGGGCGGGGGACTTCAAGCACGATCGGCTGCAGGCGGACTGAGAGCGACTCGGACAGGCTCGCGGCCTGGTCCCCCAGTGTCTGCCGCAGGGAATCAGGTGAATGTGCCTTCGCCTTCGCCTTGCGGTAGTCCGGTGCAGTCCACTGGTCGAGCGGGTACCAGCCGACCAGATAGACACCCGCATCGGTCGGCGCTTTGGGGAGATAGGTGCGAGTCAACTGGACTTCCTGAGCGGTGAGGAGGTCACGGTTCCAGGGCCCCTTCACTTCGATAACCAGACGCAGCGTCGTCGTCGCGTGCGTGATGCCGCTGTCGGTGATCGACGTTGCCTGAACGAGGATGTCGACACGCTCGCCGGCGCCATAGGCATCGGTGGGCTGTACGAGCACTTCCCGGTTCACCAGAACGCTGCGCCCACCCAGCCGTAGTTGCAGTACGTGCGCGAGATACGCGCATAGTGCTGCCTCGGGCTTGGGCCGCCAGACGTCCGCAATGACATCCTCGCCCTGCGCCTTCGCCTTGGCGCTGAGGGGCTTGCCTGGTGTCCTGTCCCACAGCAGTTCTCCGTGGGGCTCCAGGACGGCGGCGATCGCGCCAAGGGCGTCGACGACGACGTCCAGGAGAGCGCTGGTGGTGTTGATGATCCGCCGTCGGGGATCGGCGAGGACCTGAACCAGCTCAGCCAGGTCTGCCCGGATCCGGCTGGAGGCGTAGAACTGGGTCCTGGCGGCGATCAGCGCTGCGTTCAGGGACAGTTGGTTGGGATGCTGCGTCGTCAGGGTCTGTAGCTGGAGCACGCTTTCGGTGGTACCCCTGCGGCTCAGTTCCCCGAGCAAGGCGTTACGCCACTGGCGTGCCTGTTCGCGCGTGTCGACCGTCCGGACGCCGAGCACCCATACGTCCTGGTCCGGCGATCCGTACAGGGCGCTGAGCCACCGGTACATCTGCGCAAGGGCGGCTTCGTCCAGGGGCTGCACCGAAATTCCAACGGTGGGTTGGGCGCAGACTTCAGCCAGGCGACGGCTGAAGTTCTCGTTGGTCTGCGTGACGGGTCCGACGCGGGGCCAGTGATGGGCGACATCGCAGACCAGGAGGGCTCGTGCTGCGTGCACCGAGACTTCCGGAACCTCTTCGGCACCGGCCGTCACCAGGGAAAGTGCGGCTTGGGTCCAGGTATACGCGCGCTGGCTCTGCGCCCCCAGCAGGTTGCTGATGATCGTTTCCCAGGTGCTCAGCGCCGCCTGCTGGTACTCGGGCCCTTCGGGGACCTCCAGCGGCAGGCAGTCGTCGCCCGCAACGCGGTCGGCGCTGTCGGGGAGGTCTGTGGGAGGGCTGCCTGGTGCGGCGGAGTGGAGTTGGCGGAGCAGACCGAGCGCGATCCTCTCCAGTGCGTCCTGAATGGGCGGCGCCCACCGCGGGTTGATCTCTCTGGCCCGGTAGGCAGGGAAGCCGCTAGCGATGTTCTGGCGAATGAGTAGGTCAATTCGGTGGGCGAGCTGCACGGGGGCGTGTTCAGCGGCCAGGCGCAGCAGGTCGGTTCGGGCGTCCTGGCTGTCAGCGTCCCAGGGGAGGTCGGTGTCAAGGATGGCTGCTGCCCAGGAACTCCATGCGGATGTCGGTACTTGGTCCAGCTGACCGCGCCGATACAGGTGTGTCAGGGCTACGTAGCCGGCCCAGGCTCGGTAGTCGATCCGGCTCTGTCCCAGCCATTCTTCTGCGTGGTCGTGGGCTGTGGCGAGGTAGTGCAGGGCGAGATCGGCGAAGTCGCTGAGGTCGGGCCCGAGCACTGCACTTCCGGGCCAGGTCTCGACGTCGGGGGTGAGGCTGCCCACTTGGAGGGAGTAGGGGTCTGCGCGCAGGCGCCAGACGAGTTGCCAGAAGCTGTCGCTGTCGCCGGCGCGAGCGCGGTCAAGGTGGTCCCTCTGAGCGGTGATGAAGTCGGCCGATTCAGGCCGCACCTGCCGAATTTGCGCTTGGTGATCCTCGCGAAGGGCCTGGGCGAGGGGGCTGTCCAGGGCCATGGGCTCGTAGAGGTGCTTGACGTGCGGCCACGCCGGGTGGTCAGGGTTGTAGGCGAGCTCGACAGCTTCGGCATCGTCGGTGTTGAAGAGCCAGGCGGCCAGTTGCCCGTACATCTGCGTTCCGGTGCTGTCCTGAGCCTGTGCCACAGCCTGTGTGCGGTCGAATGCCCAGGCGAAATCGGCACCGTCGAGAAGCTGGCGGCGTTCGAACTGCGGCGGAATGAGCCTGGTTCGACGGTGCAGCATGGTGGGTGCCTGCCATCCATGGCTCACCGTCCGCAGGGAGTGCGTCTTATGGACCGAGGACGTGGAGATCTCGTTGATCATCGCTTCGGCCAGGGCGCGGCGCAGTGCTGCGGTCTGCGTTGATTCGTTGCCGTGTTCGTCGGGCTGCAGGGCGTCGGGGAAGTGTGCAGGGAGGTTGGCGTCGATGCGGGCGACCAGGATCGACGCGAGTACAGGGAGCCTGTCGACGACTTCTTCGCTGCGCAGGGTTCGGTCTACCAGGGTGTTGACCATGGTGCTATCGGGGACGAAGCGGTCGTGGGGTGGCAGGACAGTGGGGGCCACGGCGGAACCCGTTGCGGGATCGGCCTGGGTGTCCGGGGCGTCGTCGGGGGGTGAAGGTTGTGCGTGCCAGGCTCGCGCTGCCCAGGCAAGGACGCCGGTCAGTTGATCCTCGTCGCAGTGCCGGGGCATGTCGCTCAGGAATGCGCCATAGATGGCGAAGTCGTAGGGTCGGCGCGGCCGGCGGAGCATCGCGATCATGGTTTTGGTGTCCAGATGGGCTGGCCACAGAAGGTTCAGGACGGTGCCGCGCAGGCTGTCGTCAGGGTCGAGGTCCGCCGCGTGTGCGGGGTCAGCGAGGGAGTCCAGGATGGTCCGTAGCGCGGGTAGCGCGGTGTCGGGGTCGCAGGCGTGGGCTGCCGCGGCAGCGAAGCGGCGCTCGGTGTTGGTCCACTTCTCATCCTCAGCCACTGCCAGCAGCGATGCCGCCAGGGCGGGATCGGGCGTGGTCACGTCGCGGGCCAGGCGCACGGCTAGGCGAATGCGGGCCAGGGTGGGCCAGTCCTGCGCGGCGCCAGCGGAGGCAGTGGCGAGGGCTTGGATGATCTGGCTGGCCAGATCAGGGTGGTGCAGGTCCCAGTGGGACATCTGCCAGCGAATGTCGCTGAGCTCCACTTGCGCCGCCCGGTCCAGGAGTCGCTCGACGATGAGTCGGCGGATCGGATCCGAGCGCACCAGCGCACTGTGGGCAGCCAGGCTTTCCGGGTCCGCTGCCGCCAGCCAGGCTGTGTGGTCCGGTTTCAGCGCCACCAGCCAGGCGCCGGTCTCGCGCAGGTGGCCGGGCAGGCTGGCCGTGTCATCGGCCGGATCACCGACGAGGAACAGGTCGCGCAGTTGTCGCGCGGGCACATCGCGCTGGGTCAGGTACGACGCGGCTAGGTAGGCGGCCAGGGACGAGTGCCGGAAGGCGATCCTGTCGGTGCCCTGTGCGGTGAACAAGGCCGTCGCCAAGGTCTCGCGCACGCAGGCGGTGCTCACCTGGAACTTCCCGGCTGCGGTGTGCTCGTCGCCGTCGACCAGGGAACCGACGGGCAGGTCCAGGTCCGCGATCTGCAGGCCCTGACCGTTCCACAGGGTGCGGCGACCGCTCAGGAGCATCCAGGCTGCGATCCGGCCCGCCACCGCCAGGCGCTGGGCCGAGGTGGTCGATACGTCGACGGAGGTGACCCGATCGGGATCGTGCTCTTCGACCAGGAGCTCCACCCCTCGGCGAAAGAGGTCGCGCGGAGCCCCGATCAGGCTGCCGTCGGTCTGGTAGGTGCGAGCCAGCAGTTCAAGGGTCAGTGGCACGCAGGCCAGCGCCTGTGCGTGCGCTTGCTCGGCAGCGGCGATCACTGCAGCGCCAGGCAGGCCGACGTTGTCGACCAGGTCCACCGCGTCGCTTCGGCGCAGAGGGACGAGGTCGACACGGTGGCAGACGTTGAACGCATCGCTCAGGACGCGGGTCATACGCCCGGGGTAGTCCGCAGACCGGCACGCCATGAGCATTCTGATGCGCGAAACGTCCTGGCCCCGCAGCGAGCCGGCCAGGCGCGAGGGGAGCTGCCGCAGCATTCCGCTCTCGTCGGCCTGGTCCACCACGATGGTGAGCGTCCCGGTGCCGCTGCTCGATGCGAGGGGCAAATTGGTAAGGAGACTTCCGAGTTGCGCGTCATAGGTGTGCTCCGTCAAGTCCGCTCCGGTGACCCACGCACAGGCGTCGGACTCGCCTGCCCAGGTGCCGGCGAGCGGAGGAATGTCGGCGGTAAGTGCGGCGAGCACCGAGGTCTTGCCCCCTCCTGGCTCGCCGAGCAACACCATCACCCCGGCGGCGGCCACCGTCTCGGGACGGGCGAGATCGCCCTCCCTGAGATTGGAGGGGTCAGTGGCCAGTGCAGGGGCTTCATCACTGAAGCCGTCCGCTCCCAGGCCGTTGGCGTCCCCCGCGAGGTCTCCCGTTCCCAGGACACGGCAAAAACGCGGGACATGCCGGCGGAACAGCCCGGTATTCATCCTGGAATCCTTCCACGGCCCTGCCACGCGCCGACGCTGTTCCCGAAAGCGGCGTGTCGCTCCCCTACCGAGTACCTCAGTCAAGCCCCGGATTGTCGGAGCCTCGTGGTGTACTGCCTTCGCGGGCCAGCTGCCGGTCACTGCAAGAGTCGACGTACGAGGAGGAACGGTTGGCGTGGGATCTGCCGCTGCGTGAGATGGACGCCGCTGTGATGGATCACGTGATGCTCCACCCTGAGCAGCGACGCAACCTCCAGGTCGTCACCGAGCTACTGCACGGACTCGACCTCAGCAGCACGGCCGAGGATCTCTACGACGTCCAGGCGGACCTCTTCCGCTATTCCTATCGGGCCCAGATGGCGGCCTTCGGCATCGGGCGGGCCGTTGGACGTCTCAAGGCGCGCAAGCGTCCCGACTGGTCACCCGTGGCAGACGATCCCGAATCCCCCTTCGCTGTCCCCGCCTGGCAACTGGTCTGCGACGCGAACTGCGATCAGCCCGAAGCCTGGGTGCTGGAACGTCGTGTTGCCGAGCGCGTCATCCGGCAGCTGCGGTCCGTGGGCGATGCGTTGGCCTGGCGCGTCTTCCGCCACGACCGGCGCCTGATCATCGCCCTGTCCCGGAACGACCCACCCGGCCCCTTGGTGAACAAGGCGGGTCTTGACTTCGAGTTGGGCCGGATCACCGATATCAAGCAGCAGCGGGGGAACTTCGCCCTTCTCCATGACCTGACCTCAGTGGTTCGTGTCCTGGATGTCACCGAGGTGGATGCCGCCGGCCGTCGACTGCTGCAGGAGGTCAAGTCCAGTGATGCCCCCAGTGCCCGTGCCAAAGCTGCCAAGCAGATCAAGCGGGCCGAGCGCCTGCTCGCGGCGGTGGACGGCGAACAGCCACTGCCGGACGAGGAGAGCACCACCTTGTGGCGAGCCAAAGCCCAACACCGCACCGATGCCCGCGCGGTCATCCCCCTGCTGGACCGCGCTGAGCAGGACGGCTTTGCCAGTGCCCGCCTCCGTGACCGGGTAGTGGGAGCCATTCACCTGCTCACTGCCGCCCGGACCCACCAGTCTCCCCAGGCGCTGTGGCATCTCTACGCCGCTCGCCGCGATCGCCTTCTTGACCGTCACCTGGGAATCACGGACGGCCTGCACCGGCTGACGGCCAGCAGCGGCGACTCCGCAGCCCGCGACCCCGCCGTCGCTCCCTGGGGCATCTATCCCTGGCCAGCCCGCCATCGGGCCGCCTTGATCTGCGACTTCCTGGTGCTCCAGGTGTTCATGTCCGCAGATCAGCTGGCTCAGCGGTTTCAGCGGCGCGGGTTCACCGCCCAGGTCACGCTCCCCGTCCCCGGCGGTATGTTCGAGGGCACAACGGAGGTAATCAACGTCGTCGGCGCGAACGCAGGCATGACTATGCACGGCAACGTCGCCTACCAACTCCTGATGGAGTTCATCGAGACCTCCCGCTTCGTCGACGCTTCCCTGGAGATCATGGGACTGCCACGCAGCCTCGACCACACCGTGCTGGTGTACAGCAATGAGCGGGCAAGCTGGCGATGAGGTCAATCGGCGACTCGCCTGTCCGCCGCTTGATCTCCCGGGCGATCGTCAGGCCGAGTGCCTCGGCCGGTCGCAGGCCAACCGGCGCGACGAGCCAGGTCAAAATCTCGCAGCGGAGTGTGATCGCACCGGCCAGGCGCTCCAGCTCAGTCCCAGGAACCCTCTAGGCGTCGATCGCGGCAGTCAGCAAGGCGGACAGCGCGCAGTGACTCTGCGATGGGGCAGCCGGCTCTCCCGTCGTTGGACCGGCTCGTGGTGGGTGCGAGACGGCGGTGTCGCCAGCGAGAGTCCCACCACCACGGACGGGTTGAAGGGGGCCCAAGAGCGCGTCGAACCCCGCCGGAATCGCCCAGGATCAGGTCGCCATGAGTCGACCGTTTCAGCGGCCTGGACACTACGGTGCGTCAACACCGCCTTCTCACATGGTGAGTGAGGTTTTCTCAGCGAAATGATCTTCGCAAAGTGGTGTGAAGCGGGTGGTTCCGGAGGAGTCGGGACAGCTGCCCCCGGCGGTGGGTAGACGTGAAGCCCCTGGTAGGACGGTTCTCACCACAAGACCACGTCCGCTGAACCAGAGGCTTCACGTTGGTGACCTATGCTGCCACGCTCGACGTCCCGCGCCACATCGTCGAGTTCCTCGCCCGCCAACTCGTCGCCCACCGGCGCCGGCTGCGAACCCCGCGCGGCTCGCGGGCGCTGGGGCCGTTCCGCCAGGCCGTGCTGGTGCTGCGCTGGTTCCGTGAGCGCGGCTGCGTGCACTGCCTGGCCCGCGACGCGGGCATCTCCCAGGCCACCGGCTACCGCTACCTGCACGAAGGCATCGCCGTGCTGGCCGACCAGGCCCCGGACCTGCACGACGTCCTGAGCCGCTGTCAGCGCGAAGGCCTGTCCCACGTGGTCCTGGACGGCACCCTGATCCGCTCCGACCGCCTCGCGGGCGTCCGCGACAACGGCAACGACCTGTGGTTCAGCCAGAAGCACAAAGCGTTCGGCGGCAACGTGCAGTTCCTCGCCGCCCCCGACGGCACCCCGTTGTGGGTCTCCGACGTCGAGCCCGGCAGCGTCCCGGACATCACCGCGGCCCGCATCCACGTCCTACCCGCCCTCTACAAGGCCGCCGCCGACGGCCTGCCGACCCTCGCCGACAAGGGATACATCGGCGCCGGCATCGGGATACGCATCCCCGTCCGCCGCCCCACCGGCCAGTCCGAGCAGGCCCTGCACGCCGACACGCGA
>Ga0302311_10001281_pt1 | contig 30121 bp, 31 predicted proteins | sample III_Palsa_N1_3_FD_200449 | JGI IMG/M metagenome (GOLD analysis project Ga0302311, IMG submission 200449) | Peat permafrost microbial communities from Stordalen Mire near Abisko, Sweden - III_Palsa_N1_3 | ecosystem: Environmental > Terrestrial > Soil > Palsa > Peat permafrost | place: Sweden... | reverse complement strand
TCGGTGCGCAGGATGAGATAGGCCGCCGAGTAATCCGGATCGGGATTCATGGCGTCCGAGCCGTCGAGCTCGCGCGAGGTCGGAAAACGGATATCGTGCGCTTCCAGCGCGGTGATCAGCGACACACGCCACTCCTTCCGTCGATCGCATTCAATCGACACCACCGAGCCGATAAAACCGCCGCGCATTATCGGCGAACACGGCCTGCTCCATCCCAGGCTCGTGCCGGCGCACCAGTGTCATCGCCATGTCCAGCCACTCTTGGTAACTGGCACACAGCGTTAGCACCGGCCAATCGCTGCCCCAGAACACCCGTTCTGGTCCGAAGCAGGCAAAGATATGCGCCACGAAGGGATCCAGTACGCCGGTGTCCGATCCTGGCGCCGCCTCGGTCAGCAAACCCGAGAGTTTGCAGCAGATCGAAGTCTCGCGCCCCAGCCGTTCGAGTTCCAATGCCCAAGTCTCGAAGGTCGGCCCCTGCACGCCACCGGCAATGTCGGGTTTGCCGGCATGATCGAGCACCGCGCGCAGGTTGGGATGTTTGTGCAATCGAAGCCGCAGCTGCTCGAGATGGCGCGGCGTCACCAGCGCATCGAAGGTCATATCCGCCGCGATCAGCGCCTCGAAAGCCGGATCGAGCGATTCCCGAGCGAGCCATTGGGGATCAGCAATGTCCTGGATCATCGGGCGAAAGCCCTTGAGGACTCCCCCGCCCTCTTCCACCAACCGGGCGATGCGTCCGCCCACAGCGGCCGCCTCGAAGTCGACCCAGCCCACGATGCCGGCGATGGAAGCATGCCGCTGTGCCAGCGCGGTCAGGTAACACGTCTCGGCCTCGGTCGCGGCCGCCTGCACCAGCACCGTGGAGGCGATGCCGCAGGATTTGAGTTGCTCCGCCAGGTCTGCCGGCGCGAAGTCCCGATACAGCGGACCGAGTCTCGGGGTCAGCCAATCGTAATCACCTCGATCGAGGCGCCAGTAGTGCTGGTGGGCGTCGATGAGATTCATGGTGTGCTGGATCGGGCGCTCATTCGGGCGGATGATCGCGCATTATGGCAACCGCTGCTGGCGCCTCATTCTCCGACGATGACTTCCAACTGCTCGATGCGTGGCTGCTGAAGCGCGGCAAAGCCATCTGCGAGATTGTCACGCTGGAGGGATTTCTCACCGCGATAGTCATCGGGCCGACTACCATTTCGCCCATGTTGTGGCTGCCGAAGGTCTGGGGGAAGGGCAAGCCGCAATTCAAGGATGTCGAGGATCTCAATCGCTTTGTGGCCCTGGTGATGGGCTTGTATAACGAGATCGCGGTGTGCTTCTCGCAGGATCCGGAATCCTTCGAACCCTCATTCTACGAGAGCCCGTTGAATGACAAGAAGATCATCATCGTCGATGAATGGTGCGACGGCTTTGTCAAAGGCATGCGGATGGATCCGGACGGCTGGAAGCCCCTGAAGCGCGAACAGCCGGCACTTCTGAAGCCTATCGAGCTCTTCGGCACCCGCGCTGGATGGCGGAAACTGGAGGCCGGCGGCGAAGCGGCCATGCACGCCACCTGGTCGGTGCGCATCGCACCGGCGGTCCGGGCGATCCACGCCTACTGGCTACCGTATCGGCGCGCCGCGCAGCCGATGCCGGGAAATGCGGTCCGGCATTGACGCTCAGCCCGCCGTAAACGACCGTTTTGGATCAAACAGATAGTTTTTGTGCATTGACCCATCTATCCATATTTTGATAAATCTCCCTCAAGCCGCGTCAGCGCAGGAGGCAATCGTGCGAAGAATCGTAGACCGATCTCTCGCGGTATTGCTAATAATCGCAGGCGGTGGCGGTCACGCCGCTGGCGCAATCGCGACCTACCACGACCAGCCGATTGCACTGCTGTCGGCGCTGTGTGTAAGCGTATTAGGAATATTAATCGGTGCGCTCAATCTTTTGCGCACTGCCCGCCCAAATGATCGCGCCCTGGCATGGTTGGCAGTCGGCGCAACGGCGGCCTGGCTCATCATCAGCGTGATCCTTGGCTTCCTGATTGGAAACTTGCTTGATCCGCGCGTAATCGGTTTCGTCCTGATTACGGCTGGACTGATCTATTTCGGCCTGACTACGGCGCTTCCGTCCGGGACTCTGTTAGGGCGTCGGCGCACCGGCCAGCAGCAGTCCCGCGTTGCGTAACGAGTCCCACAGCGCCGGCGGTATCGGTATCCGCAGCCGTGCGATGGCGCTTTGCACTTCCGCGGCGGTACGCATGCCCACTACCACGCTGACCACGGCCGGATGCGCCAGCACGAACTGCAGCGCCGCAGCGCCCACATCGACACCGTGGCGGGCGCAGAGGCGGTAGATACTCTGGGCGCGCGCCAGCGTTGCCGCATCGACGGGCGCGTAGTTGTAGGTGGTGCCTGGAGCGATCGGATCCGCGAGCAGCCCCGAATTGAACGCGCCGCCGATGATGATGGCCGCGCCGTGGCGCTGCGCCTGCGCCATGACCGTGTGCAGGCTCGATTGCTCGAGCAGCGTGTAGCGGCCGGCCAGGAGAATGCAGTCCAGCTGACAGCGTTGCATCATCTCCAGGCACACCGCGCTCTCGTTGACGCCGATGCCGATGGCCTGGCAGCCGCCCGCCTCCTTGATCTGCTGCAGCGCCGGCAGCCCCTCATCGAGCACCTGCTGCAATGTGGCGGCGTGCTGTGCGCCATGCGTTTCGGCGCCGATGTCGTGCAGCAGCAGCACATCGACCCGATTCCGACCCAGTCGTTTCAGGCTCTCATCGAAGGAGTGCAGCACCGCATCGCGCGAATAGTCGAACACCGCGCGATAGCCGTTCACAAGGTAGCCTTCAGTCGGCGTGCGCCCGGGATCGGCCACGATCAGGCGGCCGACCTTGGTCGAGATCTTCACGCTCTGCGGCGGCAGCTGGGACAGCGCTTGCCCTAAGCGTCGCTCGCTGAGCCCGTAGCCATATAAAGGCGCGGTGTCGAAGTAGCGGATGCCGGCGGCGAGTGCGGCAGCGATGGCGCCCTCGGCCGATTCATCGCTGACGCGTGCAAACAGATTGCCCAGCGGCGCGGTGCCCATTCCGAGCTTGGGAGAAGGCAGGAAGCCTGCGACAGGCGCTCGCGAGGGGTGGTCGGGGTGCATGTTCTGTATCGACGCTGGGCTACTTTATACTGCTTTCCCGCCTGCCAGACGCCCACCCATGCAACGCCTTGTCTACGCCCTGGACCTGAAAGACGATCCGGCGCTGATCGCCGACTACGAAGCCTGGCATCGTGCCGACAAAATCTGGTCGTCGGTGGTCGACTCGCTGAAGGCTTCCGGGATCGATGAACTCGAGATCTATCGCACGGGCAATCGATTGTTCCTGATCATCGAGGCGCCGGATGATTTCATGCCTGCGGCCAAAGCGCGCGCCGATGCAGCCAATGTGGAGGTGCAGGCCTGGGAGAAACTGATGTGGATGTTCCAGCAGCCCTTGCCATGGGCGGCGCCCGGTCAGAAATGGATATTGATGCGGCGGATTTTTGCGCTGACCGACCTCAGGCGCGCCGGCGGCGTTTGAGCCTATAGCGCCGGGGGCACCGGGTGCGCCGATGGCGCGGATTTCTGGGCCTGGCGCGCTTCGCGCTGCGTCTCGAGAATCTCGTACCAGATGGCATTGAGCACGCCGAAGGTCAGTGCCAGGCCCAGCCCCAGGATCCAGCTGAAATACCACATCAGTAAAGATCCCCCTGCTTGCGGATGTGCTCGAGAGTGACGCTGCCGCGCATGACGCCGAACACCCAGCTGGTGTAGGCGATGATCAGCGGCAAAAACACGCAGGTGACTACCAGCATGATGAACAAAGTCTTGGCGCTGCTGGAGGCATCCCAGATGGTGAGCCCCTGGCTCGGATCGCTGGATGAGGGCATCAGAAACGGAAACAGCGCGAAGCCTGCCGTGAGCACTGTGCCGGCCTGCGTCAGCGCACTGGCCAGGAAGGCAAGCCCCGGCCGACCCACACTGAGCAGCAGCGCGGCCAGTGCCGCGCCGATGAGTGCCCCGATCGGCGCCAGCCACAGCACGCTATGCTCACGATAATTATCGAGCCAGGCGCCCGGCGAGACCGCGACCTGTTTCAGGAGCGGATTGGAGGGCCCGAGCGGGTCGGCGCCGCCGGTGATGTGATGACCCGGCAGCGAGGTTGCCACCCACGCACCGGCGGCGATAAAGGCGATGACGTAAACCACGGCCGCCAGGCGCGCAAATTTGACGGCGCGCGCGGCCATGGGCTCACCTGTTTTCAGTGCTGCGTAGGTGCAGCCGTGCAACACCAACATGGAGAGACTCACCACACCGGTGAGCAGCGCGAAGGGCTGCAGCAGGTTGAAGAAGCCGCCCGTGTAGGTCGGGCGCATCATGGCATCGAAGTGATAGGGCACACCCAGGAAGAGATTGCCGAAGGCCACGCCGAACAGCAGCGCCGGCACCGCGCCGGCGAAGGTCAGTGCCGCATCCCACACATCGCGCCAGCGCGGATCAGCGATCTTGCCGCGGAAATTAAATCCCACCGGCCGCACGATGAAGGCAAGCAGGATCAGGAACATGGCCAGATACAGGTTCGAGAAGGAGGCCGCGTACAGCAGCGGCCAAGCCGCGAACACCGCTCCGCCGCCGAGGATGAACCAGACCTGGTTGCCCTCCCACACCGGTTCGATGCACTCGAGCAGCGCGCGCCGCTCCTCATCATTGCGGCCGACAAAACGAAATGTGGCGCCCACGCCTAAGTCGAAGCCATCCATGATCGCAAAGCCGATCAGCAGCGCGCCCAGCAGTGCCCACCAGATCACTCGCAGCGTGTCGTAGTCAGGCATGGGGACCCTCCGCCGCTGGTGCCCGCACGGGGCTGAGTGGGTCCTGCCAATAGCCAAAGCCATCGGGCCCGCGCCGCACGGTGCGCACCATGAGATAAATCTCGACCACGGCGAGCGCGGTGTAGAAGATCACGAAGCCGGCCAGCGAGGCGATGACATTGCCGATGGGCGCGCGCGAGACGCCGAGGAAGGTGGGCAGCACGCCATCGATGGCCCAGGGCTGGCGGCCGTATTCGGCCACGATCCACCCCAGCTCAGCCGCGATCCAGGGCAGCGGCAGGCTGAAAAACGCAATGCGCAGGAACCAGTGACTGCGCTCGAAGCGATGGCGCGTGCCGAGATAGAACGCGGTCGCAAACAGCAGGATGAAGAACAGGCCCAGTCCCACCATGATGCGGAAGCACCAGAAGATCACCGGCACATTGGGCACTGTCGACCAGGCCGCGAGTTCGATCTGTGCATCGGTGGCGTCGGCGGGATTGTTGACGTAGCGCAGCAACAGCAAGCCGTAGCCCAGATCCGCCTGGTGCGCCGTGAACTGCGTGCGGGCGGCCTCATCGGCACCGTTGGCGCGCAAGGCCTGCAAGGCGGCGTGCGCCTGCATGCCGCTCCGAATGCGTGTGCGCGCCACCGCCACCAGATCCTCGATGCCCGCGACCGGGCTGTCGATGGAGCGCGTCGCGATCAGACCCAGCAGCCACGGCATTTTGATGGCGGCATGGGTGGTACGCGTCGCCACATCCGGCAGGCCGAACACCGTGAAATCCGCCGGCGGCTTCTCGGTGTGCCATTCGGCCTCGATGGCCGCCACCTTCATCTTCTGGTTTTCGCTGGCGAGGTACCCGGACTCATCGCCGAGCACCACCACCGAGAGCGCACAGGCGAGCCCGAAACTGGCGGCCACGGCCATCGATCGCTTGGCGACAGCCACATTACGTCCATGCAGCAGATACCAGGAGCTGATCGCGAGCACGAACACCGAGCCCACGACGTAGCCGGCGGCCGCCGTGTGCACGAACTTGGCCTGTGCCACCGGGTTGAAGAGCAAACTGCCGAAAGACACCAGCTCCATGCGCATGGTCTGGAAATTGAACTGCGCGCCCACGGGATTCTGCATCCAGGCATTGGCGATCAGGATCCAGAGTGCCGAGAGGCTCGAGCCCAGCGCCACCAGTCCGGTCACCACCAGGTGGCCGATCCTGGAGAGCCGGTCCCAGCCGAAGAAGAAGAGTCCCACGAAAGTCGACTCGAGGAAGAAGGCCATGAGGCCTTCGATCGCCAAGGGGGCACCGAAGATGTCGCCGACATAATGGGAGTAGTAGGCCCAGTTGGTGCCGAACTGGAATTCCATCGTGATGCCGGTGGCGACACCCATGGCGAAGTTGATGCCGAACAGCACGCCCCAGAACTTGGTCATGCGCTGCCAGATTTCCCGCCCGGTCATGACGTAGACCGATTCCATGATCACCAGGATCATGGAAAGCCCCAGGGTCAGCGGCACGAACAGGAAGTGGTACAGCGCAGTGAGTGCGAACTGCGCGCGCGAGAGCCCGACGACATCGAAATCAATCACCGGTGCGCTCCTGCGGACGGCTGCGCGGATCGGGCTCAGCACTGCTCTCTGGCGGCGGCACGACGCCGAGCTGGCGACTGGTGGCGGGCGCATCGATCGCGACTCGGTGCGCGCCTGAGAAGAACAGCGCCCAGAGCAATCCAAGCGCAGCGAGTTTCGCCGCCAGAATCCAGGTGAGCTCGCGCTTCATGAGCGCGCAGTATAGCGCCGCAGGGGGCGCACGGGCCCCGCGCTCCGTACGCTGCCACACATAGGAGCGTGCGCAAACGAGAACCGATCTGATTCGTATTAGTTCAGGCGCAGCCGGACACCCGCCCAGATCGCGCGCGGCGTGGCGGGCGAGACCGCGTTTTCATTGGTCCAGGTATCCGGATCGAAGCGGAAGCTGCCGTTGGGATTGAAGGTGTTGCTGGTCAGGAAGCCCGCGGTCTCGTATTGCTTGTTGAGCGCATTCACGAGTTTGGCGAACACATCGACGCGCTTGCCCAGCTGGTAGGTGCCCTGCAGATTGACCACCGCGTAGCTCGGGATCCAACCGGTGCCGGTGGGCGAGATGTAGGCGCCCTCGCCGTTGGTGCCGCCGGCCACATTGGCATTGTTTTCATCGCCATGCAGATAGGAGCCGGAGGCGATGATCAGCGTGCCGCCCACATCCCATTGCCGGTTGTGATCGTAATCGAGCACCAGTCGGCCGGTGTTGCGCGGGATCAGCGGGATCCGATCGCCCGGGCGCACCAGGATGTTGCCGTCGGCATCGGCCGTGCTGTTGGATTCCGCGCTCACCTCGAAGGCGGACTGGAAGGTGGCATCGACCAGGCTGTACGACAGGCGCCACTTCAAGCCACCCTCGGTGCCGCCCAGGGCCAGATCCAGCCCCTGGCGGCGCGTGCTGCCGACATTGTCGAAGTAGCCGGCGTTGGTGCTGGTGGCGATGAACTGGATGTCGTCGCTGTTCATGGTGCGGAACAGATCCGCGCTCCAGTTCAGTGTCTGGTCGGTGAGATTGCCGCGCAGTCCGACTTCAAAGGTGCGCGCCACCACCTGCTTGAGACCCGGGTCACTGGCGAAGTCATTGGGCAGGCCGCAGGGCTGCGCAGGGTTGGCGCAGCCAAGCTCCACCACGGTGGGCGCACGGCTGGCCTCGTTGTAGTCGGCATAGTAGGTCTGCGCCGTGGTGGGCGTGAAGGTGACCCCGAGCGCCGGGTTGGTACGCGCGAAGGTGTGATGACCGGTCAGGGGACTGGCGGTGTCGAAGCCTGCGCCAACATCGCCCACATCGGTGTCGACGCTGTAGCCGCCCAGGGTCTCGGTGTTGCTGTTGTAGCGCGCCGCGAGGTTGAAGTGCCATTGCTCGCTGGGCGAGAGCGTGTCGGTGAAGTAGACGCCGAGAATCCGGTTGCTGCCATTGAGCGAGATCACGGTCTCGTTGTTGAGCGGGTTGACCTCGTAAATCAGCGTGTGATTGGGCGCAAAGGTGCCGTATTGAAAGGTCTGCGCAAAGGTGTCATCGGAACTGCTGTAGTCGGTGCCGAGGATGGCCTGGTTCTTCCAGCCGAGCAGGTCCTCCGAATCCGTCAGCTGCAGACCAAAGCCGACACTGCGCTGCACCAGGCGCGAGACCTGGTTGGCCGCGTTGGCGCAATAGGCCAGCGAAGCGCGGTCGGTGGGCGTCACGCTGCAGTCGAAGGCTGGCCCGGTGTAGTCGCCATCCAGATAGTTGTCATTGTTGCTGCCGTTGTTGCTGCCGGTGATCAGGTGCCGGTAGTAGACATTGCCGGACAGCAGCAGGTGATCGGTCAGGAACTGCGTGCCGGTGAGATTCACGAAGTGCAGCAGATCGGCCGTGTAGTCAGGCGTGTAGCTCTGCTCGCGCCGGAAATACAGCATGCTCAAGGGCAGCGCGCCGTTGCCGAACAGGCTGGTGTCGGCGTAGGTGTAGCTTAAGTCGAGATCGGTCTTGTCGGTCTGCCAGCCGATTTTGCCGAAGCCCTGCCACACGCGCGTCGGGGAGATATCGCGCCAGCCGGTCTCATCGAAATAATTGCCGGTCACAAAGTAATCGAAGGCGCCCCACTCCCCGCCCGACTGGCCCTGGAAGGAATGCCGCCCGAAGGAGCCGCCGTAAGCCTCGAGTTCAGTGCCCGGATTGTCATGCCCGCTCTTGGTCTGCACCGACAAAGCGCCGCCGAGCGTGTTGAGGCCGAACACCGGATTGGAGCCTGAGATCAGCGAGACCGTGGAGATCGCCGATTCCGGGATCAGGTCCCAATTGACCGTGTCGCCGAAGGATTCGTTGACGCGCACGCCATCGACGTACACCGACAGACCTTCCGGCGTGCCGAGCAGGGGCGAGGCCGTGAAGCCGTGATAATTGATATCGAGCTGGAAAGGGTTGTCGGCACTCTCGCTGACGTTGACGCCGCTGAAGTTGCTGTTGAGATAGTCGGCCACATCGGTGCTCTGCTGGCGCTCGAGGTCCGCGCTGGTGGCCGTCTGTACATTGGCGGGAATCTCATTCAGCGGCAGGCCGAAACCGGGCAGCGGCGCATTGCCGATGACCAGCACCTGCGGCAGCTCCTGCACGGTGGCGAGATTGGTGGGCGCCGCGCCGGCATCCGAATCCCCGGCGCGCGCATTGACGCCGCCCAAGGCCGCGCCAATAAGCACCGCCTCGCACACTCTTTCCAGTACTGATCTTGCCCGTGACATCGGCGGGCAGTGTAGAGAGGCCATGAATCTAAGTCCCGATCGGGACGGGAGGCCGGCCCGGCGCCGGTCGGGATATTTTCCCGCTCGGTACCAGGAGATTGTCCCGCCCGCAAATAGAGCCTCCGTAACCTTATCAGGCGGTTAGCGAACCACAGGTAAGGCAACTCCTGCCGCCCGGAGCCATCCGCATGACATCGAACACGCCTGGGCCGGATGTGGCGCGCACTGCGGCCGGCGCACCAACGCTGCTGACGCGCCTGGTCGAAACCCATGCCGAGCTCTTCCGCCTGATCCGCCTGTATGGCTGGCCGGTCATCGACCTGCTGATCCGCTTCGCGCTGGCGCGCTCCTTCTTTGCCTCAGGGGTGGTCAAGCTCGCCGACTGGTCGGCGGCGCTGTACCTGGCCGCGAATGAATACCCGGTCAGCTGGATGAGCCCGGTGGCCGCGGCGTACACCGGGGTCACCATCGAAACCCTCGGTGCGGCACTGCTGCTGCTGGGCCTGCTCACGCGACCGGCGGCGCTGGCGCTGCTGATCCTCGTGATCGTGGAGCAGACGAGTTATCTCGCCCTCGATACGCAGCTCTTCACCGCGGCGCTGTTCGGCTGGTATGTCCTGCACGGGGCCGATCGCCTCTCGCTGGATGCGATGGTGGGCAGGGGACTTGCCGACAGTGCCTTGCCGCTGGCCGTCCCGATCGGACGGCTGACGGCCTGGTTGCGTATTCGCGTCACACCGATCTATCTATCGCTGCTGCGTCTGTGGCTCGGTGCCGCGTTGCTGCTGGTCAGCTTAGGCAATCCGTCGCGGCTGGCCCCGCTGGCGGCGTGGCTGCCGCTGGCGACCGCCACGACCTGGCCTGCGACTCTGGCGTGGTTCGGTGCGGTGGCGCTGTGCGCCGGGATCGCCACCCGTTACACGGCGATGGCTCTCTTCGCGCTGGGATCGACCGTGGCGATGATGCATGGCATTGCGGCCGAAGCGGTGTACCTGAATGCCACGCTGGCACTGCTCATCGTGCACGGTGCCGGTCCGCTGTCCGCCGATGCCGCCATCAGCATTCCTTTGCGGCGGCGCTACCCGCAGCTCGAGGGCAAACCGGCATTTTCGCTCGAGGGCCTGCCGCGCGTGATCATCGTTGGGGCAGGCTTCGCCGGGCTCGCCTGCGCTCTGGCGCTGCGACGCGCACGGGCTTCGGTCACCCTGATCGACAGCGGCAATCATCATCTGTTCCAGCCGCTGCTGTACCAGGTGGCCACCGCCGCGTTGTCGCCCGGCGATATCGCGGCGCCCATACGACCGATCTTTCGCGACTGCTTCAACACCCAGGTGCTGCTGGGTGAGGTCACCGGCGTCGATGTGAAACAGCAGCGCGTGCTGCTCGATGAGCAGTTCCTGCCCTACGATTACCTGGTACTCGCCACCGGCGCCACGCACAGCTACTTTGGCAAGGATGCCTGGCAACCTTTCGCGCCCGGCCTCAAACGCATCGAGGATGCCACCGAGATTCGCCGCCGCCTGCTGATGGCCTTCGAACGGGCTGAGCGCACCGATGATGACGCCGAGCGGGCGGCACTGCTGACCTTCCTGATCGTCGGCGGCGGCCCCACCGGCGTGGAGCTCGCCGGCGCGATTGCGGAGCTGGCGCGCTTCGGGATGGAGCGCGACTTTCGCAAATTCGACCCCGCCGCCGCGCGCATCATTCTGATCCAGTCCGGCGCGCGGTTGCTGCCGGCCTTCGATGCGCGGCTGTCGGCGCAGGCGCAACGTGCACTCGAACGCTTAAGGGTAGAGGTGCGGGTCAGTAGCCGTGTCGAGCAGATCGACCAGATGGGAGTCGTCGTCGGCGGCCAGCGCATCGCTTCGAAAACGGTGCTCTGGGCGGCGGGTGTGGCCGCATCGCCGGCTGCGGCGTGGCTCGCGGCGAGTGCCGATGCCGCAGGTCGCATCAAGGTGGAAGCGGACCTGCGTGTCGCGGGCTTAACCAATGTGTACGCGATTGGCGATACCGCGTTGAGCCTCGCCTGGAAGGGACAACCCACGCCGGGGCTGGCGTCCGCCGCCAAGCAGAGCGGGAGTTACGTCGCGCGCGCGATCAGCACGAGTCTCGAGGGTCAATCAAGCCAGCCCCTTTTCATCTACCGGCATCGCGGCAGCCTGGCGACCATCGGGCGCAAGGCCGCGGTGGCCGACTTCGGCTGGATCCGACTCTGGGGCGCACCGGCCTGGTGGCTGTGGGGACTGGTGCATGTCGGGTTCCTGGTGGGATTGCGCAACCGAGTGTCCACGATGATGAACTGGTTCTGGGCCTATCTCACTTTCGGCGGCGGCATACGACTCATCACGGGAGGCGAGTCGAGATCCCACAACGCACCGTAGCAGCGGGAGTGGCAGCGGCGATCAGTCCGCTTGTGTCAAGCAGTTGACGGATCAGCTCGGCATGAAGGTTCACGATGGCTCCCAACCGAGAGCAATTGTTTCCAACTGATTTTCGCGGAGCCCACCATGACAAAATTCAAATTCGCCGCCCTGGCCGCCGCCCTGTTGCTGCAGTCACTGGCCTCCGCGGCCAACGCGCCTTCGCGCGCTGCTGTCCCCGGGAATTCAGGATCGGTGTCGTTGAACAGCGAGCGCCACGGCCTGGCTCGCGCGGACGAAAGCGGCGACTATTTTCCGCTGCCGGATATCAATGATGCCCACGGCACGGACTGTGATCCCGAGGATGATTGCCCGCGGCCGACTGCGCGGAGGTAGATATTTCGCGGCCGTTTCGAGCACTGACTTCGGCAATCAAATTTCCGCCAGCCGATGAACCGTGTCCGCTAATCGCTGCACCATGCGATTAATAAACGCTTATAATTCATGTTGATATACGTCAATACTATAGTATTGACAATATCGACCACCCACCGTAGACTCTCATCGCATGAGCACGCCCTCAAAGCTCTCACAGCTCCAGATCCGGGTCTCCGAGACCGAGAAGGCCGCGATTCGCATGTCCGCCGAACGCGCGGGGTTGGATATGTCCGCCTATGTGCTCAGCCGCGTGCTGTCGAATCCGGCACAGGAACTCAAGCAGGCAATCGGCGCATTAACCGGACCGACCACCCCTTCATTCGCACTCGCCGATATCAACTCGCTTCTCTCGAGCCTCACTGCTGGCGAATTGCGCGACGCGGTGGCGGCTGCACCCCAGGTTGAGCTTTCGCCGTTTCTTGCCAACTATGTCGCAGCGATGATCGAGATCGCGTGTGAGAGGCGCGCAATTGCAGTACCCGCCTGGACCCGCCGCATCGTGCCGCTCGATGAGCCCGCCTTCGGGTCCACGTTGAGATCGCTTCGGCTGCATTTGTTGACGCACTCCCCTGCCCCTTTCCGGCGCCGGAATATCTTCATTGATGCGAGCCTCGGCGATCGGGTCTGATATGGCGGCGTTGGCGCAAGCCGAGATCCGACGGTTGTTTGAACTGCTCAATGATGAACTGCGTCAGTCGGAAATTTCCGGTGAACTCTATCTCGTGGGCGGAGCGGTCATGTGTCTGGCCTACAATTCCCGGCCCTCCACGGCCGATGTGGACGCTTTGTTTCAGCCGGCCGCAGAAGTGCGGCAGGCAGCCGCACGCGCGGCGGCCCGCGCCAAAGTCCCGGCCGATTGGCTCAATGACGCCGTCAAGGGCTACCTGAGCCGAGAGGGAGACTTCGCCCCCTTCCTCGAACTCGATCATCTGCGCATCATGGTCGCTCGCCCGGAGTACTTGCTGGCCATGAAGTGCTTGGCGATGCGGATTGGAGCCGAGTTTCACGACGAAGAGGACGTGCGCTTCCTGCTGCGCCTGCTCGAGCTCCGCTCGTATGATCAGGTGCTGGGAGTCATCACCAAGTACTATCCGCTCGCACAATTTCCTCAGAAGACCCTATACGCACTGGAAGAGCTGCTGCCTAAGAGCCCGACCATTTGATTCCGCCCCGTTACTGCTCAGCCGAACGAAAAATCAAATGCCTCCACGCCCTGATCCAGAAACTCGATCTCGAATTGCCGATCAGCGATGGGCTCCTGCTGACGAATCAGCTGGTACATCCGCGGTTCGCTCACCGTGCCGTTGCCCTGCTCATCGATGTCGAGGCCATGAGCGGCGCCCGGTGGCCGGCCGTCGAGAAAAACGCGAAATCGCACCGACGCCCCTCGCGTCCCCGGAGCCATGATCAGATGGAGATCGCGCGCATGAAATCGATACGCGATGCGCCCGTCCGCCACGTTGAGCACAATGGCATCCTTCTCGGCGGCGGCTTCGAACCCGCCCGCATCCACTGACACCAGATCGCCGCTGACAGCGGCGCCCCGGGCCTCGGTCAGCAGCTCTTGAAGGACTCGCTCTGACTGCGCGTAATCCCCTTCCCCGAATTGGTGATGTCGAATGCGTCCCTGCGCGTCTATGAAGTAGAGCGCCGGCCAATACTCGTTCCTGAACGCTCGCCAGATCGCATAGTTGCTGTCGACTGCGACCGGATATTCAATCCTCATTTCGCCGGTTGCCTGGCGTACGTTATCGAGCTGTTTCTCGAACTCAAACTCCGGCGTGTGCACGCCGATCACGACCAGCCCCTGATCCTTGTATTTCAGAGACCACGCACGAACGTACGGCAGAGTACGACGCCAATTGATACAGGTGTAGGTCCAGAACTCGATCAGCACCACTTTCCCGCGCAAACTCGCGGCAGTCAGCGCCGCCGAGTTGAGCCATCCGATGGCCCCGTCGAGTGCGGGCAACTCCCCTTCGAGCCGCAAACTTACCCGCTGAGGCGCCGCCGGCCGCACCTCGCCGCTGTTGTCAGCGACCGCCCCCATTAAACCCCCGATTGCGCTGAGCAAGAGCGCCGTGAGCAACCGCTGGTGTGCCTTCATCAAGATCGAACTCCATTGAGCCCAGGTGTCAGCAGAGACTGCGGTGCGCGGCGATTGCACTATGGTATTGGTCGGTTGTAGCCGCCCCCTCTCTGGGGTTACCGCTGCATTCGCATCAACTCGTCCGGGGACACCATGTTGTGGTTCAGATGCTGCATGACCCATAACGAGCCGAAGACGATCAGGCACACGATCAGGACGCCGAAAGCCAGCGCCAGCACATTGTTGGTGTTGTCCGGATCGGTGGTGATATGCAGGAAGAAGATCAGATGAATACCCATCTGAGCGACGGCGAGTACCAGCAGCGCCACCGAGAGGCTGGGTCCATAAACGAGCCCTGTGCCTCTCACCCAGAATGAGGCCGCAGTCAGGGCCACGGCGAGCGCCAAGCCCAGCGCATAACTGCGAAATTCCTGGCCCAGAGTCCGCTCCTCGACAGCGGCACCGTCGCCGACTGCGCGATCCTCGCCGACGTTCGACCCGGCATCGAAATCGTGACCGGTGCTCATGGCAGCAATTCCTGTGGCAGTGTTCCGACCAGGTAGACCAGGCTGAATATCGCGACCCAGATGATGTCGAGCGCATGCCAGAAGAGGCTGAAGCACAGGAATCGGTGGCGAATGTTCTGGGTAAAACCTTTCGCGTAGAACTGCGCCATCATCGTGCCCAGCCAGAGCAAACCCACGGTCACGTGCGCGCCATGGCAGCCCACCAGCGTAAAGAACGAGGATAAGAAGGCGCTGCGGGTGGGACCGGCACCGCGCGCCACCAGGCTCGCGAACTCGCGCAGCTCCAGGCTGATGAACGCAACGCCGAGCAATCCGGTGGCAAGCAGCGCGATCTGTGTCCATTTCTGGTTGCGCTCACCGACCGCGAGGCCCGCCATCGCGCAGGTAAAGGTCGAACCGAGCAGGCATGCGGTCTCCACGGCCGTATTGCGCAGATCGAACAGCTGCTGTGCGACGGGGCCCCCGGCGGTGTTCTTGAACAGCACCGCGTAGGCGGCGAAGAAGCTCGAGAACATGATGACGTCGGAGAGCAGAAAGATCCAAAAGCCGTAGCCGACGACGATGCGCTTGGGCGCCGGTCCGCCGGCGCCATGACCGGTCACCTGCGAGGGGGCGTGATGCGGATCGGTCGACGCGAGCATCGCTGGCGCGCTCATTGGGCCAGCCCGCGCAGGTACTCGGCCCGCGCCTCGCGATTGGCGCGATCGATACGCGCCACCTCCTCGGCGGGAATCTCGAACTCGCCTTCATCGCGCCAGGCGAAGACGACAAAGGTGATGTAGGCGCACACCAGCCCCAGCACCACCAGCCACCAGATGTGCCAGATGAGGCAGAAGCCGGTGATGACCGCGAAGAACGCGGTGATGAAGCCCACCGGGCTGTTGCGCGGCATCTCGATGTGCTCGTAGTGCGGCTCGGGCGTCACCAGGCGCCTCTGCTCACGCGCGCGCTGCTTCAGGTTCCAGTAGGACTCGTCGTCGGTGACGATGGGCAGAACGGCGAAGTTGAACACGGGTGGAGGCGATGCGGTGGCCCATTCGAGACTGCGCCCGTCCCAGGGATCCCCGGTCGGTTCGCGGCGGCGTTCGCGGCTGCGGATAGAGACCGTGAGCTGCGCGATCTGCAGGGCGATGCCGCATAGAATGATCAGCGCGCCGACTCCCGCGACCAGCAGCCACGGGTGCCATTCCGGCCGATCGTAGTGCTGCATGCGCCGAGTCATGCCCTCCAGTCCCACGATGTAAAGCGGAACAAAGGCAACGTAGAAGCCAACGAACCAGCACCAGAACGCCGCCTTGCCGAGCCGCTCGTCCAGGGAAAAGCCGAAGGCCTTGGGAAACCAGTAGGTATAGCCGGCGAAGGCGCCGAAGAGCACACCGCCGATGATCACATTATGGAAGTGTGCCACCAGAAACAGGCTGTTGTGCAGCACGAAGTCGGCCGGCGGCACGGCCAGCAGCACCCCGGTCATGCCGCCGATCACGAAGGTCAGCATGAATCCGATCGCCCACAGCATGGGGGACGTGAAGCGCACGCGGCCGCCATACATCGTGAAGAGCCAATTGTAGATCTTCACACCGGTCGGGATGGCGATGAGCATGCTGGCGATGCCGAAGAATCCGTTCACATCGGCGCCGGCGCCCATGGTGAAGAAGTGATGCAGCCAGACACTGAACGAAAGGATGCAAATCGCCATCGTGGCCATGACCATTGAGCGATAGCCGAACAGCGGCTTGCCCGAGAAGGTCGACACCACTTCGGAGAACACCCCGAATGCGGGCAGAACCAGGATATAAACCTCGGGGTGACCCCAGGCCCAGATCAGGTTCATAAACATCATCGCGTTGCCGCCCGCCTCGTTGGTGAAGAAATGGAACCCGACATAGCGATCGAGCAGCAGCATGGCAAGCGTGGCCGTGAGAATGGGAAAGGCGGCGACGATCAGCAGACTGGAGGCGAGCGAGGTCCAGCAAAACATCGGCATACGCATGTAGTTCATGCCGGGCGCGCGCATCTTGAGGATGGTCGTGACCATGTTGATGCCGGCCATCAGCGTCCCCACCCCGGAGATCTGCAGCGCCCAGAGGTAGTAGTCGACACCAACCCCCGGGGAGTAGGCGAGCTCGGACAGCGGCGGGTATGGAAGCCAGCCGGTGCGGGCGAACTCGCCGACAACCAGTGAGACATTGACCAACAGCGCCCCCGCGGCCGTCAGCCAGAAACTCACGGCGTTCAGGGTGGGGAAGGCCACATCGCGCACGCCGAGCTGCAATGGAATGACGAAGTTCATCAGACCGATCACGAACGGCATCGCCACGAAGAAAATCATGATCATGCCGTGCGCCGAGAAGATCTGGTCGTAATGGTCCGGCGGCAGGTATCCCGCGGCGTGAAAGGCGAGCGCCTGCTGCGAGCGCATCATCAGCGCATCGCTGAAGCCCCGCAGCAGCATGATGGAGGCCAGCAGGCAGTACATGATCCCGATGCGCTTGTGATCGACGCTGGTGATCCATTCGCGCCAGAGGTAGGGGACATAGCCCTTGGCCGCGACCCAGATCAGCACTCCGCACAGCCCGAAAACCACGACTGCACCCACCGCGAGCGGGATGGGCTGGTCGAAGGGGATCGCCTGCCAGGTCAGCTTTCCGAACACCTCAGTTCTCCCCCGTTGGCGGACCCTCGCCGGGCGGCAGTTTCTCCATCACGATGTCATTAAAGAGCCCGCGCTGTACGTTGCGATAGGTATACGGCCTGACGTTCTGGCTCTGCTTGAGCAGCCCGTGATAGGCGACGTCATCCAGTTCCGGGCCTGAGGTACTCACCGTGCCGGCCCATGCCGAGAACTGCTCCGGTGTCAGGGCTTGCACATCGAAGCTCATATCGGAGAAACCGTCACCGCTGAAATGCGCAGACAGTCCGGGATAAATGCCCGGCCTGTCTGCCTGCAGGTTGAGCTGGGTCGTCATCCCGTACATCGAGTAGATCTCGCTGCCGAGCCGCGGCACGAAGAAGACGTTGAACACACTCGCGGAGGTAATCTGAAAGTGCAACGGCACCCCCGCGGGAACGACCAGCCGGTTGACGCTGCCGACGCCCTGCTCGGGGTAAATGAACAGCCACTTCCAGTCGAGTGAAACGACCTGGACTTCAAGCGGCTTGGCGCTCGAGTCCAGTGGGCGGGCGGGATCGAGTTCGTGGGCTCCGATCCAGGCGACGCCGCTGAGGAAAAAAACCACCAGCGCCGGAATTGACCAGACGATGAGTTCGATGCGCCCGGAGTAGGCCCATGTGGGCAAATGACGAGCATGCGTGTTCGAGGCACGGAACCACCAGGCAAACGCCAGTATCGCCAACAGCGTTGGGACGACGATGGCCAGCATGATCGTCAACGCATCGAGCAGAATCGTGCGCTCGGCGTCCCCGATCGGCCCTGCGGGCGAGAGCACCGCGAGCTGACATCCACCGAGCAGTAGCGGCGCGACCCCTATGGACAGCGAACGGACCAGACAATCCGGATCGCTGGACAGCGAACGGACCAGACAATCCGGATCGCAGCCGGACGTCACCGGGATCGGCCAGCATCGGGAACGCGGTGAGGCGACGGTGCGCTTCAATGCGGGCGCTCGTGGGTAGGAAGCAGGGCGAGACCGAGAATACGCCGCCGATCGCTGGGTTGCACGGGTGCGAAGAGCCCAAGAGAACTTTTAATTGCCGGCGTGCGCGCGTGCCGTTCGCACTGGATCCGTGGCGTCAGTGATGGGATTTTGATCTCGAGTTATCTGGATCAACTTACTCTTATAACTTAATGATTTAAATAAATTATATCTGTAAAAATTCCGCAGGCGCGCCCAAAAGTCATGCGGTGTTACGGGCGCTGTCGCCACCCGTCACATCGTATGTCGCACCGGAGACCATGCGCGCAGCATCGGAAGCCAGGAAGAGCACCACCGGTGCCACATCTTCAGGCTCGATCCAAGGGACGCCGAGCGGTGTGCGGGCCGCGAGAATCTTCTGGGCCTCCTCGCCGTCTGCGGATGATCCGGTGGGCGACCTGCCGCTATCGTCGAGTACCTGTGCATAACGCTCCTGGTGGCGGGTCAGTGGCGTGTCGATCAGGCCGGGGATAACAGCATTCACAGTGATGTTATGGGGCCCGAGTTCCAGAGCGGCTGACTTCATCAAGCCGATGATTCCCCACTTCGACGCCGAGTAGGAGGCTCCGTACTTCGTGCCGTGTCGCCCTTGCGTCGAAGAGGTCACGATGATGCGTCCGCCACCCCGATTCACGATGTGGGGCGCGAACGCCCGGATTGCGTTCGCCGTGCCCGTCAGATTGACATCGATCGTGATGTGCCAGTCTGGATCCTCCATCTCGAGCAGCGGATGGAAACTCTGTATGCCGGCATTGGCGAACAAGATGTCGATCCCGCCAAGCGCATGCTGCGCCTCGGCAGCGGCCGCGCGCAGCGCCGGCAGGTCGCGCTGATCGAGCACGAAGTTCAACCAGCGGCGGCCGGTTGCCTCGACCAGGCGTCCGGTCTCCTTCAGCTCGTCCGGGTTCGCCGGCACGACGCCGGAGCGGCGGTCGACGGGCGCGCAGATGTCGATGCCGACGAGGTCCGCGCCCGCGCGAGCGAAGGCCACGGCGGTTGCACGCCCAATGCCACGAGCAGCGCCGGTAACCACGGCCACCTTGCCGCGCAGAGATGCACCTGTATCCACTGTCATTGGGTCTTTCGTTGTCCGCGTCGAGTGTTCGTTAACAAGCTTCAGGGCAGCAGCACAATCTTGCCGAGGATATGTCCCCGCTCGAGCAGCGAGAAGGCCGCTTGGACCTGATCCAGAGGGAATGTTGCGGCGATCGGTACCTCCAGATCACCTGAGGCGATCAGCGTAGCCAATTCCGCCAGCATCGAGGCGCTCTTGGCGCTGCTACCGTCTGACTTGACTCCGTACTCGCGTACCGCGGCAAAGTCGATGATCGTCTGGATCCGGTCCCGTGGCACGCCGAGCTCGACCGCGAGCTTGACGTAGCCTCCTCCGTGCGTATCGATGAATGCATCGATTTTCGTCTGGCGCAGCCGGTCGGCGAGGTCCGCGCCGTACGACTCCGGCTTGACCCCGTGCGCGGCGAGCCACTGGTGGTTTGCGGGGCTGGCGATGCCGATCACGGTAGCGCCCGCGCGCGTAGCCAGCTGCACGGCGATCGACCCCACCCCGCCCGCGGCCGCCGACACTGCCACGGTGTCACCCCTTTTTAGTGAGACTGCACGCACCGACGCATAAGCCGTGCTGCCGGCAATCGCCAACGACCCGGCGACCTCCCAGGACACCTTCGCCGGCTTGATGGTCAAATTCTGCGCCTCCACGACCACGTACTCGGCCTGGCTGGCGCGCCGGTCGGTGAAGCCGATCACCTCGTCGCCCACCGAGAAGCGTTCGACCCCAGGGGCAACTTTCGTCACGATGCCGGCCAAGTCACTGCCCTCGCCCGACGGGAACGTGGCTGGCCACATGGCGTGCAACAGCCCCTCACGGATCTTCGACTCACCGGGGTTGATCGAGGCGGCCTTGACCTTCACCAGCGCTTCGCCGCGAGCCGGTTCAGGTATCGGCGCATCCGCGACCTGGAGAACCTCGATTCCACCGTAGCTATCGAATCGCACTGCCTTCATGACCTGTCTCCTTGAATGCGCCCCTGATCAACGAGCCGGCGCCGCCGACTCATCGCGCCGCGGCTGAGCGCAAGAGAGCTCGCGTTTCAGCCAGGCTCTCGAGCACTCTGCTGCGATTGGGCGCCAGCCGCGCCTGATCGTACAGTCGAAGGGCTCGAGTGCCGGCCTGCCCGGCAGTGCCCCCCGATCGGCCCACCGCGTCAATGAAGGCTATACCGTCCTCGAGGCCCGATGAAAAGCCGGCGCCCACCATGGGTGAGGCCACATGCGCGGCGTCGCCGACCAGACCCAGTCTGCCGTTGACGAGTTGCTCGGGCAGATATTCTGCAAGCGGCGTCCCGAAAATGACCCTGTGTTCTATTGCCGCGACGACAACCTCGCGTGCTGCCCCCTGCCAGCGGCTGGTGGCAATTGCCAGCAGTTCAGAACGTAATTCGTCATCAACGGCGGTGGTTGGAACGCTGCCCATGACTTCCTCGCCGTCGAGATATCTTCGGTCGCGCAGCCATTGGGTGCGGCTTGCGTCGTACCAGGCTAACGTGATGTAGCGTTTACCGCGGGATGTTTCGCCGTTCGGCCCAGGCACCCGATAGACGACCAGCCGCGCCGCTTCCGGGTGCGGCAACCGTCCGCCGCCCAGCGATGTTCGTGCCAGGAGTTGCTTCGAAAGCCATGATTCCTCAACCAGCGCACGCCACAGCAGGAAACCCCCGTACGGGGCAAACGCCCGCGTCGGCGAAACCGCCCTTCGAACGACACTGCGGTAGCCATCCGCTCCAATGATGACAGCCGCGGATGCGTTGACGCGTGGTCCGGAAAGATAAGCCGCATGATCATCGGATGAGACTGTGTCCACGCGCGCAGCCTCGTGCACAGTGAGCCCATTGGTAGCGTCGGCGATCGCACGCAGCCAACGATAGATTGCCAGCCATGTCGATGTCTCGCGATAGCCTTCATCCACAACCGGAAGCGCGGGGGTGAGACCATCAACCCGCGCGTCGACGCCGGTCGTCTCCGTAATGAGGATACGATCGACGCCCAGTCCGGTTCCGCCCCGCTCCTCGCCGGAATTCTGCTCGAACACATTGACCGGCAACCCTGCTCGCGCGAGACCGATTCCGGTCGCGAGTCCAGCGAGAGACCCGCCTACAATTGCGACGTCACCAGCGAGAGACTTCGTCATAAGCAGCTGAAATTATTATAGTTATTCTGGTAGGCGCGACTGGGATCGAACCAGCGACCACTTCCATGTCAAGGAAGTGCTCTACCACTGAGCTACGCGCCTGATGTGCGGATCTGCCTGCTGCGGCGAAACGATACCGGGTCACCCCCACCGCTGCAATCAAGCAATCGATCAACCGACTTTTTTGGTACCCGGCCGTGGCGGCATGCCGGGCGCGTCGTAGTCGGTGCTGGCCGCCAGGTCGAGTTCGAGCTGGCGCAATTGCTCCAGCTGATCGCGCAATGCAGCGGCCTGCTCGAACTCCAGATTGCGCGCGTGCCGGTACATGTCGGTCTCGATGCGCTTGGCCTCGCGCGCGATGTCGGCGGAATTCTTCAGCGTGCGCGGATCCAGCGCGTTGCTGCGGCCCTCGCCGCGCGCCCGCTTGCCGCCGAAGCGCCCGGAGCTCGTGAGGCGCGCGCCCTCCATGATGTCGGCCACGGGCTTGATGATGCTGCGCGGCGTGATGCCATGCGCCTCGTTGTAGGCAGTCTGCTTGATGCGCCGGCGATCGATCTCGGCCATGGCGCGTTCCATGGAGCCGGTGATCCGGTCGGCGTAGAGAATGGCGCGGCCCTCGAGGTTGCGCGCGGCGCGGCCCATGGTTTGGATCAGTGAGCCCTCCGAGCGCAGAAAGCCTTCCTTGTCGGCATCGAGAATGGCCACCAGCGCCACCTCGGGCATGTCCAGCCCTTCGCGCAGCAGATTGATGCCCACCAGCACATCGAATTTGCCCAAGCGCAGATCGCGAATGATCTCCACGCGCTCCACGGTCTCGATGTCGGCGTGCAGATAGCGCACACGCACGCCGTGTTCGTGCAGGTACTCGGTCAGATCCTCGGCCATGCGCTTGGTCAGCGTGGTGATCAGCACGCGCTGCTTGAGCGAGACACAGTTATGAATTTCGGACAGCACATCATCGACCTGGGTGCGCACCGGACGCACCTCGATCGTGGGATCGACCAGGCCCGTGGGCCGTACCACCTGCTCGACCACCTGGGAGGACTTCTTGGCCTCATAGGGGCCCGGGGTGGCCGAGACGAAGATCATCTGCGGTGCCAGACGCTCCCACTCCTCGAACTTCAGCGGCCGGTTATCGAGCGCCGAGGGCAGCCGGAAGCCGTACTCGACCAGGGTTTCCTTGCGCGAGCGGTCGCCCTTGAACATGGCGCCCAGCTGCGGGATGGTCTGGTGGCTCTCATCCACCACCAGCAGCGCATTGGGCGGCAGGTAGTCGTACAGGCACGGCGGGGGCTCGCCCGGCTGTCTGCCTGAGAGATAGCGCGAATAATTTTCGATCCCGGAGCAGTAGCCAACTTCCTTGATCATCTCCAGGTCGAACAGCGTGCGCTGCTCCAGGCGCTGCGCCTCGACCAGCTTGTTGTCCGCATAGAGGGCCGCCAGCCGCTCCCGCAGCTCCTCGCGGATGAAATCGATGGTCTGCATCAGCCGGTCCTGCGGGGTCACGTAGTGCGTGCCCGGATAGACCGTGAAGCGCGGGATGCGGCCGATGATGGCGCCGGTCAGGGGATCGATCAGCGAGAGGTTTTCGATGGCCTCATCAAACAGCTCCACGCGCACCGCATCGCGCCCGGACTCGGCCGGGAAGATATCGATGATGTCCCCGCGCACGCGGTAGGTGCCCGGCGAGAGCTCCATGTCATTGCGTGTGTACTGCATCTCGGCCAGCCGTCGCAGCAGCCGGCGCTGATCGATACGCTCGCCGCGCACCAGGTGCAGCACCATGGACAGATACGCCTGCGGATCCCCCAGGCCATAGATCGAGGACACCGTGGCGACGATGATCGAGTCCTTCCGCTCCAGCAGCGCCTTGGTGGCCGAGAGGCGCATCTGCTCGATATGCTCGTTGGTCGAGGCGTCCTTCTCTATATAGGTGTCGCTCGAGGGCACATAGGCCTCGGGCTGGTAGTAGTCGTAGTAGGAGACGAAGTACTCGACCGCGTTTTTCGGAAAGAAGCCCCGCAGCTCCCCATACAGCTGCGCAGCCAGCGTTTTGTTATGCGCCAGCACCATTGTGGGGCGCTGCACGCGCTCGATGACTTTGGAAATTGAAAAAGTTTTCCCGCTTCCCGTGACCCCGAGCAGCGTCTGCGCGGCCAGGCCCGACTCGAGCCCGTCCACGAGCGCCTCGATAGCCTGCGGCTGGTCGCCGGCGGGCTCATAATCGGCTTGCAATTCAAAGCGGTTGGTGATTTGGCTCATCTGCTGACATTGGTCGAGGGGAAGCGAATCCCGTAATATAACCCCTGGGATCGCTGCGAGCGGTCGCTGGCTGACACTCAAGGGGAATGATCCGTGCCTCTGACGATTTCGCGACGCGCCCAGCGCGTCAAGCCCTCGCCCACCCTCGCCGTCACTTCACTTGCGCTCAAGCTCAAAGCTGAAGGCAAGGACGTCATCGCCCTGGGTGCGGGCGAGCCGGATTTCGACACGCCAGTCCACATTGCGGACGCCGGCTGCCAGGCGATCCGCTCAGGTGCCACGCGCTACACCAGCGTCGACGGGATCCCTGAGCTCAAGGACGCCATCATCGCCAAGTTCAAGCGCGACAATGGCATCAGCTACGAGCGCAATCAGATCCTGGTCTCCAGTGGGGCCAAGCAGACGATTTTCAATCTCTGCATGGCGGTGCTCGACACCGGTGACGAGTGCATTATCCCGGGCCCCTACTGGGTGTCCTATCCCGACATGGTCATGCTGGCCGACGGCATCCCGGTGATGCCGACCGCAGGTCCCGAACAGGGCTACAAGATTTCGCCTAAGCAGCTGGCCGCTGCGATGACGAGCCGGACGCGCCTGGTGCTGCTCAACAGCCCGAGCAACCCGACCGGTGCCGCCTATACGCCCGCGGAACTGCGTGCGCTGGCCGATGTGCTGGTGAAGCACCCGCGCGTAATCATCGGCACCGATGACATGTACGAGAAGATCTACTGGGGCAAGGAGCCGTTTGCGAGCCTGCTCACCGTAGCGCCCGAGCTGTACGATCGCACCATCACGATCAACGGTGTCTCCAAGGCCTACGCCATGACCGGCTGGCGCATCGGCTACTGCGGGGGGCCCAAGGAAGTCATCACCGCCATGACGACCATCCAGGGCCAGTCGACTTCGAATGCCTCCAGCATTTCGCAGAAGGCTGCCGTGGTAGCGCTCAACGGCGACCAGACGTGCGTGACGAAGATGAATGCCGCCTTCAAGGAGCGGCACGACTTCATCGTCGCCGGGCTCAACACGCTCCCCGGCATTTCCTGCCTGCCCGGCGCCGGGACGTTCTATGCCTTCGCCGACGTGCGAGGTGCCATGCGTAACTTAGGCATGCGGGACGACAATACCTTCTGCGAATTCCTGCTCAACAAGGCGCTCATCGCCGTGGTGGCCGGTTCCGGCTTCGGCTGCCCGGGGCACATGCGGCTCTCGTTTGCCTGCAGCATGGAAACGCTTGAGAAGACCCTCCAGCGCCTGCGAGCCATCCTGCCCGCCCAGGCCCAGGCCAAGACTGCTTAAAACTCAGCCTTGCGGCTGCCAGCTCGGCAGCCGCAAGGCTTGCCGGCGTTCACTTTGCGATGCAAAGTTGACGCATGCGGCACAGGAACCCGCTCCCTGGTCTCTTTCGAATGGCCGCGCTGGTCGCACTCCTTCTTTTCGGATCGGGGCCGCGCGTCGCAGCGGCGGGCGGTGGGCTCTTCGGCCTTGACCACGAGTGGGCACTCGACGATCGGGGAATCTGGTCGAGGAATTACCAAACGACACTGGAATTCGGCGTGGTCGCGTTCGAAGCCGGCGGAGCTCTCTGGCTGGGCAATGACGACCGCTTGGGGCACACGCTGTGGCAGAGCGCGGATGCGACGCTGCTGTCGGCCATTGCAGCCCAAGGGCTCAAGTACGCCTTCAGCCGCGCGCGCCCAACCCAAGGCGATAACCCGGACGCCTGGTTTCGAGGCGGCTGCTGTGAGAGTTTCCCCAGCGGCGAAGTAACGCTGCAGGCGGCGTTCGTCACCCCCATCATTTTGCAGTACGCCGAGCAGCAGCCCTGGGCGTGGAGCCTGGAAGCGCTGCCGCTCTACGACTCCATCGCGCGTCTGAAATCCCAGGCGCATTGGCAAAGCGATGTCATCGCCGGCTGGGGCCTGGGGACCGGTTTTGGCTACCTTTCCACGAGGTTCCGCATTCCCCTGCTCGTGCGCGTCCTGCCGGGCGGCATGACCGTGGGCCTTTACACTCACCTGTAAAGGACTTTTGGTGCAGCGCAAGTCCTTGACGCGCCGGCGCCAAACGCTAAGAATTCGCGCCGCCAGCCAAGGCCGGGTCTGGATTCATTTGCCGCCTGGCCACCCGTCTACTCCCCGGTAGCTCAGTCGGTAGAGCGTCGGACTGTTAATCCGTTGGTCGTTGGTTCGAGTCCAACCCGGGGAGCCAAATATTACCTTATTATCAGCGGCTTACCAGGTATAGCTCGAAAGAGTCTCTCCGCCTGGCACAGTTTTGGCACACTGTGGCACAGTGGGTGTAAAGTAGGTTTGTCGCGCGCGAAATGGGTGACTTCGTGCCAACGATCCGGGAACGTGCCGGGCAGTTTCACGTCCAGGTCCGCATGAACGGCTTTCCGACGCGGACGGCAAGCTTCCCGACGCGTCGCATGGCCGAACGTTGGGCCAAGACCATCGAAGCCGACATGATAGAAGGCCGGCACTTCCGCAGCGTCGAGGCCCGACGACGCACACTCGGCGAGGCGATCGATCGCTACCTCGAGGAGGAGTTGCCGAAGAAGCGCAACGGCAGCACTTCGCGCTCGAATCTCCCATGGTGGAAGAAGCAGCTGGGGCACCTGAAGCTTGCCGACGTCACGCCGGCCATCCTGGTCGAACATCGCGGCAAGCTCGCTCGCGAGACCTTCACGCGTGCCAAGCCCGAATCCGCGCGCACCACAGTCAAGAAAGGCGACCTGCCCAACCGCCGCTTCCGCAGCGCTGCGACCGTCAATCGTTACCTGGCGGCGCTCAGCCACGTGTTCACCGTGGCTCGTAAGGAATGGCACTGGGTCTCCCACAATCCCTTCGACGGCGTCGGCAAACTCCACGAGAGCCGCGGTCGCGTGCGCTTCCTGTCGGAAGAGGAGCGCACTGCCCTGCTGCGCGAGACTGTGAAGGATCCTGTGCTACATACCTTCGTGGTGCTGGCGCTGTCCACGGCCGCGCGCGCTGGGGAACTTTGGAATCTAACCTGGCAGGATGTCGACCTCAAAGATGGCCGCTTGCTGTTCCGGATCACGAAGAATGCGACGCCGCGCATGGCCTGGCTGCATGCGGAAGCCAAGCGCCTGCTCGCCGAACACGGCACGGTTCGACGCCTCGGCAACAACTGGGTATTCGTGAGCCCGACCGGGCGCCGCTATCGGTATGAGAAGGTCTTTAGAGCGGCGTGTGAGGCGGCAGGAATCGAAGGCTTCCGCTTCCACGACCTGCGCCATTCAGCGGCCACCTACCTCGCGCGCGAGGGTGCCAGCGAGCAGCAACTGAAGGCCATTGGCGGCTGGAAGTCTGGCGTTGTGAGCCGTTACGTACACCTTGCCGCCGCGGAAACCCGCGACATCGTGCAGAAGATGAACGAGAAGATTCTGGGGAACCGCTCAGGGAGAGACGCGGCGCAGTGAGAACTCGCCATATCACACCGAAATGAATCCGGCGAGCTTCAGGGCCCTGCCATCGAAAGTCGCCGTGGCGCGGCAGCCGAGCCGACGATTGCGTGCTTCGATCAGGCAATCCGCAAAATCGGCCGCCGAATCCTTCCAAGAATAGACCGCGTTTTCAACAGACGGCTCGTCCTCGAACACCAGATCGGCCGTGTCCAACAGTGCAGAGAAGGCCGTGACTATGTCTGCCTTCGCCAGTTCATATCGGCTTCGCAGCACCCATTCCGCTTCCAGCAAGACCAGCAGACTCACCAAGACTGGTTCGCCTTTGGCCACCTCGCGATCTATCAATCGCCGCGCCTTCTCATACTGCGGCTGATCGTCTCTGATCAGGTACCGGATGAGAACGTTGGTATCTACACCGAGCATCAGCGTGACAGTAGCTCGACGGGCACAGGTTTCCTGCCCTTCTTGTATAACAGGCCCGCGAGTTCAGACACACGCTTGTTTTTTACGCGCATGACGACAACGCCGTCCGGCATCAACGTGAAGCTCATTCTGTCGCCGGCCTTCATACCTAGACTGTCCCGAATCGACTTGGGGATTGTCGTCTGACCCTTGCTTGTCAGCGTGGCTTCTGTACTCATGGTTAGTTCCATAGTCCTTACTTCGCGAATTATAGTAAGGAATAGGACTCCCGGCAAGCCAAACGGCAGGCTCAGCCACCCGCACTCTCGCGGATGAGTTCACGATACCGCTGAGGGTCTACCACGATGCGCCGTCCGATCCGACGGAAAGCATCGTCCAGGCCACGCTCGTGGCGGTGTCGATAGAGCCAGCGCCAGCCATGGATCGTGCTCGGATATGCGATCCCGGCCGAGCGCAGATTGGCCAGATCGGTTAGTGCAACGAACGTGGGTGTCGTCAGACGAATCTGTCCAGACTCCGGACCCGGTGCGTGCATCTCCCGCTGGGTCACAGACTTGCCGTACTGCGCGGCGCCGGCAGAGGCCACGGGAGCCTTGTTACGTTCTGCCTGCAGCATCGGTTGCCGTCCTAGCGAGCATTTCGTATGACTGAGCGGCAGTTGGAACTGTTGCTTGTTGGCGGGCATGCATCGATCTCCAAACCCAATTCAATGCGTCACCGTGATCTCTCCAGCTCGCGGCTGCGGGTCAGGTCTTGCCGGCGCGGTGGCGTGGATGTTGCTCTCAAATGTCGGATGAACTCCTGCGCTAGCCGTTCCCGGTCCGTGAGCACCGGTGCCAGGTGTTTGGCAAAGTATCGGACATCGCCGGCGAGGACGATTTCGCCTTGATTCTCCAGAGTTTCAGCAATTCGCATCCAACCAGCCATCACCGCGCTTCGAGTCTCCTGTAGTTTGGTATGCGCTGGATCGCGCACCGTGCCGGTGGTCGAAAGCTCGCTGACAACACTCTCGACCCGTTCGCGCAGCGCATGCGAATCCGCGCGCCGCTGAGCCCGAAATATGGCGTCCTTGGGGGAGCGTTTGCCTTGTCCGCGGACAGCGCGGGGTGTGGCGTTGGCGGCGATGCCCTGGTCCCGCATCATCCGGGCAAAATCCTGCCGCCACTCACGCAGCAGGGCCTTGTCGATGTGCAACCGCCGGCCGTGCTCGTCCTCGGCTTTGACCATCAGATGCACGTGCGGGTGGTGCTGATGGGTATGCAGCGCCATCGCGTATCGATGCTTGAGCGCGAACTTTTCACGCGCGAAGGTCTTCGCGGCTGCCAACACCTTATCCGCAGGCGTCGGCGCCGGCATCGACAGCACGATGTTGTGAACGAGTTTTAGGGAGCGCGGGCTACCATCAAGACCGCGCGACTTGCGGTACTGGCCGGCTGAGAGCTCCAGATGCCAATCCTTGAGGAACATCCTCTGCCCGTCCTTCGAGACCCGCTGTCCTTCGTCGGTCTCCAGCTCGAGCTCACCCTGCTGGCTGATGTATGACAGATGCGCCGCCACCGCGGCGACTCTCTTGCCGCCGCCCGTGACTTTGACCATCACCTCCGGCGCACCGCGGACGGTGCGACGGATCTGATCTATTTGGTGCCTACTGAAGGACGCCAGTCGGCGCGGGCCAGCAAAACCGCGGCTGAAAATGTCCAGAAACGGTCTCTCGCCATCGGACGTGAGGCGCATCATCTGCCTAGTCACTGCGGCTCTCCCAGCTGATGACTGCGGCCTTGGCGAAATCATGGGTGCGCTGCTCGAGCGCAGCCACGGCGGCTTGGGTCCGCTGAAGGGCGTCGCGTATGTCGCCAGCAGATGCATTTCGCAGTGCCCGCACCAGGTGACCGCTGATGCCCGCCAGCACTGCAACGCTGTACTTGAGCGCCGACAGCTCCTGTGCGGCGAGCGGTGGGTTGGCGACGACGTGCGCTCGGACCAAGGCCGCAAGATAGGCGGACGCCTTCATGCCGCGCATTGCTGCGCGGGAGGCGATCGCGCTCCCATCACCAGGACGCAGCCGAATGGTGATCCGATCGCGCGCCGCCTCCCGCGCTGCCGTCGCTGCTGACGTCCGCGCGAGGCTATCGCGTCCGTCGAGAACGGTGCGGATGGCCTTCAGAGCGAGCGCAGCTTCCGACAACCCGGAGACCGCTGCGAGTGTTGCAAAGCGCGCCTTCTCCTCCGGAGACGGACGAGCGGTGATCGAGCGCGGTGTCGGCTTTTCCGAATGACTCATCAAGGTCAAAGCGGCTGAACGGTCCCACTACTGACCGTACAGCCCACTTATAGAGATTGATTTCGATGAGCTAATGATCCACCGACGGGGCTGAAAGCGGGACTCGGGTTTCGGGCTTTTTTCCGCGAAACTGCCGCTGGTCATCTTGAATAAACGCATATACAATAATTGTCGTGAAGGTCGTCTGGAACGAGGCCAAGCGAATCTCAAATCTGGCCAAGCATGGCTTGGATTTCCGGGACGCCGAGGATGTATTGCAATCCAGGTTCCGTTTGGACGTGCCTGTTGTCCGCGACCGAGAGCAGCGGATCTTGGCGA
>Ga0302311_10001279_pt1 | contig 30126 bp, 27 predicted proteins | sample III_Palsa_N1_3_FD_200449 | JGI IMG/M metagenome (GOLD analysis project Ga0302311, IMG submission 200449) | Peat permafrost microbial communities from Stordalen Mire near Abisko, Sweden - III_Palsa_N1_3 | ecosystem: Environmental > Terrestrial > Soil > Palsa > Peat permafrost | place: Sweden... | reverse complement strand
AGGGAGGACTGAACGAAAACGCCCTCACCCAAGCGGTTCGTTCGGGCGAAGAGCATCTGGTGGTGGCGATTATGGCGGTCGCCGCCAACGTGGCCGCGAATGTGGTGGAGCGGGCGGTATCGCTGCGAAGTGCCAAGGGACTGGTCAGTCTGATCTGGCGGGCGGGTTATTCGATGCGCACCGCGGTCGCGGTGCAAGTGCTACTGGCCCGCCTGCCGCCGCGCGGCATCATTACCGCGACCGCCAACGGAGGTTATCCCCTCAGCCCCGATGAAATGCGCTGGCAGTTGGAATTTCTGGAGCACGGCGAGCACTAATTGACAAAGTTTTTTGCTTCTTTTTGTTCACAAAAAGAAGATTCTGACCTTGATTTTATTTGTCTTAAACCTTCTCCAACGCCAGCGCGATGCCCTGGCCGCCACCGATGCATAGTGTCACCACCCCCCGTCGCAGCCCGTCGCGCCGCATCGCGTGGGTAAGCCGGGTGGTCAGGATCGCCCCGGTGGCGCCGATCGGGTGGCCGTGCGCGATTGCGCCGCCTTCGACGTTCACGATGTCCTCCGGAACGCCGAGTTCCCGGACCGCGGCGATTGCGATCGCGGCGAAGGCTTCGTTGACCTCGAAGCGATCGACATCCTTGAGCTTCCAGCCGGCGCGTTCCAGCGCCTGGCGCACCGCCGGCGCCGGCGCGATTCCGAACATGCCCGGTTCGACCGCAACCAGGCCGTAGGCCACCAGCCGCGCGATCGGCGCCAGGCCGTGGGCATCGGCGGCGGCTCGGTCGGCCAGGATCATCGCCGCGGCGCCGCTGTTGAGGCCGGGCGCGTTGCCGGCGGTGATGGTGCCTTCGGGGCGGAAGGCGGGGCGCAGCTTGGCCAGGTCCGCGAGGTTGGTGGCGGGGCGGGGCGCTTCGTCGCGGCTGAAGATTTCCTCGCCTTTGCGGCTACGAAACCCAACGGGCACCAGTTCGGCATCGAAATTTCCCGCTGCCTGCGCCACGGCGAACCGGTGCTGCGAGCGTTCGGCCCACGAATCCTGCGCTTCCCGGCTGATGCCCAGCTTCTGGACCACATCTTCCGCGTGCCAGCCGGAGTGCTTGCCGGAAAATGCGTCCTCCAACCCGTCGTGGAGCATGCTGTCGTAGATCTCAGCCTTGCCCATGCGGTAGCCCCAGCGGCCGCCGGCCATCAGGTAGGGCGCGCGATCCATGTTCTCCAGGCCGCCGGCGATCGCGATCCGATTGCGGCCGAGCCAGATTTCTTGCGCCGCGCAGACGATCGCCTGCGCGCCGGAACCGCAAACGCGATTTACCGTCATCGCCGGCACCGACACCGGCAGCCCAGCAGTGATGGCGGCCTGCCGGGCGGGGTTCATCCGGTTGCCCGCCTGGATCACGTTGCCCATCACCACGCTTTCGACCAGCGCCGGATCGAGACCGGCCCGCACCAGCGAGCCCTTGATCGCGACCGCGCCAAGATCGGCGGCATTAACGCCTTTCAGGCCGCCGTCATAGGCACCGATCGGAGTGCGCACGGGGTGGCAGATCAGGACTTCGGTTTTGGGCTTCGCCATGGGAGACTCCGCAAAAAAAGTACGAAGAAGCCTTCTTTTTTGAAAAAAAGAAGCAAAAAACTTTTATTAATTTGTGCCGGTGCCGCGTGTCCGCTTGGAACCAATCGTTCAAAGGTTTTTGCTTCTTTTTCTCAAAAAAGAAGATTCTTTGCTTCTATTCCTTCGCAAACAATGTCTGCCAACCAGGAACTTCCGGGAACACTCGCTCCAGCAATTCATCCGTCACCGCGCCCAAGCCCGCAATCGACCAGCGCGGATTGCGATCCTTGTCCACGATCGCAGCGCGCACGCCTTCGATGAAATCCGGCGTCGACGTGATCTGCACCGCGACGCGGAACTCGATCTGCAGGCACGCGCGCAAATCAGGCAAGCTTCGCGCGTGCCGTAACATGCGCAGCGTCTGCTTCAATGAAATCGGCGACTTGCCGCGAATTTCTTCTGCCGCCGCACGGGCTTCGCATTCCGGACGCGCCGCGAGCCGCGCGATGATCGCCGCGACGTCGTCACCGACATAGCATTGATCGATCCAATGGCGCGCCGAGCGCAGGCTTCCGGGCACGACGCCGTTGGCCAGCGCCGACAGCGCCTGCCCGATCTCGACCGCGCTGGTGCAGCCGCGCAGTGCCTCGGGCACGTCGCGCAGATGGTCCGACGCGATCACGACATCCGCGAGCGAAGCCACGAGCGCGTCGTCGGCCGACAGCCTGGGAGCGGCCAACGCGATATGGGTGCCGAACTCTCCCAAGCCGCGCCGGCTCAGTAGCCAGGTCGCACCGATATCGGGAAAAAAACCGATGCCGACCTCCGGCATCGCCAGCATCGAGCGCTCGCTCACCACCCGGTGCGAGGCGTGCGCGGCCAGCCCGATGCCGCCGCCCATCACGATGCCGTCCGCGAGTGCCACGATCGGCTTGGGATATTCGGCGATCGCCGCGTTCAGCCGGTATTCGGCGCGGAAAAAATCTTCCGCGATCGAAGCCCCCGCCCGCACCGAATCGTAGATCGCGCGAATGTCGCCTCCCGCGCAAAAGCCGCGCTCACCGGCGCCGTCGAGCAGGACGGCGCGCACCGCATCGTCGATTCGAAATTCGGTTAGTGCCGCATCGATCGCCCGGATCATTTCCAGGCTGAGCGCGTTCAGCGCCTTCGGCCGGTTCAGCGTAATTCTGCCGAGCCCGCCGTCGGCCGCAACGATGACCTCATTCAAGCTCGATCTCCAGTCATGCCGCGCGCGATGATCACCCGCATGATTTCGTTGGTCCCTTCCAGGATCTGATTCACTCTCAGATCGCGCACGATCTTTTCGACCCCGTAGTCCGCGAGATAGCCATAGCCGCCGTGCAACTGAAGCGCGTCATTGGCGATCTTGAACCCGGTATCGGTCGCGAACAGCTTGGCCATCGCCGCGCGCCGCGACGCATCAGGCGCGCCGGCGTCAAGCGCCGCGGCGGCCTCCCACAACAACAGCCGTGCCGCCGCAAGCTGGGTTTCCATGTCGGCGAGCTTGAATTGCAGCGCCTGGAACTGGTTCAACTTCTGCCCGAACGCCTGCCGCTCACCCGTGTAGGCCACGGCTTTGTCGAGCGCCGCCTGCGCGCCGCCGAGCGAACAGGCACCGATGTTGAGCCGGCCGCCATCCAGACCCGCCATCGCGATCTTGAACCCGCCGCCCTCGTTGCCGAGCAGCGCTTCCGCCGGAACCCGCACATCCTCGCAGATCACCTGCCGGGTCGGCTGCGCCCGCCAGCCCATCTTCCGTTCCGCTGGCCCGAACGACAAGCCGGACCGGTCGCGCTCGACCAGGAACGCCGAAATCCCCTTGGCGCCCGCCCCACCGGTCCGCGCCATGATCAGATACAGCCCGGCAGCACCCGCGCCGGAAATGAACTGCTTCACCCCGTTGAGCCGCCAATCTCCGCCATCGCGCACCGCGATGGTGCGCAGCGCCGCCGCATCTGAGCCTGAGCCCGGCTCGGTGAGGCAGTAGCTCGCGAGCGTCGCCATGCGGATGAGCTCCGGCAGAAAACGCGCCCGCTGCGCGGCAGTACCAAACCGGTCGATCACGCCGGCGACCATGTTCTGCACCGAAATATAGGCCGCGATCGAGGGACAGCCGGTGGCCAGCGCCTCGATGATCAGCGCCGATTCCAGCCTTCCCATCCCGCTGCCGCCGACGTCCTCGCGCACGCAGATACCAGCCATGCCGAGCGCGGCCGCCTGCCGCATGGTCTCGACCGGGAAAAATTCGTCGCGGTCCCAGGCAATCGCATGCGGCGCCAGCTCCCGCTGGGCAAAATCCAGCGCCATCGACTGGATACTGCGCTGCAGCTCGGAGAGGCCGAATTGCGCCACCGGTTCGCTCATCGGACTCTTATACCAGCGCTGTCGCCACCTCGCGTGAGTCCATCTTTCGGGGCGCTGCCATTACCCATTGGGATAGGTCGGGCATCGCGGCGAGCCTATAGTCGGACCGCAAAATCAGCCAAAGGAGCCCCGCGCATGAGCGAGGTCGATTACAGCTTCAGAGCCAAGAAATCCGTCGCGATGTCGGGAGTGCCGGTCGCCAACACCGCGCTCAGCTCGGTGGGCCGGACCGGCAACGACCTTACCTACCGCGGCTACGACATTCTCGACATCGCGCGCGACAGCGACTTCGAGGAAATCGCCCACTTGCTGATCCACGGCAGCCTGCCGAACCAGGGCGAACTCACCGCCTACAAGGCGAAGCTGCGCAGCCTGCGCGGCATTCCCGCCATGGTGCGCGACGTGCTGCGGGCGCTGCCGGCATCGGCCCATCCGATGGATGTGCTGCGGATCGCGGTCTCCGCCATGGGCTGCGCGCTGCCGGAAAAGGACGACCATAATCTCGCCGGCGCGCGTGACATCGCCGACCGGCTGATCGCCTCCGCGGGGTCGATGCTGCTCTATTGGTTCCACTGGGCCCACAACGGCCTGGAAGTGGCAGTCGACACCGGCGAGGACAGCATCGGCGGCCACTTCCTCCACCTGCTGCACGGCGCCAAGCCGAAGTCGCTGTGGGTGCGGGCGATGCATACTTCGCTAATCCTCTACGCCGAACACGAAATGAATTCGTCGACCTACGCCGCCCGGGTGATCGCCGGCACCGGTTCGGACATGTATGCCGCGATCTCGGGCGCGATCGGCGCGTTGCGCGGCCCCAAACACGGCGGCGCCAACGAGGTCGCGTTCGACATCCAATCGCGCTACGCCGACGCCGATGAGGCCGAGGCCGACATCCGCCGGCGCGTGGCGGAAAAACAGACCATCATTGGCTTCGGGCACGCAGTCTACACCACCGCCGACCCGCGCAACCAGGTGATCAAGGTGGTCGCCAAGCGCCTGTCCGACGACGCCGCCACCACCCGGCTGTACGACATCGCCGTGCGGCTGGAATCGGTAATGGGCGACGCGAAAAAGATGTTTCCCAACCTCGATTGGTACAGCGCGGTCGCCTATCACATGATGGAAGTGCCCACGGCCCTGTTCACGCCGCTGTTCGCGATCGCCCGTACCGCGGGATGGAGCGCACACGTGATCGAACAGCGACTGGAGGAGAAAATCATCCGGCCATCGGCGAATTATGTGGGACCGGTGGGACGGGCGTTTGTGCCGCTGGCGGAGAGAAGGTGAAGTAAAAGTCTTCGTTTTTGAAAAAAAGAAGCAAAAAACTTTTATTCAATTGGTTCCCTACCAGTCCTGGTAAGCTTCGTAGTTGGCTAAATTGACAAAGTTTTTTTGCTTCTTTTTGTTCACAAAAAGAAGACTCCTTTCTTTGTCTTTACTATCATTTCGTACTGCCATTACGGGGCGTAAGCGGCATCCAGCAGCGTGGCTTGGGCGTGCAGCGGCAGATCCGCCGCATTGGCACCCGCCGCCAGAACGAAAACGCCACCACGTTGGTGCCAATCGTGCCGGGCAGTATCCCAATCCGACAGCAAACGCGGATCCACACTGATGCTGACTTTTTGGCTTTGTCCCGGCGCCAGAGTTACCCGCCCCCAACCCACCAGGCGCTGCTGGTCACGACCCGGCTCGTGCAGCAAATAGAACTGCGGCGTGTCGATGCCTGTGCTGCTGCCCACATTGGTGACCGTGATGCTGGCGCTGAGCCTCGACCCATCGGTGAGCTTGAAATCGCTATAGGCAAACCGGGTGGTGGAAAGGCCGAAGCCGAACGGAAACAGCGGCTGCCCCCCGGTGCGGGCGTACCAGCGGTAACCCACATCCGAACCTTCGGTGTAATTCACATCAAACTCCGTGCCGGTCGGCAGACCCTGGCCGGGCAACACCGGCCGCGGCAACTGGCTTAGCGCGGCCGGGAAACTGATCGGCAGACGGCCGGCCGGCGGCACCTCGCCAAACAGCACCCGAGCAATCGCTTCGCCGCCGGCAGCCCCCGGATACCAGGCCTCGACAATGCCCGCCACTTGCCGACGCCACGGCATCAGCACCGGTCCGGGGGTTTCCAGCACCACGATGGTGTTCGGGTTGGCGGCGGCGACGGCGGCGATCAACCCATCCTGACCGGAAGGTAGCGAGAGATCGGGTTCATCCTCGCCCTCGGCGCCCCATTTGGTGGCAAACACGATCGCCACATCGGCGCGCGCCGCCGCGGCTGCCGCCGAGCTCGGATACAGGCCGTCGTCGAAGCTGACCTCGGCCCCCGGGGCACGGCGGGCGATCGCATCACGCGGCGAGGACGGCAGGTAAAAAGCCACCCGCGGCAGTGCGGCGATCGCGCCGGCGCTGTAGAAATCGCGGACCACCGGCCCGCCCGGAGGTGCCACCTGCGAAGAACCGCCGCCCGACAGCACGCCGAGGTCGGCGTGGCCGCCGATGATGGCGATGCGATGGTAATGCGTCGCGAGCGGCAGCAGATTGCGCTGATTTTGCAGCAGCACGATGCCGGCCTCTTCCTCACGCTGCGCCACCCGCGCGTCGGCGGCGTAGTCGATCGAGGCGATCACCGGCGGGTGAGCGATCAAGCCCTTATCGGTCATGGTCGCAACGATGCGAGTGGCGGCGTCGGTGATGCGCGCGCGGTAGGCGGGGCTGGACGCGGCCAACGCGGTGAGCGGCGCGTCAAACCAGACCTTGCCGTCTTGCAGCACGTCGATTTGCTCCCCCGACTCCTGGTCGAGTCCGGCCAGCAGATCATCGGGCGCGTGCACTGCCCCCCAATCCGACATCACAAAGCCCTTGAAGTGCCAATCCTGCTTCAGCGTGGTGGTGAGCAGATCGGCGCTGTCGCAGGCCCAGGGGCCGTTGACGTGATTGTAGGCGCACATCACCGAGCCCGGATCGCCGCCTTCCAGCGCCAATTCAAACGCCAGCAGATCGCTCTCGCGCGCTGCCGCCTCGCCGATCACGGCGTTGTGGTAGTTGCGGCCGGTTTCCAGATCGTTCACCGCGAAATGCTTGAGCGTGGATATGATATGGTTGGACTGGATGCCGGCGATGATGGCGCCGTCGAGCGTTCCCGCCAGCAGCGGATCTTCGCCCAGATACTCGAAATTGCGGCCGGCTCTGGGGTCGCGCGCCAGATTGACGCTGCCGGCCAGCATCACGTTGAAGCCCTTATGGGCGGCCTCGGCGCCGATCATGGCGCCGCTGCCATAGGCGATCTTGGTATCCCAGCCGCTCGCCATCGCCAGGCCCGAAGGCAGCGCGGTGGCGCCGTCGTGACGAAAACCGCTGACATAGGCAACGCCGAGTCCGGCGTCGGTTTCGCGCAGCGCGGGAATCCCCAGTCGCGGAATGCCGGGCACATAGCCCGAGCCGATGATGCCGTCCGCGGGCAGGCTGAAATGCGGGAATATCGGCAGCGCCATGATGCCGTGCAGGAGCGATTGGCGTTCGGCCGGGGTCATCTGCGCCACTAGGTCAGCTGGCGACGCAGGCGTTGCCGCGATGGCGGGAGCACAAGCGAGCCACAGCGGCAGCAGAAGCGATTTTGCCTTCATGGACTCGGCTCCCCCGACGGACAGGCCGCCGAGGCATGCCGTGTTTTTCCTTGCTCTGTAGCCACATGTTAGAACCTGCAATCAGCCGGGGTCAATCACAGGGGCGTCTTTGCAGGGCTACCGCATATGAATTGCCTAGTGGCGGGGGCCGGCTGTTGTCCAGCCGGGGGGCCCTTTTTTTAGGTGTGCAGGTTGTGCGAAATGCAGGCGAACGGTGCGGATGGATGCCTGCATAGCATAATTTAGGAACAGCCGGGTAATGTCGATTGAATCCCCCGCCACGACCCTGTCGACGAGTTCGCTCAGATGTGCCTTGGCGTCCGTCAGACTGACCGCGTCCATATCCACTCCTGACCACGTAGATATATAGCGCACCTGGCCCCTAAATCGGCAGCTTCGTCGTGTTCTTAATACACTTCAGCGCAAAGTGCGAATGCACCGCCGCGACACCCGGCATATGAACCAATATCTTCTTCAGAAAATGCTCGTATTCGTCGATGTCCTTCACCACCAGCCGGAACAAATAGTCGCTCTCGCCGCTCATCGAAAAACAGTCCAGAATCTCCGGCCGGTCGCACGCGGCTTTTTCCAGCGCTTCCAGCGTCTCCTCGTCGTGGGCCTTCAGCCGCACGCTGGCGATCACCGTAATCCCCAACCCGAGCGCCTTCTGGTCCAAGATCACCGCGCGGCCGCGGATCGCGCCGCTGGTCTCGAGCTGCTTCAGCCGCCGCCAGCACGGCGTGTGCGACAGCCCGACCTCGCGCGCGAGCTCGACCACGGAAATCTCGGGCTGGTCCTGCAGCACCCGCAGAATTTTGCGATCGACCTCGTCCATAAACGGTTTGTCCTACAGTACCCCAATCCGACGACAGATTGTCCTAAAAACCGGCCTAAAACAAGGGAACAAAGCAATTTCGTCCCACGCCTGCCGGTCGCATAATAGCGCGATACGCATCGCGGAACCGAGCTCGAAAGCAGCCACGCCATGTCGAACCGCCTACCTCTACAACTCCGTATCCCCGCGCCGCCCACACGGCCCGGGAGCGCGCCCGACTTCAGCCATATGACCTTCCCCGCCGCCGGCGCCACCCGGCGGCCGGACGTGTTCGCAACCGAGCCCGACATGCGCGACCTGCCCTACGGCATGGTGCGCGTGCTCGACGAAGACGGACGCGCGGTCGGCCCGTGGGCGCCGCGGCTCGATCCGGCCGTTCTGCTACGCGGCCTGCGAGCGATGCTGCTGACCCGCCTGTTCGACGAGCGCATGTTTCGCGCCCACCGCGAGGGCAAGACCTCGTTTTTTATGAAATCTACCGGCGAGGAGGCGATCGGCGCCGCGCCCTCGATGGTGCTGGGGCCGGACGACATGTGTTTCCCGACCTACCGCGTGGTGAGCTATCTGCTCGCTCGCGCCTATCCGCTGATCGATCTGATCAATCACAATTTTTCCAACGCCGCTGATCCGCTCAAGGGCCGCCAGTTGCCGGTGCTGTATTCGGCGCGGAAATACGGCTTCTATTCGATCTCCGGCAACGTCGGCAGCCGCTTCGGCCACGCGGTCGGCTGGGCGATGGCCTCGGCATACAAGCGCGACGACAAGATCGCGCTCGCGTACATCGGCGAGGGCACCACCGCGGAAGGCGATTTTCACGAGGCGCTGACCTTCGCCGCAGTCTATCATGCGCCGGTGATCTTGTGCATCACCAACAACCAGTGGGCGATTTCGACCTATCAGGGCATGGCCGGCGGCGATGAAACCACGTTTGCCGCCCGCGCGATCGGCTATGGCCTGCCCGGGTTGCGGGTCGACGGCAACGACTTCCTTGCGGTTTACGCCGCGACCGAATGGGCGGCAGAGCGCGCCCGCGGCAATCACGGCGCGACGTTGATCGAGTTTTTCACCTATCGCGCCAGTGGCCATTCCACCAGCGACGACCCCAGCAAATACCGTCCCGCCGACGAAGCGGCCGAATGGCCGTTGGGTGATCCGATCATCCGGCTGAAGGACCATTTGATCGCGATCGAACAATGGTCAGAGACGCAGCATGAAGAACTCGAGCACGAATTATTCAATCACGTGCGCGCGTCGCTGAAGCAGGGCGAGGCGATTGGCACGCTCGGCGCGTCGAAGCCGGCGTCGGGTGAAATGTTCGAGTGCGTCTACAAAGAACCCGATTGGCGGCTCGCCGAGCAGCGCCAGGAATTGGGGGTCTGACCATGGCGACCATGAGCATGATCCAGGCGATCAACTCCGGATTGGATCTGATGCTGGCGCGCGATCCCGACGTGCTGATTTTCGGCGAGGATGTGGGATATTTTGGCGGCGTGTTCCGGGTCACCGATGGGCTGGCGGCGAAGCACGGGCCGCAGCGCTGTTTCGACACGCCGTTATCGGAAGGCGGCATCGTCGCCACCGCGATCGGGATGGGCGCCTACGGCCTGCGGCCGGTGGTGGAGATCCAGTTCGTCGATTACATTCTGCCGGCCTACGATCAACTGGTTTCCGAAGCGGCACGGCTGCGCTATCGCTCCGGCGGCGAGTTCTGGTGCCCGATCACGGTACGCTCGCCATATGGCGGCGGTATATTCGGCGGCCAGACCCACAGCGCGAGTCCCGAGGCCATCTTCGCGCACGTGTGTGGGCTGAAGACCGTGATCCCATCGACGCCGTACGATGCCAAAGGCCTGCTGATCTCGGCGATCGAGGACGACGACCCGGTGATATTTCTCGAGCCCAAGCGGATTTATAATGGACCGTTCGAGGGCCATCCGGATCAGCCGGTGAAGCCGTGGTCGCAGCATCCGGCGAGCGAAGTGCCGGAAGGCTACTACAAGATTCCGCTGGGGAAAGCCGCGGTGGCGCGTGAAGGCCGCGCGGTGACGGTGCTGGCCTATGGCACCATGATCCATGTCTCGCTGGCGGCGGCGCGCGAAAGCGGCATCGACGCCGAGGTGATCGATCTGCGCAGCATCGTGCCGCTCGACATCGATACGATTGTGGCGTCGGTCAAGAAAACCCGGCGCTGCGTGATCGTGCATGAAGCGTCGCGCTTTGCCGGATTTGGCGCCGAATTATCCGCCCTGATCCAGGAGCGTTGTTTCTATCATCTGGAAGCGCCGGTGGCGCGCGTCACCGGCTGGGATACGCCCTACCCGCACGCGTTCGAATGGGACTATTTCCCCGGTCCCGACCGGGTGATCGCGGGAATGCGGCGCGTGCTGGAGGCGGTCTGATCATGGCGAAATTTTCCTTCCGTCTGCACGACATCGGCGAAGGCGTGGCCGAAGCCGAGATCGTCGCCTGGCACGTGAAAATCGGCGACCGGATCGAGGAAGAAGCGCCGATGGTCGACGTGATGACCGACAAGGCGACGGTCGAGCTTACGTCCCCCGTCAGCGGCGTGGTCCTGGCGGCCAACGGCGAGGTCGGGCAACTGGTCGCGGTGGGTTCGACGTTGGTTGAGATCGAGGTCGATCAGGAATCCGTGCCGGCCGAACCCCCGCCCCGCGCGCCTGAGGTTGCGCCTCGCCCGATGCCGGCGCGGTCGCCCGAAAATGCGCCGCTGGCGGCGCCGGCGACTCGGCGGCGGGCCAAGGATCTCGGGATCGCGCTCGATCAGGTGCCCGGCACCGGACCCGAGGGCCGCATCACTCCCGATGATCTGGATCGCTACGCCGCGCAAAATCGCGCCGGAAAAGCCCCACCCCGCGAGGCCGTGAGCGAGACCAAAATTGTCGGGCTGCGCCGCAAGATCGCCGAAAAAATGCAGGAATCCGCGCGCCGCATTCCGCATTTCAGCTACGTCGAAGAATGCGATCTGACCGAACTGGAAGCACTGCGGGCGGAATTGAACGGCGGACGCGAGGGAGGCCACCCGAAACTGACGCTGCTGCCGTTCTTCATGCGCGGCGTGGTGAAACTGCTGCCGCGCTTTCCGCAGATCAACTCGCTCTATGACGACGACGCCGAAATCCTGCGCAGCTATCAGGCGGCTCATATCGGCATCGCGACCCAGACCGACGCCGGCCTGATGGTGCCCGTGGTACGCCACGCCGAAACCCGCGATCTGTGGGGTTGCGCGCGGGAAATGGCGCGGGTCACCGCCGCGGCGCGCGATGGCAGCGCCACGCGTGAGGAACTCGCGGGGTCCACCATCACCCTCACCAGCCTGGGCGCGCTCGGCGGTATCGCCGCGACGCCCGTGATCAATCGCCCCGAGGTCGCGATCATCGCGCCCAACAAGCTGGTACCGCGCCCGGTGGTGATGCATGGCCAGATCGTGGTCCGCACCATGATGAACCTGTCCTCGTCGTTCGATCACCGCATCATCGACGGCCAGCAGGCGGCGAAATTTATTCAGGCGCTGAAGCAACTAATCGAGCATCCTGCCCTTCTGTTCCTGGAGGGATGGGAGAAATGACCGAAGAGCTGGATTTTGCGCTCGGTGAGATGGCCGACGCGATCCGAGATACCACCGCGCGATTCGCTGGCGACCGGATCAAGCCGCTGGCGGCCCGGATCGACGAGACCAACGAATTCCCTCGCGCGCTGTGGCCGGAAATGGGCGCGCTCGGGCTGCACGGCATCACGGTCGAAGAGGAGTGGGGCGGGCTGGGCCTCGGCTACCTCGAACATGTGGTGGCGATGGAGGAAGTGTCGCGCGCTTCCGCTTCGGTCGGATTATCTTATGGCGCACACTCCAATCTCTGCGTGAACCAAATCCGGCGCTGGGGCACGGCGGAACAGAAGCGCCGCTATCTGCCGAAGCTGATCTCGGGCGAACACGTCGGTGCGCTGGCGATGTCCGAAGCCGAAGCCGGCTCCGACGTGATATCGATGAAGCTGCGAGCAGAGAAGAAGGGTGACCGATATCTGCTGAGCGGCGCCAAGTTCTGGATTACCAACGCGCCCCACGCCGATACGCTGGTGGTTTATGCCAAGACCGCCCCCGCGGCGGGCGCTGCCGGCATCACCGCGTTTCTGATTGAAAAATCGTTCAAAGGCTTTCGCGTCGGCCGCAAGCTCGACAAGATGGGCATGCGCGGTTCGGACACCGGCGAGCTGATCTTCGAGGATTGCGAGGTATCGGCGGAGAACATCCTGGGTGCGGAAGATCGCGGCACGCAGGTGCTGATGTCCGGGCTCGATTACGAGCGCGCGGTGCTGGCCGCGGGTCCGCTCGGAATTATGCAAGCATGTCTCGACGTGGTGCTGCCATATGTCCGCGAGCGCAAGCAATTCGGCCGCCCAATCGGAAGCTTTCAACTGATGCAAGGAAAGATCGCCGATATGTATGTCGCCTTGAACGCAGCGCGCGCCTATGTCTACACCGTGGCCCGCGCCTGCGACGCCGGCAAATCTACCCGTTCCCACGCTGCCGGCGCGATTCTGCTTGCGTCGGAAAATGCGGTAAAGACCGGCCTGGAATCGATTCAAGCCCTGGGCGGTGCCGGCTATCTGAAGGATTTTCCGGTTGAACGCTTTTTGCGCGATGCCAAGCTTTACGATATTGGCGCGGGAACCAACGAAATCCGCCGGTTCTTGATCGGGCGCGAATTGATCGGCGAATGATCGCGAGCGTAGATCCGAATTCTGAAGGCTTCAAGACGAACGAGGCGATCAATCGCAGACTTGCCGAAGAACTGCGCGCGCGCGTCGCCACGGTGGCGTTAGGCGGCTCTGCGGATTCTCGCGCGCGTCACCAGGCGCGTGGAAAATTGCTGCCGCGCGATCGAGTCGAACGGCTGCTCGATCCGGGCGCGCCTTTTCTAGAAATCGGCCAGCTTGCGGCCAACGGGATATATGGCGGCGAGGTTCCGGGCGCGGGTGTGATCGGCGGAATCGGCCGAGTTTCCGGCAGGCTTGTCATGATCCTGTGCAACGATGCAACGGTGAAGGGCGGGACCTATTTTCCGCTGACGGTGAAGAAACATCTGCGGGCGCAGGAAATCGCGCGCGAAAACCGGTTGCCGTGTATCTATCTGGTGGATTCCGGTGGCGCCAACTTGCCTCACCAATCCGAGGTGTTTCCCGACCGCGACCATTTCGGCCGGATCTTTTTCAACCAGGCGCAGATGAGCAGCCTGGGGATTCCGCAAATCGCCTGCGTGATGGGAAGTTGCACCGCGGGCGGTGCCTATGTGCCGGCGATGTCGGACGAGGCGATCATCGTGCGCGGCCAGGCAACGATCTTTCTTGCCGGACCGCCGCTGGTGAAGGCCGCGACCGGCGAGGTAATCACGGCGGAGGAACTGGGCGGTGCCGACACTCATGCGCGCCGCTCGGGTCTGGTCGATCACGTTGCCGAGAACGACGAACATGCGCTCGCGATCGTGCGCGACATCGTGGCGAATTTGAACAGCGTGGCGCACGCGGATATCGACATCAAGGACCCGCGCCCGCCCCAGCTCGATCCGCAAGAGCTGTATGGCATCATTCCGGCCGACGTGCGCGCGCCGTATGACGTGCACGAGGTGATCGGACGGATCGTCGACGGCTCGGAATTTCAGGAATTCAAGGCGCTCTACGGCACCACGCTGGTCTGCGGCTTCGCGCGGATCTGGGGCATTCCGGTGGCGATCCTCGCCAACAACGGCGTGCTGTTTTCGGAAAGCGCGCTAAAAGGCGCACATTTCATCGAACTCGCCTGCCAGCGGCGGATTCCGTTGCTGTTTCTGCAGAATATCTCGGGCTTCATGGTCGGCGGCAAATACGAGGCCGGCGGTATCGCCAAGGACGGCGCCAAGCTGGTCGCGGCAGTGGCAACCGCGACCGTGCCGAAGATCACGGTGCTGATCGGCGGCAGTTTCGGCGCCGGCAATTACGGCATGTGCGGGCGGGCTTATGGTCCGCGGCTCCTGTTCACCTGGCCCAACAGCCGGATCAGCGTGATGGGCGGCGAACAGGCCGCGGCGGTACTGGCGACGGTGCACCGCGACGCCGATAAATGGACCGCGGCTGAGGCCGACGCGTTCAAGGCGCCGATCCGCGAGAAATTCGAGACCGAAGGCGACCCGTATTACGCTACCGCGCGGTTGTGGGACGACGGGGTGATCGACCCGGTGCAAACCCGCGATGTGCTGGGGCTGGCGTTTGCCGCGACCCTGAACGCGCCAATCCCCGAACGCCCGGCGTTCGGGGTGTTCCGGATGTGACGGCGATGATCGGATCGCTGCTGATCGCCAACCGTGGCGAGATCGCCTGCCGGATCATCCGCACCGCGCGGCGAATGGGAATTCGCACCATCGCGGTCTATTCCGACGCCGATGCCGATGCGTTGCACGTGCGGCAGGCCGACGAGGCGGTGCACATCGGGCCGTCGCCGGCGCGCGAGAGTTACCTCGCGACCGACAAGATCATTGCCGCCGCGCAATCGCGCGGGGCCGAAGCGATCCACCCCGGTTACGGGTTCCGGTCCGAAAGCGCCGAATTTGCCGAGGCGGTGATCGCAGCGGGCCTGATTTGGGTCGGGCCGAAGCCGGCCTCGATCCGCGCGATGGGTCCCAAGGACGCCGCCAAAAAACTGATGATGGCGGCTGGCGTGCCAGTTACGCCGGGGTATCTCGGCGGCGATCAGTCGCTGGAACGGTTGCAGCGCGAGGCCGATGCGATCACCTATCCGGTGCTGATCAAAGCAGTCGCCGGCGGCGGCGGCAAGGGCATGCGGGTGGTTGCGGCCGCGCCCGAGTTCGCCGACGCGCTGGCATCGTGCCGGCGCGAAGCGTTGGCTTCCTTCGCCGACGACCGAGTTCTGCTCGAAAAATACATCGAGCGCCCGCGCCACATCGAAGTCCAGGTGTTCGGCGATAGCTTCGGCAACCTGGTCCATTTGTTCGAGCGGGACTGCTCGCTGCAGCGCCGCCACCAGAAGATCATCGAGGAAGCGCCGGCGCCGGGAATGGACGAGAAGACCCGAGCCTGGCTGTGCGTCACCGCGGTGAAGGCGGCGCGGGCGGTGGACTACGTCGGCGCGGGCACGATCGAATTCATCGCCGACGCGAGCAAAGCGCTGCGCTCGGACCGGATCTGGTTCATGGAAATGAACACCCGGTTGCAGGTCGAGCATCCGGTGACCGAAGCGATCACCGGGCAGGATCTGGTGGAATGGCAACTCCTGGTGGCGTCGGGCGAGAAGCTGCCTAAATCGCAAGACCAGCTGCGAATTTCAGGCGCCGCGATCGAGGCGCGACTTTACGCCGAAGACCCCAGCCACGGGTTTCTGCCATCGATCGGAGCGCTCACGCATTTCAAGCTGCCCGACGGCGAAGTGCGGATCGATACCGGCGTAGAACAGGGCTCGGAAATTTCGCAATTCTACGACCCGATGATCGCCAAGCTCAGCGCCTGGGACGCAACTCGCCGGGGCGCTGCGGCACGACTGCGCGAGGCGGTGCGTAAGGTGGAAATCTGGCCGGTCAAATCCAACGCCGCGTTCTTGGCCAGCGCGCTCGCTCATCCGGAATTCGTCGCCGGCAACGTCGATACCGGATTCATTGCGCGCTATGCTGAAAGCTTGATCCCAGCGGCCGCGCCGCCGGACGAGTTCTTGCGGATCGCGACGTGGCATCTGGCGGAGAAACTCGCGCGATCGGCAGGCAGTGCCGTCTGGGGCTCGGCCATCGGCTTTCGCCTGAACCGGGCGCGGGAGATCGCGACCGTGAAGCTGATGAATGACGGGCACACTTACGAAACCAAACTGCCCGCCAAAGCCCCGCAGCATCGCTACAGCGTGTCCGACCATGACGGCGGCGTGCTAATCTCCGCCGAAGGCCAAAGCTTCTATTTCACCCTGGCGCGCGCCGGCGGTAACCTGGACGGAGGCAACATCTCGGACGGGTCGATCCTGTCGCTGATGCCGGGAAACATCGTCGCGGTGGAAGCGGCCAAGGGTGATCACGTGGCCAAAGGCCAGAGGCTGGTGGTAATGTCGGCGATGAAGATGGAACTCGCGCTGAACGCACCGTTCGATGGCGTGGTTACGGACGTCCGCGCGGTCGCCGGCAGCAACGTCAGCGAGGTCATGATACTGCTGCGCGTGGAAAAGTCGGAAGCAAGGTAAGGAAAGAATCTTCTTTTTGTGAACAAAAAGAAGCAAAAAAACTTTATTAATTTAGGCGCGACGCACACATCTTTCGAATAAAAGTTTTTTGCTTCTTTTTTTTAAAAAAGAAGACTTCTTCTAAAACTTACAGGAGCTGCGCTGATGGCCGGACGCTACTTCGATCAATGGCAACTCGGCGACAAGATCGCGCACGAAATCCACCGCACCGTAACCGAGACCGACAATCTGCTGTTCTCGCTGATGACCCACAATCCGCAGCCGCTGCACATCGACATTGAAGCGGCAAAAGCAAGCGAGTTCGGTCAGATCCTGGTGAACGGCACCTTCACCTTCGCCCTGATGATCGGGATCTCGACCGGCGACCTTACCGCCGGCACGCTGGTCGCCAACCTGGGCTACGACAAGGTGGTGATGCCGAAGCCGGTGTTCATCGGCGACACCCTGCGGGTGGAAACCGAGGTCACTGAACTGCGGCAGTCGCGCTCGCGGCCGGGCGCGGGGATCGCGACCTTCACCCACGTCATGCGCAACCAGCGCGACGAGATCGTATGCCAGTGTTTGCGCACCGCGCTGTTGAGAAAATCTCCATGAGGCTCAGATCGCTGCTGTTCGTCCCGGGCGATCGGGCGGATTGGATGGAGAAGGCCGAAGGCTACGGCGCGGACGCACTGATCCTGGACCTAGAGGACTCGGTCGCACCCGAGAAGAAGGCGGCAGCGCGGGGCGTTGTGGCGTGGTGTCTGTCGCGCGCGCCGCGGCCGGTGCCATTGTTCGTGCGGATCAATCCACTGCCGAGCGGGCTGGCGCTCGACGATCTGGCGGCGGTGGTTGCTGGAGGCCCCGATGGGATCGTGCTGCCCAAGGCGGAAGGAGCGGCGTCGGTGGAGGAACTCGATCGTCTGCTGGGCGGGCAGGGTAATGAGGCGGCGCTAATTTTGCCGATCGCGACCGAGACGCCGGCGGCGATTTTCGCCCTCGGCGGTTATCGGGCGGTGGCCAAGCGACTGTGCGGATTGACTTGGGGGGCGGAGGATTTGCCGGCGGCGATCGGTGCCGCGACGGCGCGCGAGGCGGATGGGGGCTACACGCCGCCCTACGAGGTGGTGCGTGCCTTGTTGTTGTTCGGCGCGCACGCCGCCGGGGTGCCGGCGATCGAGGCGGTTTATCCCGGGTTTCGCGACGGCGAAGGTTTGGCACGCTATGCCGCGCGCGGACGACGCGATGGTTTTTCCGGCATGTTGGCGATACATCCGTCTCAGGTGTGCGTGATCAACCAGGCATTTTCTGTGAGTGCCGACGAAGTGGCGTGGGCCAGGCGCGTGGTAGCATTATTTGATGCTCATCCCGGCGCCGGCGCCTTAAGTTTGGACGGCAAGATGGTAGACCTGCCTCATCTAAAGCAAGCCTTACGTTTGCTTAGTTTATCTAACTGACAAATTTTTTTTTGCTTCATTTTGTTCACAAAAAGAAGATTCTTGCCTGTTCCTTTTGCGTCTATTGTCTAACCTCCGACGCCCTCAGCACGCGCAGAAAATTACCGCCCCAGATCTTGGCGATTTGTTCTTCATTGTAACCCCGCCCGACCAACTCCATCGTGACATTGGCGCACTGGCTGACATCGCGCCAATCGACAAGTTCGCCGCCGCCGTCGAAGTCCGATCCGATGCCGACGTGATCGATGCCGATACGGCGCACCACATAGTCGACATGATCGCAGAAGTGCGAGATGCTGGTATCGTGCACCGACCCGCCGCGGCGGACAAAATAGGGCACCGCGGTGATCTGCACCACGCCGCCGGTCGCCGCCATGATGTCGAGCTGGGTATCGTCGAGATTACGCGGGTGATTGCACAGGGCTCGCACGCAGGAGTGGCTGGCAACCACAGGAAACTTCGATTGCGCCGCCGCTTCCAGCATAGTGGCGCGCGAGGTGTGCGAGACGTCCACCACCACTCCGAGCCGGTTCATTTCGATGATCGCCGCGCGGCCGAGATCCGACAGGCCGCCGTGGAGCGTGGTTTCGTCACCCAGATCGCGCCGCGGCACGGCGCTATCCGCCAACGCATTGTGGCCGTTGTGGGTGAGCGTGATGTAGCGCGCGCCGGCGGCCCGGAAGCGGGCGATGTTCGCGAGGTCGGTGCCGATCGCGTGGCCGTTCTCGACCACGGGAATGATCGCCGGCAAGTGCGCCGCCGCTGCGGCCGCGATGTCGTCCACTGCGGGCGCGAGCCGCACTGCGTGATGGTGGCCGATCCGGTTGATGGTCTCGAGCATCGCCAGGGCGCGACTGGTCGCGGCGTCAAAGCCCTCCTGGTCGAGCTTGCCTTGCGGCACGTACGCCACCAGGCAAGCCGCCTTCAATCCGCCGGCGTGCATTTTGGGGATATCCATGCAGCGCGAGGTTACGCCGAACGGGTCTTCGGCCTCGGGCCAGGGGATATCAATGTGGCTATCAAGCGTCAGCAGTGACTGGTGGAGACTATCGGAGTGCAAGGATCAGGGCCGCCTTGAATAGGACATGAGTTGGTCTTGTCGGACAGCTATCGCCGCCTGTATAGGGGGAACGCTCTGTGTCCGCGTAGCTCAGTAGGATAGAGCACAGGATTCCTTGTTGATAAACTGGGCGTCGCGAGGGGAAACCGCGCGGCGGATCCGCTCAAAGTCGGGGAAAGCCATGGGCCCTCGCCCACGGCCGATCCCGAGCCAAGCCTTCGCATCAAACCGATGTGGGGGAAGGTGTAGAGACTGGACGGGCGGCGTCTAAGGGCTTTGGGTGGTGCCAAAGTCTAGGATGAAGGGACAGTCCAGACCACGAACGCGGCCCTGCGATGGGCGCGGCGGCGCAAGCCGAGGTGGTACGAATCCTGGGGCCGTGGGTTCGAATCCCGCCGCGGACACCATCAGCCATGCGGGGCGAGGCGGCAGCCCCACCCGCGGCCGCGGCAAAGAGAAAAATCTTCTTTTTGTGAACAAAAAGAAGCAAAAAAACTTTATCAATTTCGTCAATTGCGAACTTTCGCAGGACAAGCATGGGACCAATCGAATAAAAGTTTTTTGCTTCTTTTTTTCAAAAAAGAAGACTCTTCCACTTCACTTAACTGATGCATTGAGTGTCCGTCCGGTATGAGAGGACGGAGGGTAGGGACTGAACGTAATGCGATCCCGTGCCGGCCCTAGCCCGCAGCTCCATAACCGCTTGCTCGCGGCCTTGCCGCCGGCGAGCCGCGACGTTCTGTGGCCCGATCTGGAGCCGATTTCGTTGCCGGCCAGCTCTATGCTTTCCGCTTCGGGCGAAGCCATCACCCACGCGTATTTCATCGAGGACGGCATGGTTTCGCTGGTCCAGCCGCTGTCGGATGGCGCCGCGATCGAGATCGCGGTCGTTGGCCGCGAGGGCTTCGTCGGATTTCCGCTGCTGCTGGGATCGCAAACCGCCGCTTCCGACGCCAAGGTTCAGTTCAAGGGGATGGCGCTCAGGATCGCGGCGAAGCCGTTGCTTGACGCGTTCGAGAGCAGTCCACAGATCAGGGCGCTACTGCTTCGTTACGCTCATGCGCTGCACATCCAGGTCGCGCAGACCGCGGCATGCAATGGCCGGCACAACGTGCGGCAGCGGCTAGCGCGATGGCTGCTGGCGGCACGTGATCGCTCCGACAGCGACGAATTGACGGTGAGCCACGAGCTGCTATCGACCGCGCTTGGGCTGCGCCGCGCCGGCGTCACGGTGGCGCTCGGCGAGCTGAGGTCGTTGGGCATGATCGCGAATCCACACGGATCTGTCCGCATCATCGAGCGTCAGGCTTTGGAACTCGTCGCTTGCGAGTGTTATCGCTATGTCAGCGACGAATACCGCCGCGCGCTGCCCTGATTAGTCTCTTAACGCTTGATTACGCTCGATTTTCTCGGCAAGGAACGCCAAGTTGAGGGCATGATCGCGCAGGCGGTGTTTGATTTCGTCGGTGGATTCTTCCTCGGCGACTTCCTGCAGCCGGCGCGACTGCGCCCGCCATTCGGCAGGGGTCAGCACCGGCTGAACCGCAATCCGCGGGCGAACGTGAATCACGTCTCCTGATTTGAGAGGCATCGTCTTCCTCCTGCGGTTCGCTCTAAAGGCGCGATAGTTATACTTAGTAAGCACATCAATCCGCCCATTCTCTGTACGTTACCGCACATATAGGTGCATTTTCCTGCAACCGGCGGACCAGATTGACTAATCTTTTCCCTTCTGCTGCAGCCACTCCCGTGCCTGCGCCGCGTCGCGCTCGATTTGTGCCTGCAAGGCCGGGAGCGATGGAAAGCGCTGTTCCTCGCGCAGGTAGTGGTGCAACTCGACCGCGATTTCCTGGTCGTAGAGATCGCCGTCATAGTCGAACAAATGGGCCTCGAGCCGGCTTTCCGGCCCTGAGTTCACGGTCGGGCGCCGTCCGATATTGGCGACGCCCTCGCGCAGGCTGCCATCGGCGAGCCGGGCGCGAACCGCGTAGACCCCGCGCGCGGGCTCGAGATGACGGCCGAGCGGCACATTCGCGGTGGGGAAATTGAGGGTGCGGCCCCGCTTCTCGCCATGCGAGACCACGCCGAAGATGGTGAAGGGGCGGCCGAGTTCCTCGGCCGCCCGGTCCGGATAGCCGTCGAGCAGCAGACGCCGGATGCGGGTGGAAGAAATCGGACCATCATCGTCGGCGAGCAGCGGGACCGGGGTGAGACCGATGCCGTGCGGGGAAACGGCGGATTCGAGCAGCCGCACATTGCCGCCGCGGCGATGGCCGAACGCGAAATCGGTGCCGCACGCCAGGTGCCGGGCGGCGATGCCCGCCACCAGCACCTGCTCGATGAAGGCGTCGGCGGAGAGATGGGCGAGATCGGTGTCGAACGGTAGTTCGTACAACGTCACTACGCCCAGCGCGGCCAGGGCGCTGGCCCGTTCGCCCGACAGGGTCAGGCGAAACGGCGGATCATCGGGGCGGAAATACTCGCGCGGGTGGGGCTCGAAGCTGAGCACCGCGAGCGGCAGATCGGGGCGGGCGGCGTGCAACTGGTGCAGCAGATGGACGTGGCCGCGATGCACGCCATCGAAGTTGCCCAACGCCACGGCATGCTCGCGGGCGTCGGCCGGCAGATCCTGCCAGCTCGACCAGATCTTCATCCGGGAACCAGAACCAGCGCCTCGCCTTCGATCACCACCAGACTGTGGACGAAGCACTGGGTGCGGAGCGTGGCCCGCCGGCGCGCAGGATCGAGCGAGATGATTTCCGCCCGGGCGGTTACGGTGTCACCGATCCGGACCGGATGGCAGAATCGGAGCGTCTGGCTGAGGTAGATCGTACCAGGGCCGGGGAGTTTGTTGCCGAGCACCGCGCTGATCAGCCCGGCCGACAGCATGCCATGCGCGACCCGGCCGCCGAACGGGCCGCTGGAAGCGTAGTCGCTGTCGAGATGGCTGGGGTTGATGTCGGTGCTGACGGCGGAATAGAGAATGATGTCGGCTTCGGTGATGGTCTTCGCGGTGTGGGCGGTCTGGCCGACCGCGAGTTGGTCGAAACGTGAAAGCGCCAAGGATTCGGGCATGCGATACTCGTATGGTGTCGGGAATTTTTGCGATATCTCTGGAAGCTTATCAACTGGGGCCGGTGTATGCGCAATCAACTTCTGGCGGAACGGCTGCTGGCGGCGTGGCGCGGCGGAGCGCTGCTCGACGCGCCGCCGGACGAATTGGTTCCCCGTGACTGGACCGAGGCCCGGGAAATCCAGGATTATTTGATGCAATTCCTGGGCCCGGTGGGTGGCTACAAGGTCGGTTCCGCCGGCCCCAATGGGGCGATCAGCCTAGCACCGTTGCCGGCGGCGGGGATTACCGCCAGCGGGACTACTCTGATCGGCTGGCACCAGCGCTGGGTCGAGGCCGAGATTGCAGTGAAGCTGGCGCACGACCTGCCGGCGCGGGAAGCTCCCTATTCCGACGCCGAAGTGCTGGCCGCGATCGGCACCGTGCATCCGGTGATCGAGGTGCTGAACAGCCGGTTTCGCGATCCTGGAAAGGTCGACGCGCTATCGCTGGCCGCCGATCTGATCATGCACGGCGGACTGATCGTGGGTCGTGCTACGGCGATGCCCGATTTGGCGGCGGAAACCGTGAGTGTGCTAATCGATGGGGCGGAGGCCAGCCGCGGTCAGGGGCACCCGGCCGGCGATCTGCCAAGGCTGCTGCGCTATCTGGCCGACCACCCTGTCGGGTTGCGGGCGGGCCAGATCATCACCACCGGATCATGGAATCCGGTGACGATTCCGGGCGAGAACAGTGAGGTGACGGTGAGGTTCGCGCACGCGGGCGAAGCTACCGTGAAATTTTCGGGACAGTAGCGCCGGCCCCGACTCAGTTGCAGATCTGCGTGCTCGCATCGTTGTTGTCGCCGTTCGAACAGAGGTCGTAATCGTGATCGGTCCGGTTCGAGGGCGATCGATAGACATAAGGATGACCCCACGGATCGTTGGGTACTTGGCCTTTGAGATAAGGGCCGTCCCAGTTGCTGACCTGATCGGGCTCCGTGACCAGCGCGCCGAGGCCCTGCTCGGTGGTCGGATAGGAGCCGACGTCGAGCTTGTAGAGATCGAGAATACCGCCGATCCGCACGATCGATTGCTTGGCCACCGAATTGCGGGCCGACCCCAGCTTGCTCAGGACGGCAGGGGCGACCAGGCCGATCAGCAGCCCCAGAATGACGATCACCACCAGCAGTTCGAGCAAGGTGAATCCGTCTTCGCACACTGGTCTGCAACGGATTTTGGCAGCCAGCGTTACGGTTGGCGCACCGGTCATGATCGAGGTCTCCCGGAAGGAGCCCGCTTATAGATCAGGATTGATCGGCGGCCAACGCGTGTGGCAGCCTCGAATACCGGATGTCGGCACCGGCAGGCGGGTTCGGATGGTTGAATTGCATGATAGTGTCGATCGTCCTCTGGGTTTGGCTGGTCCTGATGGCGGTAGCGACTGGTAGTTTCCTTGGCGTGGTGATCTCGCGCTTGCCGAAGCATCAGCCGATCCTGCTCGGGCGGTCGGAATGTCCGAGCTGCCACACCAAGCTGGGGGCGCGGGACCTGATCCCGATCGCGAGTTTCCTCTGGCAGGGGGGACGTTGCCGCTACTGCAAAGCACGGATCGATCGGTTTCATCTTTGGGTGGAACTGACAGCGCTCGCGGTGGTGCTGCTCGCAGCAAGCCGCGCCCAGTCGCCCGGCGACTTCGCCAGCCTATGCCTATTGGGTTTCTTGCTGCTGGTCTTGGCGTGGATCGACGCCGAACACCTCTGGCTGCCCGATGTCATCATGCTACCGGGCATACTCGCGGGATTGGCGGTGTGCTGGTTCCTCGAACCGGCCGCGCTCGCCGATCATGCCGCGGGAGCAGCACTCGGCTTTCTAAGCCTGGCCGCGATCCGCGTGTGCTACCGCTGGTTGCGCGGCCGCGATGGGCTGGGACTGGGCGACGCCAAACTGCTCGCGCTCGCCGGCGCCTGGACTGGCTGGCAGCATCTGGCGACGATCATGCTGGGTGCCGCACTGCTGGGGATCTGTTTGATTTTGATCGGCCGATCGCGCGGTTCCACGACCCGATCAAGTGCCAAGTACCCGCTTGGCAGCTTTATGGCGCCGTTTATATTCTTGGCAGCTTTACGGCTGTTGCCGTAAGAGACCAATATTAAGTAGGGAAGTCTTCTTTTTGTGAACAAAAAGAAGCAAAAAAACTTGGTCAATTTGATTAATTGCGAACTCTCTGAGGACAGGCAGGGGAACCAAATGAATAAAAGTTTTTTGCTTCTTTTTTTCAAAAAAGAAGACTTCCCTTTCCTTCCTGCCCGTCCCGGTCATCCGTTCCGCTAAGGGGCGGTGTCCAGGGTGGGGTTGGTGCGGTTGGGATCGGGGGAGCCGCTGGGCGGCAGATTGGCGAGTTGGCCGGGAACCAGGGCGGCGCTGGAAAGTGTGTCGCGCAAGTCCTCAGTCAGCGCTTCGATCGATCGCTGATCGGCCACTACGTGCGGCGTGATCAACACCAGCAGCTCGGTGCGAGTGCGGCTGTTGTTCTGCTGGCCGAACAGACCACCCAACACCGGCACATCCTTCAACCAGGGCACACCCTGGTTGCTCAGACTGACATTGTCGCGAATCAGGCCCGCCACGCCGACGGTCTGGCCGTCCTGCACCACCACGCGCGTGCGCACCGAACGCTGATCGAACGAAGGGCTGTCGATCCCGGCGGTGGTGAGACTGCTGTCGACGTCAGAGACATCCTGCGCCAGATCGAGCGTGACTTGGCCGCCGCTGTTAACGCGTGGGGTCACCTGCAAGGTGACGCCGGTCTGGTGATACTCGATCGAGTTGATGACGGAAGAATTGGCGATCGTCGATTGCGACGACGAACTCAGGATCGGCACCAGATCGCCGACCAGCAACGTCGCTTGCTGGTTGTCGACCGCCATCACCTCGGGCGAGGACAGCACTCGCACCGTGGTGACTTGCTGCAACGCCTCCAGCGCCGCCTGGGCCGAACCGCTGCCGGCGAGGACAAAGCCGGTCACGCTGCCCGATCCCGAAAATACCGAAGATAGAAAGCTGTTGATGCCGCCGCTGGTGCTGGTGAGCGGTCCCGCCGACTTGAAAAAGAACTGCGTGCCGAACTGCAAAGTGTCGTTCAGCGTCACCTCGGCGATGGTGGCGTCGATGCGAACCTGCAACGGCACGATGTCGATCCGGTGCAGCATCGCCTCGACGGTGTCTTCCTCGTTCGCGGTCGCATAGATCAGCACCGCATTGTTCTGCGGATTGGAGATGATGCGCATCTCCTGACTTTGATCCTGGTTCTGATCATTGTCGCCGGTGTCGGAGGACGTGTCGGTACCGCCCTGGATCGGGTTGGCGCTGCCGCTCGAGCCCCCGTTCGACGCCAGCGTCGTGCTCGCGACCGGGCTCGACGTCGCGGTACTCGCCGTGGTTCCGCTGCTTCCGGAGCTGCTGTCGGCGCTCATGGTGGGAATCGCGGATTGGCTGGGCGCGGTAGTGGTGGTCGGGGCCGGCTGCACCGTGATGTGATCGGGAGTGAAAGCCTGCTGCAGCAGGTTGGCCACATCGTCGGCCCGGCTGTTCTGCAGATAATAGACGTGCCAGCTTCGCACGGTGTCGGCATTTTCGGCGTCGAGCAGGCCCTGCACGCGCTCGGCGGCGGCGATTTGCGAGGGCGAATGCGCGATCACCAACACCGCATTCAGACGCGACAGCGGCGCCACTCGCACCTGGTTCGCCAGCGCGCCGTTGTTGTCGGCCTGCAACGCGTCTTCCAACGCCGACGCATATTCACGCGCGCCGCCGCCCGGAACCGGCAGCAACGCATAGGACTGCCCAGCCAGCGTATCCACGTCGAATGCGTCGATGGTCTGGCGCAACGCCTCGAGCGCCGCCGGATCGCCGGACACCACCAGCGCGTTCTCGCCCTCGGCGGTGCCGATCTTGACGTTGTCGCCGATGAACGGCATCAGCGCCTTGGCGAGATCGTCGGCGGAGGCGTAGCGCAGCGGCACCACTTCACCGCCCGGTACCGAGCCCAAACCCGCGGCGTTTTCAACGTGATAGAGATTGCCCTCGACCACCAGCGTGGCGCCGTTCTGGGCCAGCACCTCCTTCAGTGCCGCCAGCGCCTGATCGGGGGTCACCGGCTGCACGGTGCGCAAACTGGCGGTGCCCATGACGTTGGGATCGATGGTGTAGTTCACGTGCAGGATGTCGCCGAGGACGCGGGCAGCGGTGTCGCGCAGATCGGCGTCGGCGAAATCTAGCGTCACGTCGCCGCCGGAAAGGAGGCTGGCGTTCGCCTCGGGGCTGGTGCGGGCGTAGGAAACCACGCCGCCGGTGGGCGCGGTGGTGGCGCCGATTTCGCCACTTTCACGTGAGATGAGCGCGCTGCTACCGCCCGGAGTGGCGGTGGCCAGAGGCGCCGGCGCTGGTGTCTGTCGGGGAGCGCACGAAGCGAGTCCGAGCAGGACACCGAGCAACGCACTCTTATATTTCATCGCGCGGCAGCCGGACCGAATTGCGGCGCAACCCGCACGCCGCCAGCGAGCGTAACCCCGCCAGCGTCGATCGCGGTAATGGTCTCGCCGCGGAACCGGTCGCCAACGCGCAGCGTCACCGGCTTGCTGCCGTCTTTCGGCTGCATCACGGCGACGGCGTTTTCGGCGCCCTCGCCATCGGGTTCGAGGATGATGCCGGAGATCCGGTCGGCGCCGGCGCGATCGAGGCTTCTATCCGCCGGTGCGGCGACCGGACGGCGGGTAATCGCGAACAACGGACGCGCCAGGACGATTTCGCTCGCGCTCGCGGCCAGATCCGAGGGAGAACGAGCTTGCAACGCCGCCGCCGGGAGCGACAGCGGCGGCAGCGGGCGCACCGCCGGTAGCGGCACCATCCATGCTAAGGCGATCGCGAGCAGGGCCGCGCACCCGATGACAGCGACCAGAACCACGCCCGGAGCGACGAAGAAGTGCGGCCTGCGATCCCCGCCGCTTGAACCGGAACGTATCGACGACGGCGCTTGAACCCCTGAGACAAGATCGCGCATGGTCAAGTCGGATAATCTCCGTTGCTTCGAGAACCTGCCGATAGGCGAAAATCCGCTGGAACACCGCAGAAGTTTTTATGGCAGCTTCGCGTCACCGTCCGCAATAGAGCATGACCGCGGTTGAATAACACGAAGGCGCGAATCATGCGATAAGACAAGGGCTAGAGCGCGATCGCCGCAAGGTTGAACCGCACGTAGGCGTGAATCGCGCTCTCAAACAAAGAGTTAGAGCGCTCGCCGCGCCGAGGAAACCTTTCAACCCCGCGGAAAGCGCCCTAGGCTAGGTGGTCTAGCGATTGAGCGCGGTACTTCCGCCGCCACCAGCCTCATTCGCACCGGAAATCGGCGGCAGCAGCGCGGTTTGATAGGCCGTCGGGTGATCGATCAGCCAATGGGCCGCGGCGATGTCCGAGTCATTGGCTTCGGCGGCCGGACAGGGCGCCCGCAATTCGAGCAACTCCACCGATGGCAGCGGCGCTCGCGCCGCCCGCGAGCGCGCCAGCGCGTCGGCCATCGGCTGCATGCCGTCGGCAAGTGCTGCGAGCTGCTGGTCCAGCGCCTGATCGCCATTGCTCGTGCAGACCTGCGGCAGTACTCCGAGGCCCTGGATCGGCCAGCCTCGCGGTGCCACCACCCGCGACCAGGTGACGAATAATTCGCCGCTGTCGGGCAATGGCAGGATGGTCTGCACCAGCCCCTTGCCCAGCGTCGCACTTCCCACCACCACCGCCCGGCGATTGTCGGCCAGCGCCGCGGCCAGGATCTCGGCGGCGCTCGCGGTCCGTCCGTCGACCAGCACCACCACGGGCAGGCCGCTGCTGACGTCGCCGGCCGCCGCGATGAAGTCGTGGTTGGAATCGGGGGCGCGCCCGCGGGTCGAAACGATTGTGCCGCCACTGAGCAGCACGTCCGCCGCGCCCACCGCCTGGCGCAGCAACCCGCCGCGATTGTCGCGCAGGTCGAGCACCAGACCCTGCACCGCCGGCATGGCAGCGGCGGCGGCGACCGCCTCCTGCAGCCTTGCACCGGTATCGCCGGCAAATCCCGAGATACTGATCACCGCCAGATCGCCGTCGAGTGCCTCGCTCACGGTGTCGGGAGGCACCAGCACGCGCACGACATCGATGGTGGCGGACGGGCCATCAGGGTGGCGCAGCGCGATCTCGGCCGAGCTTCCGACCTCGCCCGCGAGCAACTGGTTGACCTCGTCGGCGGACCGACCGCGGGTGGCGTGGCCGTCAACCGACTCCACCAGATCTCCGACCTCAACCCCAGCCTGATCGGCCGGGCTGCCTGGCGCCACGTCGGCCACCGACAGAACGCCGTTGGTATAAGCCATGCTGAACCCTACCCCTCCGACCCCGCCGCGCCGGGCGCGATCGGCGGTCGCAGCGCCTGGCGGCACGTAGCGCGAATAAGGGTCCAGGTGGTTGAATAGCTCCTCGAAAAAACTCTGGATCACGCCGGTAGCACCCGCCTGCTGCACCACCGGCGACACCCGCGCTGCGGCCTCGGCCAGCAGAGCCGCGGTATCGCCCCACGCCGCCGCGTCATCCGAACCGGGCGCCGGCAGCGTGAGGATCGGGCCCTGCGGCCCCATCAGGCTGATCGCATTCGGCTCTGCGCCCGGGGGCTCAGCCTGGTTTCCCTGCTGAACCTGCGCCGTGATCAGGCTCGGGTCGATCGCAGTGATGCCATGCAACCCCCACACGGTGAGATCGGACACCGGGATCGGTTCCAGCGTGCGCGGCGCCATGAATGCTAGCGCGGTGCCGAACACATCCGCCAGCAGGAAGTGCGGCAAGCCGCCCCCCCCGGTCGGTTCGGCCATCGCCGATCCGGTCGCGAGCAGGAAATAGAAGACCAGCCTCAGCTTCACTTCCGGCGCCTGGGTCCTTGTTTGGGGATGGTAGAGGCTTTCATTGCCTCCGAGTTAATATGAAATATCATGCCACCGGTGATCGGCGTCGCCTCGACCAGGCGCACCCGCACCTGATCGGTCAAGCGGTAGGTCACCCGGCTGCGCTTGCCGTGCAGAGTTTGCGCCACTTCGTCGTGATGCCAGTAATCGTCGGGCAATCCCGCCATCGGCACCAGACCGTTGGCGCCATTGCCGATCAGGGTAACGAATAGACCGAACCGGGTCACTCCCGAAATGCGCGCCGGAAAAACCGCCCCTAGCTGATCTGCCATATAGGCGGCGAGATAACGGTCGATCGCCTCGCGCTCGGCCAGTGCCGCGCGCCGTTCGGTGGCGGAGATATGCTCGGCGATGTCGGAAAACCGCGCCGGCTCGTCGTCGCCGAGCGCACCGGTGCCGAATTTGCAGCCGGTGATCAGCGCGCGATGCACCAGCAAATCGGCATAGCGCCGGATCGGGCTGGTAAAGTGCGCGTATTTCGGCAAGGCCAGCCCGAAATGGCCGATGTTGTCGGGATCGTAGGCAGCCTGTGATTGGCTGCGCAGAACCATTTCGTTCACCAGCGGCGCCTGATCGGTGCCGGCGACCTTCGCCAGCACCCGGTCGAGATCGCGCGGCAGCAACTGATTTCCGGGTGGTAAGGAAATTCCGAGAGTGGAAAGAAATGTCCGCAAATTTTCACGCTTCTCATCCGACGGCGGGGCGTGGACCCGGAACATGCAAGGAAGATGCCGCCGCTCCAGCTCCTCGGCAGCGCAAACATTCGCCAGCACCATGAATTCCTCGATCAGCCGGTGGCTGTCGAGCCGGGGCCGGGGCGCGATTTCCACCACTTTGCCGGCATCGTTCAGCACCACCTTGCGCTCCGGCAGATCGAGATCGAGCGTGCCGCGGCGGATGCGCGCCGACAGCAGAGCCCGAAACGCGGCGTAGAGCTCGCGGATAGGAAGGAAGGCCAGGGGCGCTGCCCCTGGACCCCGC
>Ga0302311_10001277_pt1 | contig 30150 bp, 26 predicted proteins | sample III_Palsa_N1_3_FD_200449 | JGI IMG/M metagenome (GOLD analysis project Ga0302311, IMG submission 200449) | Peat permafrost microbial communities from Stordalen Mire near Abisko, Sweden - III_Palsa_N1_3 | ecosystem: Environmental > Terrestrial > Soil > Palsa > Peat permafrost | place: Sweden... | reverse complement strand
CCGCCGTGTCGAGCGTGCGTACGCTGCCGTCGGGCAAGGTGTATTGCGCCTGCAAGGACTGCACGCACAAATACGGGCGGCCCGTCTGGCAGTAGTGGCAACGGCCGCAAATGCTTACGAACGAACTGACGACGTGATCGCCGATCGCAAAGCGACTCACACCTTCGCCGACTGCCGCTACAATTCCGGCTCCCTCGTGCCCCAACACGAGCGGCAACGGGTAGGCGATCGTACCGTTGGTTGCCGACAAATCACTGTGGCATACGCCGCACGCGGCAAGCCGGATCATAACCTCGCCGTGACGCGGCGATTGCACCGTGATCTGCTCCACCGACACAGGCATGCCGAGTTGCCGCGCGACAACGGCCCTCGCTGCTTGAGTCACGATGCCTCTTTGCTCGCGCGCCAGTTCGATGGCGACTGGCCGGTCCAACGGCGAAATGCGCGCGTAAAACTGCCACCGGAGGAGAACCCGAGCAAATAGGTGACCTCACTGACAGTGTGATGCGGCGCGCTGAGGTAAATCAGGGCCAGCGAGTGACGAGTCTCGTCGAGGATTTCCTTGTAAGTCGTACCGCTTTCGCCGAGCTTTCGCTGCAGCGTGCGGGCGCTCATGCAAAGATGTTCGGCAACCTCGTCCTGCGAAGGCTCCGCGAACTGCAATCGCTGCGTCAGCACCTCGCGAACGCGAGCCTGAATGTTGTCGCGTTCGATGCGAGCCAGGTATTGGAGCGCGATCGCATCCGCGCGCAGCGCCAGTTCAGGGTTGGCGCCGTCGAGCGGCGACTCGATGCCGGCGCCGTCGAATACCAGCCGGTTCTGCGCGGCGCCGAATTGCAGCGGCGCCCGGAACAAGCGTTCGAACTCATCGACGACTACCGGCCGTGGACGTCGAAGTTCAATATGCCGCGGCGAAAAATCTCGTCCGATCAACGAGCGACACATGCGCAATTGCGCAGCGACCAGGGCGTCGATCGACTCGAACGGAACCCCGACCGCGGGATCGATCACGAAGTGATAGTCGCTGCCGGATTTCCAAAATTCGTATTCGACCGCGTCGCTGGCGATGTGACAATAGCGCTGCAGTCTTTCGAAGGCGTCCTTCAGGGTCGAACTTGCGCTGAGCCCGTAGCTCAAAACGTGGAAGGTCGTGTGCCGGATGTGGCTCGCGACTTTAATGCCGAATGCCGGATCGCCGGTGGCCGCGACGGCGATTTCCCAAAGGCGTGCCGTGTTGACGATCGGGCATAGCAACGTCGGCGCATCGAGGGACTTAAGATCGAAGCCCGCCTCCGCAAGCAGTGCGCCACTGTCGCAGCCCGCCTTGTCGAGCGCGCGGCCGATCGCCTTGATCCAACCGACAAGAATGTAGCCGCGCCCTGCGGTGGACCGCATTCGCGCTGCCGGATTTCTGGCCCCGATCGTCATTAGATTGCAGCGCCCCCAAGCAAGCTTAGACGAAAAGCTCCAGTGCGTCGATTGCCTCCGGCAGCGCACCGCGGCCGGCGTCGATCCTCAATCACGAGGCAAGACGACCGGATGCGACGATGACAGACCGCCGTCGACGGCAAACGCCTGACCATTGACATACGATGCGGCATCGGACGCCAGAAACAAAGCCATCTGCGCAATCTCTTCGGGCGCACCCGCGCGGCGCAGGGGATTGAGCTGACCGATCCGGCGCTCCCTGCCGCGGGCGCGGGCCTGTTCGAAGATCGGGCGGGTCATGCCAGTTTCGATGAGCCCGGGGCATATGGCATTGATGCGCACGCCGGTGCCGGCGAGTTCATTGGCCGCGGTCTGAACGAGGCTGATGACGCCGGCCTTGCTGGCGCTGTAGGGCATGCAGCCAGCGCCCGAGCGCAATCCGGCGACCGACGCTGTGCAGATGATCGAGCCGCGTCGCTGTTTGGTCATCGTAAGCGCGGCGTGCTTGGCGGCTAGAAAGGTTCCGATGAGATTGACCTGCAAAATCTGCGCCCAGCGCTCAGCGGTCTCTTCGAAGAACGGCACGAGGCCGCCGCTGATGCCGGCGTTGGCAAAGCAGATATCGAGGCTACCGAATTCCTCGACGGCGGCCGCGATGGCACTCGCGACGTGTTCCTCGACCGAGGAGTCCTTGACGAGCGCGAGGCCGCGGCCGCCCGCCGCTCGAATCGCAGCGACCGTCGCCTCAACTTCCGGTGCGCGATCCAAGGCCACCACGGCGGCACCTTCGGCGGCAAACATCAGTGCGCTCGCGCGTCCGATGCCGCTTGCCGCGCCCGTCACGAGCGCCGTTTTAGCCTGTAACATATTCATGCGCCAGACCCTGTGTTGTTGGAAATAAGCCTGCGCGGGCAGTGTCACCGCTTTGGTGGCCCGGCGTACACATTCCCCCTCGCGTCGACATCTGCTTTCGCCCCAGCGCCAGGTCTCGTCTCGACACCGCTTCTCTCGGTTGTTTTATGATGAGGCTATGTCAAATGCAGCCACGCCGCTCCAAGGCTTTGTTCTTGATTTCACCTATGCGCTCCCAAGCGCCATTGCAAGCTGCTCATGGTGACCTATGGTGCCAATGTCGTCAAAGCCAAAGACCCGGAGCACATCAGCCTTTCGGGCGCTGCTTGGCGACCCCGCCAGTGCGGTGAAATAATGGTGCTTCCGTGACCGCGCCAACCGCGTTCCGCGCCAACATTCCGTTCCTCAACGACCTGGGCGTGGAGTTTCTCGCCGCCGATGCGGGGCGCGCGACAATCGCGCTGCAGCTACAAGCGCGCCACCTCAATAGCTGGAACGTTGCGCACGGTGGCGTCATCATGACGTTGCTCGACGTTGCAATGGCCGTTGCCGGCCGGTCGCTCGATCCTGGTGTGGGTGGTGGAGTCACGGTCGAAATGAAGACGAGCTTCGTGCAGCCGGGGTTGGCGGGCAGCCGCCTCACCGCCAGCGGGCATGCCTTCCATCGCTCCTCCACGATGGCTTTTTGTGAAGGTGAAGTGCGCGATGAGGCCGGACGGCTCGTCGCGAAATCGATGGGGACCTTCAAGTATGTCCGCCAGCGCCCGGACGACCAGCCTGCCGACGCTCAGTGACCTCGGGATCGGCTCAACCGATCGAGGCGCCGCCGTCCACAGCGATGTATTGACCGGTTACGTGGCGCGAAGCCTCTGAGGCGAGATAAACCGCCGCACCCTGCAGATCAGTGTCGCTGCCTATGCGTCCGAGAGGAGTTTGCGCGATGACTGATGGTCCGATTTTTTCAAGTAGCCCGCTTGCCATCTTCGAGGGGAAGAATCCGGGGCAAATCGCATTAACCCGGATGCCGTAAGGTCCCCACTCACTGGCGAGTGCGCGAACCGTGTGCAGCGCTGCGGCTTTCGAGGCGTAGTACGGTGCTGCTTTCATCCTCGCCCCGATACGCAGCGCCGCGACCGAGGCCACGACGATGATGTTGCCCGAGCGGCTTGGAATAAAGCAACGATTCGCAACGGCCTGGCTTAGCACGAACACGCTCGTCGCATTGAGCGTCATGACTCTGTTCCACGCTTCGAGCGGCAGCTGCTCGGCCGGCGCGCCCCAGGACGTGCCCGCGTTGTTGACCAGGATATGGATGGCGCCGAATCGAGCAAGCACCGCGTCGACGAGGGCCGGTGTCTGCGCGGCGTCGGACAGATCATTGACCACTGTCAGCACATCGATGCCGTGCTTCTCGAGCTGCGATTTGGCTTCTTCGAGCTCAGCGGGATTGCGCGCGCTGATCGCGATGCTTGCGCCCATTTCACCGAGTCCGGTTGCGATCTGCAGCCCAAGACCGCGTGAACCGCCGGTAACAAGAGCCACTTTCCCACCCAGTTCGAACATTTCTCGGACGCTCATTCGCTGCACCCCCTGAAATTGTTAGCCGGCGACCCTGGTAGCATCGACCGAGTCTATTAGCGACGGTGGTCTCTATCAATGACGATCGTGTAGAGTCAGGGGCCGGAGGGCAGTCTCATGTCAAATACATATCGGCGCATCGTGCTTGCATCACGGCCATCTGGATGGGTTGTGCCGGAGAATTTTCGGCTTGAGACCCTACCGCTTCCAAGTCCCGGCCCGAATGAGGTGATGGTGCGCAATCATTTCCTCTCGCTCGATCCTTACATGCGTGGCCTTATGAACGAGGGCAAGTCGTATGCGCAGCCCCAGGAAATCGGCGCGACCATGATCGGCGCGACTGTTGGTGAGGTCGTCGCATCGCATCATCCGGCGTTCACCGTCGGCAGCCATGTGCGCGGCATGCTCGGCTGGTCGGAGATTGGCGTTGTGAACGGCAAGGCGCTCGAGCGTATCGATACGCGCAACATTTCAATGTCGGCTTATCTGGGCGTGGTGGGTATGCCGGGCATGACGGCCTGGTACGGATATCACAAAATCCTTGCCCCGAAGGCTGGCGAGACCCTCGTTGTTAGCGCCGCGAGCGGCGCGGTTGGAAGCGTCGTCGGCCAACTGGCCAAGCTTGACGGTCTTCGCGTTGTTGGAATCGCCGGCGGTGCGGAGAAATGCCACTACGTAACCGAGGAGCTGGGATTCGATGCCTGCGTGGATTATCGAAGTGCGAAGGATGCCAAGGAACTCGCGAAATCCCTGCGCGCCGCTGCGCCGAACGGCGTCGATGCGCATTTCGAAAATGTCGGCGGCGACGTTTTGAATGCGGTCCTGAGCTTGTTGAATCCATTCGCGCGCGTTGCAATCTGCGGGCTCATCAGTGACTACAACAACGAGGAGGGCGTCGTTCCACGCAGCGCATTACGAAACCCCGCAATGTTCCTAGTTTCGCGCATCAAGATGCAGGGCTTCATCGTCTCGGACCATCTCGATCTTTGGCCGCAGGGCCTCGGCGATCTTGGCGCGCTGCTTGCTGCTGGTAGGCTCAAATTTCGCGAGACAATCGCGGAGGATCTCGCGAGCGCACCCGAGGCGTTTATCGGGCTGCTACGCGGCAAGAACTTCGGCAAACAGATCGTCAAGCTCGTCTGAGGATTGCGCTTGCGAGATGAGCAGCCCGATTCGGAGCGGTCAGTATGCGAATCTGCCGAACGGCATACGGGTGCATTTTGCGAGTGCCGGGTCTCCGGGGCGGCCGCTGGTGCTGTTTGTGCACGGATTTCCCGAGGCCTGGTTTGCCTGGGAGGCTCAGCTCGGGATGCTCGGTGCGCAGTTTTATGCGGTTGCACTAGACCTGCGCGGCTTCAATCTCTCGGATAAACCTGTCGACGTCAACGCCTACCGAGCGCACAAAATCGCCGAGGACCTGGAGCTCCTGATCGCGCAGCTGGGATATGGCGAGTCCCAGATCGTGGCGCACGACTGGGGCGGCGCGATAGCCTGGCATCTGGCGATCCGGGCCCCGCAGCGGGTCCGCAAACTCGTAATTATTAATGCACCTCACCCTTATCTGTTCGCGCGGCAACTGCGCGAGAATCCGGCGCAGCGACAGGCCTCTGCCTACATGAATCTGTTGCGCAAACCCGGTGCGGAATTGCTTCTCGCCGCGAACAGCTTTCAGCACCTCGACGCACTATTCACAGCTGGGCTTGTTAACGGGGCTGGCGGAGGAAGCGGCGCGCGTCACTGGTATGACGGCGCGCTGCGCGAGCGTTATCACGCGATGTGGTCGATCGCCGGTGAGCACGCAAGCCACGGTCTCACGGGCGGCCTTAACTACTACCGCGCGTCTACTTTGCATCCAGCGACCGAGGGCGATCCGGCCGTCGTCCCAGAAGTGGATCCGCAGCGCTGGCTTGTGCGCGTACCGGTACGCGTGATCTGGGGCATGCGAGATACGGCGTTGCTCGGCTCACTGCTCGAGGGACTCGAGGAATTATGCGCCGATCTGCGGATCACGCGCATCGACGATGGTTCGCACTGGGTAATTCACGAACAGCCGGCGCGGATCAACGCGCTGATTGCGCAAGCACTCGATGAGGCGTGCTGATCATGGGAACCATCTATCTGGTGCGCCACGGTCAGGCCGCTTTCGGTACCGAGGACTACGATCGGTTGACCGAGATCGGGTATAGGCAGGCACGCCTACTCGGTGAATATTTCGCCGTTCGAGAGTTGCGCTTTGCAGCGATCTATACGGGGACGCTGCGGCGCCAGACCGAAACGGTGCGTGGCATTTTAGACGGCGGTCCCACGGTGGGCGATGGCGCTTCGCTCGTGCGCCTGCCCGGCCTTGATGAGTACAAGGCCGAAGCGTTGATTGAGGCCTTCATGGGCGATTGCTTGGCGCCGGTGCCGATTGCAACGCGCGACGATCCAGCGCTCGCGCGCGAGCACTTCCGTCGGTTGCGCGAGGCCCTGCTCGCATGGACCGAAGGCCGCATCCTGCCGCTCGGGATGCCGGATTGGCGGAGGTTTCAGGCCGCGGCAGTCGAGGCGCTCGTAGAAGCGCGACGTCACTCGGGCGGCAACGTGCTCATCGTGAGTTCCGGCGGCCCGATCGCAGCTATTGTCGCCGCGGCGCTCGAATCGCCCCCGCAGATTGCAGTCGAATTGAATCTGCGCATCCGAAACAGCGCCGTTACGGAATTCACGATGTCTGCGCGGCGCCATCAGCTGCTCAGCTTCAATGCGCTTCCTCATCTTGAGGCGCAAGCAGATGCCGCACTTATGACTTACGCCTGAAGCGGCTCGCGTCTCGACGCTCTGCGCCGTTGGAGCTAAGCTGCGCGCCTATGCATGCTTCCACGAATTCCGCTACTGGTGCGGGAACTGCCGACTTCGATGCCGGCACGCTCACCGCGTGGCTCGAAGAACACGTTGCGGGTTTTCGCGGGCCGATTGCTTTGATGAAATTCGAGGGCGGCCAGTCAAATCCGACCTATAGACTCGATTCGGCGGCCGGCAGCTACGTGCTTCGTCGCAAGCCCTTCGGGACTTTGTTGCCGTCGGCACATGCAGTGGAGCGCGAATATCGCGTGCTGATGGCGCTGCACCCGCTCGGCTTTCCAGTGCCTCGCGTGTTTGCGCTTTGCGAAGACCAGGCTGTGATCGGCTCAGCCTTTTATTTGATGGCCTTGGTTGAAGGCGCGAATTTCACCGACGGCGCGCTTCCCAGCTTGACTAAGGATGCTCGTACGATCGCCTATCACGGCATGATCGATACGCTCGCGACACTGCATCGGATTGACCCGCAAGCCGCCGGACTTTCAACATTCGGCCACCCGGGCAATTTCTTCGAGCGTCAGGTCTCACGCTGGATCAAGCAATATCGCGCATCCGAGACCGACAGCATCGAGGCGGCCGAGCGCCTGATCGTTTGGCTGCCCGCGAGCTTGCCGCCCCAGAGCGGCGTCGCGATCGTGCACGGCGACTATCGGATCGACAATCTGATCATGGATCGGTCCGGCGAAAAAATTCTGGCGGTTCTGGATTGGGAGCTTTCGACGCTTGGCGATCCGCTCTCGGACTTCTCGTATTTCCTGATGAATTGGGTCACGCCGGTCGATGGGCGGTCCGGGTTGCTGGGCCTCGATCTCGATCGGCTCGGCATTCCGACGCTCGAGCAAATGGTTGTGCGATACTGCGAGAAGACATCGCGAGATCCGATTCGAAATCTCGATTGGTATTTTGCCTTTAACCTGTTTCGTCTCTTGGGGATCGCGCAGGGCGTCAAAAAGCGACTCTTGGACGGCAATGCCTCAAGTGCGCGCGCCGGCGAGCTGGCCGGCCGTATTCCGCACATTGCGGCCCAGGCATGGCGCTTTGCGGAGCGTGCGGGTGCTTAGAGCGGCAGGAGCGGGCTCCTGCGAGTGCGTTTTTCTTGTCCCTGATCCTTTCGCTGCTGCTGCCCAGAAGCGCGCGGAGCGGGGTAGGGCCCAGAGCATGGCGAGCCGAGCCGCCCTGACCTTGGATGGTGGAAGTCGGCCTCAGTAGCTCGCACGGAAGCCGCCAGAGCGGATTAGTCATCCCTTCAGACAATCGCATAGGACAAGAGCCATGAGCAAAGTTACTGGTATCGGGGGCATCTTCCTTAAAGCAAAGGATCCCGCGATGTTGCGGGCTTGGTACAAAACGCACCTTGGCATTGACGTTCAGGCCTGGGGCGGCACAGCATTTCGTTGGGTGGATGGCTCGGGCCAGCCATTTGCGGGTAAGACCGCGTGGTTCGTCGGAGACGGTAAGAACTTCGCGCCAAGCACTGCATCGTTCATGGTCAATTACCGGGTGTCCGATCTACATGGCCTCCTGGCCACACTCCGTGCTGAAGGATGTGATGTCATGGATAAGACTGACGAATCGGATTTCGGCAAGTTTGGCTGGGTAATGGATCCTGAGGGCAATAAGGTAGAACTGTGGCAACCTCCCGAAGGCCAGTAGGCTTAGCACCCAATCAGCGCTTCGGCGGACGCGGCTGTGAGGAAATTCTGACGTAGCGAATCGTCCTGCTCCCGCTGAACTGCTTCCTGCAATCGGTAAAGTGGTCGCACATGTAGGAGCGATGTGCTGCTACGGGGACATTACCGAGGTGCCGCGTGAGGATCCGGTTTGGCTACGAGTTGGTGTATGGAATTCCCTACACCACCCCGATGATTGTGACGCTCCACTCCCAGCCTAACCGCACCCAGCGTCTGGTGCGGCCTGATGTCATGCAGACAACGCCTGCGGTGCCACTGTTTTTCTTTGCGGACGCGTTCGGCAATACGTGCACGCGCCTAGAGGCGCCTTGCGGCAGTTTGCGCATCATGGCCGACGGCATCATGGAAGATACCGGCGTGGCGGAGGCCGCGTATTTGCTCGCGGGCGAACATCCGGTGGGTGAGCTCCCACCCGAAGTGTTGCCATATCTGCTGGCGAGTCGCTATTGCGAAACTGATCTTCTGATGAGCGAGGCATGGCGCTTGTTCGGAAACGTGGCGGCAGGGTGGTCTCGTGTGCAGGCTATCTGTGATTTTGTGAATCGGGAGATTACATTCGGATACCAGTATGCGCGTCCGACCAAGACCGCGACCGAAACCTACAGAGAGCGTCAAGGGGTTTGCCGTGATCTTGCGCATCTGGCGATCGCATTCTGCCGGTGCCTAAACATCCCCGCGCGCTACTGCACGAGCTACTTGGGGGACATCGGCGTACCGGCGGTGAATGCTCCAATGGATTTTTCTGGATGTATGGAGGTATTTCTGGCTGGCGCGTGGCACGTGTTCGATCCGCGCAATAATGCGCGCCGGATCGGCCGCATTATCATTGCTCGAGGACGCGATGCCGCCGACGTCGCGATCACCACTGCTTTTGGCGCATCCGTTCTTCAGTCCTTTAGGGTGTGGACCGACGAGATTGCCGACCCGTCAATGCCATCGGTGCGGAGCGATGCTTCAATGTCTCGAGCGGTGCAAGTGGCCTGAAATTCGAAGGCCTTATGCGTGCGCCGTGCTAAGCACTGGAATGAAAGGCCTGCAGATACCTAAACTTTCCGGTCCCTCGCCGCAACGTGTAGGATCAGGGACACTAGTCGGCGGCAGCCAAAATGGAAGCCATCCCAAATACGAGCCGGCTTGATTAGGCGATCGCCGTTTCTTTGCTTCGCCTTAAATCAAAAAGAAGCAGGTGCGCTGCGCCCAGTGCCGGCAAGAGCGAGAGCAGCAGCAACCCGCTCCAATAGTCAAAGGCATCAACAGCATTGAAATCGAAAGCCCCTGAACCCCCAACGGCAAATCGAGATGCTAAAGTCAGCGCGCCGTACAGAAGTGCGCCGATCATTAAGGCAGCGGGTAATCCAGGGCTTCGCAGTCGCCGGTCCAGCACAATTAGCCGATATGCGACTGTCAAGCCAATTGGTCCAACGACTCCCAGAATTGCTCCGGAAATCATCATTCCCAAGGTAATGCCGTCAGGGACACCGATAAAATACTTATGAATGTCCTCCAAGTTTAGCTTGGTGATACCCGAACCACTGAACAGAAAGTCCAACCATCCAATACTCAGGGGCAAGAAGCAAAGAATCATCTCAAGGCAAAATACCCAGGGCGAAATTTTTAGGTTACCGGTGGTCATGGCGATTACCCTCTCTTTGGCGCTGGCGATGCAGCACCCTGCAGCCCAAAGGACTGCCCGACGGTCGTTTTGGAGGTGGTACATCTCCGAAAGCATTGCGCGCGCCCATTCGGCTCTGGCTCTAGGAAGGACTTTTACCGCGATACTGAGCAGCCCGATCGCGAACCGCCGCGTTAGCGTGACCGGTTGCTTCATACTCGAGCTCCAATGGTCCTTCCGCGCCGCGATTGTTGGGTCAGGGCAGCAAGTTGCTCCCTTGCATAAGCGGCCCCCTGTGAAGTCAGCCGATACATGTGCCTCGGGGGCCTGCCCGGCGCTTCCGCGGGCTCCCACCTGGAATCGAGCAAGCCGCGATCGCTTAGCCGCATTAGCAATGGATAAAGTGTTCCGGACTTCAGTTGGGTGTCGACCGAGAGATCGTAGCCGTGACGCCAGGCTTTCGGCTGATCGAGCATAGTCGCTAGTAGCGCGGCTGTCTGACTTGAGGGTCTTCGTTCACGACTCATTGGGCATAAGTCTACATATATAGATATAAATTATCAAGCCTCCGCTCGACTTGTGAAATGGGTCCCCTCGATGGCCCGGAGATTAAATGCAGCAACGGACTAGTGCGGGGGTTTTACCGGCTGTGTGGCATCGTTACCGACCACGGTGTTCCATTCACGGACGTACCAGCGAGTGACCAGCCCGGCTGCTACGTAGGGATCCGTGGCCGCAAAGTGCTCGGGTACCGAGCGCGATTCGCACTTGAACAGCAGCACCGCGCCATCAACTGGATCCGCGAAGGGGCCGGCGAGAATCATTTCGCCTCGTTGCTGAGACTCCCATGCCAGCTGCAGATGCCTGTCCCGATGCGCCGTGCGACGCGTGAGGTAGTCAGGCACGAACTCATAGAAGAGGAGGAAATGCATAGCCACCTCGGCCGTGCGAAATGGAAACGAGGACACAGTGTGGGATGGACGGAAGCAAAGCGGAAGTCTGGATCGGCTCTTGCCCTCATAAGGATGAATCAGCGACCGACACCCCCTGCGCAACCAGCGACCGGTGGCGACGCTAAGCGCCGCCAATGCCTCCTTTACCCCTTTGCTTTGGTCGCGATTCCGGGGTCGCCGAACGGTAGTAAGCCTATGATTCTTAGCCTGTTTGGTGGCCGGGCTAGCGGCATGTGTGCGCGCCGACACAGCTGCTGGGCAACACGCGAGACCTGCATCTCATCTCGGGCGGTAATGCGTTGCCCGCCGCGCACTTATCGATCAATTTAGCTGCGATATGTCCGGCATGTGATGCCCAGGCATTTGCTGGCATCCAAGGGATCAATTTCAGGCGTCTTTTTGGTGACAACTACAGCAATAACCGTACAGGCGGATCGCCTCGGCGCCGAGCAAGGCTGGATCAACAAGGTCTACATCGGACTTGTGGTCTATGCCTTCGTTTGCGCGGTCTGGATGCTTGCGGGTTTTGGCAGCGAGCGCGTGCGCCACTACGTCGGATTGCTGGCCGATTCGCCACCCTGCCTAGCTGCAGTGATTGTGGCTATCGGCACCGCGCGTCGTCTGGCCCGTGGCCCCCAGCGCGCGGCCTGGCACGGCCTGGCCACTGCGCTTGCGCTGTATTTCATTGGCACAACCATCGCAGTTGCCACCTGGCTCCAGGGCCATGATCCCTTCCCTGGCATCTCGGACTACTTCTACATGGGCTTTTACCCGGCCTTCTTTATCGGGGTTCTGTTCCTGATACGGGCCGCTGCCTTGCGAGTACCGTGGGCCGAGCTGGCGCTCGATGCCACGATACTCGTGGTCGGATTCGGCGCGTTCTTCTGGTTTCTCGTCATACGCCCGGTAACTTCGGCAACCCATCTCGATTTCATTAAGAACGCGCTGAGCCAGGCCTACCTGGCCCTCAACTGCGTGTTGCTGCTTACGCTCGGGGTGCTGCTGTTGGCCGGCGCGCGCAATCCGGGCGGTCGCCGTGGGCCTCTGCTGCTCACTGCCGGCTTTGCCATGATGTCTTTTGGTGATGTCCTGTGGTCGGTTGCCAAGATCACCGGCAGCTATCTGCCGGGAAGCTTTGAGGATGTGCTGTACGTGGCCTGCTACGTGCCATTTGTGGCTGCAGCACGCCTGCAATTGCGTGCAAGCGCAAGTGTTGAGCGCTCGGCGCCGGCGGCCTCGGATGCAGTCGTTCAGTCATTGCCCTACGCGGCAATGCTCGCAGCCTTCCTGGTGCTGGTTTATTTTGCGCGCGGCGATGTCGGTGGTCCGACAACGCTGATGACGATGATCGTGTTTTCGCTGACCATGCTACTGATGGTGCGCCAGGCGCTGATTCTGCGTGGCGACGCCTCGATACGCGAGCGGCGTGCTGCTCGCATGGTCGAGGATCGCTACGCTTCCCTGATTGCGAATGCCTCGGATGTCATCATGATCGTCGCCGCCGACGGTGCGCTGCGATTTGCCTCTCCGGCATCCGAGCGCTTGCTGGGCCTGCGACCCGAACAGGTCACTGAGACCAATCTGCTGAATCTCTGGAGCGGGGAGGAGGCGGAGCGGCTCAGGGCGTTTCTGGCCGAGGTCGCCGCGAGTCAGGGCCGTGCCGTGGGGCCGGTCGAATTGCGCGTCGAGCACGGCGTCGATTTCAGTGTGCTCGAGATCGTGGGCAGCAATCTGACCAATGACCCGGCTGTGCAGGGTCTGGCGCTGAACTTCCGCGATATCAGCGAACGCAAAGCGCTCGAGGAGCAGCTGCGGCAGCTGGCCTTCCATGACCCGCTGACCCTGCTGGCGAACCGCAACCTGTTCCGCGATCGCGTGCAGCACGCGCTGGCACTGGCACGCCGCAGCCAGCAGCATGTCGCAGTGATGTTTCTCGATCTGGACAACTTTAAGAACATCAATGACTCCTTCGGTCACGATGCCGGCGATCGACTGCTACAGGCAGTCGCGCAGCGCCTGGTAAAAACGCTGCGCAGCTCGGACACGGTTGCGCGCCTGGGTGGCGACGAATTTGCCGTCCTGATCGAGGGCGTCTCGATTATTGCCGAGGTCGATCAGGCGGCCGCTTCGCTGGTTGAAGCGTTGGATCAGCCCTTCACCCTCAGTGCCACAGAGGTGCGGGTATCGGCCAGCATCGGCGTGGCCTTGTCGACGCCACAGGCGGGCGCAGAGGCCCTGCTTAGCAAGGCCGACATCGCGATGTATCACGCCAAGTCCTCGGGCAAGAACCGCTTTGTCGCCTTTCAGCCGCAAATGCAGGAGCTGCTGCTCGAGCGCGTGCGGCTGGAAGCGGATCTGGGGCGCGCGCTCGAAAACGAAGAGTTTTTCATCGAATACCAGCCGATCGTGGACCTTGGTACTCGCAGCCTCCTTGGCGTCGAGGCATTGCTACGCTGGCGCCACCCGGAACTTGGTGTGCTCTTACCGAGCCAGTTCATCCAGGTGGCCGAGGAGTGTGGCCAGATCGTCAAAGTCGGCTGCTGGGTCCTATCGAAGGCTTGCCGAGACGTGCATGCCTGGCGCGGCGCCGTAGCAGGGGGCGAAGGCCTGCGGGTGGCCGTCAACATCTCGGGTCGCCACCTGCAGCACGGCGGCCTGGTGCGAGACGTCGCACGGGCGCTCCAGGACTCAGGGCTTGAGCCCAGCAACCTGGTGATCGAACTGACCGAAAGCACGATCATGCACGATACAGACGCGAACCTGGGTCGGCTGCGGGATCTGAAGGCGCTGGGCGTACGCCTGGCGATCGATGATTTTGGCACCGGCTACTCCTCGCTCTCCTACCTGCACCGCTTCCCGATCGATATCCTGAAAATAGACCACTCGTTCGTCAGTCGCCTGACGAACACCGACAACGGACCGGAGCTTGCGCGCGCCGTGATCACGCTCAGCGAGACGCTGGGTCTCGATACCGTGGCCGAAGGCATCGAGTACGAACCGCAGGTCGCGGAACTTCTGGCACTCGGCTGCGTGGCCGGGCAGGGTTTCTTGTTTGCCAAGGCCTGCTCACTGGAGCAGCTCACGCACAGTGAGTTCGTAGCGCGGCGCGATACGCTTTGGTCCTCTCAGGTCACCGATGAGAATCTGTCGCCGACGGGCCGATTCAAGGCGCTAAAGGCCGCCGCCGGTCGCCTGGCTGGCGCGGCCTAGCCAGATCCTCGAGATCCCGAGGAAATTCTATCGAGCGCTGCTGCGAGCGTGGCCACCGTGCGCTGCGGATGATGCAGTTTGTCGAGTCCAAATAACCCCAGACGGAAACTGCGAAACTCTGGCGGTTCATCGCACTGCAGTGGCACGCCGGCGGCGCTTTGCAGCCCGGCGCTAGCGAACTTCTTGCCCGATTGAATTTCCGGATCGTCCGTGTAGCTCACGACCACTCCGGGGGCCTGGAAACCCTTCGCCGCGACGCTGGCAAACCCACGGTTCTCCAGCAGCGCTCGGACCAGGCGCCCCAGTTCCAGTTGCTCGTCGCGCACCCTGTCGAAGCCGTACGACTCGGTTTCAAGCATGACATCGCGAACCCGGGCGAGCGCATCCGTGGGCATCGTCGCGTGGTAGGCATGCGCACCGCCCTCGTAGGCCTCCATGATCTGCAGCCACTTTTTCAGATCACAGGCAAAGCTGCTGCTGGTGGTCTCATCAATCCGGGTACGTGCGCGATCGCCGAGTGCAATGAGCGCACAGCACGCTGGGCCGCTCCATCCTTTCTGCGGCGCGCTGATGAGCACGTCAACGTGGTTGCTGCTCATGTCGACCCAAAGCGTGCCGGAGGCAATACAGTCAAGGACCAGCAACCCGCCGACCTCTCTTACGGCTGCGCCCAGCGTACGCACATAGTCCTCAGGCAGCAGGATGCCGGATGCGGTTTCCACATGCGGGGCAAATACGACCTCCGGCCGAAAGCGCCGGATGGCCTCCACGGCTTCCTGGATAGGCACCGGGGCAAAGGGCGCCCGACTACCGCTGCCGCTCTGTCGTGCCTTGAGGATCTCGCAGTTGCCGGGGATCTGGCCCATTTCTAGAATCTGCGACCAGCGAAAGCTGAACCAGCCATTGCGGATGATCAAACAGCGCTTGGCGGTCGCAAACTGGCGGGCCACCGCCTCCATGCCGAAGGTTCCGCTGCCTGGCACGATAACTGCTGATCGCGCGTGGTAGACGCTTCTGAGGATGCGCGAGATATCTCTCATCACGCCCTGAAAACGCTGCGACATATGATTGAGGGCACGGTCGGTATAGACGACCGAATACTCAAGCAATCCCATCGGGTCGGGCTGGGGTAGCAATCCGGGCACGGCAGTTCTCCTCTGGTCGGGCGCGCATCAGGCGCCAAGCTGGAGATACTACGCCAGCGCCGAAAGGCGGCTAGCCCCATTGCCCCGGCAGAATTCCATGGCCTGGCCACGGCTCATGTCGCAGCGCCGACGCGCATATCGTGCGCGTGGCCGCGAGGGACACAGACTCAGTTCAGGACACTGCCCGTGATTGGGCGCGGTCGGGTCCTCCACGGTACCGCATGCGTCTGGCAGGCCACGAGGTTGTGTTCGAACTCGTGCGCGCAGGACACCCAGCTTGAGCGCAGTGCGCGCTCGCGGCAATCGCGAGGGTCGATCGACAGCGCCCGTTGCGCGGCGCGCGCAAGGTCAGTATCCAGCGCGCCAGTGACACCGTCGTCAATGACATCGATTGGGCCAGTCACAGGAAAAGCTGCCACCGGCACGCCGCAGGCCATCGCTTCAAGGTTCACGAGCCCAAAGGTATCGGTCAGACTTGGGAACACCATGATGTCGGCCGCAGCCAGATGTGCGGCCAGATCCTCGCCGAATCGGAAGCCCTTGAAGTGCGCCATCGGATACAGGCTCTGCAGCCGCGCCCGCTCTGGACCATCGCCGATAATCATCTTTGAGCCCTGCCAGGGCATGCGCAGGAACGCTTCAATGTTCTTCTCGATGGCGACGCGTCCGACATAGGCGGCGATGGGACGGGGCAGATCGAGCAGGTCCTTGCTGCGAGGCTTGAAGAGCTGCGTGTCGACTCCGCGTTGCCATCGGACCAGGTTCTTGAAGCCCCGGGCCGCCAACTCCTCGCTCATGGATTGCGTGCTGACCATGCAGCGCTCGCCCGCGCAGTGGAACCAACGTAGTACACCATAGGAGAACCCGATGGGAATCGGGAGCCGTGAGCGCAGATACTGGGGGAACTGCGTGTGATAGGAAGTGGTGAAGCGCAGTCCCTGATTTATGCCATAGCGGCGGGCGGCCAGACCCAGCGGTCCCTCGGTCGCGATGTGCAGGGCATGAGGCCGAAAGCTGGCAATGCGGCGCGCCATCGGACGGTAGGGAAAAACCGACACCCGAATCTCAGGGTAGGTCGGGCAGGGAATTGTGGTGAAGTCGCGTGGGGTTACCATCCGCACTTCGTAGCCAAAGCGGCCAAGCGAAGCCGCGGTTTGGGCCAGAGTCGTGATGACGCCGTTGGTTTGCGGAAACCACGCGTCACTGACGATCATGATTTTCATATGGCGACTGCGGTGTCCTCATGCTGGCAGGCTCTGCGCCTAGTTACGCACGATGCCGTGTCGCCATGACGGAGAGGTGACCGCCTCGAGGCAGTTTCCTTACGGTGCTATCGCCACTTGCTGTCCAGAGCAACCGTCAGTCTCCGCCACCCACGAGACCTTGTGGGCTTGCAGTCGGTCGCGAATTCTGGCGGCCGGGATGGCGTTGTCATGAGCGTGAAACACGATTGATATATTTGCTTCATAGCCGCACCGCGTTAGCGGCATCATCGAAGGAAGATCACGATGCACGGATTCTGGCGCGCTCTGAAAATGCAGCGGTGGGACGATCATCGCTATTACCACCACAGCCGTATCAACCAGACGCTGCATCTGATCAGCGCCTTGAGTTTCCTGACCGCCTATGCCCTGATTTTCAAGAACCCGGCAGCTTCAGCGCTGATCGGCTGGCTGGTTGCCATGGTCACCCGACAGGCCGGGCACTTCTTCTTCGAGCCCAAGGGGTACGATGAGGTGAATCACGCCACGCACGCGCACAAGGAAGACATCAAGGTGGGCTACAACCTGCGGCGCAAGATCGTGCTGCTCGCCATCTGGGCGCTGTCACCTGCGGTGCTGTGGATTGATCCGAGGCTCTTTGGGGTCTTTCCCGCACCGGAGAGCCGTGCCGTGTTCATCCAGCATGTCGGGCAGGTTTGGCTGGCAGTTGGCTTCGGCGGTCTATTGTTCCGCACTGTACAGCTGTTCTTCCTAAAGGATGTCCAGACCGGTCTGGTGTGGCTGACCAAGATCATCACCGACCCGTTTCACGATGTCATGCTTTACTGGCGAGCTCCTTTGTATCTTCTGCGAGGGCAACTGATCGATCCAATGGACGATGTAACCGGACACGAAGCATCTCTTGCAGCACACGACGCCTGATAGCCTTATTGGTCAACTCAGTTCCAGGCCACCACCAGTTGTCCGCCTGCATTTGCTTGGCCGCCGACACGAACCGGTCGGCGACTGCGGCGAAATCTGCATCGGTGTAGTCGAGGCTGAATATGAGGCGGCCGGTACCGACCCAGCTTAGGGCCAGGTCCTGGGCGCGCAAATAATATTGAAACATCCAGTTGTACTGCGACGGCTGCAGGTAGCGGACCGTCCAGACCGAAGACAGATTGGCAACGCGCACATTGACGGCGGCTTCGAGAAGCTGCTTGTTAAGCATTGCCGCACGCTCATCCCAGATGCGGTCGAGGTCGCGGTAATGGGCCTGAATCACTGGCGAATCGAGCTTGAGCAGGAACTCGTTCATCGCACCCATAATGTAAGGGTGGGAATTGAACGTCCCGCGCGCAAAGCACACGTCGGCAGGTCGATCCTCGCGAAAACGCCGCATCAGATCCCGGCGCCCGCAAATCACGCCGATGGGCAGTCCGCCGGCGACGGTCTTGCCATACGTGACCATGTCGGCTTTAACGCCAAAGTATTCCTGCGCACCGCCACGCGCCAAACGAAAGCCAAGAAAAACCTCATCAAATATCAGCACGATCCCTCGCTCAGTGCAGACCGCTCGCAGTTGCTGCAGCCATTTGGTATAGGCGGCCCGATCAAAGTGGGCCTCCCGGCTGCTATCGAGGAGCGTGGAATCCGACGGTGCCGCGATATTTGGATGCAGCGCCTGCAAGGGGTTGACCAAAACGCAGGCGATGTCGCGACGGCTCTGCAACACCGTGAGGCTGCGCGTGTTCATGTCGCGCAGAGTAAAAGTGTCGCGAGCGCGCTGCGGATTGCCGACTCCCGGCTGCACGTCGCCCCACCAGCCGTGGTAGGCCCCACAGAATCGCACCAGGTAGCGTCGAGTCGTGTGGTAGCGGGCCAGGCGCACGGCCTGCATTACCGCTTCGGTGCCCGACATGTGGAAAGAGATTTCATCGAGCCCAGAGATCTGACGCAGGCGCTGGACGTTATCGGCAGTCAGCGGGTGCAGAGCACCAAGGACCGGGCCCAGATCGCGCACCCGGGCACTGCCGCGCTCGATGCACTCCTTGTAGAAGTTGTAGCCGAATACGTTGACCCCGTAGGAGCCTGTGAGATCGTAGCGTCGATTGCCATCCAGATCCGTGGTCGTAGGGCCGCTCGAGGAGCTGACGAATGCGCCAGCGTTCAGGTGCTGGCGGACCAGCCGACTGAACTGGAACGGGACCCGATAGCGCGCGGTGAACTGCAAATCGGAGATTCCACCCTGGACCTCGGCGGTCTTCTGCGCCGTGAGGGCGAAGCGCTGTGCGTAGAGCGATGCCAGGCGCTGGAAAGCACTCCGGCGCTGTGTGGCGACCAGCTCCGGCGCGCCATCGGCCCGAAAGAAGTGCTCATCGTCATACTCATAGCAGGGCACAAATTTCGCCAGCATCCGAGCTATGCGAGCATGACCGGTCAGCGAAGGGTGCTTGGCACGCGAGAGTTGCAGGCGGCGGAGCAGCCGCGGGGCGATCAGCAGCACCAATACAGCAGCAAGAGCCCATTGGGCGGTGATAGGCATGATGGAAAAATCCTCCGTGGCAACGTTATTGCAGGCGAATGACACTACGATGACGCTACGCGCCACGATCGGAAAAGTGCTCCAGCAGGAAGGCATCAATTTCGCGCTTACAAACAAAATTCCACGGCGTGCGCTGACGCTGTTTGCCGGTTGGTTCTGCCAGCTGCGACATCCGTGGATACGTGCCGGCAGCATCGCGTTGTGGCGCTTCTTCGCGGACGTTGATCTGGGGGAGGCTAAGAAGGAGCACTTCGATAGCCTCCACGATTGCTTTACACGGGAGCTCAAAGACGGCGTGCGTCCAATTGCCGCCGACCCGGCACTGCTTGTGAGCCCGTGCGATGCGATCATCGGGGCCTCGGGCCAGGTTTCCGATGGCATTGTTCTGCAGGCAAAAGGTCAGCCCTATCCTCTGACTGCATTACTTGGCGATGGCGGACTGACCGCAAAATACCGGCACGGAACCTACGTCACCCTGCGGCTGACGGCCGGCATGTACCACCGCTTTCATGCGCCTTTCGACTGTCGAATCAGGCAGGTGAATTATTTCGGCGGCGACACCTGGAACGTCAATCCAATCGCATTGGCGCGGGTGGCGCAGCTCTTTTGCAAAAACGAGCGTGCGGTCATCCGCTGCGAACTTGAAGGATCCGGCGACCTGATCACGCTGGTGCCGGTCGCTGCGATACTCGTTGCAAGCATCCGACTGCACTTCCTCGACACCGTACTGCACCTGCGCTATCGAGGTCGATCGGAGTTCAATTGTGATATCGCCATGCGCAAGGGCCAGGAGATCGGATGGTTCCAGCACGGTTCTACCGTGCTGGTATTCGCGCCGGCTGGCTATGAACTGTGCCAGGGTCTTGGCGAAGGCGTTGCGATACGGATGGGTGAAGCGCTGCTGCGGCTGCCGGCAAACCAGCGGATGACGCGGGGCGAGCAGATGGAATTCAGTGCAGCCTAGCGAGCGCGGGGCGTAGCTGCAGGGGTGGGCGACGCAGCGCACGTGGCGCAGCCATAATCGCCTCCAGAATGGGCGGGATCTCGAATACGGCGCGGTTATGATGCTGCTCAAGGCTGAGTCGGAACTCGCTGAGCCGACCGGTCAATTCAGCCATGGCGCCGCGCAGGTTGCGGTAGCTGCGAAGTACTAGGCCCGCATTATTTTCACGCACCCATTGGGTGTTGTAGCGCTCCTGCGGCATGGTCCAGGAGTTACGTACCACGATCACTGGAAGTCGCTGCTGCACGGCTTCGCTGATACTGCCGGGACCGGGCTTACCGATAAGAAAATCGCTCAGCTGCATGTAGTGCCGGATCTGCGCGGTAAAGCCAACGACTATGCGTGGCGCATTGAAACTCATTGCGCGCAGTCGCTCGGCCAGCGCTTCGTTGTGACCACAGACGAGAATCAGCTGCGTATCCTCGAGCTGCCGGGCGATGCTTTCCATGACTTTCGAGCCATGCCCACCAAACATCACCAGCCCGGTCGGCCGTTTGGGGTCGAGACCGAGCTTGAGCTGCTCGGCGTTGCGGTTGACCTGCAGCGGGGAGTAGAAATCCGGCCGGATAATCATGCCCGAGGTGGCGTGGATTCGATCCTCTGGATAGCCGGCGGCGCGCGCCTGCTCCAACGCTCGCGGCGTACCGCAAATCAGGTGCTGCTCCTGCCCAGGCTCGATCCAGAAATTCGGCGGATGGTCCGCCAGATCGGTAAGAATAGTGACGTACTGCACTCCGGGCAGCGCGCTCACGACTGACTCATACAGGGCGCGGTTGAAATTGGGTATCAGTGAGACCACCAGATCGGGCGCAGTCCGGAGCCAGTGGCTCCGTAGTTGACGCTTCATCGGTCGATGACCGAGTCGGATCATGCCCTGCAGGAGTTTGAGTTCCTGGGCAAGTCCGAGCGTCCAGCCGCGCGCCAGACGCCCGTTGTAGAAGTCCTCGGGTTTAAAGCCAGTGGTCTTTCTAAACAGGTCCTGGGGATCGAGCACCTGCATCAGGTTCACCAAACGCACCTGCCAGGGCATACCAAGCTCGCGGATGGAGGATTCCAAGGCCGTGGCCGCTGAGCGATGGCCACCGCCGGCATTGAAGTAAATCAGATCGACAGTCTTCATTGCCAGCTTCGCCCAGGCTTGCGTGCATTGGTCACGGCGCTGCCTTGATCAACGCTGGCTCGGGGCGAAAGGGGTGGCGCGAGAGTATGGTGCTTGGGCGTGCAAAATCGACTGGGAGCCTAAGCTGCGCGGCCGACGCTTGCTGCCGGATGAAGGATGGGCACGCCGCTGTGGCTCTCGGCCCAGTTCCATAGCTCAAGTTCGCCGCTGCGATCCTCGATCAGCACGGTGCAGTTCTCCACCCAGTCACCGTCATTGCAATACAGGACACCATCGATGGTCGTCATCTGCGGCCGGTGAATGTGGCCGCAAACAATGCCGTCGAGCCCCTGGCGGCGCGCCTCGTGGGCAGCCGCCTGCTCGAAGCTATGCACGTACTGCATGGCGTTGCCGACCTTGGACTTCAGGTAGCTCGCGAGCGACCAGTAGCGGTAACCGAGCCGATGGCGAATCGAATTGAAGTGGTTATTGATCAGCATTGTCAGATCGTAGGCCCACGAGCCCAAAGTAGTCAGCCAGCGACTGCACTTGACGACTCCATCGAACTCATCGCCATGCAGCACCAGGAGCTTGAGGTTGCGGGCGGTGGTATGCACGTAGCTGCGATGCACCTCGAGGTTGCCGAAGGCCATGCCGGCGAACTCACGCAGGTCAATGTCATGATTGCCCGGGATGTAGATGATGCGCGTGCCATGCTTGGCCTTGCCGAGGATGGTGCGCAAGACGTTGTTGTGCGATTGCGGCCAATAGAAGCTGCGGCGCATGCTCCACATGTCGACGATATCGCCGATCAGAATGAGCTGTTCGGGTTGCACACGGTGCAGGAAATCGAGCAGGAGATCGGCGCGACACTCGCGGGTGCCCAGGTGAATATCCGAGAGAAAGGCCGTTCGGACGCGGATAGGCGGCTGCTTGGGGCTTGCGATCATCTAAAGCACCTGCGAGTGGCCAATCTAAGCCTGAGTGTCGGTGCTGCACATTACAGTGCCGTGGCACTTTAATGATCTTCTGATGAACGTTGATCTAACTAGAGATTTTTGCCCGCCGACGCCCCTTCCGCGTGCGCTCAGGAGCCGAAGCTGTAGAGCGCTTCAATGGAAATGGTCGACTGCGTGTCGCGCAGGGTGCTCGAGCCGGAAGTGAAGATGCGATTGGAAGCGGCATCGAGGCGGCCTTCGAGGCGCAGCTCGAAGTGCTTCGCCGGATCGTAGGCCACTGTCAGCGTCTCCTCGCTGACCCGATTCCATCGGTAGCGGCACTGCTCAGCTCCCTGCACGTCCGTGCAGGATAACGGGTCGACGGCGATGATAAAGAAGTGGGAATCGCGGTCATCGACATACTCACCGCGCAACGAAGCGCGCCAGCGATCGTTGAAGGCGAAGTTGAGATACAGCGCGGCCCCAAGGTAACTGGCGGTGTGATCATTGCCGTCGAAGTTGGCCTGGCTGCCGTAGTCAAGATTGGCCATGAGTGTCAGCGCAGAGCTCGCGTTGTAGGTGGCGATGCCGTCCAGCAAGGTGCGGTTTGAGCGCACCTCGCCTAAGTTGCTGCCACTGGGTGTGAAAGATTCGGGGCCGTAGTAACCCTGCAGGCTCAGTGACAGTTTCTTGTCTGGCGTGAAGATTGCCGCCAGCTCACCGGTCGTCGCACTGCCGCAGGCAAAGCTGTCGCTGTCGCGATCGCATTTTGTCCAGCCGTTGTTGAGTCCGAGGATCACAGTAAACTTACTGCTGATCGCATCGGTGATCCGCACGCCGGTGTGGGTCAACGGTTCGGCGAAATACAGCAGCGAGCGGGAAGTATTGCTGTTGCCTGTTGGCGCGATATCCTCGGCGCCCGCCAGTGTCACGAATTTTCCACCCTGGAAAGTCCAGGTACCAGCGGCATACTGTGCGAAAGCCTGTTCGAGCGCGAACTGATCCCCTAAACGGGCCGGCAGATACTCCACATCCCGGCCGGCCATCAGGTCTACCAGAGCGCCGAACCCGGAGGCTGGCTGGCTGGCGACAGTCAGTGAGGCTTGGGTCAGGGCGAGGCTATTCGAATCGGCGCCAAACTCGTGATAGGTCAATTGCTCGACTACCCCGCCGTTACTTGGGAGCAGAGCGAGGTAGGAGGCATCCACGTAGCCAGAGACCGTGAGGTTGTAGCTGCTGAGGAACTGACTGAACTGCGAGTTGGCAGGTACGCTGGGTGCTGGTGGCTCATCGGCCCAAGCAGCGCAACCCACGAATAGACTCAAGAGCAATCCTGCCCTCAGGGGAATTGGAGAGCTGAAGATCACCGGCTCAAGCTGCCCCTGACGCTCCTGTCCCGCACCTTGATGCACGCGGGTGAGCTTCGCCGGCGGCCTACTGCCTGATGAATAAAGCGCAAGAATATTGATGGCAGCTCGCTCTTGGCAGGAGGCCGCAGACTGAGGCCAGCCGCCGTGCCGGTCAATAGTGGCTTGAGCCCTGCGCCCGCTGGGCTTCGGCACGGCCATGGCCAAGGATGCGGGGTTCGAGCGACAATACCTGGATGAACAATCCCCGGGATGCGGCCTACTGGCATAGCCGCGCGGCGCAACTGACGCCGCTTAGCCAGCTGCTAATTGATGGACGCGTGCGGCCTGCGGAAGGTGGGGGTACCTTTGAATGCCTCAGCCCGATTGATGGTCGAACGCTGGCACACGTTGCCGCTGGCGAGAGCGCCGATGTGGACGCAGCGGTACGCGCCGCGCGTGCCGTGTTTGAACGCGGTAGCTGGTCGCAGCAGTCCCCGGCAGCGCGCAAGCGGGTGCTACTTAAGTTTGCGGATCTGATTGGGGCGCATCTCGAGGAGCTGGCGCTGCTCGAAACCCTTGATGTCGGCAAACCGATCCGCGACAGCCTCGCGGTCGATGTGCCCTCAACGGTGCGCTGTGTACGCTGGTATGCCGAGGCGGTCGACAAAATCTATGGCGAGGTCGCGCCGACCGGCCCGGACGCGCTCGCGCTGATTACCCGCGAACCCATGGGTGTCGTCGGGGCCATTGTGCCATGGAACTTTCCGATGATCATGGCGGCCTGGAAGATTGCGCCCGTATTGGCCGCCGGCAATTCGCTGGTGCTCAAACCCTCCGAGAAGTCACCGCTGAGCGCCCTGCGCTTGGGGCAGCTGGCACTGGAGGCTGGTATACCGGAGGGCGTTTTCAACGTCGTCACCGGCTTTGGGCAGACCGCGGGCAAAGCACTGGCGCTGCACATGGATGTCGATTGCATCGCCTTCACCGGCTCGACCGCGACCGGCAAGAGCATCATGCAATACGCCGGCCAGTCGAATCTCAAGCGCCTCTCGCTCGAATGCGGCGGCAAGTCGCCCAACATTGTCATGGCTGACTACCCGGACCTGCGCCGCGCTGCGCGCGCCGCAGCCGGCGCCATCTTCTATAACCAGGGCGAGATGTGCTCGGCCGGTTCGCGCCTGCTCGTGCAGGAGAGCATCCGCGAGCAGATGCTCGAGGAAATTGCGGTCGTAGCACGCGAGATGACGCCGGGCGATCCGCTGGATCCAAAGACCCGGCTCGGTGCCCTGGTCGATGAGCCGCAGACACACCGGGTGCTCGAGTACATCGAATCCGGCCGTAGCGATGGCGCCCGACTGGCGATCGGTGGCCAGCGCGTGCGCCAGGACTCTGGGGGCTGCTTTGTCGAGCCCACGGTATTCGATGGGGTGCGCCCCTCGATGAAGATCGCGCGCGAGGAGATCTTTGGCCCGGTGCTCGCGACACTGAGTTTCAGCGATCTCGATGAGGCGATTCGCATTGGCAATGATGTGATCTACGGGCTTGCCGCGGCGGTCTGGACGCGCGATCTGACGGCCGCACACCGCGCCGCGCGCGCGTTGCGGGCCGGAGTGGTCTACGTCAACTGCTACGACGCGGATGACATCACCGTGCCATTTGGTGGCTACAAGCAATCCGGTCTCGGCCGCGACAAGTCGCTGCATGCATTCGATAAATACACGGAGCTTAAAACCACGTGGATTGAACTCGCGTGAGCGAGCCGCTGTGGCAGTTTGTGGCGCCCGCGCCGCGGGGGCTTGCGGATCTTGTTGCCACGGAAATGCGCGACTGCGGTGCACTCGAGATCCGCGAGCGCAATGCCGGAGTGCTGTTCAAGGGCGCTCTCGAAGCGGGCTACCGGGCCTGCCTCTGGTCGCGCGCTGCCAGTCGCGTGCTGCTGCAGATCGCTGAGTTCACCGCTGCAACCACTGATGAGTTCTACGCGGGCGTGCGCGCGGTTGACTGGCGCGAACATCTCGGCCCGGATGCCACGCTCGCCTGCGAATTCACCGGGCAGCACCCGAGCATTACGCACTCGCACTTTGGCGCGCTCAAGCTCAAGGACGGCATCTGTGATCAGCTACGCGAGGTGAGCGGCACACGGCCGGATGTGCAGCCGGAGCGGCCGTCGGTGCGCGTCATGGCGCACGCACAGGGGCCGCGCGTGAGCTTGCTGATTGATCTGGCCGGGGAGGGTCTGCACCGCCGCGGCTACCGCCGCCAGGCTGGCGAGGCCCCGCTGCGGGAGAACGTTGCCGCCGGCATGCTGCTGCGTGCTGGCTGGCCGCATCGGGCGGCGGCCGGTGCGGAGTTCCTTGATCCGATGTGCGGATCAGGCACTTTGGTGATCGAGGCCGCGCTGATCGCCGCCGATGTCGCACCCGGCTTGAGCCGGGAGTACTGGGGGTTCGCTGGTTGGCGCGGGCATCAGGCCGAGCTGTGGTCACAGCTGCTTGGGCAGGCCCGCGCACGCGTGCGCACTCAAGTGAGCGCGCCGATCCGCGGTACCGATGCCGATGGCGGCAATCTCAAGAACGCGGCGGCCAATGCGACCCGGGCTGGCGTGAGCGCGCTGGTGCAGTTCGCGGTGTCGTCGGCCGCCGAGGTGCGGCCGCTCGGCGCTGGCGGTGGGCTGGTGTGCACGAATCCGCCTTATGGCGCGCGGCTCGGAGACGGGGCCGAGGCCGCGGCAGCGCACCGCGAACTGGGCCGCGTGCTGCGTGATCACTTTGCCGGCTGGGAGGCAGTGATCCTTACGGCGGCGCCGGCGGCGGCACGCGAACTGGCGCTGCGCACTTACCGCACGCACACGCTCTGGAACGGCGCGATCGAATGCCGGCTGCTGCGGATCGATCTGGATCGACCGGGGGTGCGTGAGAGGCCCGGCGATGGCCTGCGGGTGCCAGACCCACAGGTGGCACAGTCGCCCGGTGCCCGCATGTTTGCCAATCGGCTGGGCAAGAACTGCAAGCGACTCGGAACCGTAGCGCGTCGCGAGCAGGTCAGCTGTTATCGGCTCTACGATGCCGATATGCCCGAATACTCCTTCGCGATCGATCGCTATCAGGAGATTGAAGGGACCGCGCATCTCTACGTGCAGGAGTACCGCGCGCCGCACGGCGTGGATCCCGCTGCTGCGGCCCGGCGCCGTGCGGAGGCCTTCTCGGTCCTTGTCGAGGTGACCGGCGTTGATCCGGAGGCGATCCATATCCGCCTCAGGGAACGCCAGCGCGGTGCGGCCCAGTACCGGCGCGTGGGTCACGAGCGGCAGTTCCTGCTGATCGAGGAGCAGGGTATGAAATTCCAGGTGAACTTCACCGACTATCTCGATACGGGTTTGTTCCTCGACCATCGGCCGATGCGCTCGCGGCTGCGCAAGGCCGCCGATGGCAAGCGCTTCCTGAACCTGTTCTGCTATACCGGCAGCGCCACTGTCAGTGCGGCAACCGGGGGGGCGCGACAGACAGTAAGCGTTGATCTGTCGAACACCTATCTGGACTGGGCGGCGCGCAACTTCGAACTCAATGCACTCAGCACCGCCTCACACCAGCTGGTGTCGGCAGACTGCCGCACGTGGCTTGCCGAGGCGGCCAACTCACGGGCGGTGTTTGATCTGATCTATCTGGATCCGCCGACCTTCTCCAATTCCAAGCGCATGAGCGGTGTACTCGATACCCAGCGAGATCACGCTGAGCTGATCGAGCAGTGCCTGCGGTTGCTTGCCCCGGAAGGACTGCTGGTGTTTTCGACCAACGCGCAGCGCTTTGCACTTGCCCCACAGATTGCAGCTCAGGCTGAAGTGCGCGAGATCACCCGCGCGACGATCGGCTTTGACTATGAGCGCAGCCCAAACATTCACCAGTGCTTTGAAATCCGGCCACGCCGGACTTGAGCGCTCACTGGCTCTGGGCGTCTTTCTCGGCCTGCTCGCGCTGCTGGGTGTTGACCTGGATGGCCTGATTAACGCGCTCGCGCGCGCGCTCCTCGGTCGCCTTGGCCTGCTTGGCCTGCTCAACTTCGCCCGTGCCTACGGCCGCTCCGGTCGCGGCGGTTTCTGCTAACCCGCAGCCCGACAGTGCGCCCAGCAATGTCAGGCAGATCAGAACTTTGGCCATGATGAGGTACTCCTTAAAGAGGCGTGGCGTGCGCTCAATGCGCCAATCCTGGGCTCGTAATAGATCAACCTCCGTCCGCTGGCAAGTGCGCCTATAGCAAATCGCGAAGTCGGTACCAAAGCATCGCCAAAGCGAGCGCCGGGCGACGCAATGCGGGGCCGCCGGGAAAGTCCCTATGCGGTATGCGTGCGAAGACGTCAAAACGCTCGCTGGTGGTGGCTAGGGCTTCAGCCAGGCATTGTCCGGCGATGGTCGCCAGGGCCAGTCCGTGGCCGCTGAAGCCCTGCAGGAACCACACGTTGGGCGCCAGGCGGCCGAAGTGCGGCGCACGATTCATCGTGATGTCGACCAGGCCGCCCCAGGAGTACTCGATTCGCGTGTCAGCGAGCTGCGGAAACACACCGAGCATGCGTTCGCGGGTGGCCCGCGTCAGGTCGGCCAGGTTCACGCCGGAATAGCTCACACGGCCGCCAAAGAGCAGTCGATGGTCGGCTGAGCGGCGAAAGTAATCGACCACCCAGTTCAGGTCGTGGACTGCAGCGTTGTTGCGGATCAGCGCGCTCGCACGCTCTTCGCCGAGCACCTCGGTGGCGACGATATGTGTGCCGATGCCGATAATCTTGCGGGCCAGCTCCGGTGCGGTACGCCCAAGCCACGCATTGCCTGCCAGCATCAGCTGGGCACACTGCACCTCGCCCTCGCTGGTCCGAACGCGCACGCCCTTCGCATCGGCGCTGTAACCCAGTGCGCGCGACTGTTCATAAAAGCTCACACCCGCCTGCTGCGCCGCCTGGGCAAGGCCGAGGGTGTAGCGCAGCGGGTGCATGTGGCCAGTGTCGGAATCAAAGAGTCCGGCCCGATAGCGCGGGCTCGCCAGCAGCGTTCGCAGTTCCTCGCCGTTCAGCCAGCGGCTCGGCGGTGCGCCCAACTCGGCTAATTCGGACTGCGTCGCCTTAAGCTCGCTCACCTGTCGCGCTTTGATGGCCACACTCATATGCCCGCTGACCCAGTCACAGGCGATGTGGTGACGCTTTATCAGCTCTCGGGTCAGGGCCACGCCATCGACAGAAATCTGCCAGATTCTGGCCGCATCGATCGGCCCGACCAGCTGGCGCAACTTGGACTGCGAACTGGCGACCCCAGCCAGGACCTGGCCGCCGTTACGACCCGAGGCGCCCCATCCCACCCGGTGCTGCTCCAGTGCGACCACGCGATAGCCCCGGGCCGCCAGGTGCAGGGCCGTTGAGAGGCCGGCGATGCCGGCACCCACCACGCACACATCAGCGCTCGTGCTGCCCTGCAGGGGTGGCGCCTGTGCGGGCCGAGACACCGAGCGCTCGTAATACGAGGCCGCGGCGGCCGAATCATCATTTACCATAATTCAACGGCATGGTGCGCCACAATATTGCAATTTAGATAATAAAAACAACGCGTTATAATGCCCTAATCCGGGGTAATATACGCCTGAGAATAGACGCTGGGCCCGGGTATGCACTGGCTGCCTATGGTCTAATGTCAAAAATCAAACGCCGCTGGCCCCTCGATTCACCGCTCGTTGTGCATCTGGGCTGGCGTCCGGTTACGGAGTTTTTGCACTGTCATGTCTGTACAGCGCCCGCTTATCGGGATTCCGGCGGATCGTCGTCCGCTAGGCCCACAGGCTTACCACCTCGTTGCCGAGAAGTACCTCGCGGCGGTGCTGGATGCTGCGGGAGCGCTGCCGGTGATCGTGCCCGCCATCGGGCGGGAACTGGAACTCGATGATCTGCTCGAGTCGCTCCACGGCCTGCTGTTCATGGGTAGCCCTTCGAATGTAGATCCGCGCCACTATAGCGGCGAGCCGAGCGAGAGCGGTACTTTGCACGACCCGCATCGTGATGAGACCACGCTACCGCTGATTCCCAAAGCGGTGGCGGCAGGGGTGCCGGTGCTGGGCATCTGCCGCGGCTTCCAGGAAATGAACGTCGCCTTCGGCGGCACACTCTGGCAAAAGCTCCATGATGTGCCCGGCCACCTTGACCATCGTGAGCCCTCCGACCAGCCGATCGACAAGCAATATGGTCTGGCGCATGCGGTGCGCCTGGAGCCCGGAGGCCTGCTGCAGAAACTGGCCGGCGGCGCCACTGAGATCACGGTGAATTCCCTGCACGGCCAGGGCGTACGTGAACTCGGCGCAGGCCTCGCGGTGGAGGCGCGGGCACCCGATGGTGTCATTGAAGCCTTCCGTGTGCTGCGGGCCACGAGCTTTGCACTGGCAGTGCAGTGGCACCCTGAGTGGCGGGTGCTGGAAAATGATTTTTCGCGCGCGCTGTTTGCTGAATTTGGATTGGCTTGCCGCGAGCGCATGAACTCTTTCAGGTGATTTATGGCTAATGAGATTAAACAGTTTCTTCGTGACCACGGCATCTCGGAAGTCGAGGCGATCATCCCGGACATGGCCGGCATCGCACGCGGCAAGGTGATGCCGGCCGAGAAATTCGCTGAGGACTCTGGCATGCGTCTGCCCGAGAGCATTTTTCTGCAGACGGTGACCGGCGATTATCCGGTCGATAC
>Ga0302311_10001276_pt1 | contig 30220 bp, 21 predicted proteins | sample III_Palsa_N1_3_FD_200449 | JGI IMG/M metagenome (GOLD analysis project Ga0302311, IMG submission 200449) | Peat permafrost microbial communities from Stordalen Mire near Abisko, Sweden - III_Palsa_N1_3 | ecosystem: Environmental > Terrestrial > Soil > Palsa > Peat permafrost | place: Sweden... | reverse complement strand
TTCGCCCCCTTCGACGGGATTATCCATCGCCTGATCGCCGAGCGCGCCTCGAACGCGGGCGGCCGGCAGGATCTGCTGGCCCGCCTGGTGGCCGCCCGCGACGACGAATCGGGTCAAGGCATGTCGTCGGAGGAAGTCCGCAGCCAGGCTCTCACCATCTTCCTGGCCGGCCACGAAACGACCGCGCTGGCGCTGACCTGGACCTGGTACCTGCTGTCGCAGCACCCGGCCCACGAAGCGCGCCTGCATGCCGAATTGGACGAGGTGCTGGGCGGCCGCCTTCCGACCTATGACGATCTGCCGAAGCTGGCCTATACCCGCATGGTCGTCGAGGAATCGATGCGGCTTTATCCGCCGGCGCCCTTCATGACACGCGAACCGATCGCCGACGACGTCATTTGCGGCCACGCCGTGCCCAAGGGCTCGCATGTGGCGATCAATCCCTGGGTCGTCCATCGTCACCGCCGATTGTGGGATGATCCCTTGCGCTTCGATCCCGAGCGGTTCACGCCGGAAAGATCAGCGGAGCGTCCGCGCTTCGCCTATCTGCCGTTCGGCGGCGGGCCGCGCGTCTGCATCGGCGGAGCCTTCGCCATGATGGAAGCGGTCCTGGCGCTGGCAGTCCTGGCGCAGAAATACCGGTTCCGCCTGGTCCCCGGCCATCGCGTGGAACCACGCGGGCTGATCACGCTTCAGCCGAAATACGGCATGGCAATGAGTGTGGAGCCGCGTTAGATCGCGGCGAGCCGCTCCACTGTATCGGGAAAGCGTTCGACGAGCCTGATCAGAAGAGCGGCCTGAGCGTTAGGCTTGGCCCGGCCCTGCTCCCAATTCTCGAGTGTCCGCTCGTTCGTGCGCAGATACCGGGCGAAAACGCCACGGGACAGATTGAGGCTCTGACGCAGAATGACCAGCTCGGCCGCACTAACTTCGGGAGCCGGCAGAATCTCGGCCACATGACTTCGCAAAGTCACCTTTCCGACCCGCTCATCGGAAAGCGCATCGAAGCCTTCCGTCAGTTCGGCGAATAGATTGCGTTTGGTCATATCTCGCTCCTCGCGGCCAGTTCGGCTTCCAGCAAAGCCTTTACAGCTTTTCGCTCCGCCGCTGTCAGATCGGCCGCCTCATCCTTATCGTAGAGAGTGAACAGCCAAAACTGTTCGCCATCCCGCCAGAAATAATAAATGACGCGTAGTCCGCCTCTTTTTCCTTTCTGCCGCCTAGGATCCGCAAAGCGGATCTTACGAAGTCCGCCGGTTCCTTGGATTACGTCTCCGGCGAGAGGCTCCGCCAAGAGAAACTCCTGAAATCGGCGGTAAGCATCGTCATCCAGATAATCCCGGCGGGAACGGGAAAAAGGTGGAAGCTCTACAAAGAGGGCACGCATCACCCTTATTATACGCAAGTTGCGTATAATTGGAAGTGCTTAGCGGATCGGCTGCGCCGGCGCGCCCTGCCATTGGGTATGCGGCGGCAGCTCCTCGCCCTTCATGACGATGGTCAGGGGACCGACGCGGGCATAGTCGCCGACGCGGGTGTCGTAGAGCACCGTCGTGCCGCCGGCGATCATCGCGCCCTCGCCGATATGGACCCGGCCGATCTTCATCACCCGGTCTTCATAGAGATGGGTCTGCAGCAGGCCGCCGGCATTCACGGCGGCGAAATCGCCCACCCTGACGCAGTCGAATTCGGTGATGTCGGTGCTGTCCATATAGACGCCCCGGCCGAACTTGCAGCCGAACAGGCGCAGGAACCAGGGCAGGAACGGCGTGCCCTTCAGATGGTCGAGCAGCACGGCGCCGGCCAGGCCAAAATAATTGACCGCCACCGCCTCGGTACGCAGCGCCCACCACGACCACATCGGCTTCATGGTCGGCTTGTAGACGCCCATCATCAGCCACTTGATGAACACTGCGGCAATGGCCAACCCGACCGAAATGCCGGTCGAGCACCAGACGAACTGCCAGGTCAGCGTCCAGAAATCGCGCGCGAAAATAGCCGGGGCCAAAAAGTCGACGGCGCGACTGCCGAAACAGATCGCCAGCATCGAGGGGAACGACACGCTGAAGGCCTCGAACACGGCGCGGCCCATGCGGCGGCCGAAGCTCGGCTCGTAGGTCCACATGGTATTGACCGTGTCGAAGCGCTGGCGCAGCGGCAGCGGCAAGGGCGGGCTGCCGAACCAGGTGCTGCCTTCCGTCATCAGGGAATTGTCGGACGGCGGGCGCGACTTGATGCCGATCAGGACGCCTTCGGGAATGTCCGAGCCAGGCGGCACCACCGCGCTATTGCCGACGAAAACGCGTTTCGCCGTGCGGAGCGTTTTCAGGAACATCCAGCCATTGCGCACTTCCTCGTCGCCGAGGACCACCTCGTCGGCGATGAAGCTCTTCTCGCCGATCTCGATCAGATCGTAAGAGCCGCCGAGATTAGTCGAGATCTCGGCGTCGCGGCCGATCTTGGCGCCCAGCAGCCGGTACCAGTTGCGCATATAGACGGTGGCGAACAGCGAGGAGAGCGTCTCCAGCGTCAGTTCGGTGGCCAGCGCCACCACCCATTTGCGGATATAGAACCAGCTATGGATCGAATAGCGCCCGGCCTTGACCGAGGGCAGCACCGTCCAGCGGATCGCCGTGATCAGCAGCACCGTGACCAGGATCAGCGCCATCGCCGCCGGCCAGGCGATGATCGGCAGCAAGGCGAGGTCGCCCAGCGGCAGCCGGTCGCCCAGCCATTCGCCGAGATTGTCGATGATATAGAAGGCCGGGATGATCGGAATCAGCGCGATCGCCGGCAAGATGCACAGCATCAGCGCATAGAAGGCGAAATGCACGGCGCGCAGCCCGTCCGACGCCGTGGCGAGCGGCAAATCATGAGCGGACACCATGCCGGCCTTGCGGCCGGGCGAGCCCTCCCAGAATTCGCCGGCCCCGACCTTGGTGTCGACCGGCAGCGACGTGAGATCGGCCAGTTCGGCGCCTTCGCCGATCTCGCTGCCGCTGGACAGCACGCAGGAGGAGCCGATCGTGGCGCCGGCGCCGATCTTGAGAGTGCCGATAATCAGCCGATCGCCGACCACCTCGGCATTGGCGAACAGCATTTTCGAGCCGAGGGCGGCATTGTCGCCAATCTCGATCAAATCGACCGCGCCGATGTCGAAATCGGAAAAGACCACATCCTGTCCGACCTTGGCGCCCAGCAGACGGAACAACACCCGGAGGACCGGCGTGCCCTTGAACCAGTTGAGATGGATGGCGCCGATGATCTGGCGGGCCAGCCACCAGCGGAAATAATAGACGCCCCACAAGGGATAGCTGCCCGGCTTGGTGCGCCCGAGAATCAGCCATTTGGCGGCGATGGCGAAGGCGGACACAGCCAGGTTGATGCCGGCATAGGTCAGCGTCACCACGCGGGCCTCACGCCAGAAATTATGCTCCTCGCCGGTGAACAGCTGATAGCCCACGAAGACCGCCAGCCAGGGCGCGGTGGTGATCGCCAGCACGCCCGGCATGCAGATCGCCTGGGCCAGGCCGCACAGGAAACGGCGCAGCAGCGGCGGCGCCTCGAAGCCGAGATTCTCGACCTTCTGCGCGCCGCGCGAGATCAGCAGATCGGCCATGCCGCGCAAGGTGCGGGCGGCATAGACGTCATGAATGGTCACATGCGCCAGCGCCGGGATCTTGCGCACGGCGGAGACGAAGCGCGCGGCGATCAGCGAATGACCGCCGAGATCGAGGAAAAAATCGACATCGAGGCGGATCGGCTGTCCGGGCAGCAACGGCTTTACCGCCGCCAGCAACACCGCCTCGGTATCGTTGGCCGGCACATCGTCGGTTTCGGCCGGCACGTCCGGCAAATCCAGCGGGACCTGCGCCAACGCCTTGCGGTTGAGCTTGCCCGAGGTCAGGGTCGGCAGCTCGTCGATGGCCTGGAAATGGGTCGGGATCATGTAAGGCGGCATGGTGGCCGCCAAGGCGCGGCGCCACGTCTCGGGGGCGACCGCCGCACCGGGGGCCAGTTTGACGAAGGCGACCAAATGATCCATCTCGCCATCGCGGCGCAGCACCAGGGCCGCCTGCGCCACGCCCGGCTGCTCGCCGAGGCGGGCCTCGATCTCACCCAGCTCGACGCGGAAACCGCGGATCTTGACCTGGTCGTCGATGCGGCCGCGGAAGAGCAGGCGACCTTCGGGATCCTCGATCACCGCGTCCCCCGTCCGGTAGAGCACCGGATCGGTGCAATCGACGCAGAAGGGATTGGGAATGAATTTCTGCGCCGTCAGCTCGTCGCGGCGCCAATAGCCCTTGGCCACGCCCGGCCCGCCGATCAGCAGCTCGCCCTCGACGCCCGGGGTCACCGTATGCAAGTTCTCATCGACCACATAGGTGGTGTAACCGGGCAGCGCGCGGCCGATGGTGATCGGATCTTCCGGCTGGATCTCGATGGCGGTGGCTACCACGGTGGTCTCGGTCGGGCCGTAGGAATTGAACAACTGACGGCCGGGTCGGCACCATTTACCCGCCAAGGCTGGTGGGCAGGCTTCGCCGCCGAGGATGACGACGCGCAGGGATGGCACGTCCTCGGGCAGCAGCGCCAGCAGGGTCGGCACCGTGTCGAGCACGGTGATGCCGGCCTCGTTCATGCGGGCGGCGAGATTTTCCGTGTCCTGCAGGATCTCTTGCGTCGCGATCCACAGACGGGCGCCGACCAGATAAGGCAGGAAGATCTCTTCCAGCGACAAATCGAAGGCGACGGACGCGCCCTGGAACACCACGTCGCGCGGCGACAGCTGGAACAGCGTCTGGGCCGCCGACAGATAATGGCAGATGTTGCGGTGGCTGATCACCACGCCCTTCGGCACTCCGGTCGAGCCCGACGTGTAGATCAGATAGGCCGGATCCTCGGGCTGGACCGCGTCATGCAGCACCGGCAGCTCGGCCTGCGCGCCAGTCAGTTCCGTCGCGGCCAGCACCGTCTGTACAATATTGGCGGTCTGCGGGCAGGTGGTATGATCGACCACGAGCGCAACCGCCTCGGAATCGTTGAGGCAGACCGCGACGCGCTCGGATGGCGCCGCCTGGTCGAAGGGCAGGTAAGCCGCACCGGCGCGCAGGATCGCCAGCAACGCCATCTGCAGATCGAGCGAGCGGGTCATCCACAGCCCGACGAAATCCCCCGGCTTGACCCCCGCCGCCACCAGACCGCGCGCCATCGCCTCGACGTGACCCGCCATTTCGCGATAGGTCAGCGAACGGCCCTCGAACACCGCGGCGATGGAATCGGGCGACGTCTCCGCCCGGGAAAAGAACAATTCGGGCAGCAGGCGCGCGGACGGCTCCGGTCCGGTGGGATCGACCTGGGGAGTCAACGGCAGATTGATCTGATTCATGATATCCGGGGCCTGAAAAAAGCGGCCTGGAACTCCTTCAACGCAACGGCACGGTCATACAATCGAACGCCCTCAAAAAGAAGGGTCATTTTGGGGGTTGGTTGCGTCCGCCGACAGGATCTTAGCCAAGTCTTTACACACCGGGCCTCAGAGTGGCGTAAATTTGTCGCAGCCGGATGGGAGAGGGCGGTTTGAGCAAGAGCAGCTATTCGTTGGCGGGAAAGAAAGTCTGGGTGGCCGGCCATCGCGGCATGGCGGGGTCGGCGATCGTGCGACGCCTCGGGCAGGAAGGGTGCGAAGTGTTGACCGTCGGCCGCGGCGAGGTCGATCTGCGCCGCCAGGCCGAGGTCGAGGGATGGATGGAAAAGCACAAGCCGCAGGCGGTATTCGTCGCCGCCGGACTGGTGGGCGGCATCCTCGCCAACAGCACCCGCCCCGGCGAATTCATCTATGACAATATGCAGATCGAGTTCAACGTCATCCACACCGCCCGCCTGATCGGGGTGGAGAAGCTGCTGTTCCTAGGCTCCTCCTGCATCTATCCGCGCGAGGCGGCCCAGCCGATGGGCGAGGACGCTCTGCTGTCCGGCCCGCTGGAACCGACCAACGAATGGTACGCCATCGCTAAAATCGCCGGCATCAAGCTGTGCGAGGCCTACCGCACCCAATATGGCTGCGATTTCATCTCGGCCATGCCGACCAATCTCTATGGCATCGGTGATAATTTCGATCTCAAGAACGGTCATGTGGCAGCGGCGCTGATCGCTAAATTTCACCGCGCCAAGGTCGAAAATCAGCCGGCGGTGGAATTGTGGGGCAGCGGCAAGCCCCTGCGCGAATTCCTCTATGCCGACGATCTGGCCGACGCGCTGGTCTTCCTGATGAAGACTTATTCGGGAGCCCAGCATGTCAATGTCGGCACCGGCGACGAGATATCGATCCTCGAATTGGCCCATCTCTTGAAGAAGATCGTCGGCTATGAGGGCCAGCTGACCTTCGATTCCAGCAAACCGGACGGCATGATGCGCAAGGTGATGCAGGTCGACAAGCTGGCCGCCCTGGGCTGGAAGGCCCAGACCCCGGTCGAGGACGGCTTCCGCCTGGCCTATCAATGGTATGTCAACAATATCGACGATGTACGCCGCGGGCATTAGCCCGGACCTCCATTCCACAAGGCCGCTACCGCACCGCGAAATCTGGCGGTAAGATGCCGCGCCATGGCCGACTCCGACCGCGACGACCGTCCCTCTCCCGATGCCCTGCTGGCGGAAGCCCAGCGGGAGACCCGTGGGCGGCTGAAGATCTTTCTCGGCGCCGCCCCCGGCGTCGGCAAAACCTACGCCATGCTCGAAGCCGCCCACGAGCGCCAGCGCGAAGGCATCGACGTCGCCATCGGCGTGGTCGAGACCCATGGCCGCAAGGAAACCGAGCGGCTGGTCGCCAATCTGCCGCTGGTGCCGCCCAAGACCGTCGATTATCGCGGCCGTGTCTTCAACGAGATGGATCTCGACGCCATCCTGGCCCGCCACCCGGCGCTGGTGCTGGTCGACGAGCTGGCCCACACCAATGTGCCGGGCTCGCGCCACATCAAGCGCTTCCAGGATGTCGAGGAGATCCTGGAGGCCGGCATCGATGTCTATTCGACGCTGAACATCCAGCATCTGGAAAGCCTCAACGACGTCATCGAGCGCATCGCCGGCATCAAGGTGCGCGAGACGTTGCCGGATTCGGTCCTGGGCACCGCCAACGAAATCGAACTGATCGATCTGCCGCCGGAAGACCTGCTCAAACGCCTGGCGGAGGGCAAGGTCTATGTGCCCGAGCAGGCCAAGCGGGCGGCGCAGAACTTCTTTTCGCCCGGCACTCTGACCGCGCTGCGCGAGATGGCGCTGCGCCATGCGGCCGAGCGCGTCGACGCGCAGATGCTGAACTATATGCGCGCTCACGCCATCGCCGGTCCCTGGCCGGCGCGCGACCGCATCCTGGTCTGCGTCGGCGACGATATGGGCAGCGCCCGCATGATCCGCGTCGCCAAGCGCGTCGCCGAGCGTCGCAACGCGCCCTGGGTCGCCGTCTATGTCGAGACCCATCGCCATCTCGGCCTGTCCGAGGACGAGAAGGACCGCATCGACCGCACCCTGCGCCTGGCCCAGCAGCTGGGCGCCGAGACCGTCACCCTGCAAGGCGAGGATGTCGCCGGCGAGGTGCTGAATTATGCGCGCGACAATAATTGCACCCAGCTGGTGGTCGGGCGGTCGCGCCGGCGCGGCTGGCGGCGGCTGTTCGCCGATTCGATCACCGCCCGGCTGCTGGCGCAGAGCAGCGCCTTCGACGTCATGCTGGTCGGCGGCGACGAGGCCGACGGACCGGCTTCGACCTTGCGGACCAAGAAGCCGGACGAGCAGATCAATTGGGTCGCCTATATCCTGGCCACCTTGGGCGTCGCCGCCGCCACCGGCATCGGCTTCGTCATCAATATCTGGCTGTCCCTGCCCAACATCTCGGTCGGCTTCCTGATCGCGGTGATGCTGATAGCCATGAAACTGGGCCGCGGGCCGGCCATCTTCGCCTCGGTCGCGAGCTTCCTGTCGTTCAATTTCTGCTTCGCCGAGCCGCGCTTTTCCCTGGCCTTCGACGATCCGCAATTCATCCTGACGATCTTCTTCTTCCTGGTCGCCGCCATCATCGTCTCCAACCTGGCCAGCCGCGTGCAGGCTCAGGTCGACACAGCCAAGCTGTCGAGCCGGCGCACGTCGAACCTCTATGAGTTTTCGCGCAAGATCGCCGCCGCGGCGACGCGCGACGACGTGCTGTGGGCGGTGGTGCACCATGTCGCCGCCACGATCCATGGCAAATCGCTGGTGATGCAGCCAGCGGACGGGCGCCTGTCCATCGCCGCCGGCTATCCGCCCGAGGACCAGATCGGCGACAAGGATGCCGCCGCCGCCGACTGGACCTGGGCCAATGGCCGACCGGCCGGGCGCGGCTCGACAACCCTGCCGACCGCCGACTGGCTGTTCCTGCCGCTCAGGACAGCGCGCGGACCGGTCGGCGTGCTGGGTATCCAGATGGAGGGCCAGGATTTCCTCGGCCCGGAGGACAGCCGCCTGCTGGAGACCCTGGCCGACCAGGCCGCGGTGGCGCTCGAAAGAACCAGCCTGGTGGCCGACGTCGAGGCGGCCCGCGTCTCGGCCGAGACCGAACGGCTGCGCTCCGCCCTGCTCTCCTCGCTGTCGCATGATCTCAGGACCCCGCTGGTCTCGATCCTGGGCGCGGCGACAAGCCTGATCAAATATGACGAGAACCTGTCCTCGAGCGATCGCGGCGAGCTTGCCCATACCATCCAGGACGAGGCGGAGCGGCTGAACCGCTTCGTGCAGAACCTCCTCGACATGACCCGCCTCGGGTCCGGCTCGATGAAACCCAATGCCGACTGGGCCGATCTCAACGACATCATCCGCGCCGCGGCAAAGCGCGCCGAGAAGCTTTTGCAGCGCCGCCAGGTGAGGATCGACATCGATCCGTCCATTCCGCTTTTGCACGTCGATTCGGTGCTGGTGCAGCAGGTTTTCTTCAACCTGCTGGACAATGCCTGCAAATATTCCCCCGCCGGCAGCACGGTGACCATCTGGGCCCGCGCCAAGGAGGATCAGGTATTGATCGAGGTGTGCGACCAGGGGGCCGGCATTCCGGAAGCGGATCGAGAAAAAGTCTTCGACATGTTCTACCGCGTCCAGGCCGCCGACAAGCAGACGGCGGGAACCGGGCTGGGACTGGCCATCTGCCGCGGCATCATCGACGCCCATGGCGGCACCATCAACGCCGAGCCGGGCCTGAACGGCGCCGGCACCTGCGTCGTCATCACCCTGCCCAAGCAGGAACCCCCGGCAATCGAGGCCGGCGAACTCAAGGCTCAGGAAAATCATGTCTAAGATTCTCGTGGTCGACGACGAAGCGCAGATCCGTAAATTCCTGCGCATCTCGCTGGGCGCCTCGGGCCATCAGGTGATCGAGGCGGAAACCGCCGAAGCCGGCATCGCGCTGGCCAAGTCCGAGCCGGTCGATCTGGTGATCCTCGATCTCGGCCTGCCAGACATGGACGGGCAGGAGGCCATCTCCGCCATTCGCGAGGCGTCGACGGTGCCGATCATCGTGCTGTCGGTGCGCGCCACCGAAGTCGATAAGGTCGAGGCGCTGGATCGCGGCGCCGACGATTATGTGGTCAAACCCTTCGGCATCGGCGAGCTGATGGCCCGCCTGCGCGCCGCCCTGCGCCAGGCTCCGGCGACGGGCAAGGCGGCTCAGGAGGTGCTGAAGATCGGCGGATTGCAGATGGATTTCGGCCGTCGCGTGATCAGCCGCGACGCCCAGGAGATCCGCCTCTCCAAACGCGAATACGACCTGCTGCGCTTCCTCGCCGCCAGCCCCGACCATGTGGTGACCCACAAGGAGATCCTGAAAGCGGTCTGGGGCCCGGCCCATACCGAGGACACGGTTTACCTGCGCGTCTATGTCAACCAGCTGCGCCAGAAGCTGGAGCCCGATCCGGCCGATCCCAAGATCATCCTGACCGAGCCGGGTGTCGGCTATCGGCTGGCGACGCAATTGTGAGCCCGCGGCGCTTGGCGACGCAATGATGAGACTTCACGCCACTTGTATCGTGGTGGAACAAATGGGCGTGCTGCTGTGCGGCCCGTCCGGCAGCGGCAAGTCCGATCTGGCCTTGCGATTGATCGACCAGGGCGCGGTGCTGGTGGCCGACGATCAGGTCCTGCTGCGCGAGGAAGGACGCACATTATTGGCCGAACCGCCCGAGATACTCGCCGGATTGCTGGAAGTACGCGGCCACGGAATTCTCAGATTCCCACATCGGGCGCCTGCTCCGGTGGGCGTGGCGATCGAGCTGGTCGAGCCGGCAGAGATCGAGCGAATGCCTGATGAACAGACGCTCAACCTGCTCGGCAATTCTATTCCCTTGTATAGGCTTAGCGCCAAGGAACCGTCGGCGCCGATCAAGGTTCGCCTTGCGGTGCAGCGCGCGGCGGGTCTTATAATGGCCGCCCCATGAGTAACGCTCTTCCCCGTTCCGACTCCGACCTCGCCGCCGCCTCGGCCGCGGCCGATGTCGTCGTCGTCACCGGGATGTCCGGCGCGGGCAAAAGCCTGACCCTGAAATGGCTGGAGGATCTCGGCTACGAGGCGGTTGACAATCTGCCGCTATCGATGCTGGGCGCCCTGTTGCGCGGCGGCGACGCCGGCAAGCCGCTGGCCATCGGCATCGATATCCGCACCCGCGATTTCGGCGCGCAATCGATGCTGACCGAGCTCGACCGGCTGCGCGAAGAAACGAAGATCCCCCTCACCCTGGTCTTCCTCGAATCCGACGACGACGTGCTGAGCCGCCGCTTCACCGAGACCCGGCGGCGCCATCCGCTGGCGGTCGACCGGCCGCTGCTGGACGGCATCGCCCATGAGCGCGCCCTGATCGCGCCCCTCAAAGCCCGGGCCGATCTGGTGCTCGACACCTCGTCCCTGCCGCCGGCCGAGCTGCGCCGCGTGCTGGCCGGCCACTTCCGCCGCTCCGAGCAGGCGGCGTTGACCGTCTTCGTCACCTCTTTCTCTTATCGCCGCGGTCTCCCGCGCGAGGCGGATCTGGTGTTCGACGTGCGTTTTCTCGACAATCCGCATTATATAGCGACGCTGAAGCCTCATTCGGGCAAGGATCGCGACGTGGCCGACTTCATTGCCGCCGATCCCGGCTTCACACCTTTTTTCAGCGGATTGACCTCGCTGATACGTCCCCTCTTGCCCCGCTTCACGGCGGAGGGCAAAAGTTATCTCACCATTGCGATCGGTTGCACCGGGGGGCGCCACCGTTCGGTCTATGTCGCCGAGGAATTGACGGCCTGGCTTAGGGAGCAGGGACAGCAGGTGGATTTGCGCCACCGCGACCTGGATGAGGGAGAGAGAAGTGATTGACCATGTAAGCCCTCAGGCGCCGGGCGCGCATTCCATGCGCTGGGCTATCGCGCCAATCGATGTCGCCTGTGTAACAACGGCCGGCGGTAGCGCGCGGCGGCTAGGGCCGCCGTGGGAGTCCGCATCTCACCTGATGGGGCGGTTGCTATGATTGGCATGGTCCTTGTGACGCATGGCCGCCTCGCCGATGAGCTGGTGGCCGCGCTGGAACACGTAGTGGGTCCGCAACCGAGCGTATCGACGGTCTGTATCGGGCCGGAGGACGATATGGAGCAGCGCCGCCGCGACATATTGGAATCGGTCGGCAAGGTCGATGACGGGGCTGGCGTGGTGGTGCTGACCGACATGTTCGGCGGCACGCCGTCGAACCTGGCGATCTCGATCATGGACAAGGCCAAGGTCGAGGTGATCGCCGGCGTCAATTTGCCGATGCTGATCAAGCTGGCCTCGGTCCGCCATCACGAAACGCTGGTCGACGCCGTGGCCAGCGCCCAGGAAGCGGGGCGCAAATATATCAACGTGGCCTCGCGCCTGCTGAGCCAGGATACTCCGTGACCGAAGAGGCTTGGCTTATTCGCAATGCGACCATTGCCAACCGCCGCGGGTTGCATGCCCGGGCGGCGGCGAAATTCGTGAAGCTGGCGGGGCTGTACAATGCCACGCTGCTGGTCTCCAACCGCGGTACCGAGGTGTCGGGCCTGTCCATCATGGGTTTGATGATGCTGGCCGCCGCTCCGGGCTGCACCATCGAGATAAAAGGGCGCGGGCCGCAAGGTGAAGAGGCGGTGAACGCGCTGATCGCCCTGGTCGAGGCGAAATTCGACGAGGATTAGTCAAGAAAGGTAAAATCGGATGACTCCTGCCTCAGGAGAAGCCGAGCGGATATTCAATGGACTGGGGGTCAGTCCGGGCATCGCCATCGGAATCGTGCATCTGCACGATACCCACGACGACGCGCCGGTGCCGCATTACCGCCTGTCCAAGGATGCGGTGAGCGCCGAGCGCGCCCGCTTCGCAGCCGCTGTCCAAACCGCCGAACAGCAGATCGGTAAGCTGCAGGCCCGCGCCAAGGATCTGCCGGGCGCGTCGGGCGAAGAGCTGGGCTACATGCTCGAAGCCTATCGCCAGATGCTCGACAATTCGCGCCTGACCCGCGGCGTGGACAAAAGAATCGTCGACGAGCGCCTCAATGCCGAGGCCGCTCTGCAGCGTGAGATAGCCGAAATCGTCGCCCATTTCGAATCGATGGGCGACGCCTATCTCTCGGCCCGCGCCGACGACATCAAGGATATCGGCCGCCGCCTTACCCGCAATCTCGACCGCGGTAATGCGGGCCCGTTCGGGCAGTTCTCGAAGAATGCCGTGGTGCTGGCCGAGGAGCTTTCGCCCGCCGACACCGCCCTGTTCGACCCGGCCCTGGTCGCCGGCTTCGCCACGATCCTGGGCGGTCCCGCCTCGCATACCGCGATCATGGCGCGTAGCTTAGGTCTGCCGGCGGTGGTCGGCATGTCCGGCCTGCCGGCCTCCAACCATGCCGGCCGCGTCGTGATCGTCGATGGCAGCGGCGGCAAGGTGATCGTCAGCCCGACCGCCGCCACCCTGGCCGATTACCGCAAGCGCCGCGCTGATCTGTTGCGCCAGCGCCGCCGCCTGCATCTGCTGCGCAAGGTGCCGGCAGTAACCCGCGACGGGGTCGAGATCACTCTGGAGGCCAATCTCGAACTGCCCTCGGAAGTGGGCGGAATCAGCAATTACGGCGCCGCCGGCATCGGTCTTTTGCGCACCGAATTCATCTTCATGAACCGCGCCAATCTGCCCGGCGAGGAAGAGCAGACCGCCATCCTGTCGGAGATGGTGACCAAGCTCGACGGGCGGCCGCTGACGGTGCGCACCCTCGATGCCGGCGCCGACAAGACCGCCCCGGCGCTGGGCACCTTCAATGGCCCCAATCCGGCGCTCGGCCTGCGCGCCATTCGACTCTCGCTGAAACGGCCCGAATTGCTGGAGACCCAGCTGGCCGCCATTCTGCGCGCCGGCGCCTTGGGTCCGGTGCGCATCCTGCTGCCGATGATCACCAATGTCGGCGAGCTGCTGACGGTGCGCGAGATCCTCGACGGGGTGGTCCATCGGCTGAAGCGCCGCAAGGTGCCTTTCGCCCTGCCGCTGCCCCCCATAGGAACCATGATCGAGGTACCGGGCGCGGCGCTGGCCGCCGACGGGCTGGCGCAGCATTCCGACTTCTTCGCCATCGGCACCAACGATCTGACCCAATATACCCTGGCCATAGACCGCACCGACGAGCAGGTGGCGCATCTCTATGACAGCTTGCATCCCGCCGTGCTGCGACTGGTGCAATTCACCACCGAAGCGGCCTTGCGGGCACGCATTCCAGTCAGCGTGTGCGGCGAAATCGCCGGCGATCCGCGTTATACAGCGCTGCTGTTGGGGTTGGGCATCCGCGAATTGTCGATGGCCGCCTCCCGCATTCCGCTGGTCAAGGCGCGCATCCGCGAGATGGATCTGATGGCGGCGACGCGGCGGGCGCGGGTGATCATGGATCAGTCCGACGCCGGCCGCATCGCTCAGTTGCTGGACGATTTCAACGAGAAGCTGGGCTGACGGCCGTCAGCCCAGCACCCTATCAACGGAACTCGTCGATCCGCTTGTCGTCCATGGCGCGGTGAACGGCGCCGCGGGCGTCGTCGACATGGTGGATGGCGGCCTGACGCCAGCCAAGGGCAGCGAAATTGTCTTCTTCCGCATGCAGGTCTCGATCGGCCGAATCGAGCAGCTCCATCACCCGGCGCAGGCGGCCGCGATGATCGAGGCGACTGTCGATCGGCTCGTGATCCTCGAGCCCCTTGCGGTCGTCGATCGAGGCGCGCTTGATCTCGCCGATGGCGTGGTCGATTTCCTGGACCGCGGCATATTGGTCGCGCATCACGTTCCATTCCTGCTGCCGGTCCAGCATGGCGCGGGCCAGGCGCAGATCGGACAAGGCGTGCAGGTAGTGGGGATGCTCCTGGGCCGGGGCCGGACGCGGATTCGCGCAAGCCGCCACCAGGATCGCCAAGATCGCGCCGCCCATCCAACGCATCACTCTCATTTTAAACTCCCGTATAGATAAACCGGCTAAAGAGATAAGCCGCTTTCACGGGCCAGGCATTGCGCTCCGTCACGCGCCCCCAATATGTCACAGCACCGCCGGCAGTTGCGCACGCGGACGGCGACTGATATAGCCGACCGATCCAAACATCTGGAGACGATTTCGATGACGAGCCCCGACTACAAGGTTGCCGATATTTCCCTGGCCGATTGGGGCCGCAAGGAGATCCGGATCGCCGAGACCGAGATGCCGGGCCTGATGGCGCTGCGCGCCGAGTTCGGCAAGTCGAAGCCGCTCAAGGACGCCCGCATCGTCGGTTGTCTGCATATGACGATCCAGACCGCCGTGCTGATCGAGACGCTGGTCGAGCTGGGCGCCACCGTGCGCTGGTCGTCCTGCAACATCTTCTCGACCCAGGACCAGGCCGCCGCCGCCATCGCCGCGGCCGGCGTCCCGGTCTTCGCCTGGAAGGGCGAGACCGAGGAGGAGTTCTGGTGGTGTATCGAGCAGTCCCTGCGCGGCCCCGACGGCTGGACCCCCAACATGATCCTCGACGATGGCGGCGACGTCACCCAGATCATGCACGACAAATATCCGGAGATGCTGAAGGACGTCCGCGGCATCTCGGAGGAAACCACCACCGGCGTGCATCGCCTCTATGAAATGGCCAAGGCCGGCAAACTGCTGGTGCCCGCCATCAACGTCAATGATTCGGTCACCAAGTCGAAGTTCGACAATCTCTATGGCTGCCGCGAGAGCCTGGTCGACGGCATCAAGCGCGCCACCGACGTGATGGTGGCCGGCAAGGTCGCCTGCGTCGCCGGCTTCGGCGACGTCGGCAAGGGCTCGGCCGCCAGCTTGCGCAGCCAGGGCGCCCGCGTCCTGGTCACGGAAATCGATCCGATCTGCGCGCTGCAGGCGGCGATGGAAGGCTATCAGGTCGTGACCATGGACGAGGCGGCGCCGATCGCCGACATCTTCGTCACCGCCACCGGCAATGTCGACGTGATCACGCTCGATCACATGCGCGTCATGAAGGACCGCGCCATCGTCAGCAATATCGGGCACTTCGACAGCGAGATCCAGATCGCAAGCTTGCGCAATCTGAAGTGGCACAATGTAAAACCGCAAGTCGACGAGGTCGAGTTCCCCGACGGCAAGCGCATCATCGTTCTGGCCGAAGGCCGCCTGGTCAATCTGGGCTGCGCCACCGGCCATCCCAGCTTCGTGATGTCGGCCAGCTTCACCAACCAGGTGCTGGCCCAGATCGAGCTGTGGAAACACGCCTCCAACTATGAGCGCAAGGTCTATGTGCTGCCCAAGCACCTGGATGAAAAAGTCGCCCGCCTGCATCTCGACAAGATCGGCGTCAAGCTGACCAAGCTGTCGGACAAGCAGGCCGAGTATCTCGGCATCTCGACCTCCGGCCCATACAAGCCGGAAGCGTATCGCTACTAAGACGGGTTCATCCGTCCGAAGGATCAGGCGCCGGGATACTGTCCCGGCGCCTTTTCTTTGGTATGCTGGCCGGGAAGAGCGAAAGGTGTCTCGATGATGAAACCTTGGCACAGACTTCTTCTCAGCCAGTTGTTCCTTGTCGGCATAGTCCTCAATCTCTGTGCCGCGATTCGGCGCGATGATTTTTCCGCGCGCGCGATCCTGACAATCATCGCTGAGACCGTCTTGTATGCCGGCTGGGTCCTGCCTTTCGCCGGCAGCACCCGCGCCGACAAGATCGCGCCGTGGCTGGCCGGGTGCGGCGCCTCTCTGATGATATCGAGCGGACTCGTCCGCGGGTTCGACATAGAATCCCTGCCCGGCTGTATGGCCGTTTGCCTGTCCGTGCCCATTCTGATTCTGCTCATGGTAGGCGCTGGATATGGGTTGGCTCGGCTACGACGCTGATATCCAGCGCCATTGCTCTTAGCCTCAACTGATCGATATCTTTACCTGTGCCTTGCTAAGGGGTTTCGATTGGCTAGCCGTCCCAAGCCGACAATCACGATCTCCGCTAAGGGACAGGTCGTCCTGCCGAAGGCGATCCGCGATCAACTTCACTGGAAAGCAGGAACCCGCCTTATCGTCGAAAATACCGAGGCGGGCGTGCTGCTGACCCGCGCTCCGTTATTCCCGAAAACCGACCCGGACGAGGCGTTTGGGATGCTGTCCTACAAGGGTCCACCGAGATCTCTCGAAGAGATGGAGCAGGGCGTTCTAGAGGAGGCCAAGCGGCGTGCACGTGATTGATATGCAGATCATCCGCAACAGTCGCTGAAGGCCGGCCACACCCGTCTTGACGCTTCACTGCAAAGGCCGCACAATTCCATTCAACAACCGTTGAACATCGGGGAATGGGAATGTCCAAGCTGCTGCGCCGGCACTATGTGCTGGTCCTGCTGGTACTCGTCTATACCAGCAACTATCTCGACCGAACGGTGCTGCAATCGGTCGTCGAACCGATCAAGCATGAGTTCGATCTGTCGGACGGCGCGCTGGGTCTGCTCGGCGGCATCACCTTCGCGCTGTTCTATGGCACGCTGGGCCTGCCGATCGCGATGCTGGCCGACCGCTTCAACCGCCGCAACATCATCGCCATTTCCTGCGCCATCTGGAGCGTGATGACCGTGCTGTCGGGCCTGGCCGGCTCCTTCTGGCAATTGGCGGCGGCGCGCGTCGGCGTCGGCATCGGCGAGGCGGGCGGCACGCCGCCGGCCCATTCGATGCTGGCCGATATCTATCCGATGAAGGAACGCGGCCGCGCGATGGGCATCTATGCCATGGGCATCCCGATCGGCGTGCTGTTCGGCTTCCTGCTGGGCGGCAATATCGCCGCCCATTACGGTTGGCGCGCCGCCTTCCTGGTGGTCGGACTGCCCGGGCTGCTGTTCGCCCTTTTGGTGCGGTTCACCCTGGCCGAACCGGTGCGCGGCGGCGGCCATGAAACGGTGGTCGCCCAGGCCCCCTCCTTCGGTGAAGCGCTGCGCCAGGTCGTCAGACGGCGCTCGATGATCCATCTCATCATCGCCTCGACCATCGCCACCTTCACCGGCAATGCCGGCATCTATTGGACCGGATCCTTCCTGGCCCGCACCCATCATATGGGGCTGGCCGAGCGCAGCACCTATCTCGCCCTGGTGCTGGGCATCGGCGGCGTGCTGGGCAATCTGCTGGCCGGCAACCTGATCGACCGACTGGGAAAGCGGGATGTGCGTTGGACGGTATGGGTCCCGGCCATCGGCTATATCGTCGCCATTCCCTTCACCGTGGTCGGGCTGCTGATCGGTGATTTGGATACTTGCCTGATCTTGATCGGGCTGACCACGCTCGTGCCGACTCTTTACCTGGTCTCGCTGTGGACCCTGACCACCGGCCTGGTCGGATCGCGCACCCGCGCTTTGGCCTCGGCCCTGCTGCTGCTGATCCTGACCCTGATCGGAATCGGCGGCGGCCCGTCCGCGGTCGGCGCGCTGTCGGATTGGCTTAAACCCAACTTCGGCGACGACTCGCTGCGCTACGCCATGCTGGTGGGTCCGGTGTTGACCGTGTGGATGGCAATTCACTTCTTCCTGGCCGCGCGAACCCTCGCCGCCGACCTCGAAGCGACCCGGATTGCGGAAGCCGCGTCTTGTAATTAAGCGCCGGAGGAGGCAGTTTGGGGCCAATGAGTAGCCCCAGGCCCCACGCATGTTGATCGACCTGCAGGATCCTGCCGCACCGGCCATCGGCGCCGCGCTGCTGATGCTGCTGATCTTCATGCCGATCATCCTGTGGCTGCGCCGCGAGCTGCGTCAGGCGCAGCGCGACGGCGACGGCCGCGGCGTGGATCAGGCGCGCCTCGAGGAGGTGCTCTCCACCGCTCCCGACGGCTTCTTCCGCTGGTCCCTCGACGAGGATGGCCGCGTCACCGACGAACAATGCTCACGGCGCCTCGCCGTGCTGCTCGGCCTCTATGGCGGCCTGGCGGCGCGTTTCGACGACGTGCTGGCCTGTTTCTCCGACGCCGATTCCGCCCGCCTCGATTCCTATCGCCGCCGCCTGCATGAGGAGGGCGACGCCTTCGACCTCGAACTGCCCTTGCGCGAAGGCCACCGCCGTATCCTGGTGGTCGGCTGCCGCGCCGCCTCGCCCGAGGGCACGCCGCTGGCCGATGTGCTCTGGCTGCGCGACGTCACCGAGGGCGCCGCCGCCGTGGCCCGGCTGGAGACCGAGAAGACCGACCTCGATCGGGAAAGAGATCGCCTGCGCGCCCTGCTCGACGGATTGCCGCTGCCGGTCTGGCTGCGCGACGGCGATCTGACGCCGGTCGCCTGCAACCGCGCCTATGCCGGCGCCGTCGACATGGACGGCCCGGGCGACGCTATCGAGAGCGGCGCCGAACTGGTGCCGGCCAGTGCTGTTCGCGAGGCGCGTGCGCTCGCCGCTCGTGCGCGGGCTTCGGGCCTGCCGCGCTCGGCCGCCTTCCATCTGGTGATGGGCGGGGCACGGCGGCTGGCGGATTTGACAGAAACCCCGATCGTCACCAATGAGGGTCTGTTCACCGTCGGCATGGCGATCGACCAGACCAAACAGGAAGAGCTGCAGAACCAGCTCGAGCGCCATATCGCCGCCCATGCCGAGGTGCTGGAAAATCTCGGCACCGCCATCGCCATCTTCGGGTCCGACAGCAAGCTGGCCTTCTTCAACACCGCCTTCTCGGTGCTGTGGCGGCTCGATCCCGATTGGCTCAACACCCAGCCGAGCTATGGCAATCTGCTGGATTCGTTGCGCGAACACCGCCGCCTGCCCGAGGCGGCGGATTTCCGCGCCTTCAAGGAGGAAGAGCTGCGGCGCTTCACCTCGCTGCTGGAAGCGCGCGAGGATCTGCTGCATCTGCCCGACGAGCGGACGCTGCGCCGCCTGATCTCGGCGCACCCCTTCGGCGGGCTGCTGTTCACCTATGAGGACGTCACAGACGCGCTGGCCCTCGAACGCTCGCACAAGACCTCGCTGGCGGTGCATCGCGAGACCCTAGACAATCTGCATGAGGGCGTCGCCGTGTTCTCCTCGGACGGCCGGCTGCGCCTGTCCAATCCGGCCTATGCCCGCATCTGGAACATGAGCGTCGAGGCGCTGGCCGGCGAGCCGCACATCACGGATCTCATCGCCCATCACAGGCCGCTGTTCGCCACCGCCGGCGACTGGCCCGCCGTGCAGGAGGGCATGCTGGCCCTGTTCGCCGAACGCATCCCGCGCCATGGCCGCATCGAGCGGTCGGACGGAGCCATCCTCGATTACGCGTCGGTGCCGCTGCCCGACGGCGCGGTGCTGACCACCTGGCTCGACGTCTCCGACTCCGCCCATGTCGAGCGCGCGCTACGGGAACGAAACGACGCGCTGGCCACCGCCGATCGCCTCAAGAGCGAATTCATCGCCAATGTCAGCGCCGAGGTAAAGACGCCGCTGGCCACCGTGCTGGCCTATTCCGAGATGCTGTCCAATGAGCATTTCGGCACGCTTTCGCCGCGCCAGCGCGATTATGCGACCGGCATCACCGAATCCGCCCAGCATTTGCAGCAGGTTCTTTCCGACATCCTCGACCTCGCGACCATCGAGGCGGGACAGATGACCCTGCAATTGAACGCGGTCGATGTGCACGCCATGCTGACCGGCGTGCTGAGCCTGGCCCGCGAACGGGTGCGCCAGAAACAGATCACCATGGATTTCCTCTGCGCCCTGGAAATCGGCTGGATGGTGGCCGACGAGCGCCGCATCCGCCAGGTCCTGTTCAATCTGCTGTCCAACGCCGTCAACTCGACCCCCAAGGGCGGCAGGATCACCTTCGCCGCCGAGCGCGAACCGGGCCCCGACGGCGATTCCATCGCCTTCACCATCAGCGACAATGGCGAGGGCGGCGGCCCGGCGGTGCAAGAGCGCATGTTCGCCAGTTTCGTCCGCGCCGACACCGACACGGCACAGGATAGCGGCCCGAACGCGGGATTCGGCCTGACCCTGGTCAAAAGCTTCGTCGAGCTGCATGGCGGCCGGGTCGAGCTGAAATCGGCCGAGGGCCAGGGCACCACCGTCACCCTTTATGTGCCGGCCGGAGGAATCGCAAAATGAGAAGCAACGAATTTTTCAAATTCGTTGCAGGCCTGCGACTGCAGGCCCGCGCTGCCAATAGCCTCGATCACACAGGCGACACAGCTTGGCGCGGTAGCCCAGTGGCTGGAAGCCACGCCCGGCGCTTGAGGGGCAAAAATTGACTTTCGAGGTTACCGTCAACCTGCCGCATCCCGCGGCGACCGACGCCTTCGGGGCGCGGTTGGCGGCGATCTTGCTGCCGGGCGACGTGGTCGCGCTGGAAGGACCGCTGGGATCGGGCAAGACGGCGCTGGCCCGCGCCGTCGTCCGCACGCTGACCAATCCCCTGGAAGAAGTGCCGAGCCCGACCTTCACCCTGGTGCAGGTCTATCAGAGCGTCGCCGGGCCGCTTTACCATTTCGACCTTTACCGGCTGGAGGCCCCCGACCAGGTGGTCGAACTGGGTATCGACGACGCTTTCGCCGACGGCATTTCCCTGGTGGAATGGCCCGACCGGCTGGGCGGCTATCTGCCACGCCGGCATTTGAGGATCGAACTGGCGGCCGGGGCCGAGAAAGACAGCCGCGTGGCGCGGCTGAGCGGGGGAGCGCAATGGAAGGACAGATGGTTGTGACGCGCGAAGCGCGAGGGGGGTTGAATCGCGAAGATTTGTTGGCCGGGTTCCTGGGAAATGCCGGCTGGGGCTCAGCCGACCGCAAGGTACTGGCCGCCGACGCTTCGTTCCGCCGCTATGACCGGCTGCATCTCGATGGCCGCCCCGCCGTGCTGATGGACGCGCCGCCGCCGAAGGAGGATGTCCGTCCCTTCCTGCGCATCGCCCGCCATCTGCTGGACTTGGGCTATAGCGCGCCGGCCATCCTGGCCGAGGATGCCGAGGCCGGCTTCCTGCTGCTGGAGGATCTCGGCGACGCCACCTTCACCCGCCTGATGAATGCGGGCGAGGCAGAGCTGCCGCTCTATCAGATGGCGGTCGATCTGCTGATCGATCTGCACAAGCGGCCGGCGCCCGAAGGCATCGCCGCGCCCTACGACCGCGAGAAGCTGCTGACCGAGGTCGCGCTGCTGACAGACTGGTACGCCCCCGCGGTCGGGATCGAGCTCGACCACACGGCGCGGGCCGCCTATCTCGCCGCCTGGTCCGAGGTTCTGCCGCTGGCGTTCGGGGTGCCCGACTCGCTGGTGCTGCGCGACTTCCATGTCGACAATCTGATGCGGCTGGACGGGCGGAACGGCCTCGCGGCCTGCGGGCTGCTCGATTTCCAGGACGCGCTGGTCGGCCCCGCGACCTACGATCTGGTCTCGCTGCTGGAAGACGCCCGCCGCGACATCGATCCCGCCACCCGCGCCGAGGGCCGCCGCCGATATCTGGCGGCTTTCCCCATGCTGGACGAAGGCGCCTTCGACGCCTCCTGGGCCTGCCTCGCCGTGCAGCGCCACGCCAAGGTGATCGGCATCTTCACCCGCCTCTGCAAACGCGACGGCAAGCCGACTTACCTGCACCATATCCCGCGCGTGTGGGGTCTGCTCGAAGCCGGGCTGAGCCATCCCGGCCTGGCGCCGGTCAAATCCTGGTTCGACCGTCACATCCCGGCCGACAAGCGCGCGGTGCCGACGCCATGAACGCGATGATTCTCGCCGCCGGCCTTGGGCTGCGGATGCGGCCCATCACCCTGACCCTGCCCAAGCCTTTGGTGCCGGTGGCCGGGCGGACCATGCTGGACCGCGTGCTCGACCATCTCGATCAGGCCGGGGCGGCGCGCAAGATCATCAATCTGCATTGGCTGGGCGAAACGATCCGCAGCCATCTCGACGGGCAGCCGGACATCCTCTTTTCCGAGGAGCCCGAGCTGCTTGAAACCGGTGGCGGGGTGGCTAAAGCCTTGCCCCTGCTGGGCACCGAGCCCTTCTTCGTCTGCAATGCCGACATCATCTGGACCGATGGCGAAGAACCGGCCCTGGCGCGCCTGACCCGCGCCTTCGATCCCGCCCGCATGGATGGGCTTTTACTGCTGCAGCCGGTCGCGACGGCGTTCGGCTATGACGGGCAGGGGGATTTCCATCTCGGCGGCGACGAGCGTTTGTCCCGCCGCCAGCCGGGCGAAACCACGCCACTGATGTTCGCCGGCGTGCAGATCCTGCATCCCAGCCTGTTCGAGGCTCATCCGGGCGGCGCTTTCTCGCTGAATGTGCTCTATGACAAGGCGATCGCCGCCGGCCGCCTGTTCGGGCTGGTGCATGACGGCGGCTGGTACCATATCGGCATGCCGGCGGCTCTGGCGGAAGCCGAGGCGCTTCTTGGGTCCTAACCTTTCACGTCACCCCCGCGCAGGCGGGGGTTCAGAGGGCGCGGCACTGAGCCTGCATGCCCGCCTCCGCGGGCATGACGGAATAACCCCATGACCGTCTTCTCAATCCCCGCCGGCGAAAGTTTCGTCGACGCCCTCGCCCACCAACTCCTGAAGGAAACAGCGGACGAGCCGACCAAGCTCGCCGACATGCTGATCCTGCTGCCCACGCGCCGCGCCTGCCGGGCGCTTCAGGAAGGCTTCCTGCGCGCCACCGACGGCAAACCCCTGCTGCTCCCGCGCCTGCAGCCGCTGGGCGACGATGACGAGCAGGAGATGTCGGGCGACGGCATCGAACTGCCGCCCGCTGTTCCGGCTTTGCAGCGCCGCCTGCTGCTGACCCGCCTGGTGCTGCATCTGGGCGGCGGGCGCGGCGGCCAGCCGCCCTCGCCCGATCAGGCGGCGCGCCTGGCCGACGAGCTGGGTCGGCTGCTCGACCAGGTGCAGACCGAGGAGCTGAGTTTCGCGCGGCTGGCCGGTCTGGTCCCCGACGAGCTGGCCAAACATTGGCAGATCACCCTCGATTTCCTCACCATCCTCACCGAATACTGGCCGATCATCCTGGCCGAACATGGCTGGATGGATATAGCGGCGCGGCGCAATCGCCTTCTGACCACGCGCGCCGAGGCCTGGCTCGCCAACCCACCGCCCTTTCCCATCCTCGCCGCCGGTTCCACCGGCAGCCAGCCCGCCACCGCGCGGCTGCTTACCGCCATCGCCCGCCTGCCCAACGGCCGTCTGGTGCTGCCCGGCCTCGACCGGCGCCTGACCGAGATCGAACAAGACCAGCTCGACCACACCCATCCGCAATATGCGCTGCTGCACCTGGTGCGCTCGCTCGATCTCACCCCGGCCGAGGTGCCGCTATGGCCCGGTTGCTCGGAGATGCCCCGGGCGCGTTGGGTCGCCGAAGCGCTGCGCCCGGCCGCCACCACCGAGGATTGGCGCCATCTCGATCCGGCCGGCGCCGAGGAAGCCTTCGCCGGCGTCGAACGGCTCGACTGTCCCGGCCCGCGCGAGGAAGCCACCGCCATCGCCCTGATGATGCGCGAAGTGCTGGAGACCCCGGCCCAGCGCGCCGCCCTGGTCACTCCGGACCGCGCCCTGGCCCGCCGAGTGGCGGCGGAACTTGGCCGTTTCGATATCGAAATAGATGATTCGGCCGGCCGGACCCTGACCGTCACCCCGCCGGGCGGCTTTCTGGCCCTGACCGCCCGCATGGTGGCGGAAGACTTCGCTCCGCACGCCACCCTGGCCGCGCTGAAACATCCTCTGGCGCAAGGCGGTCTGCCGTCCGGCCAATTCAAAGCACGTGTCCGCCGGCTGGAACGGATGGCTTTGCGCGGGCCCCGCCCGGCCCCGGGCGTCGCGGGCATGATCGCGCTCTGCGGCAAGGATGAGGAGCTGATGCTGTGGCTCCGTCATCTCGACCGGCTGGCCAAGCCGCTGGCGGATTTGATGGGAGCGGACAAACCCTCGCTGTCGGCGCTGCTGGAGGCCCATCTGAGCCTGGCCGAGGCGCTGGCCGCCACACCCGAGGAACCGGGCGGCGCCGATCTCTGGCGCAACGATGCCGGCCGCGCCGCCTGGAGTTTCGCCGCCGACCTGGCCGAAGCCGCCGCTTCTTTGCCCGAAATGGCCGGCCGGCATTATCCCGGCCTGATCGAGCAGCTGATGGACGGTGTCACCGTGCGCCCCAGCTTCGGCGGTCATCCGCGCCTCGCCATCTGGGGACCGCTCGAAGCCCGCCTGCAGCAGGCGGACCTGCTGATCCTGGCCGGGCTCAATGAAGGCTCCTGGCCGCCCGAACCGACCGCCGATCCCTGGATGAGCCGGCCGATGCGCGCGAGATTTGGTTTAGCTCCCCCTGAGCGCCGTATCGGCCTCGCCGCCCATGATTTCGCTCAAGGCATCTGCGCCCCCAAGGTGGTGCTGACCCGCTCCACCCGATCCGGCGGCGCGCCGACCGTGCCGTCGCGCTGGCTCCTGCGCCTCGACGCACTGCTGCGCCGCCGGTCCTGGCCGGCCGGCGACTGGCTGGCCTGGGCCACCGCCCTCGACCAGGCGGACCAGGCGACCGAGGTCCGGCCGCCGGCGCCCAAGCCCCCGGTCGCGGCGCGGCCGCGCGAATTGCCGGTCACCGCCATCGAATTGTGGATGCGCGATCCCTATGGCCTCTATGCGCAGCGGATCCTGCGGCTGCGGGCGCTCGACCCGATCGACGCCGACCCCGCCGCCCGCGACTACGGCAGCGCCGTGCATGGCGCGCTGGAGGTGTTCCTCAAGACCTATCCCAAAGGCCCTCTGCCCGTAGACGCCTATGAACGGCTGATCGAAATCGGACGCGAGAGTCTGTCCGAGGTGGCGGCGCGACCCAGCCTGTGGGCCTTCTGGTGGCCGCGTTTCGAAAGCATCGCCGCCTGGCTGGTCGAGAAGGAGCGCGGAAGGCGGGCGCACATCAGGGAAAGCTTCGTCGAGATCAAGGGCTCGATCGAGCTCGCAGCACCCGCCGGTCCCTTCACCCTGACCGCCAAGGCCGACCGCATCGACCGGATGGCGGACGGCACTCTGTCCATCATCGACTACAAGACCGGCGCCCCGCCCAGCGTCAAGGAAGTGGCCGCCGGCTTCGCCCCGCAATTGCCGCTGGAGGCGATGATCGCACGGGGCGGCGGCTTCAAGGAGGTCGGACCGGCGGAGGTCGGCTCGCTGCTGTTTTGGCGGCTGAAAGGCGGTCTGGAGGGCGGCGAGGAGCGCTCGGCGGGGAAAAATGTCGCCGAACTGACGGACCAGGCCTTCTCCGGCCTGGCCGAACTGATCCGCCGCTTCGACGATGAGAGCACCGCCTACGAGGCGCGGCCGCACCCCGACCGCGCGCCGAAATATAGCGATTACGGGCATTTGGCGCGGCTGACCGAATGGTCGGGCGGGGAGGAAGAGGAATGAACACCCAATTCCCCGATCCCGGCATAGCGCAGCGCCGCGCCGCCGATCCGGCGTCCTCGGTGTGGGTAGGCGCATCGGCCGGCACCGGCAAGACCAAGGTACTGACCGACCGCGTGCTCGCCCTGCTACTGGCCGGCACGCCGCCGGAAAGGCTGCTGTGCCTGACCTTTACCAAGGCGGCGGCCTCGGAAATGGCCAACCGCATCGCCGCGCGCCTGGCCGCCTGGGCCACCGCCGAGGATTCGCTGCTGGAAGCGGAACTGACCCCGCTTTTGGGGAGCCAACCCTCTCCCGAACAGATGGTCGGGGCGCGCAGATTGTTCGCCCGGCTGCTCGATACGCCGGGCGGCATGCGGATCGAGACCATCCACGCCTTCTGCCAGTCGCTGCTGCGCCGCTTCCCGCTGGAAGCAGGGCTCGCCCCGCATTTCCAGCTGATGGACGACCGCGATTCCGGCGAATTGCTGATGGAGGCGCGCGAAGAGATGCTGGCAGCCGCCGAGGGCGAGGCCGATCTGGCCCTGGTGACGGCGCGTCTGCATGAACAGCGCTTCCCCGAAGTGATGGCGCTGCTGGCCAATGAGCGCGGCCGGCTGCTCCGCGTGTTGGCCGAGCATGGCGGCTCGGTCGAGGCGGTGGTCGAGGCGATCCGGCGCCAGCTCGGTTTCGGACCCGAGGACACAGCGGAAGGGCTGCTGGCCAAAGCCTGCGCCGATGATGCCTTTCCGCTGGAGGAGTGCCGGGCCGCGATGTACGCCCTGCTGGGTGGCAAACCGTCCGATGTCGAGCGCGGCGAGCGAATGGATTTTTGGTTGGCCAAACCCGATGAGCGCGCCGCCAATTTCGCTCTGTGGCAGGGCGCTTTCCTGACCGGCGAGGGCGAGATCCGGGCCCGGCTTTGCACCAAGGATGTCGAATCGGGGCGTCCCGGCACGCTGGCGGTCCTGCAGACCGAGGCGGAGCGCGTTTATCGCCTGTGCGACACGCTGCGCGGCATCGAGGCGGCCGACCTGACCGCCGCCCTGCTGCGCCTGTCGCTGCGGCTGATCGAAAATTATCGGCGCCACAAGGACCGGCGCGCGCTGCTCGATTACGACGATCTGATCCTGACCACCATCGCCGTGCTGCAGGCCGACGGCGGAGCGGCCTGGGTGCTCTACAAGCTCGATGGCGGCATCGACCATCTGCTGATCGACGAGGCGCAGGACACCAATCCCGATCAATGGGCGGTGATCCGGGCGCTCACCGACGAATTTTTCGCCGGCACCGGGCGGCGCGAGGCGGGAACCCGTACCGTCTTCGCGGTGGGCGACGCCAAGCAGTCGATCTATTCCTTCCAGCGCGCCGATCCGCGCGAATTCGAAGCCAGCCGCGCGATGCTGGCGGCCCGCGTTCCCGCCGCGGGCGGGCGCTGGGACGAAGTGGCGCTCAATGTCTCCTTCCGCTCGACCGAAGCGGTGCTGGCCGCGGTGGACAAGGTGCTGGAGGGCGACGGCGGCCGCGGCGTCGCCGAGGGCGAGGTCAAGCATCTGGTCTGGCGGCGGGGCATGGCCGGGCTGGTCGAGCTGTGGAAGCCGGTCCAGCCCAAGCCGCAGGATGAGGATGAACCGTGGAAGCCGCCCGTCGAGCGGCGTGAAGGCGACAATCCGCGCGCCCGCCTGGCCCGGCTGATGGCGGCGCGCATCCATCACATGATCGCCACGGGCGAGACGCTGGACTCGAAGGGACGGCCGATCAACGCGGGCGACGTTCTGGTGCTGGTGCGCCGGCGCGGCGCCTTCGTCGACCAGCTGGTGAAAAGCCTGAAACGCCTCGGCGTCGCGGTGGCGGGCGCTGACCGCATGGTGCTGACCGAGCAGCTGGCGGTGATGGATCTGATGGGGCTGGCCGAGACCCTGCTGCTGCCCGAGGACGATCTGACCCTGGCCACCGTGCTGAAGGGCCCGTTGATCGGCCTGACCGAGGAGGAGCTGTTCGAGCTGGCCTGGAACCGGCCGGGCAGCCTGTGGGACGCCCTGCGCAAGAGCCGCTTCAGGCAGGCTTACCAGACTTTGGCCGATCTCGCCGGCAAGGCCGATCTGTGGACGCCTCATGATCTGTTCGCCCATGTGCTGAATGCCGGCGGCAAGAAGAAGCTGCTCGCCCGGCTGGGGCCCGAAGCCGAGGATCCGCTCGACGAATTCATCGGTCTGACCCTGGCCTACGAGCAGATGCATCCGCCGTCGCTGCAGGGCTTTTTGAACTGGCTGGCCCAGGGCGGCACCGAGATCAAGCGCGATCTCGACCAGGGCGGCGGCGCCGTCCGCATCATGACCGTGCATGGTGCCAAGGGCCTGCAGGCGCCGATCGTGTTCCTGCCCGACACACTGCAAAAGCCGAAGCGCACCGCCGGTTTGCTGTGGCTCGAGGGCGGATTGCCGCTGTGGGCGGCGGGGCGCAGCGGACTCAACGAAGCCGGCCGTGACGCCCAGGACGAGCAGGACCGGGCGCGGGACGCCGAATATCGCCGCCTGCTCTATGTGGCGATGACCCGCGCCGAGGACCGCCTCTATGTATGCGGCTGGAATACCCGCCACGATCCGCCCGAGGATTGCTGGTACAAGCTGATCGAACAGGGCTTGGTTGGGCTGGCCCAGGACACGCAGGAGCCGTTCCTGGCCCGGCACGACCATGATCCGGCCGTGCTGCGGCTGGTGGGGCCGCAAGATCCCGAGCGCGCCTGCGAATCCTCGCGCTTCGAAGCCTCGACCCGGCCGGCCGCGCCGCTGCCGGCCTGGACCCGCGCCACCGCGCCGGCCGAACCGGTGCCGCCCCGGCCGCTGGCGCCGTCGCGGCCCGAGGCCGACCCGCCGGCCCGGTCCTCGCCCGCCGGAAGCCGGGGCCAAGGCGGCCGCAAACGCGGCGGGCTGATCCACCGCCTGCTGCAGAGCCTGCCCGATGTGCCGGACTCCGACCGGAAACAGGCCGCGGCGCGTTTCCTCGGCCGCCCGGCCTGGGACCTGTCCTATGCCGACCAGGCCGAGATCGCCGCCGAGGTGGCCCGCGTGATGGACGAGCCGGCCTTCGCCGCCCTGTTCGGGCCGGACAGCCGGCCCGAAGTGCCGCTGATCGGCCGCTTAGGCGGACGAATCGTGTCGGGCCGGGTCGATCGTCTGGTGGTCAGGCCCGATAGCGTGCTGGTGGTCGATTACAAGACCGACCGCCTGCCGCCCGCCGATCCACCTGCTGCTTACCTGCGCCAGATGGCGGCCTATCGCGGGGTGCTGGCCTGCCTCTATCCCGCCCGTCCGGTGCGCTGCGCCCTGCTGTGGACCGACGGGCCGCGCTGGATGCCGCTCGACCCGGCGGCGCTGGACGACGCGCTGGCGGCGATGGCGCTCGGCTGAGTCTCCTCCCTCATCGGGCACCGCCCGAATCCCCCTGTACCGACGTATAAATGAGGCCAGAGTTCTGTTTTAAAAACAGGTACTTAGGGCTTCATGTAAAACCCTTAGGGGAGGTCGGTTGCCGGAAATAAACGTCAATAACGCGGCAAACGCCGCGTTGCGATACTTGAACAATGCGACAGCTTCTGACGCCAGATCCATCTCTGAACTGGCGAGCGGGTCCCGTATTGTCCAAGCATCCGATGACGCAGCTGGCCTGGCCATTGCAACGCAACTTCAAGCAAACGCAACGGTATTTCAGCAAGATACGGTGAATATTGAGCAGGGCCACTCTCTGCTGGCCACCGCCGATGGCGGACTTGCGCAAATCAACAATGTCTTGCAGCGCATGCTGGCGCTCGCCACCGAATCCGCCTCGGGACAGGTCACCGACACGCAGCGCAGCCAGGACATCGACACCGAATATCAATCCCTGTCCAAGGAGATCAACGCGATCGCCTCGGGCACCCAATATGCTGGCAACTCGCTGCTGAGTTACGCCAATGCGCAGGGTGCCTTTTCCTGGAACAGCAGCAGCGTGCTGACCGGCTTCTACGAGGCGCAGGTGCTGAGCACAACCACCTTCGGGGCCGATGCGACCCAGGCGTCGGGCGATACCGGCACGTTCAGCGACACCGGCCAGATCGCCAAGTACACCACCGGCGCCCAGGGCCTGCCGACCGGCGATTCGGGCACCTTCAATGCCGGCAAATATGAGGGCAACGCCCCATTCTCGGGCGGCTTCCTGACCGGCATCGGCGGCAGCGGCAGCATCAGCGTCTCCATCGGCGCCTATAATACGGCGAGCCTGGGGCTGGAAACCGACGAGGTCACCTATCAGGACACGCCGGCGCCCACGACGATCCGGGTCGGATCGGTGCTGATGTCGGTCGGCAGCTATCTGGCCGCCAATCCCCATGCGGTCGTGTCGGGCGGGGTCGATGTCACG
>Ga0302311_10001269_pt1 | contig 30274 bp, 27 predicted proteins | sample III_Palsa_N1_3_FD_200449 | JGI IMG/M metagenome (GOLD analysis project Ga0302311, IMG submission 200449) | Peat permafrost microbial communities from Stordalen Mire near Abisko, Sweden - III_Palsa_N1_3 | ecosystem: Environmental > Terrestrial > Soil > Palsa > Peat permafrost | place: Sweden... | reverse complement strand
GCGAGCCGCCCTCGTCCTGGCTGCTGCTCAGCGATCACCCCTGCGAGCTGCTGGCGGCGCGGCGCCTGCACCTGCGCGCCATCGCCCTGGGCTACGGCCGCGCGCCGCTGCCGACGCTGTGCGAGTTGCGTCCCAGCGCCATCGCCGCCAGCGTCGCCGACGTGGCGGTCTGTCTCGGCGGCTTCTTGCGGGAGCCCCTGCCGGAGGGGCAGCGTGTTCACTGACAGTCTGGATCGCGAGGTGCTGCCGCAGCCGCTGCGCCTGGCGGGCAGCAGGCATGAGCGATCCGCCGGCGACTGCGAGCGCAGCCGTGCCGAAGCAACGCTGGCGGCCCTGCATGCCGACGGTGCCGGCTGGCCCGGTAGATGGATGGCGTTGCGCGAACTCCTGGGCGGCCTGTTGCGGCCGACATCACCTGCTTGTGCCGGCTGTCCGCATCGGCCCATCAGCGCGCAATGCGGCGCTCTGCTGTACCAGCTGGCGCGTCTCGGCGACGCGCGTCTGGCGGTTACGCTGGGAGCAGGGGATGCCGCCGCCACCATCTGGCTGGCCTGCGCCATGCGCGCCAATCAGCGCCACGCCGGCGACCGCGGCATCATCGCCTGCGAGCCGGCGCACCAGTTGGCGCAGCTTGCGCGCTGCCGCCTGCGCGCCGCCGGTGTCTCGCGCTATGTCGACCTGCGTGAAGGCCAGCCCGAACAGGCGCTGTTGCGCATCGAGCAGCCGGTGGATTGCCTGCTGTTCAGCGGCTATCCGCTGCTGATGCTGCCATTGCTCAAGCAATTGCAGGAGAAGTTGCGCTCCGGCGCCGTGGTGATCGCGCTGCGGCCGGCAGGCGAGCGACGCGCCTATGCGGCGTATCTGCGTTACGTCCGCGATCCGCTGGGCGGCTTCACCTCCATCGAGCTGCCTTGCCGCGAGCACATCGAGCTGTCGGTCAAGAGATGATGCGCGCCGAGTGTCGTCCAGGCCGCCTGCAACCGATCCGCGCCTGGTGTGGTGAATCAGAAGCTCATTGATCTCAGGTGGGAGTATCCCGTCTTGCGCTGAAACTGAATCAGGTGGTTTTGCGCGGTGCAGCGCCGTCCACCCGCTGCAAATCCGCCCTGGTCCCTGGGTTCACCTCCCGTTCAGGCGCGATAGTGTATAAGTCCAACCATCGCCCCAATCCACGGGCGCGGGGTAATGGCTAGATGAACAAGCAAATGGTTGGCTGTACGGTGCTGGGTCTTGCGGCAATCCTGCCGAACATGGCGAGCGCCGATGGTTATTACGATCGGCCCTACAACAACGGCCCCGGCGATGTCATCGCCACCGTCATCACCATGCCGTTTGTTGCGGCAGGGGTGGTGCTGAACACGGCGGCGGCTTTGGCCACTGCACCGTTCACCGGCCGCTTCGAGGGCCCGCTCGGGCCGGCTTTCAATCCGGCGGTAGGGCCGGCGCCGCGTCCAGCCTACTACGCGCCCCCGCCAGCCCCGGCGTACGCACCGGCACCGGCAGCCTATTACGCACCGCCCGCTCCGCCCCCAGCAGCCTATTACGCACAGCCGGCACCCGCACCCACTGCCTACTACGCACCGCCGCCGCGGGTCATCTACTATGCCCCGCGCGTGGTTTACCAGCCGTACTACCCGCCGGCGTACTACCCCGCACCGAGGTATTGATTCTGCGAGCGTAGCCCGAATGGAGTGAAGTGGAATCCGGGGTTGTAACTCGGGCAAGTCCCTGCGCTTGCAGGTATCCGGTATTCAATCGGTGACAGCTCCGGGTTCGCCGAACCATCGCGACGCGGCCTGAGCGGCTTCCTCGAGGTCAGGCGTAGCCTCGCCGGTCCAGGCGACGAAGCCGTCGGGGCGCACGAGCACCGCGCTTAAGCCCAGCCGGTCCCTGGCGTCGCTTGCTACATACGTAATCCGATCGTTCCAGCGGCTGGCAAGCGTTTGCAGCGGCGCGCGAACGTCGAAGTCCAGCAACAGGCCTCTGCCCTTGCCGAGGAGAGCGCCGAGCCTCGTTCCGTCGAGCAACTCGAAGTCGGGAGCACTGCGGCCCACCAGCGGATGGCTGCCGCCAAGATCGTAGCGGAGGGAAACACCCCACACCCGCTCGGCGAAATAGGTCGCGCCGTCGCTCGTGTCGATGAGGTCACGGATGATGGCTTCGAGCGCGCGCGAACTCCGGCTCGGCCGCATCAGCCCGACCTGGGCGCGCGACCAGTCCAGAACCCGCGCTCCCTCCGGATGCCGTTCGCCCCAGTAGCTGTCGAGCAACCCGGCTGGCGCGTCGCCGCGAATGGTCGCGGCAAGCTTCCATCCAACATTCATCGCGTCGCCAAGCCCGAGGTTGAGCCCCTGACCGCCCAGCGGAGAATGGATGTGCGCGGCGTCGCCGGCGAGCAGCACCAGCCCCTTGCGGTAAGCCGTCGCCTGGTGGGCGCGATCCGTCCAGGTGGTGGCAAGCGGGAGGGCCGTTACGGTGACGTCGGTGCAGGAGACGCGGCGCAATACCGTCTGCACATGCTCGGGCGTGATCGACTGGGTGCGGTGAAACGCGCCACCGTCGAAATCGACCATCGCGATGGTTCCGGGCTGTTGGTAGGTATACATGCCCGTCGCCGTGTAGTGGCGACCCGGGCGCAGCTTCTCCGGATCGGCCATCACGACTTCAACGGAATAGCCGGTGAACTCGGGATCGGTGCCGGCGAACTCGAAGCCGCCGGCCTTGCGCACAGTGCTGCGGCCGCCATCGCAGCCGACCAGCCAGCGTCCGCGGAAAGTCTCGGCACCGGCCTGTATGCTCACCTCTTCATCCGACTGTTTGAAGTCATCGACGCCGAGGCCGCGCCTGATCTCAACCCCCATCGCGCTTGCGCGAGCGGCCAGGACGGATTCCAGGTATTCCAGTTCGACCGGCATGCTGGTGCCGGCCGGACTCGGCAGGCGATACGGCCATTTCGAGGGGTCGATGTTGTCCTGGTAGAACTGGATGCCGGCGAAATGGCCGCCCGGGCGGCGCGGCTGCTGCATCCAGTGCGCGCCAGCCGGAGCGCCGCCGCTGCCCGGTTCATCTTTCGCGCGCGGCGGCGTCGTGATGTCGTTCAGCATTCCACGACGATAGAAGGCTTCGATGGTGGGCGCCGAAAGGCCGCGCATGCCGAAGGGAAGCCGCTTCAAGGGGGAGCGCGGGTCCTCGGCTTGCTCCAGCACCAGCACCGAGAGTCCCGCGAGGCGAAGCTCGCAGGCGAGAAACAAGCCGACCGGGCCGGCACCGGCAATCACCACGTCATGGATCATGGAGCTACTCCAAAAAGGGGTTCGCCGGAGCAGCGTATCGAACAACGACTACACTCGGACGAACCCGGGACGCAAACGCGCCGGAAACGTCGAGGTATCTCATTGCGGCAAAGCAAGGATAAGAGCTTCCATCACTGGAAGGGCTTGGGCTTACCCAGACCAAGCCGGCCTTTTTCGACGGCGAGAATTTAGCACTTCCCTCGCGGAGCGTACAACTGCTTTGCAGGGTGGCAACCCGGGCAAGTCCCGGATTCCGTTTCACTCCATCCGGGCTTGCTCAACATCGTACATGTGGCGAATCACGCCGTGAGGCCATGACGGCAAGCGAGTTGCGGGACGCTCTACAGCAGACCGATGGCGCGCGATACCAGAATGGCCACGATCAGCAGCGAGGTTAGTGACTGGATCATGGTCAGCAGCTTGGCCCAGCGCGACAGCACCGGCGTGTCGGTGGGTGAGAAGGCGGTGCTGGTGTTGAAGGCCAGGAACAGGTAGTCGATGAAGTGCGGCGACCAGTTGCGCTCGCGCAGGCTCGGCGTCGGCTCGGCCATTTGCGGAAACAGGAAGGCGCCGTCGCTGTGCCGGCTGCGCTGGTCGCGCTGGTGTGGGCCGCCGCCGTCGAGGCGCCAGTACCAGAGTGCGAATACCAGCACGTTGCAGATCCACAGCACCGCAGCCGAGCGCAGAAGCTGTTCCGGCGCCTCGCTCTTGCCCGGCAGGTTCCGGATCAGCAAAGTCAGCGACAGGATCATGGCCAAGGTGACCACGCCGCTGACCGCGTAACCCAGCAATTCGTTGATACGGCTGTGGCCCAAACGCAGGGCAATCATCGAAGGTGTGATCAGGGCCAGCACCACGCCCAGTAGAACCCAGCGCGGGCCCGGCACCATGTTGTCCGGCAGTGCGCTGAAAATGCCGGTAAGAGCGGCCAGCGCCAGCAGGGCTGGCCAGCGCGGCTCCGCCAAAGCGGGGCCGGCGTCGGCATCGTGCTGCTGTTTGGGTGCAGGCGGGATGTTCATCGGGCGTCGCCATGATACTGCGCCGGGGCGGACTCATTGCGCGACGGCCGATCGCCGGCCTGATTGCAGTATGCATGCTTCGGTCGGATTGCGGTGCTTCGCAGTTTCCGCCCGGCACCCGCATCAATCGCGTACCGGCCGATCCCATTCCGCCGGCCGCGGCGGCGGCGTGCGCACGCCTTTCCGGGCACGCATCACCAGTTGCGCCTGCCGCGTCCACAGCTTGAGCTGGGCGGTGACGTAAGCGGGGTCATTGAACAGATGCGCCTGCGAGGCCAGGCCGGCGAGCAGGCAGCTGAATTGCAGGAACACCGCCTTGAGGTTCTCGCGCGTGCCGGGTGCCGGCATGAAGTAATGCTCCACCGCCGGCTCGAACACCTTGCTCACTCGCAGTAGCATGCCGCGCAGGGCTTCGGCCAGCACCGGATCGCGCTGGCTGGCCACCAATAGCTCGCTGTAGGCGCGGTACAGCGGCGTGGCGAACAGCTGCTCCCAGGTGGCTTTGACCAGCATTTCCAGCCGGTTGTCCTCATCCGCAACCGACAGCAGCACGGCGCCCAGGGTGCGATAGCTGCTGCGCAGCAGATCGTCCGCCGCATCCAGGATCAGGGCCTGTTTGTTCGGGTAGTGGTGCACCTGCGCGCCGCGAGAGACGCCGGCCCGGCGCACGATCGAGCTGAGCGTGCTGCCGGCATAGCCGTCCTCGGCCAGGCTTTCCACCGTGGCGGCGAGCAGGCGCCGGCGCATGGCGTCGCTGCGCTCGGCCTGGGTGCGGCGGGCGGCTGGGGCGGCGGTGCTCAAGGAAAACTTGCTCGGACTGGCATGGGCTTACTATGATACAGTCCAGACTGTATGTAAATAAACAAACGGATGGAGCCCGCATGATCCACAGAACCATTTTCAGCGCCGAGCACGAGGATTTCCGCAAGACGGTGCGGCGTTTCATCGCCGAGGAAATCATGCCGCACCACGAGCGCTGGGAAGAGCAGCAGCATGTCGACCGCGCCATCTGGAACCGCGCCGGCGAGCTGGGCTTCCTCTGCAACACCATGCCCGAGCAGTACGGCGGCGCCGGCACCGACCGGCTCTACAGCGTGATCATGATGGAAGAGCTGTCCGCGGCCGGCGCTTCCGGCATCGGCTTCAACCTGCACACCGACATCGTCGCCAACTACATCAATAATTTCGGCAACGAGACGCAGAAGAAGCAGTGGCTGCCGAAGATGGCCACCGGCGAACTGGTCGGCGCCATCGCCATGACCGAGCCGGGCACCGGCTCCGACCTGCAGGCGGTGAAGACCCGCGCGGTGAAGGATGGCGACGATTACGTCATCAACGGCTCCAAGATCTTCATCACCAACGGCTATCTCTGCGACCTGGTGGTGGTGGTGGCCAAGACCGGCGACAGCGGTGAGGGCGCCAAGGACATGTCGCTGATCGTGGTGGAAGCGGATCGCGCCGGCTTCAGCAAGGGCAAGCCGCTGAAGAAGGTGGGCATGCATGCGCAGGATACCTGCGAGCTGTTCTTCAAGGACGTGCGCGTGCCGCAGTCCCACCTGCTCGGACCGAAAGAGGGCATGGGCTTCATCATGCTGATGCAGGAGCTGGCCTGGGAACGCCTGATCATCGCCATCATCTCCGTCTCCGGCGCGGAAGCTGCGTTGAAGCACACCCTCGAATACACCCGCAACCGCAAGGTCTTCGGCAAGCCGGTGGCGGCCTACCAGAATTCGCGCTTCAAGCTGGCGGAGATGAAGGCGGAGATCGCCATTGGCCAGGTCTTCGTCGATCGCTGCCTGGAACTGGTGCTGAAGCGCAAGCTCGGCGTCGATGCCGCCGCCACCGCCAAGTACTGGTGCTCGGACATGATGTCGCGGGTCATCGACGAGTGTGTGCAGCTGCACGGCGGCTACGGCTACATGATGGAATATCCCATCGCCAAGGCCTACATCGACAGCCGCGCCCAGCGCATCTACGGCGGCACCAATGAGATCATGAAGGAACTGATTTCGCGGACGTTGTAAAAGGCAGTGGTTAGTGATCAGTGGTTCGTGATTAGTGAAAAGCAGAAGAATCACGATCCCTGGTCTTTTACTAACCACTAACCACTAATCACTAACCACTAACCACTTTCTTCCCATGACCAATCCACTCCTCTCCGGCATCCGCGTCCTCGATCTGTCGCGCCTGCTGCCCGGCCCCTTCTGCACCCTCTACCTGGCCCAGCTCGGCGCCGAGGTGATCAAGATCGAGGAGCCCAACGGCGGCGACTACACGCGCACGCTGTCGCCGGAGATGTTCGCCCTGGTCAATCGCGGCAAGAAGTCGGTGACGCTGGACCTGCGCAAGCCCGCGGACGTGGAGTTGTTCCATCGCATGGTGGAGCAGAGCGACGTGGTGCTGGAGTCGTTCCGTCCCGGCGTGATGGACAAGCTCGGCTGCGGCTACGAGGCGCTGAAGGCTCTCAATCCGCGCCTGGTCTATGCGGCGCTCACCGGCTACGGCCAGAGCGGCCCTTATCGCGACCGTCCCGGCCATGACATGAATTATTGCGGTTACGCCGGCGTGCTGGACCAGATCGGCAGCGCCGGCGGTCCGCCGGCACCGTCCAATTTCCAGATCGCCGATCTTGCCGGCGGGGCGCTGACCTGCGCCATCGGCATTCTCGCCGCGGTGATCGGGGCCAAGGCTTCGGGGCAGGGCAGCATGGTCGATGTCGGCATGATGGACGGCACACTGGCCCTGCAGGTGGCGACGCTGGCCTCGATGCGCACGCTCGGCAAGGCGCCGGTACGCGGGCTGGACATGCTCTCCGGTGCCCTGCCCAACTACGCCATCTACGAATGTGCCGACGGCAAGCACCTGGCGCTGGGTTCGCTCGAATCCAAGTTCTTCCAGCGTGTCTGCATTCTGGCGGAACGTCCGGACTTGCTGAAGATGCCCTTTGCTCCGGGCAAGGCCGGCGATGGCCTGCGCCAGGAACTGGTGGCGCTGTTCAAAAGCCGTACGCGCGACGAATGGGATGCCCTGCTGGCCAACGAGGACAGCTGCGCTTCCGCCATCCTCAGCCCGGACGAAGTGCTGAGCAACGAACAGGTGCTGGCGCGCGGCCTGGTCGAAAGCGTCGGCGGCAAGCCGGCCTTCACCATGCCGATCCAGTTCTCCATGCCGCGCTTGGTGCTGACTGATAGCCCGGCCCTGGGTGGGGACAATGCGCAGGTGCTGGCCGCGTTCGGCCTGTCGCGGAACTGAGAATTTGCCGCTCGGCTAACGTAGGGCGGGCCGTGCCCGCCATGCGCCGCCCGCTCCGCGAAGCCATCGGCGGCCACGGGCCGCCCTACGATGATCGCGGCAGACGCAGCAGTTGACCGAGCCCGGAATCCGCACCGCCCAGGATAGCGCCCCATGCAACTCGCTCAGACGGAAGAAAAGTGGTGGCAGACGCTGCCGGAGGATTTCTACCTCCATCCGGACAGCACCGAGCTGGACACGCTGCACCCTCTGAAGGTCCGCGGCACCGCCGCCCTCGATCACCTGCTGCGTACCGGCCTCGGCACCCTGATGGCGTCGGCGCTGGCGCCGCCGGTACTTTCGCGCAAGCGCCTGCGTCATGAACAGGAACTGCTGTCCTTCTACCGCGAGCTGGCGGAGGAGGGCGATCCCCGAAGGATTTTCGTCCCGCCGCGGGCCGTGCCGGTACGTGAGAACAAACCTGGTCTGCTGCACTACCGCCCCAAAGGGATTCCGGCACGCCTGCTCAGTTTCGACAGCTCCTTCACCCCGCTGCATCCGCAGCTGCGCGAATCCTACCTCGGCCATTCCAGCAACCGCCGCGCCTGGGCCCAGCACTGGACCCACGCCGACGGGCCGCGGCCGACCCTGATGTTCGTCCACGGCTTCGTCGCCGATCCCTACTGGCTCAACAGCCGCATGTTCGCCTTGCCCTGGCTGTACCGTGCCGGCTACGACATCCTGCTGTGCACCCTGCCATTCCACGGCGCGCGCCGCGGCTGGGCCGAACCGTTCAGCGGCTACGGCTATTTCGCGCATGGCCTGGCCAGCCTCAACGAGGCGATGCTGAACTCCATCCATGATCTGCGCCTGTGGCTGGATTACCTGATCGAGCGGGGCGCGCCCTCGGTGGGCATCTCCGGCCTCAGCCTCGGCGGCTACCTGTCGGCCCTGCTGGCTTCGGTGGACGATCGCCTGGCCTACTGCATCCCCAACTCGCCGGTGGTGTCACCGATCGACATGGCGCGCGAATGGCTGCCGATGCGCTGGCTGCTGCACGCGGTGATGCGGCGCAACGGCATTGGCGTGGAGGATCTGCGCCATGCCCTGGCCCTGCATTCGCCGTTGAGCTACAACCCCAGGATTGCCCCCGAGCGCCTGCTCATCATCGGCGGGGCAGGGGATCGCCTGACCCCGCCGCGCTTCGTAAGCCTGTTGCATGAGCATTGGCAGGGCAGTGCCCTGCACTGGTTCCCGGGCAACCATGTGGTGCACCTGCAGCAAGGCGTCTATCTCAAGCTGATGCGCCGCTTCATGGATCGGCATACGCGGACTGGCGCATAATCCGGGCGTTGTTGCCGATGTCATGAGTTGGAAGTTCGCTGACAAATTCAGCATCGTCGTCCCCGCGCAGGCGGGGACCCAGTTTGCTTTGCAGCCCTGCAAAAGCGAGAACTGGATTTCCGCCTACGCGGGGAATGACGAAAAAAATTGTTAAATGAATTTCTGATTCACGATGCTAGTGCTTCGTTTCCCACCTACAGATCCACCCATATCGCCGTCCCGGAATCCGCACAAGACGATGCGCAAACAGCGTCCATCCAGCCCTCCCGCTCCACGCCAGGCGCAGGCGCCGCGCCATGGTCTCGCCAGGGTTCTGTCCAAGCTCGGCGTCTGCTCGCGCAGCCAGGCCGAGGCGATGGTCCTGGCCGGACGCGTCAGCGTGGGCGGGCGCGTCGAGCGCAATCCGGAGCGGCCCACCCTGGCCGGGCGCGAGCGCATCGCCGTCGACGGCGTCGAAGTGGAAGCGGCATCGCGGGTCTACATCGCCCTGAACAAGCCGCGCAAGGTGGTGGTCAGCGCCGCCGACGAACGCGGACGCGATACGGTCTACGGCTTGCTCGAAGGCTCTGGCCTGCCATGGCTCGGTCCGGTCGGGCGTCTCGACCAGGCCAGCGAGGGCCTGCTGCTGCTCAGCAACGATACGGCCTGGGCTGCGGGCATCACCGACCCGGTAAGCCAATTGGAAAAGACCTACCACGTCCAGGTCGCCGGCATTCCCGATGCCGCCGCGCTCTCCGCCATGCTGGCCGGGATCAGCGATGAAGACGAGCATCTGTCGGCGCTGCGTGCCAGCCTGCTGCGCTCGGGCGAGAAGAACGCCTGGCTCGAAGTGGTGCTCGACGAAGGCCGCAACCGCCACATCCGCCGCCTGCTCGCGGCGCTGGGTTACGAGGTGCAGCGGCTGGTGCGCGTGGCGATCGGCCCGGTGATCCTCGGCGATCTGCAAAAGGGCGCCTGGCGCCACCTGCGCGCGGAAGAGGTGGCCCAGCTCGGCCCAAGTGTGGGAGGCACGTCATGAACGGCCTGCTGAAGCGCCTGCTCAATCGCGGTCTGGCGCTCAACGAGCGCACCCTGGCCGTGGCGGACAATGCCTTCGACTGGCTGTTCCTGCGCGAGATCCTGATCAAGTCCGGCCTGACCCCGTTCAACATCGTCTACAAGGGCGATCCGATGTCGGTGCGTTACTACGCCCTGCCCGAATCGCAGATCGAGCTGGCCGATGGCAGCGTCATGCCGGTGCAGCGCAAGCAGCACGCCTTGCCGCTGCTGCTGGTGCCGCCGCTGGGCGTGACCACCGAAACCTTCGACCTGCTGCCGCAGCGCAGCCTGGTGCGCTACCTGGCGGCACGCGGCTTCCGCATCTATCTGGTCGACTGGGGCACGCCCGAACGGCGCCATGCCCATCTCGGCATGAAGGACTATGCCGACATCATGATGGGCGAGGCCATCGCCGCGGTGCGCGCGCATTCGGGGGTGAAGGACATCTCCCTGATGGGCTGGTGCATGGGCGGCCTGCTGTGCCTGCTGCATGCCGGTTTGAGCCATGACCGGCACATCCGCAATCTGGTCACCGTGGCCAGCCCTATCGACCTGCGCGGCGGCGGCATCGTCGCCCGGGCCGCCTCGGCACTGAATACGCCGGCGCGCCTGATCCGCAAGTTCACCGGTTTCCGCCTGCACAACCTGGCCCCGATCAAGCTGCACGCCCCGGGCTGGCTGACCACGCTGGCCTTCAAGCTGACCGACCCGCTCAAGAGCGTTACCACCTACTGGGACCTGATCACCCGCCTGTGGGATCGCGAGTTCGTCGAGAGCTACAGCACCACCTCCGACTACCTCAACAACATGCTGGACTATCCCGGCGGCGTGATCCAGGACATGGTGGTGAAGATGGCGGTGGACAACAGCCTCGCCGCCGGCCGCGTCGAATTCGGCGGCACGGTGGCGGAGCTGGACCGCATCAAGGCGGCCCTGCTGGTCTATGCCGGGGCCAGCGATAGCCTGGTGCCGGCCGACATCGCCCACCAGATCGTCGACATCGTCGCCAGCAAGGACAAGGAATTCCGCATCGCTCCCGGCGGGCATATGGGCGTGATGCTTGGCGGCAAGGCGCAGAAGGAAGTCTGGGCCGGCTCCGCCGACTGGTTGGCGAAGCGTTCCAGGTCCCGTTCGCGCGCGCCCGCCAAACCCAGCCAGGCCGACGCCGACCTGCGCGCCGCGCGGCAGCTCCGCGACGCTGAAGATCCGATGCTTTAGGGGCTGTCCCCAATGGTGCTGCCTCAAGCGCGATCCTTAGTCGTATTTTGATTTCCACCATAGTAGGGCGGCCTGTGGCCGCCGTGGTTCGAAGTGGCGGCAAGCCCGGCGGCCACAGGCCGCCCTACGATTGGTCTCATTTTTTCCCTAGGGGAGTGCCACTTATGCCTGTCCCCCTGATTCGGAATGAGTCACCGGATAGCCGACGCTCATCCGTCCGGAAACACAGAAGGATCAAGCCGGGACTCAGGTGGACGCCGGCTTCAGGCTGAAATAGGCGATCACCAGCAGCGGCACGCCCAATGCGCCCCAGGAGAGGGCGTTCCAGATGCCGTCTCCCAGCAAGGCCGAGATCAGGCCGAAGATGCTCACCGCCGCGAGCAGCGCGGGTATGCGAAATACACGCCACGCCGTCGAACGCCGTGGCAAGGCGGTGGCTTCCGTGGTCTTCATTGCGTGGTCACCTGCGCGGTCTCGAATGCATAGACTTCGCCGCGCTCGATCTCGGCAATGCGCGCCTCGATCGGCGATTTGCGCCGTGCCAGCCACAGATATAGCCCGCTGCCCAGCACCACGATCGCCACGACATCCAGCAATGCCCAGATGATTTTCAGCGGCAGGCCGCCATAGTCGCCAAAGTGCAACGGCCGTGACACCTCAAGCGCCCGCAGGTACCAGGGCAGCCCCTGTGCCTGCGTCAAGGCATTGGTCTGCACGTCCACCAGCACCGGCGTGAACAGGCGCGAGGTGACCGGGGTCTGCCCCTTGGTCCAGATGATGTAATGCCGGGGGCTGCCGAAGCGCGCGGTGGGAAACACCACGCTGCCGATCTCGTTGCCCGGCAGCGCCTGGCGCGCGCTGGCGACAGCCTGGTCCAACGAGCCGAACTGCGCCACCTCCGGCATCGGCTTGCCGCGGTACTGGGCCAGCAACACCGGCAGAGCCTGCGCGCGCCACAGGCCGAACAGCGGCGTGGCCAGCGTGTTCATCACGCCCGTGGCGCCGACCACCAGTATCCACAGCAGGATGGTGATGCCCAGCAGGTTGTGCAGGTCGAGCCAGCGCACCCGCCGCGACTTGTCGCGCCGCACTGTCCCGAATTCCAGCTTGCGCATGAACGGCCCGTAGACCACCACCCCGGAGACGATAGACGCCACGAACAGCAGCCCCATCAGCCCGAGAAACAATTCGCCCGGCAGGTCCAGGAACAACTCCTCATGCAGCCGCAGCATCACCGACATGAAATCCAGGCTGGGCTGATGCTCGTCGAGCAGCTGCGCGGTGCGGGCGTCGAAGGCCATGAAGCGGTTGCGCGCGGGATCGTCGGTATCCGGCCCCGCCGCCAGGAACAGATTGACTACATGCGGACGGTCCTCGTCCCAGAACAGCGATCGCACATACTCCTGCGGATAGCGCTGCCGGCCCGCGGCGACGATGCGATCCAGGCTGGCATCCGGCGTGCCTTCGGGCAGCTCGGCCGCCGGCGCATCATGACCGAACGCCGCGTCGATCTCGTCGCGGAAAATCAGCGGCAAGCCGGTCAGGCACAGCATCAGCAGGAACAAGGTGCAGACCAGGCTGCTCCACTTGTGCACCCAGTACCAGCTGCGGATCGTTCTGGATTTCAGCATGTGGTTTCCTTCTCCTACCAGCTGTAGCGCACGCTGCCGATGACGTTGCGGCGATTGCCGTAGGAGCAGACCGTGCCGCCGTAGCATCCTTCGACGTAAGTGCGGTCGAGCAGGTTGTCGGCATTGACGGCGAAGCGGATCTGGCGCCAGTCGTAGTGCACGGCGGCGTCCACCAGGGTGTAGCTCGGCACCGTGAACGGTACCTGGCTGGTCCCCGCGGTATAGGTGCCGCCATAGGTGTTGCCGAGATAGCGCACGCCGGCGCCCAGGCCCAGGCCGGACAGCTGCCCCTGCAGCACGGCGTAGTCCGCCCACAGGGAAGCCATGTGTTCCGGCGTCACCGTCGGCCGCACGCCGATCTGGGTCGGATCGACGCTCCCGGTGGTATTCACCGGATCGGCGGTATAAGCCAGCCGCAGGTTCAGGCCCCTGGCCAGGTTGGCCACGCCTTCCACCTCGATGCCGTGCGAGCGGAGTTCGCCGGTCTGGATGGAGAAGCCGGGATGATCGGGATCGGTCTCCTGCACATTCTGCTCGCGGATGTCGTAAACCGACACGGTGATGAAACTGTTGAAGCCCTTGGGCTGGTACTTGATGCCGCCCTCGACCTGCTTGCCGGTGGTGGGCTTGAACTGGGCACCGGCGAAATCGGTGCCGCTGGTCGGCAGGAATGACTCGGAATAACTCACATACGGCGCCAGGCCGATGTCGGACAGGTAAACCGCGCCGACGCGGCCGCTGAACTTGTGGTCGTCCTGGCTGGTTTCGCCGCCGCCGGGCAGCCAGTTGTGAGTGGTGGTGGTGGCCCAGTCCTGGCGTCCGCCCAGCAGCAGCACCCATTTCCGGTCGAACTTGATCTGGTCCTGCAGGTAGAGGCCGGCCTGGGTGGCGTGCTGCGAAGAGTTGGTGTCGGGCGTGAGCGTCGGCACCGGCTGGTTGTAGACCGGATCAAAGATGTCGATGGACGCGGTGCCCCCGCTGTAGTTGGAGGCTTCGCCATCGACGAGTTTCTGCCAGCCATAGTCGGCGCCGAGCAGCACGGTCTGCTCGAGACGCCCCATGGTCCAGTGCGCCTGCGCCTGGTTGTCGACGGCATAACCCCGTTCATCGCCCTGGGAGGTGAACGCTCCGCGTTGCAGGGTACGCAGGTCCGGCTCCAGATTGATGCCGTATTCCTGCTGCCAGTTATCGTTGCGGAAGCGGTTGTAGCGGAAGTTCTGGTGCAGGGTCCAGACCTCGCCTAGGCGTTTCTCGAACTGGTAGCCGAGCGCGTACTGCACGCGCGAATAGGCGTTGAAATCGGTATCGCCAAGGAAGACGCCAGTCGGGAGCTTGCCGTTGGGGTTGGGCAGCACCGTGCCCTGTGCCGGCAGGAAGGGATAGAAGCTGCCGAGGATGTCGCGCTGGAAGTTGCCGAGGAGGGTGAGGCGGGTATCGCCGTCCGGTTTCCAGGTCAGGGCAGGTGCCAGGAACAGCCGCTTGTCCTGGGTGGAGTCGATCTGGGTGTTATTGTCATGGGCGAGGGCGGTGAGGCGATACAGCCAGTGCGCGTCGTCGCCGCTGCCGTCGCTCTTGCCGTCGATGGGGCCGCTGACATCGGCCTTGATCTGGCGCAGGGCATAGCTGCCGTAGTCGACCTGCACCTCGCGCAGCGCTTCCGCGGTCGGCATCTTGCTGACCATGTCGATCAGGCCGCCCGGGGTGCTTTGTCCGTAAAGCACCGAGGCCGGGCCCTTGAGCACCTGGATCTGCTCCAGGCCGTAAGTGTCGAAGCGGCCGGAAAACTCGTTGGGCATCCAGCGCAGGCCGTCGAGGTACAGGCCATAGGTGCTGGCGCTGAAGCCGCGGATCTGCGGCCAGTCATAGCGCGTGTCGGTGCCGGTGCCGTTGGTGCTGACACCGGCGGTGTAGGCCAGCGCCTGACTCAGCGACTGCACGTTCTGCTGGTCAAGCTGCTCGCGGGTGATCACCGAGACGCTCTGCGGCGTTTCGATCAGCGGGGTATCGGTCTTGCTGCCGGCGGTCGCCTGCTTGGCGACATAGATGTCATCGTCATGATGGGCCTGCACGGTGACCGCATCGAGCGTGGTCGCGGCCTGGGCTTCGGCGGTGGGCGGCGCATCAGCGGCGGATTGAGCCCAGGCCGGTTGGACTCCCAAGACAAAAGTGGCGGCAGCGGTCAGCATCTGGCGCTTGAAAAAGGACCTGCGGCCCCCGGCAACGTACGGCTTCATAACTCCCCTTCCGGCGCGAACCGGGACGATCAGAATGTTTCGATCGCCCTCGCTGGCTTCCCCGAAAGGTGGCTGGCTAGGCTTGGCGGACGGCGCATGCCGTCCCGTGTAATGGTTGCTTCGTGAGAATCCGTTTTCCGCGGCGTGTTTCCCGCAAGCGGCAAGGAGTCTCGGCGCAGGCGACTAAGTACCAGATCGTACCGATGTTGGTCTGGACAGATCGATCAGGCTGCCTGGGCAGTCCATATAATAATGAGAATCATTATCATGTCAAGCGAGTCGACATGACGCCTTTCCGGGAAGACTTGCCTGGATCGCGAGACAAGCGGAGCACTGCACTCTAGGGCCCAATCGCTGAACGCGTCGCGCACTCGCCGAAGCGCGCGTCATCGCGGCGCGAATTGCTGATGGATCAGCCATTGGTGAAACAATTCCGGCCAGGCGCTTTCTTCTGGAATCCCCTCGGCCAGACCTGCCCCGTGCTCCCCATGGGCAAACAGATGGGACTCCACCGGGACGCCCGCGCCGCGCAGCGCGGCGACGAAGAGCACGCTGTTCTGCGGGCTGATCCGCGCGTCGTCCATGCTCTCGAACAGGAAAACCGGCGCCGTCCGGGGTGTTACGTTTTTTTCCCCGGAAAGATAATCCTGAAGATGATTCAATTCCGCTCCGCCGAACCCGCGCAGCAGATTGCGGTAGGAGCCTGAGGGCGGCACATCGGCGGGGTCCATCGAGATGACGGGATAGCCAAGGCCTAAAAGATCGGGCCGTCCCGGCTGCTGGTCCACCGCATCATGATGGGGAAGCCCGAAGTCACTCGCGGAGTGCAGGGCCAGAGTACTCGCCAGGTGGCCGCCCGCCGAAAACCCGAACAAGGCCAGGCGAGTAGGGTCGATGCCCAGTTGAGCCGCATGGTAGCGAATGACTTTTATCGCCCGCTGGCCGTCCCACATCGGGACCGGATAACGGTAGTTGCCATCGGGCTGAACCAGCCGGTAATACAGGAGAATGGCGGTGACATGCAGCTCACGGGAGAAGTACTCCGCGACGGGAGCCTGTTCCTTTGCATCCGTGAGGCGATCGTAACCTCCGCCCGGAATGATGAGTATCGCCGGGCTTGCCGATTTCGTTCCCGCTTCAGCGACCGGCGCCGGAAATACGCGCAGATAGGGAATGTCCCGGCAGGGATCATCGCCGGTCGCACCCGGAGCGCGGCCTTGCCAGAGGCGGATCTCATTCTGATCCGCGGCGTTGTAACAATTGGCGGTGCTTTCGGCGCCTGGGGAGTCGGCGTGCTGGCGCGCTTGCGCGGAGCCGGTCACCAAGGCCGCGCCGAGACAAAGGGATGACAGCAGCCAAGCGGCATGACGGGATTTCATGTGAGGTCTCGATGGTCGGATCACGATCGGATCAATGGCTGACAGTGCACGGATCGACAGTTTGATTGATGGGAGCCGGGTTTTCCTGCGTGACCGACTCCCAGGCTGCTTGCTGCAGTTGTACCGCCACTTGCCCGGGGATGCCCAGCAGGGCTGCCGCCGTCTCGTTCGCCCCAAGCTGGCGCGCGTCGGTACCGGTGATCTGTTGAAAGAGCACCAGGGCGCTGAGGTAAGCGCCGTAGATGCTCGGGTGAAGATAGTCGGGTGCGGGGATGGATGGATTGTTGGTCGCATTCAGGCCGTACCAGAGCAGGGGCAGGGCCGAGGTCGCCGCCGAAGTCGCAGTGTAAGGATCTGGATTGGCGATGCCCTCGGCCCAGGCGCGCATCCACGCCTCACCCGCGGGCGCGACGCCCGCAATGGCGCCATCGTGTGCGGCGGCGCTGTAATAGACGTTGTGATAGGAATTGCCGAGCAGCGTGAGGTTAGCTACATAGCTTGTGGCGAATCCGGGCGCCGCTGTGCTGCCGCTCAAGGTCTGCGCCAGATCGGCCCGCGGCCAGGTCTCGTACAGATAGACGTTCGCCGATGGGGCAGATCCATGAACTCCCGCTTCGATGGTCTGTACGCTGTCGCAGAAGTTCCGGGGATCGCTGGTCTGATCGCCTGTCAACGCATACGGCAGCGGACGGGTGCTGAGCTCCTGCAGCACCACTGCGTCCCACTTCGACTGGTCGACAATGCTGGAGGCAGCGGCATAATTGTTTTGCAGGCTGGTCTCGGAGATCGCTTCGATATGCACGTCGTAGCCGAGATTCGATTCGAAGGCGAATTCGGCGAAAATGCCGGGGATTCCACCCCACGGTCCGGGCTCGAGTTCGGCGCGCGCTCCGGTCTGTCCGTAGTTTTCATCCACGACGAGAGTGGATCCAGAGTCTTCCTCGGTACCACCGGAATTGTAGGGGCGCACCGGCGTATATCGCCCGTGCGTAAAGCTGTCTCCCACGAACAGGATGTGTTGCACCGGGGCGGCGGCGGGCGTGCCGTTGCTGTGCGAGCTGCAGCCGCTCATGGCGGCGCCGAAACTGGCAGCCAGCGCTGCGAATCGCAGCATTCGCCGATGCCAAAGCCTCGGTACATTGAATTCTACGGCTGTGCTCACCTGCTTTCACTCCTTGAAATGGTCGGCGTCGTGGACGGGATTGCCGGGGATCGACAGCGGACACTCACCTTGCGGCGTGCAATGTCCCGATCGGTTCCCTTGCGATGCTCCGACACGCCTGGTGAAGCGCGTCGCGATCACGCAGTGAACCGGCGCGCATTGTCGTATCCGGTAGCTACTCTGTAAAATATATGGATAGTCGTATTTCCATATCATCTACTTATGGCTCGTCCCTTCGATCTGCGCCTGCTGAATTATTTCGTGACGGTTGCCGATCAACGCAACATCACGCGCGCGGCCGATCGCCTGGGCCTTGCTCAACCGGCGTTGAGCCAGCAGATCCGTCTGCTCGAAGAGCGGCTTGGGACCAGCCTGCTCGATCGGCACCGTTCAGGAATAAGCCTGACTCGCGCGGGACAGGCGCTGCTGGAACGTGCACGGGACCTGCTGTCGGCGTCCGATGCGCTCGCCACCTATGTCCGGCAGGCCGCCCGCGGCAGGCACCGCACGCTTCAGATCGGCCTGACGTCCTCCGCTTCGCTGCATGACACGACCTCCGAACTTCTGCGTCGCGTGGTCGCCGGGCACGACGATCTCTTTCTCGAGCTGCGCGACGCGAATGCCCAGACACTGACCGAGCAGCTGATCGACGGAAAGCTGGATCTGGTCATCCTCCGCGCCGAAGTCATGCGCCGGGCCTCGTTGAAGTCCCTGGTGCTCGACGACGAGGCGGTATTGGCCGCGCTGCCGGCTGCCCATCGCCTGGCAAGCCCGCAGCGCAAGGGCCGGCGGGAAGCATTGACCCTGCGGGCGCTCCAGGATGAGGATTTCATTCTGGTGCGCCGCCCGGGACAGCCCGGCATGTATGAGCAATTGGTGCAAGCCTGCCTGAGGGAGGGCTTCGAGCCGCGCATCGTTGCCGAGGTGCCGCGCATGCTCACCTGCCTCAACATGGTGGCTGCCGGCATCGGTATCTCCGTCGTCCCCGCCTCCCTGCAATCCGTCCTGGCGCGGCATATCCGTTGCCTGCCCTGTAGCGGCCTTGAGGACCTTCGCGCACCGCTGACCTTGCTGTATCGAAGATCGGAAAACAGCGCGATGGCACAGGCCTTCGTGGCGCAGGCGATGCTGTTGGCTGGAGAGCGCCGCGCCGATACTGCGCTTTGATGATACGTCCTCGAATTCAATCGCTCGCCTCGTCTCCCGTCACGGGTCCGACGTGAACGGCCGCGGCGCGCGGCCTTGACTGGCGTCTGATACGGCGCAGAATATTCAGGCGCGGTGGAATTTTCGTATACATATTGAATCCCGATCGGGAAACTTCCAGGAGCGAATTGCCATGGCACTCCCTGCTTCCAATACCCGTCATGAAGTCTGGCTCGCCTGCGGCGTCAGAACCCCTTTCGCCAAGGTCGACGGCGCGCTGGGCAAGCTCGACGCCATCGAGCTGTCGGTGCCGGTGGCGCAGGCCATGCAGGCGCGGCTCAAGACCGGCCAGCCGGACTTTGCGGTGTGGGGCACGGTGGTGCCGAACCTGACCTGGAGCAACATCGCCCGCGAGGTGCTGATGGACTCCGGCCTGCCGCCGACCATTCCGGCCTACTCCACCATCATGGCCTGCTCCACCAGCATGATGGGCGCCATCGAGGCCGCCGGCATGGTCGATGGCATCAGCCGCAACCTCGCCCTGGTCGGCGGCGTCGAGAGCATGAGCCGGGTGCAGATCGGCCTCGGCGTGAAACTCTCCGACTGGGTGCGCAAGTTCCAGCAAGCGCGCTCGCTGGGCCAGAAAGTTTCGCACCTGAGCGAGCTCAAGCCCGGCGACGTGCGCCTCTACATCCCCGCCGTCACCAATCGCACCAGCGGCATGAGCATGGGCGAGCACACCGAGATCACGGTGAAGGAGTGGGGCATCGCCCGCGAGCCGCAGGATCAGCTGGCCCTGCTGGGCCACCAGCGCGCGGTTGCCGCCTGGGAGCGCGGCTTCTTCGACGACCTGGTGATCCCGGTCGGCGAGGCCAAGCGCGACACCATTCCGCGCAAGGAGACCTCCCTGGAGAAGCTGGCCAAGCTGCCGCCGGCTTTCGACCGCACCAGCGGCAAGGGCACGCTCACCGCCGGCAATTCCTCGCCGCTCACCGACGGCGCCGCCGCCATCTGGGTCGCGTCCAAGGCCGGCCTGAACAAGCTGCCCTCGTCCACGCCGCGCGTGCGCCTGGTGGACTGGGAAATCGCCTCGCTGGATTTCCGCGTCGAGGGCCTGCTGATGGCCCCGGCCTTCGCCATCCCGCGTCTGCTGGCGCGGCATGATCTGCGCCTGGAAGACATCGGCCTGTGGGAAATCCACGAGGCTTTCACCGGCCAGGTGCTGTTCCACATCAAGGCGCTGGAAGACCGCAAGTTCCTCAAGGAGCGTGCCGGCGTCGACCGCGACATCGGCGCCTTCCCGCGCGAGCGGCTCAATCCCAACGGTGGCAGCGTGGCCCTCGGCCATCCCTTCGGCGCCACCGGCGCGCGCATCCTCAGCCAGGCCATCAAGGAACTGGCGGCGATGCCGGCCGGCACCCGCGCCATCGTCAGCATCTGCGCCGACGGCGGGCAGGGCAGCGTGGTGCTGCTGGAGTCGGCCTAGCGATTGGCCGGGCGGCTGACTTCAGTCGGCCGCCAAACGGGCGCATCGTCGCCCCGGATATGAAGCGGCAAATCGCACGCGCCTGCGTCGCAAGCGCAAGCGATTTCCGCAGTGCCTTACTCCACTTTCTTCTGCATCAGCTGCTTGATCAGTTTCACCGGCGAGCTGCCGTAGCTGAGGAACTGCTCGTGGAAGCGTTTCAGATCGAAATTCGCGCCCTGTTCCTGCTTCAGCTTTTCGCGGAAGTCGTAGATTTCCGAGAAGCCGGAGAAGTAGCTGGTCAGCTGCACGCTGCTTAGCTGCACCCGGCGCCACTTCGCCGAGGCTTCCTCCTGCGACTGGAAGGCTTCGTGCGTCAGCAGCTGGATCGCATTCTCGCGGCTCATCCCCTGCACGTGCACGCCGTAGTCGAGGATGGTATTGGTGACCGAGCGCAGATTCCACTTCGAATACATCAGCCAGGCCTCCGGCGTGTTGCCGCCGTAGCCGGACTCCAGCATCATCCGCTCGCTGTAGACCGCCCAACCCTCGATCATGGCGCCATTGCCGAAGATGCTCTTGATGCGGCTGGGCGAGCGGTTGGCGTAGATCAGCTGCACGTAGTGGCCGGGAATGGCCTCGTGGATGATGAACACCGGCAGGATCCAGCGGTTGTATTCGCGCAGGAAGCTTTCCGCGCGCTCCGGGCTGTAGCTGTCCAGCGGCGTGACGTTGAAATAGGTCTTGGCGCCGGGATTGTAGGGGCCGGGCGCCTCGATGCCGGCGATGGCCACGCCCTGCTCGTAAGAGGGCGTCTGCCGCACCTGCAGCGGCTTGCTCGGATCGAGGTCGATCAGCTGGTGGTCGGTGACCCACTGCTCGAGCTGGGGAATCATCTGCTCCACCGATCCGACGAAATTGTCGCGCGCGGCATGTTGTTCCGACATCTTGCCGATGAGCTGGCCGATCTTGTCGAAGCGGTCGGCCGGCTTGGGCGCATCCGCCATGTATTTGGGCCACAGCTCGTCGGCCAACTGATCCATGTGCGAGATCAGGTGTTCCTTCTCCACCTTGGCGCGCTGGTACAGATCTTCCGCAGAGCCGCCGGACTGGATGTCGTAGGCGAACTTGCGCTCATACAATTCCTTGCCGAGGCGGAAGGAGCGCGCGGTGCCATCCTGCTCCAGCTTGCCGTCCAGGGTCTTGAGCCAAGCAACATAGTCGTTCATCGCCTTGCGCGCGGCGGTGATGCGCTTGTGGAACTGCGCGCGTTCGGCGGTGGACAGGCCCGAACCGGCCACCTGCTTTTCCAGGTCCGGGCCGAATACATCGAGCGCGCCCTGGTTCTGGTCGATTGCCAGCCGCGTGTGCTCGCGCGTCGGCTTGCTGATGTTCTGCTCGGCGGCGGTGTAATAAGCCGGCACGTAGCGCAGCCGCTTCAGCACCGTGCGCAGGCGCTGGTCCAGCGGCGCATAGTCGGTGTTGAGCAGCAGGGCGAACGAATCGGCGACATTGTAGCTGGACGGATCCCATTGCCAGTCGAGCAGGCCGTTGAGGTGCCAGCGCTCGGATTCAAGCTCGTTTTCCAGCAGGGCCTGGTCGGTGCGATGGGCGTCGTCCAGGGTGTCCGGCTGGTAGCTGTGCAGGCGTGCCAGCTGCCGGTCGAGAAAGCGCAGCTCACCGGCGCGCTCGCGGGCGTCCAGCACGGTCAGCCGGTCCGCCACCTGGTAGTAGCCGACCGCAATGGCCTGGTCCGGATGCAGCGGCCAGTAGGCCTTGAAGAAGCGGTCGCCGAATTCCTGCGCGAACGCCTGGTTCGGATCCGCCGCGGGCTTCGCGGCCGGAGCCTCGGCAGGACTTTCGGCCTGGGCGCTGTGCGCGAAACAACAGATCGTCAATGCCAGCAGAGCGGCATGGCGCGGCAAACACGTCATCGAATTTCTCCAGTTTGGTGGTGAGGCCTGACGGGGCGGCATTTCTTGGGGCCCCGGACTCGCATGGTTTTAGTCTACACAGCTTGTTCCGCGCCGGGCAGCGGCCGGCGGCGTTACACTGTGGGCAAGACACGAACGGAAGGGCGGGGGAAAAGTAGCATCATGTTGAACTACGATGGCGGATACTGGCTGGACATGACGCTGCGCATCGCCCTGGCGCTGCTGGCGGGCGCCCTGGTCGGGGTCAATCGCGACCTGCACCGCAAGTCGATCGGGCTGCGCACCCTCGGCCTGGTTTCGCTGTCTTCCTGCCTGCTGGTCCTGACCTTGAGCCAGTACGCCATGCAGCATGGCTTCAACAGTTCTGACCCCGCCAGCCGCGTGACCCAGGGCATCGTTTCCGGCATCGGCTTCCTCGGCGCCGGCGTGATCCTGCGCGGGCCCGACCAGATCCACGTCTATGGCCTGACCACCGCCGCGGCGATCCTGGTGGTGGCCGCGCTGGGCATCGCCAGCGCGCTGGCGGCCTGGCCGATCCTGATCATCGGCTTCATCGCGACCATGTTCCTGCTGATCGTCTGCGGTCCGATCGAACATGCCCTGCAGATGCGGATTGAAAAACACGATGCGGACGTGGCCAGCAAGCGCAAGGCCTAGTTCGGCGCCATTCCGTGCGGCAAGGCGCGATCCGATGCGCCTTGCCCGGATCTCCGTTCAACCCATGCGCGCGACCAGTTTCAGCGGCAGATTGCGCATGGCCAGGCCCATCAGGTTCCAGGGCCAGGCTGGCACGCAGGCTTCCACTTTTTCCTTCTCGATGGCGGCGACCAGGGCGCGGCAGCCGGTGGCGGTGTCGATCATGAACGGCGTGTTCTTCACCTTCTCGTTGATCTCGCTGCGGATGTAACCTGGATACAGCGTCGTCACCTTGATTTTGGTGCGCAGCAGGTCGGCGCGGATGCCTTCGGTGAGCGCGGCGACGCCGGCCTTGGTGGCGGCGTAGGTGGTGATGTTGCCGGGCATGCCGCGCATGGCGCTCATCGAGGAGATCATCACCAGGTGGCCGTGCTGCTGCTGGCGGAAGATTTCCACCGCGGCCTCGCACTGCGCCAGCGCGGCGACGAAATTGGTTTCGGCGGTCTGGCGGTTGGCCCAGAAATAGCCGGTGCCCACCGGCCGGCCTTTGCCGATGCCGGCGTTGACGATGATGCGGTCGAGGCCGCCGAATTCCTCGGCGAATTCGCGGAACACGGCGAAGACGCGCTCGTAGTCGTTGACGTCCAGCTCCTTGATGGAGACGCGGATCGCCGGATTGAGCGCCAACAGCTCCTGCCGCAGCTCCTCCAGCCGGTCGGTGCGCCGCGCGCACAGCGCCAGGTCGCGCCCCTTCTTGGCGAATTCGCGGGCCATGCCGGCGCCGAGGCCGGAACTGGCGCCGGTGATGAGGATGTTTTTGCGCATGGGGGTTGTGGCAGCCTGGAGGTCAGCGGTAGGTGATGAGTTTATGCTGCACGCCCTCGAAGTGGGCGTGCTCGTTGAGCGTGCTCAGGTAGCGGGCGCGCTCGCTGTAGATGATTTTGGTGACGCCGCAGTTGGCCAGAGTCAGGTTGAGCTGGTAGACCTGCTGCGCGGGAAATTTCAGCAAGGCGTGGCAGATGGCGCTGATCACCCCGCCGGAAGTAAACACCAGGGCGGTCTTCGACGGTCCCAGCGACGCGATCAACCGCTCCACTGCGCCGATGCAGCGCTCGCGGAATACCGGCCAGGACTCGCTGTACTCCGCATCGTGGCCGCCGCCGATCCAGCGCTCCATCGCCTGGCCGAAAATCGCCTGGAAGGCGCGGCGCGGCTCCGGCATTTTCGCCAGCTCGGCCATCATCGTCTCGGGCCGGGCGAAGCGCGGCTCTTGGCGCACGATGATTTCGTCGTGATCGTATTCGCGGAAGCCCGGGACGTCCTGTGTTGCCGCCGCCAGCTGCATCGCTTCCAGGCAACTCGCCGCGGTCTGGCGGTGGCGCTTCATCGCGCCGGTGACCACCGCGTCCACCTGCGGCACCCGCGCGCGCAGCGCCAGGCCGAGGATGCGCCCCTGCTCGACGCCGGTAGGCGACAGCTCGTCGTAGTCGGTCTTGCCGAAGGAAGCCTGACCGTGGCGGATCAGGTAGACGGCGCCCATCAGGCCCGTCCGCTCGATTCTGAACCCATGTTGATATCTGCCTTTTGTTTGCCGCGTACATGCTAAGTGCGCAAGGCCCGCCGATGAAATGTTTGTTTTTCATCGCCGGCCATGCATGGGATTCATGGGGGCGGCACGCTATTTGCAGCATTCCCAATGCCAAGATAGGGCTTGGCGGCGGCTCGCACAGGCCAGGAGAACGATATTGAAAACCGCTTTGATTCCGACATTGAGCTTGATTGCCGCCGTTTTGGCCGGCTGCGGCGGCGGCAGCGATGTGGGCGGCGGCAATGGTTCCAGCGACGGAGGATTCCGCGTGGTCAACGGCATCACCGACTCGAGCGGACTGACCGTCAGCCTCGACGGCAGCGCCACGGCCAGCGTCAGCTTCGGCGCGGTCGGCCAGAATTATCTGGTCGCGGCCGGCAGCTACAGCGCCGCGCTGAGCAGCAATGCCGAGACGTTCCAGGTCCCCGCCGTGGCCATCGCGACAGACCAGTTGACCACCCTGTTCGCCACCGGCACCATCGCCAGCACGCATGGCGGCTTCACCACGCAGGAGTCGCTGAGCGCACCGGCGAGCGGCTTGCGGCTGCAATGGGTGCATGCCGCTTACGCCGAATCGCAGTCGGTGCCGGAATTCGACATCTACCTGGTCACTCCCGGCGGCGGCATCACGGGCGCGACGGCAACCGCGGTGTCTTACGGCAGCGGTTCCGGTGAGGTGGCCCTTGCCGCCGGCAAGTACGAAATCATCGTCACCGCCCCGAACAACGCCAACGCGATCGTGTTCGACAGCGGCGCCACCGGCGTGACCATGCCGCTGGCCGGCAGCGGCACGTCCACATTCTCCTTGAATATCGCCGCGCTGGACGCCGCCGGCGGCAGCAAGGACGGCTCGCCGATCTCTCTTTTGCTGTTGCAAAACACCGGTGAAAGCCAGGCCTTGTTCAACGGCCAGAATTGAGCGCGGCGCAGGACGACAGTCGGCGAATTACGCAGCGGCCAGCAAGTCGGGAGCCGCCAACGCCAGTGCCTGCTCCGCCGGGTGATCCTTGGCGCGCAGCAAGCGGCCGAAGCGTTCGCGGGAGTAGGCCGGCGTGTAGCCGTCCCCGCTCCAGGCCAGCTTGCCGGCGATCATCACCTGCGTCACCACGCCCTCGGGCCGATTCACCAGTTGCTCGCAATCGAAGATTTCGCGCCGGATGTAGCGGATGGTGCTTTCCGGGTGCCATTGCCGCAGCGCCTGCGGGTCCACCACGCACAGATCGGCCTGCGCCCCGGGCTGCAGCGTGCCGACATTGAGCCCGAAGAATTGCGCCGGCGCCTGCGTCATGCGCTGCACCGCCACGGCCACCCGTTGCAGGCCGTCTTCCTGGGCGATTTTCAGGGTGCGCAGGTTGCAGTCGTAGAACGCCATATTGGTGAGATGGGCGCCGGAATCGTTGAAGCCGGGCAGAGTCAGCGGATGGAACAGCAGTTTCTTCACCATCGCCGGATCGCGGTTGGCGGTGGTGGTGTGCCAGCGCAGCTGTGTGTCCCATTGCCGCAGCAGGTGCAGGACGAAATCGGCATCGTCGCCGGCCGCTTTGGGGAAGGTGCCGAAGAACGCCGCCTCGTCCGCGTTCCTGGCGCTGCCGCTGCCGGCCTGCCAGGCCAGCAGCCGGCGCCAGGCCGCTTCCAGGGTCTCGCCGTTCCAGCACGGCAGCGGGCAGGATTCCACATGCATGTCGTCGAGCCGGCGGTTCAGCACATTGTCCTCGCGCCCGAGCCGGCGCTTCAGATTGGCCAGGTTGAAGCCGCGCTTGCCCTTGTGCCACATGGCGCGGAAGGCGCGCACGTAGTCGGGATCGTCGAGGATGCGCAGGCGCCCGGCGCGGTCGTCCAGCTCGCACTCGTTGAGCAGCCGCAGTTCCGGGATCTCCTCGGCGATCGGTGTGATGACCCCGTCGCTCCACAGCTTGAACGGGGCCGACAGCGCCTGGAAGCGGAACAGGCCGCCGAGCAGCCTCGAGTTGAGCAGGCGCGACAGCGTCAGCCCGAGCTTGGCCAGGGAGCGGTTGGTGTGCAGGTCGATCGCCGCCACGGCGGTGGTTTTCAGCCGGCGGCCGTAGAGCCGCCCGCTGCTGAGCAGGAAGGTGCGCAGGGTCCGCAGGCGGCTGTCCTTGGGCGGCGTGGCCTGCCACACCCGGTCCCAGCGGCGCACGATGTGGGTGAGGCGCTTCAGCTCGTGGAACGGCGCGAACTGGGTGGGGATCTGCTTGCGCGTGTTGGGGCGATTGGCGAGGTAGTGGAAGGGCAGGGCGTCGGTGGAGAAGCCGGCATAACCCTCGGCCATGCCTTTCTCCAGCAGCGCTTCCATGCGCCCCAGTTCGTCGGCGGTCGGCTCGCGCGTGACGGAAGCCTGCAGGCCCATCACTTCGATGCGCAGCATGGAGTGGGGGATCATCGGCACCACGTTGGGGCCGAGCGCCAGCCGCTCGAAATGCTCCAGGTAGGCACCGGAGTCGCTCCAGTGCACCGCATCGCCGACCTTGCGCAGCACCTGCCGCGGCACGTTCTCCACACGGGCGAAACAGTCGACGATGGGGTCCTCGCCGTTGCGGCGCTGGTTGCCGTAGGCCACGCCGAGCGAGCAGTTGCTCATCACCACGGTGGTGGTGCCGTGGCGCACCGCTTCCGGCAGTTCCGGCGCCAGTTCCACTTCCAGATCCAGATGGGTATGGATGTCGAGCAGCCCCGGCATCAGCCAGCGGCCGCTGCAGTCGATCACCGCGGCGCCGGGAGGCGCGGGCAAATCCTTGCCGGTGGCCGCGATGCGTCCATCGCGCACCAGCAGATCCGCGACCTGCGGCGTCCCGCCCCTGCCGTCGAATATCGTTGCATTCCTGAATAGGGTGGGGTTCGCTTCCATTACGCAGACTCCTCTGTCTGCTTACACCATAAGCCGCCCGGGCAATACCATAAATAGGAAGTTTGACCCGGCCGGCACCGGACCCTTGAGTTGAATTAGCCCTGTTCGCTGAGCAGGGCCTGGATGATCGGGCAGCCTTTGACCGCGCCGTGTCCCGAGCAATGCCCGGCGTGATGGGCCAGCACCGAGCGCATCTTTTCCAGCTCGCGGATGCGCTCCTCCAGGTCGGCAACCCGCTTCTGGGCGATGGCCTTGACCCGGCTGCGGTCGTGGCCGTCCTCGGTCAGCCGCAACAGCTCGGCGATGTCTTCCAGCGAAAAGCCCAGGGTCTTGGCGCGGCGGATGAATTGCAGGCGCTGCGCGTCGGCGGCGCCGTAAAGCCGGTAGCCGCCAGCGCTGCGCGGGGCGGTTTGCAACAGCCCCTGCCGCTCATAGAAGCGGACGGTATCGATGTTCACCTCGGCGGCCTTGGCGAGGCGGCCGATGGTGAACTGGCCCGACTGTGCTGCGCGGCTTGGCGGCATGACCGCTCCGGAACGAGGATAGGAGAAGCCACAGTCTAAACTCTAGATATCACTCCAGGGTCAATGATCCGTCGATCCGCAGCAAAAGAAAACGCCTCGCGAACCTCGGGCATCGAGCAGCGTCGAGCGATTGCAATAGAAAGGTATTGACCTTAGTAATGATGTGCCAGATACTAAGGTTGTAACCTTAGTAATCAATACAGGAGTCTCAAGCATGGTTGCCAAAGCCGCATACGCCGACGGACAGCTGGACCGGGAGATCGTGTTATCGCGCGTCATCGACGCTCCCCGGGATCTTGTCTTCCGCGCCTGGGTCGAGCCCAAGCGCATGTTCCAATGGTTTGGCCCGCGCGGGTTTAGCTGCGAGGTTCGCCAGGCGAGCGAAGCCACGGCCGGGGCGGTGTGGCGATTCGACATGATTGCGCCGGATGGCCGGCGATACGTCAGCAGAATGGTATTTCTGGAGGTGATGCCCAGCGAACGACTGGTTCTCGATCACGGGGCGGACAAGGACGACGACCCCAATCGATTCAGGATGACCATCACATTCCATGAGCAGAGCGATGGCAAGACCGTGCTTACGCTCCGGCAGCTACACCCGACCAAGGCGCAACGCGACGGCACCATCGGCTTCGGAGCCGTCGAACTGGGATATCAAACACTCGATAAATTGGATCAGTACCTGCGTGGGCACTGACACCGGCGCTCGGACATCCGTGGATCGGGGAACGGCGGCGCGAAGCCAGGAGATCAGCCGCATTTTTCAGGCACTCGCGGACCCGACCCGGCGCGCTGTGGTCGAGCGGCTGGCCCGGGGATCTGCCTCGACCACGGAGCTGGCAGGTCCATTCAACATGGCCCTGCCGTCCTTTGCGCAGCATCTTGCGATGCTCGAGAAATGCGGCATGGTGCGATCGAGCAAGGAAGGGCGCGTTCGCCGCTATCATCTTGCACCAAAGCCGCTCGCAACCGCTGAAGACTGGATGGTGGCGCAACGCGCGATCTGGAATCAGCGCCTCGATCAGCTGCAAGACTACGTGGAAGGCATGAAGATACCGAAACGCTGACGCCATTCGCCACGCGTAGCAATGGATTCCCCTTGCTCGCTGGCCAGTCACGTCCGACCGAGATTGTTGGTCAACTTTACCGAAGTGCCCATGCATGCCATGGATACCATGGATGTCGTTATTTAGAACGTGACATCCATGGCATGCATGGACCAACGGGCGTAGGTCGGCTCAAGCCGCAGGCGGAGCCGACGGATTCGGAGGTAATGCAGTGTCGGGTCCGCTACGCTTGACCCGACCTGCAGATTCCCTCTTCCGCGTGTGGGGAGAGGAGCGCCCGGGCCTCAGAACTGGTATTTGACGAAAGCCTGGGCGAAGTCGCGGTCCGACAGCGTGTTCTGGTCGCCGGCGCCCCAGTACCAGGTGTAGCCGACGTTGAACGACAGCGCGGACTTGTAGCGGATTTCGTAGAGGGTATCGATTTCCTTGCGGCCGCCGACGAATTCGAACGCCGGGCCGGGGGAGATGCCCTGGATGTCCTGGGCGAAGATCAGGGTGGGATGGATGCCGATGTTCGGCAGCACGTTCTCGTAGCTGGCCAGGACCACCATGCGGTAGCCCCAGGCGAAGGACTTGACGAAATCGTTGATCGGCTGCTGGTGCGGATTGAAGCGCAGGCCGTCGACGCCGTAGGAGCAGTCGGGGACGTTGGAGCAGGCCAGCCGCGAGCCGTTTGCGCCGGTGCCGTCGGCGCCGGCGGTGGCGCTGAGCGGGGTGTTGGGGCCGTCGATCTGCAGCAGGTCGTGGTTGGGCAGGTCGGGGATGATGTCGGCTCCGACTTCGCCCAGCACGATGATCTGGTCGGCGCCAAAGGGATTGTCGGAGGCGCCCAGCACGCGGGTCACGCCGAGGTCGAGCTTGACCAGCTCGAAGCGCTGGTAGCCCTGGATGTAACCCGGATTCTGGCGATTCAGCGGCTTGGTGTAGTCGGTCGGCGCATTCTCGCCGACCACGCCGCCGCGATAGGGAATGACGAAGTTGGGGAAGGAGCGCGCCGAGCCGGGGGCGGCGCCCAGGCCGAGCAGGTTGAAGGTGTCGGGATACGGATTGGCGCCGCTGGCGGTGACGAAGTCGCTGCTGCCGGCCGAGGCGACGCCGCCGTTGGCCTGGTTGGCGAGATTGAGGCCGGCGGTGCCGGTGCAGTTCATGCTGACTTCGCTGCAACGGGTCAGCGTCGGCCCGGCGGCGGCGAATTCCAGGTCGGCGATCGACACCTGCATCGGCAGGTTCGGGCGGTAGGAGACCTCGCCCTGCACCGAGTAGCTGCCGAAGGTGGTGCTGAAGCTGGCGCCGAGCAGGTCGATGTCTTCCGGATATTCCAGGAACACCTTGCCGGTATTGAGCGGTACGGCGTCGTCCTTGCGCGAGGTCAGCAGCCCGCTCAGGCCGGGAATGCCGGGGCAGTCCTCGAGGAAGGTGAGGAGGCTGTTGGCGTCGTTGTTGTTGGCGTTGCCCTCGCGGCGCGCGCAGCTGGCCTTGGTGGCGAAGAAGCCGACATA
>Ga0302311_10001267_pt1 | contig 30298 bp, 23 predicted proteins | sample III_Palsa_N1_3_FD_200449 | JGI IMG/M metagenome (GOLD analysis project Ga0302311, IMG submission 200449) | Peat permafrost microbial communities from Stordalen Mire near Abisko, Sweden - III_Palsa_N1_3 | ecosystem: Environmental > Terrestrial > Soil > Palsa > Peat permafrost | place: Sweden... | reverse complement strand
CACCGCACCCGCTGCCCCAGCCCGGGATGCGCGGCCTGGCTGACCTGATCGGCGACCCGGCCGTAGAAGTCGGCCAGCTCCGCCGCGCGGCGCTGCAGCCGCAGCCGGGTCTCGTCCGGGCGGTGGTCCGGCGGTGCCGCGCCGCGCAGCCCGGCCAGCGAATGCGCGGTCAGCCGCAGCCGCATGGTGGACATGACCAGCTGCCACAGGTCGTTCTTGCTCAGCCGCTTCGTGCCTTGCTCGGCGAGGAAGCCGCGGAGCGCGTCATCCAGCCGGATGCCCGCGGTCACCGCGGCGATCGCGGTGTCCGGCTCGGTCGGCCGTAGCCCCAGAGCCCAGTCCACCGCCTGGGTGAGGTAGGCGCTGCCCCGGCGGAACGCATCGGCGAGGTCGTCGCCGACCAGTGCGGCCGCGCCCCGCGGCCAGAACAGGATCCCGATGACCAGGCTGACCGCACAGCCGATCGCGACGTCCTGGATGCGCAGCAGGCCGACCCGCCAGCCGGCCGGCGCCAGCAGGTTGAACAGGACTACCACCGTGACCGTGAACGCGGCCTGCCCGACCAGGAACGGCGCGGTCCCCGGCGCGTACGACGCGATGCACACGGCGATGGGCAGTGCCACCCACAAGGCGACCTGCCCGGTGCCGAGGGCAGCCAGCAGGCCGGCGCCGATCGCGAACCCGACCACGGTCCCGGCCAGCGCCCGCCACGCCGTCGATCCGGTGGAGGCCGCACTGGTCCGCAGCACTGACACGGTGCCCAGCACGACCCAGAAGCCGTGCTGGACCCCGCTGAGGTCGGCGACGGCGACGGCCACGGCCAGGGCGAACGCGCCGCGGGTGGCGTTCAGGAACCATACCGAACGGAAGCTGGCGTGCCTGGATACGACGCCGAAGCTGCCCGCCAGGGCGACGAGCCGTGACTCCGGCCGGGGCGGTCCCGACTCCGGCTCGCCGTACCAGCCGCGGCGCTCGGCGGCCACCGTGCCCGGATCCGCGCGGCGGGTCGCGATGAGCGCGTCCGCGGCGGCGCTGCGCGCGGCGACCGCGATCGTCTGCGCGTGGAAGGCGTAGGACGCCGCCGCGTGCACCGTCTCCCGGTCACCGGAGACCTCGCCCTGCTGGGCCGTGCTGGCGGCCCGGGCCGCCTCCAGCCGGTCGAGGTCCGGCTGCACGTCGGCCCCGGCCAGCAGGTCGGCGGTGTCGCTGAGCACGTCGGCCACTACGGCCAGCAGTTCGCGGTCGGCCGCTCCGGCGCAGTTCAGCCCGGCGTGGCCGTCGCTGGCGTCGGCGGCCAGCGTCGAGCACCATTCCAGCACCTGGACGACGTTGGCCATTGCCTGGTCCGCGGTGGCCAGGCCGGTCGGCCGGTACGGCGTGGCGGTGAAAGTCTCCATCAGCGTGCGCTTGGCGGCGGCGGATGCGTCGATGTCGGCCTGGCTCACCTCGCCCCGGGCCACCGCGTGCAGCTGGCGCCCGAGCGCCGCCGCGACCGCCGAGGCGCTGGCCCGCAGCCGGTCTCCGGGGCTTTTCGGGGACAGCAGCAGGACCGCCAGGGTGCCGGCCGCCGAGGCGAGCCACCAGCCCTCCAACCGAGACGGGATGGTCGACGCCCCGCCCGCCGAGGCGACCGGGAGGACGTAGCCGAGCAGCGCTCCGGACACCCCCGAGGCGGCGTTCGGTCCGATCACCCCCCCGAAGAAGATGGCGAAGGCGACCGGGATCGTGACCAGCGCCGCCAGCCAGGTGATCCCGCTGACCAGCGTGCCGATGATCAGCGCCAGGCTGCCGGTGACGGCCAGGCCCAGGTGCGCGATGAGCTTGTCCCGCCGGGTACCGCCAAAGTTGGCGAAGATCAGCGTGGCGAACCCGCCGAACGTGGCGAACAAGGTCATCTGCGGATCTCCGATGACCTTGAACGTGAGCGCGAACAGGCCCGGCACGACGATCGTGGCCCGGATCGCCCGCATCGCGGCCGGGACCGACCAGCTCACCCGCCAGGGCGAGTCGGCCAGCCGGTGCCGTTGCCCGCGGAACCGGCGTGCTGCGGGAGCCGTAGCGGCAGACTCGGACACGGAAGAATCATACGGAACAGGCCGGAAGTTTCCCCAGTCCAGGGAGGAAGTTTCCGCAGCGCCCGCGGCACCGGCTAAACGGCCGGGCCGGGCCGCCCGCCCGGCTGCGGCCCTGCGCGTGCACCGGCGCTTACCAGGCGATGGGCTCCTCGGCTGCGATGTACGCGGCGCAACCGGTCCCGCGCGCGGTCAGCGCGGCCCGGACCCGGCCCACGAGAAAGGACGGCAGGTGATCGCCGAATTCGTCCGGCGCCGTGAACCGCCAGTCGTCCAGTTCCTCCTCCTGCAGCCGGATGCTGCTGGGGTCGGGGAGGACCCCGCCGTCGAAGATGAAGCCCACGATCGGACGCGGCCGCTCACCGTCCGGAGCCGTCCAGGCCACAGTCAGCAGCGGCCCGATGGGCAGCGCCAGGCCGAGTTCTTCCTCGACCTCGCGGGCGCATCCCACGTGCGGCGGTTCCCCCTCTTCCAGGATGCCGCCCGGCAGCGACCACCCGTCCCGGTAGTTGGGCTTGACCAGCAGCACCCGGGCGGACGGGCCGTCGGTGTCGGTGATCAGCGCAGCCGCCGATCCGTACATGGTGGGGAGAGAGGCGAACCAGCTCTCGGCGTCCATCAAGGCCACGACGCCCAAGCTTAGAGGCCCGCCATGGCCGCTGTGGCCGCCCCGGCTTACCAGAGGGTGGCATCCAGGGCGGCCATGGCGGCTGCGCCCTCCAGCCGCAGCAGCAGTTCCTTGCGCTCCAGGCCGCCGCCGTACCCGGTCAGGCCCCCGTCGGCGCCGATGACCCGATGGCAGGGGATGATGACCGCGATCGGGTTCTGGCCGTTGGCCGCGCCCACCGCCCGGGACATCGCGAGCGGCTTGCCGAGCTGGCGGGCGATAGCGCCGTAGCTGGTTGTCGTGCCGTACGGGATCCGGGTCAGCGCGGACCATACCGCCAGCTGGAATGGCGAGCCGGACGGGGCCAGCGGCACGTCGAAGTCGCGCAGCTCCCCGGCGAAGTACGCCCGCAGCTGGGCCGCGGTCCTGGTGAATGCGCCCGGCTCACGCCGTGCGCCGGGCGGGGTGCTCGGCGGCCGCCCGCCCGGCGCGCCCAGCATGTACAGGCCGGTCAGCGCGTCGTCGCTGCCAGTCAGCAGTAGCTCGCCGATGGGTGAGTCCACCTGGTCAAAGGCGGTCGGGGCGGCCGGGTCCACGGCCACGAACGGCACGATCATGAGTTCTCCTGCTCGGTCAGCGCCCACAGATGCTGCAGCGCGTAGGAACGCCACGGGCGCCAGCCCTCGGCGAGCCGGGTGGCGGATTTAGGGTCGGCGGCGACGCCGAGTGCGGTCAGCCCGTGCCGCACGCCCGCGTCCGTGGCCAGGAACGCGTCCGGGTCCGACAGGGCCCGCATCCGGATATAGCCGGCCGTCCACGGCCCGATACCGGGCAGCGCCAGCAGCCGTGCTTCGGCCTCCTCGCGGCTGGCCCCCGGGTCCAGGCTCAGGCTGCCGGACGCCAGCGCCGTCGCCAGGCCCACCAGGGCCCGGGCCCGGCTGCGCGGCATCGGCAAGCTGGCCGGGTCGGCCGCGGCCAAGGTCTCCGCGGCCGGGAAGCAGTGCGTGACCGAGCCGTCAGAGCCAGCCGTCCCGCCGATGGCCGCCGGGCTGCCGGCCGCGGGTGAGCTTCCGAGCGGCTTGCCGTAGGCCTCGGTCAGCCGCGTCCCGAGACGGCGGGCGGCCGCTACCGACACCTGCTGGCCGAGCACGGCCCGCAGGGCCAGCTCGTCCCCGTCGACGTGCCCCGGGACACGGCGGCCCGGGCAGGCCGCGACGGCCGGCCGCAAGATATCGCTGCGGGTCAGGAACGCCGTGACGGCGGCCGGATCGGCATCCAGGTCGAGCAGCCGCCGGCAGCGCTGGACCGCCGGGGCCAGGTCCCTGAGGTCCTGCAGCCGAAGCTCACAGTCGACGTAGCCGGAGCCGGGAGAGGACGCAGGCCGCAGCGCCGCCACCGCGGCCCCGTTCGGGAGGTTCATCGTTCGCCGGTAGGTGCCGCCGGTCACCGATTCGACGCCGGGAATGGCGCGGGCCGCGAGGAACCGGAGCAGGCGGCCCAGGTCAATCGGCGGCCGGTAGGCGAGCCGGAGCCGGATAACCCCTGGCGCGGGGTCTGCCCCGGCCCGCCGCGCGGGGCCGCCGTTCCGGCGGCGGGCGCTGCGGTCCCGCAGCTCGCCGGGGGTGGCCGCGAAGACCTCGCTGATCGTCGCGTTGAATTGCCGGATGCTGGCGAACCCGGCGGCGAACGCGATCTCGCCCAGCGGCAGCGATGTCGTCTCGATCAGCAGCCGGGCGGTCTGCGCCCGCTGCGCCCGGGCCAGGGCCAGCGGGCCGGCCCCGAGCTCAGCGGTGACCGTCCGGTTGACCTGGCGCTCGCTGTACCCGAGACGCCGCGCCAGGCCGGTGACGCCGTCCCGGTCCACGATGCCGTCCGCGATCAGCCGCATCGCCCGGCCGGCCAGGTCGGCGCGGACATTCCATTCGGGCGAGCCGGGGGAAGCGTCCGGGCGGCACCGCTTGCAGGCGCGGAAACCGGCCTCCTGCGCCGCGGCCGCCGTGGGATAGAAGCGCATGTTGGCGCGTTTCGGGGTGATCGCCGGGCAGCTCGGCCGGCAGTAGATCCCCGTCGACGTGACCGCGGTGAAGAAGACGCCGTCGAAGCGCGCGTCCTTGCTGACCGCCGCCTCGTACCGCTGGTCGTTGTCCACTCCTCCACCCTGCCGTGCCGTGCGATGCGATGCTAGCGGGAATCGGACATCGATAGCGGCGGCCGCCTCCGGGCCGCCGCTGGTAAGTTGCACGGCAAAGGACCACGGCCCGGGCCGCGCGAAGGAGCAGTCATGCAGGCGGAAATCAAGGGCACCACCATGCCGGTGCTGGAAGTTACCGTTCAGCCGGGCGAACAGCTGGTTTCCACCCATGGCGAGCTGTCCTGGATGACGGCGAACATGCAGATGTCGCAGACCGCCGGCGGCGGGGGCTTCCTGGGCGGCCTCAAGCGCGTCATGGGCGGCGGCGGCATCTTCCTCACCCGGTACGAGCCGTCCGGCGGCCCCGGCATGATCGCGTTCGCCGCGAAGCTGCCCGGCCACATCGTGCCCATCGACATCAGCGCGGGCCACTCCTACCTCGTGCACCGGACCGGCTGGCTGTGCGGCACGGTCGGCATCACGCCGAGCATCGGCCTGCAGCAGTCCTTCCGCGGCGGCCTGTGGGGCGGGGACGGGTTCCTGCTGCAGCGCCTCGACGGCGAGGGCCGGGCCTGGATCGAGCTGTCCGGCGAGCTGGTGCACTACACCCTCGCCCCCGGCCAGACGCTGCTGGTGCACCCCGGCCACGTCGGTATGTTCGAGGCCAGCGTCCAGTTCCAGATCACCCGGGTGCCCGGCGTGACCAACCTCGTCTTCGGCCAGGACGGTTTCCACCTGGTCGCCCTGACCGGCCCGGGCCAGATCTGGCTGCAGTCCATGCCGCTGCCGAACCTGGCGCACGCCCTCGCGCCGTACCTCGCCCAGCAGGTCGCGCCCGACGCGGCGGCCAGCGGCGCCGCCGCGGGCACGGTCGGCGGCATCATCGGCAACATCATGCGCAGCTGACGAGTATTTAGTTCTGTAGCGGCAGCATTTCGGCCGCGAACCGGTCCAGCAACTCCTCCAGCGCCCCGGGAGTGTCCGACGCCGTCGCGGGCCGGACGACAAACTTAGTCAGCCCGGCGGCCACGTATTCTTCGATCATCCGGCGAGCGCTGGCCCAGCCGTCCGCGATCAGCGCGGCCGGGTCGGCCTCCGGACGCCGCTGCCGCACGGTGGCGGCCACCTCGTCAGGGATCCCGCCGGTGGCTACCGCCAGGCTGATCCCGAAGTGGTCCCCTTCGATTTCACGGCCGGCCTCTGCGGCGGCGGCCTGGATGGCTTCGCGCGCCGCGCGGCTCTCCTGCGGCGTGAGGAAGCTGCCGAGCCACCCGTCGGCGAGCCGTCCGGCCCGCCGGAACGCCCCTGGCGCGCTACCGCCGGTCCAGATGTCCAGCGGCTTCAACGGGAGCGGCCCGACGCTGGCTCCGTCCACGCTGAAGTACCGGCCCTTGAACGAGACCCTTTCCTCACGCAGCATCAGCCGCAGCAGTTCCAGCGACTCGTCGAACACGGCGCCGCGCTGTCCCGGTGGCACGGGGAACACGGCGCGCTCGTTCAGTCGCGCGGGCTGCAAGCCGAAAGCCGGCAGCACGCGGCCGGGCGCGAGACCGGCCAGCGACGCCAGCTCCTTGGCCACCAGCACCGGGTGGCGGCCGGGAAGTACCGCCACAGCGGTGCCCACCTTCAGATGTTCGGTGCGCGAAAGCGCGTGCGCCGTGCCGATGAACGGCTCAACCTGTGCCCCGAACACCATTTCCTGCAGCCACAAGGAGTCGACGCCCAGCTGCTCGAGCTGGTCGACGGCCGCTGCGAACCGGCCAGCGTCCCCGTGGCCGCCCAAAGCGATCCCAATGCGTACCTTCATACCCCCATCCGATCACGCCCGCGGAAACCCGCCGCCATCCGCGCCGCCCGGATACCCGGTCAGCGGCGAGCTTCGGCCGCGCTCAGCGGCGCCAGAAGTCGAAGCGGTCCCGTCCAGGCCGGAAGCCGGCCGCCTCGGCGATGTCGACGGCCAGATCGAACCGGTCGCCTATCCGCCAGTCCTGGTGCGAGTCACTGCCGAACGAGACCGCGCGGCCGCCCTCGTCACGCCACCAGCCGAGCAGTTCGACCGAGGCGAGCGGGCTCTTGGTGTTCAGCTCCAGCACGCGTCCGGACTGGGCGAGGGCGCGCAGCACCGTACGGTACTCGTCCTCGAACTCCTTTTCCTCGTACGGCCCGGCGCTGGCGGGCCAGTAGCGGCGCGGGAAATCCAGATGGGCCAGGACCTGGAACAGCCCGCTGCCCTCGACCAGGCGGGTCAGCTCGGCGAAGTACCGCCGCAGGACCTCATCCGGGCCGAACACGCCGAACATCGTCGGCAGCCCCACCATCCTGCCCCGCAGCGGCACCGCGTGCAGTGAGCCGAGGATGCGGTCAAACTGGTTCCTGCCGACGACCGCGTCAGCGCTGGACGCGAACAGATGCGCCTCACCCGCCTCGACCCCGGACAGAATCCGCAAGTCAGGAAAGCGCTGCCGGCATTCCTCGACCGCCGCGAGATACCCGGGGACGTCCAGGGGCCGGATCCGGCTATTCCGGCGCGGCTCCAGGCCGGCCACCGCGCCGGGATCGTTCGCCGCCCAGCGGGTGAAGTCGAGATGCTCGGTAAAGGCGATCGCGGGAACCCCGACGTCCAGCGCTCGCCGGCACGCCCCCGTCATCGACGCCTCGCCCGTGGTGTCGTACGACCACTCGGAGTGCACATGGTTGTCGGCCGGCACCACGCACCTATCTTTCCATGCCAGCGGCCTGAAGGAGAATTCGGCTCCGCGGGAGCCGAGGCAGGAATTCACCCAAGTCCGGCAGAAAATCCCCTGCTGCCCTGCGAAGCCCGCATGCCACACTCGATGCCATGGAGCGCCGGTTCTGCCAGGTTGATGTGTTCGCCGAAGAGCGGTATTTCGGTAATCCCGTCGCTGTCGTCCTCGACGGCAAGGGCCTGACCACCGAGGAGATGCAGCAGTTCGCGAGCTGGACGAACCTGTCCGAGACCACGTACGTCGTCCCGCCGGAAGCTGCCGGCGCCGACTACCGGGTCCGGATCTTCACCCCCAGCCGTGAGCTTCCGTTCGCCGGTCACCCGACGCTCGGTACCTGTCACGCCTGGCTGGGCGCGGGCGGCACACCCCAGCGCCCGGACGTGATCATCCAGGAGTGCGACGCGGGCCTTATCGAACTGCGGCGGATCGACGGCGCGCTGGCGTTCGCGGCGCCGCCGCTGCTGCGTTCGGGGCCGGTGGACGAGCAGACGCTGGAGCGGGTCGTGGCCGCGCTCGGCATCGCCCGGGCCGAGGTGATCGACGCGCAGTGGGTGGACAACGGCCCGGGCTGGGTGGGCGTGCTGCTGGAAAGTGCCGACGCGGTGCTGGCGCTGCGGCCTGGCCTGGCCGATCTCGACATCGGGGTGGCGGGGCCGCACCCGGCGGGTTCACCGGTGGCGTTCGAGGTCCGCGCCTTCACCCCGGCGCTGGGCGGGATCGGTGAGGATCCGGTGACCGGGAGCCTCAACGCGTCCCTGGCCGGCTGGCTGCTGGCGGCGGGCCATGCCTCCGCGCCGTACGTAGCCAGCCAGGGCACGGCGCTGGGCCGCCGCGGCCGGGTGCGGATCACCCGTGATCCGGACGGCACGATCTGGATCGGCGGCAGCACCACGACCGGCGTGACCGGAACCGCCGATCTGTAAGGAGCCGGTCTATCAGGACCGGACCGCCTGCGGCGGGCGCTCGAAGCCGATCTGTGTCTCGGTGTCGGCGAACCCGACGGACCGGTAGACACGGATCGCGCTCGCGCCCGGATCCGCGACGATGACCAGGGTCCGCGCCGCGAGCTCAGCCAGCGCCCAGCGCCCCGCCCGCCAGACCAGCGTTCCGGCCAGGCCTTTCCGGCGCCAGGCTGGGTGGGTCTCGACGTTCTGGTAGCGGGCGATCCCGCTGCCGTCGGAAAACACTCCGAGCTGGGCCACCAGCTGGCCGCCGTCGAATGCGCCGAACCACGCGCCGTCACCGTTCTCGGTCAGTCGGCGGGCATCGACCGTGCGCTGCTGGTAGAACGCCCGGGTCATCGCGGTTTCGCTGCCGTCGTCTGCGGCCAGCCGGAGTTCGAGCGAGCTCCGCCAGTCCTCGTCGCCGGCCAGCGGCCGGTAGTCGGCCGAACGGTCCGGGTACGGCGGCTCAGTCAGTCTCGCGGCCGTCAGCACGATGCTCCGTTCGATGCGGAGACCGGCCTCGAACAGGCCCGAACGGTCGGCCGCGTCCGGCTGCGTGGCGTCGATGCCCAGCGCCACGTGTTCCGCGGCGGGGAAGAGCTCGCCGAACCGCGCCAGCCAGCGCGGGGTCTCCCGAGGCTGCGGAGCCGCCGCGAGCAGCAGGAAGTTGCCCCACCAGTACGCCGGGTGCGCTGGGCTGCGGACCACGATGTGGTCGCCGCAGTCGGTGACCTCGCTGCCCTCCATCGCACGGACCATCAGATCCGTGCGGTAACCGAGGGAAACGACGTTCACGGCCGCAGCATAACGGCGGGGCCGGGCCCGGCCCCGCCCCCGCCGCCCAGCGCGGCGGACGGCGGGTGCGGTGCGGCTCACCGGTGGGGCCGCCGGGGGGCCGCCGACGTGATGACGTACACCTGCTCGGCTCTTTTGTCCGGCGGGGGCGGAGCCAGATCGGGAGCGGACGGTCCCTCGTGCGCCGGGCGCGGTGAGGAGACCTGGGACGGGCGGGATGGCTTGCGCTGGTCGTGCGGTCCCGGTGCCTCCCGGCCCGGCCGGGTTCCGTCCCTGTCAGCCTGGCCAGTCCCGCTCGCCTGGCCAGTCCCGTCAGCTCCGCGAATCTTGTCCGCCCCGCCAGTGGCTGCCCCGCCGGATCCGTTCCCGCGGCCGGGGGTACCGTCCGGCACTGCGCCGGCCTGCGGCCCGGCCCCCTCGCTGTCCGGCCTCGTAGTGTCAGCGATCCGGTGCCAGCGGTCTTCCCATTCGGCGACGTCGCCGTCGCACGCGCGGACGTACGCCGCGGTCACCGGGAGCGTCGGCAACGTCAGGCCGCCTGCGGCGGCCGCCAGCGTCTTCATCGTGTAGTGCGAGAGCTCTGCCATCTCCGGATAGCCGAGTCCCGCCTCGGTGCGCAGCTCGCGAAGGTCCTTCGCGAAGTCCGCCAGTTCGTTCCTGGGGCCGGTGGCGGACCGCTTGGCCGACGGCTCGTTCCGGAGGACCAGCGCGGTTCCCGGCTTCGACGGTTGGCCCGTCCGGTCTGGTGGTTCGGAACGTCCGGACGCAGGCGCCATCCGGGTCCCAGCCGCGGCGGGCTGCGCGGCCGGCTCGATGGACCGGCTGCCGGGCGGCCGGGGCGGAGCCGCGCCGCGGCCCCCGGGTGGTGCACCCGCGCGGCCGTTCGCAGGCGCGCCTGCGTGGCCGTTCGGGCGCGCGGGTGGGTAGCCGCCGAACGCCCCAGACGGGCGCCCGGCAGGCGGAATGGGCCGTCCCGGTGATGAGACCGGGCGCCCCGCCAGGACCGGGCGCGGGCCGGAATCTGATGGGCCAGCCGGGCGGCCGGGCCCTCGGCCGGGCCGGTCCGCCTGCGGGCCGTAACCACCGCCGGGACCGTAGGCGCCAGCGGCCCGGTAGCTGCCGCCGGACGCGTATCTGCCATCCGCCTCATGGACGCCCGGCCCGTAGATAACCTCGGCCTCCTGGCGACCGTTTGGCTCATATGCCGCGTCTGAGCCGTAGGCAGCGTCTGAGCCGTACGTCACCCCCGCCCCGTATGCAACCTCTGAGCCATAGGCGCCGTCAGGGCCGTATGAGTCTTCTCGCCCGTACGCGGCATCCGACCCGTACATGAGTCCCTCGGCCCAGGGCTGCCGCTCCCGCATCGGACCGGACCCGCGTCCTGCCGCATCTCGTGGTCCGGGCCCGGATGCCCTCCCGGGCCCGCGCCCGTAGCCGTTCCCTGCCCCCTGCTGATATTCCGGATCGCGCCGATGGCCGTAGCGGTCTTCCGGTCCGGGCCCGTATCCCGGTTCGGGTTCCCGGCCGTAGGCGTCTTCCGGCCCGCGCCAGTGTCCTGGTCCAGGTTCATGGCCGTAGGCGTCTTCCGGCCCGCGCCAGTGTCCTGGTCCAGGTTCATGGCCGTAGGCGTCTTCCGGCCCGCGCTGATAGCTGGGCTCGGGGCCGTAAGCATCGCCTCGCCCAGGCCCGTAGGCCGGTTCAGGGCCCCTCTCGTGGGCGTCTTCGGGCCCGCGCCAGTGTCCTGGTCCAGGTTCACGGCCGTAGCCGTCTCCCGGCCTGTACTCGTAAGCCTGCCCGGCATCGTGGCCGTAGCGGTCCTCGCCACCCGGGCCATAGTCCTCGCCGACAGGGCCGTACCCGTAGCCCGGGTCACGGGCGTAACCGGCTTCCGGCCTCGGCCCGTACCCCGCTTCCGGCACCCGGTCGTAACCGTCCGATCCGGGCCCGTACGCTTCGTCTGCCTCTGGCCCGTACCCTTCGTACCGCCCGTACCCCGGGCCTGGCCCGCGCCGGTAGTCCTCGGTCGGCCCAGGCCGATAGTCTTCACCTGGCCCGCGCTGGTAGTCGCCTATCGGCCCGTGCCCGGCCTCGGGCCGATAGGCCCCCGGCCCGTACCCATCCCCCGCTTCCTGGCCATCTGTATAAGGCGCTGCTGGATAAGGGGTGCCGGGGTACGGGGCCGCCCCTGGCCGCGGACGTGTCCTGCCGCGCGGCTGTTCCGGTCCGGTCCCGGAAGGCCCCGGCCCGGTCCCGGAAGGCCCCGGCCCGGTCCCGGAAGGCCCCGGCCCGGTCCTAGGCATCCCGGGCCCTCGCCCAGGCATTCCCGGCGGAATTCGCCGGCCTCCCGCGTATCGGGCCCGGTTCGCGTCCGTCGGCTTTCCCGCGCCGTCGGCACCGCCCTGGTATCCGGCTCCGCCGCGCGGGTGTCCGGCCGAACCCGGGGGCCGCTCCGGCCCGACCGCAGGGCGGGGACCCTGGTAGCCCGGGTGGTCACCCGGACCGGGTGCCCGCTGCGGGCGTGGGACCCGGGAGGGGATTCGCGACGCAGGAGCCGGCCGCGGTTCCGCCCATTCCGTGTCCGACCAGTTCGGATCCGGCCATACCTCGCGCAGCGGGACCCCGTTGCCTGGGGAGCCCCGGTCGCGCCAGGGGCCGCCGTCACCCCGCGGGCCGCCGTCACCCCGCGGAACGCCGTCACCCCGCGGGACGCCAGGGCGTTTCCACTGCCCCTGATGGTCCTGGTCCGGCCGGGGCCTGCGCCGCTCCTCGTGGCGTTCCCGGCTCGGGCCGCCGGCCGGGGGCCCGTCGTATTCGTATTGGTACTCGGGCTGATGGCCCGGATGCCCGCTCCGGTGGTGCGCGGGACGGCCATCTACCCCGTACCAATCACGGTCGGGTGCGGCGTCACCACGTTCCACCGGGCACCTCCTGGACACTCTGACTCAGACGCGCCCGCCCATTGCGGCATTCATCCTGAAAAAAAGTCTAGGACGGGCGGAATACCCGATCAGTGCGGAATGCATATTGTAACTTTTATGCGAAATTAGTACGTTCGTACGCTTTTCGGAGCCTAGCGTGCTTCCGAGGCTACGGTGAGCCGAATCGCGGCTCCGTGATTGGCCACACAGTCTGCGAAGGCTAACAAGTGCGGTATGCAGCCGCCGGAGTTACCCTCGAAGCAAGGCCTGAGCGGCACGCCTGGGCCTAGGCGGACGGTTCGGAGCGGAGTCGCCGCTGTAGCTGCGGAGCTGTGCGGAGCGGCCATGACCTGGATCATCTGGCTGATCTTGGCGGCCGTGCTCGGCGTTGTCGAGCTGCTGACCGTGACACTCACCCTTGGGCTGATCGCGGTGGCGGCCGCCGTCGCGGCCGTCGTGGGTGCGCTGGGTGTCTCGGTGCCCCTGCAAATCGTGGCTTTCGTGCTGGCGGCCGGGGCCGGCCTGGGCCTGGTCCGGCCCATCGCCAAGCGCCACCTCAAGCAGCCTCCGCTGCTGCGAACCGGGACAGCCGCGCTGGTCGGCCGGAGTGCCCTGGTCCAGCAGGAAGTCAACGGACACGATGGACGGGTCCGCATCGGCGGCGAGGAGTGGTCCGCCCGCTCCTACGACGAGACCCTCGTGATCCCGGTGGGAGCTACCGTCGACGTCATTCAGATCGAGGGTGCGACCGCCCTTGTCTACCCACGGGAGTGATTATGGCCCTCGCGGAACTCCTCATCGGCGTCATCGTCGCCGTGCTGCTGATCCTGGTGGTGGTCCGCTCGGTGCGCGTCGTGCCCCAGGCGCGGGCCCGGAACGTCGAGCGCTTCGGACGCTACCGCAAGACGCTGCAGCCGGGAATGAACTTCATCATCCCGTTCGTGGACCGGGTCAAGCCGCTCATCGACCTGCGTGAGCAGGTGGTCTCCTTCAAGGGCGCGCCGGTGATCACCGAGGACAACCTGGTCGTCCTCATCGACACGGTGCTGTTCTTCCAGGTCACCGACCCGCGCGCGGCCGACTACGAGATCGTCAACTACATCCAGGCCATCGAGCAGCTCACCGCTACCATGCTGCGAAGCGTGATCGGCTCCATGGACCTGGAGGCCACCCTCACCTCCCGGGACAAGATCAACAACATGCTCCGCGGCGTCCTCGACGATGCCTCCGGCAAGTGGGGAATCCGGGTGACCCGCGTGGAGATCAAGGCCATCGACCCGCCGAAAACCATCGTCGACGCGATGGAGAAGCAGATGCGCGCCGAACGCGAGAAGCGCGCCGCCATCCTCAACGCCGAGGGCGTCAAGCAGGCCAAGATCCTCACCGCCGAGGGTGAGAAGCAGAGCAATATCCTGACCGCGGAGGGCGAAAAGCAGTCGGCCATCCTGCGTTCGGAGGGCCAGGCTCAGGCCATCGGCACGGTTTTCCAGGCCGTGCACCGCAACGATCCCGATCCGAAGCTGCTGGCCTGGCAGTACCTGCAGACCCTGCCGCAGCTCGCCCAGGGCCCCGGCAGCACGTTCTGGGTGATCCCGAGCGAGGTCACGTCCGCGCTCAAGTCGATCACGTCCGCGTTCGACGGGCGCAACGGCACCGACAGTTCCGGTGCCAGCCGCGACGCCGCTGCGGCCGGTGCGCCGGAAGATGACAGCCGGATAGTCCCGGCAGATTCGCCTCCCCCGGCCGGTGCGCTCGGCCCCGGGGGCCCGGCCGGCGCCTTGGTCCAGGCCGTCAACGGGTTGGCCGCCCTGACCGGCGCCGAACCCGCCTCGGGTGTGCCGAGCAACGGCGCGGGTTCGCCGGACGCCGAGACGACGGACGCCGAGACGACGGACGCCGAGACGACGGAGGCAGAGACGACAGGCGCAGAGACGACAGGCGCGGCAGCGAACGGCGGGCCGGCGGATACGTCGGCCGGGGGACAGGCCGCGATCTCCCTGCCTGTAGCCCCGGCCCCGGCGCTCGCCCCGGCGCTCGACGTGATCCCGCAGCCCCGGGCGCTGGCGGCGGAGCCGCCCATGCCGCCCATGCCGCCCATGCCGAAGGCGGTTCCGCCGATCGTCCCCTGACCCGAGTCCAGCGGGGCGGAGTTACCCTCGGTCCCAGCGGCCGTGCGGTCAGGAGGCTAGTGCCAGCCAGATCAGGGCCGCGACCAGGGCCACCGCCAGCACGATCATGACCGCGGCCATGATCGTTCGCCCTGAGCGGCTTTCCGGCGCCGGGGGCGCCTCCGCTGAGTGCAGCGGCCCGGTGGTCTTCTGCGCCGCCGGAGCCCGGTCATCCCAGACGTCCGGACGCGCTCCGGTGTTCCCGTCCTGCGCTCCGGTGTTCTCGCCCTGCGCTCCGGTGTTCTCGCTCTGCGCTCCGCTGGCCCCGCCCTGCGCTCCGCTGGTCCGTGGCTGGGGGCCGCCCGCGGACTCGGGGCGGCGGAAGGCCGGGCCACCCCGCTGGGGCCCGCCGCGCTGGGGCAGGGCACCCCCCGAAGCCGACGGGGCGAAGCCCGACGGCGGTGTCGCGGACGGAAGACCAGTCGGCCGGGGCGCCGGAGAGAACTCCGTGGGCGGACCCGGGACGCGGGAGAAGCCCGAAGTCCCGGACGGCGGAGCCTGCGCGAAGCCGCCCGGGGCGGCCGGCGAGACCGGAGCCGACGGGGCAGCCTGCCCGGCCTGACCCCACGACGGTGCGGAACCACCCTGCCGGTCCGGGCCAGGCTGCCGGTCCAAGCCAGGCTGCCGGTCCGGGCCAGGCCGCCGGTCCAAGCCAGGCTGCTGTTCCGGGCCCCACGTTTCGCGCGCCCCTGGCCGCCACGTCGTCAGGCTGTCCGGCATGGACGAGGCCGGAGAAGCTGGGGCCTGGGCGGCTGGAGCGGTCGGAGCCGACGGGTACGAGGGCGGCGGGGTGCTGGCCGATTCGGGCTGTTCCGAGTCTGCCCGGCTGAACCAGGAACTCGTCCCGGCTCCGGCCGCGCTGAGGCCGGCCGCGACCCGGGCCAGTCCGAAGCCAATGGCGGCCTGTTCGGCTGGGTTGACCGAGCCCGTACCTACGGCCGCCCCGAACGGCCCGACCGGAGCCCGGCTCACGGTGGGCGCGCGGGAGGGCAGCGCCGTCTCAACGTCGGGATCCTGTGTCAGGCGGCGCCATCGGTCTTCCCACTCGGCCGAGCCCGCGCCTGCGCCGCATCCGCGCACGTAGGCCTGCAGCACCGGAAGGCTGGGCAAGGCCGGGCCGGCTTCGGCGCTGGCCAGCGTCTCCTCGGGGAAGTGCGCCCGCGCCGCGAGTTCCTGGGGCCGCAGCCCCGCCTGGTCACGAAGCGCCCGAAGATCACGCAGGAAGGCAGCCCGCTCTGCGTCCGCCCCGCTGGGCGGGGCGGGACGGGGATGCGTCATAGAACCCCTCCCGATCGTCGCCATACCTGCGTGTGTCCGGCTGTGCAATCGATGATCGCCACTACGGGGAAGCGTAAACCCAAACATTTCTCCACGTCGCAGCATTCGTCACGATTCCCAGCTCACGCCGCGCCACGAGCGTCCCGCCGCTGCACCAGGAGCGGCCGCCCGCACGGGAGAACGGCCTGCCCACGCGCAAGCTACGGCCCGCTTAGAGGCGGACGGCGAGGCCGATGGTAAGGGCGGCGCCGAAGGCCAGCTGCAGTCGGCCGGTCTGCCCGAGGGTCCGGATGAGCGCGGGCCCCGCCGCCCCGGACCGGACGGCGCGGATCGGGCCGAACGCCAGCGGCAGCGCGGCCAGCGTCAGCGCGGCGAGCGGCCGCACCGGGGTGATGGCCAGCGCCACAGCGAAGGGAGCCAGCAGGCAGGTCAGGTACACCGCCCGGCTGCGCGCGTCGCCGAGGCGGACCGCGAGCGTGCGCTTGCCCACGTCGGCGTCCGAGCCGATGTCCCGCAGGTTGTTGATCATCAGCAGCGCACAGGACAGCAGCCCGGCCGGTACCGCGGCGATCAGGCCGAGCCAGCTCAGCGCGGACATCTGCACGTAGGCGGTGCCGGCTACCGCGGCGAGCCCGAAGAACACGAACACCGCCACCTCGCCCAGGCCCTGATACCCGTACGGGTGCGTCCCGCCGGTGTAGAACCAGGCCGCCGCGACCGCGGCCGCGCCAACCAGGATGAGCCACCAGGAGGTGAAGATCGCGAGCACCAGGCCCGCCACGCACGCGCAGAAGAAGCACCCGAACGCCGCCGCGCGCACCTGCCGGGCCGGGGCCAGTCCGGCGGCGACCAGCCGGACCGGCCCTACCCGGCGCTCGTCCGAGCCGCGGATGCCGTCGCTGTAATCGTTCGCGTAGTTGACGCCGATCTGCAGGAAAAGCGCCACGACCAGGGCGAGTACGGCCCGCCAGGCGGAGAACCGGCCGTATCCGATGGCCACCCCGGTCCCGATCAACACGGGTACGACCGCGGCCGGCAACGTCCGCGGCCGGGTGCCCGCCAGCCAGTCTCGTGGCTGCGCCACGACCGCTCCTTGTGCGCTCAGCACGTCCTCCTCGTGCTCAGCCGGCCGGGGCGGCCAGCGCTACATGCAGCCGCAGGATAGGGACGCGAACGCCCATGTCCAGCTCACTCCGCGCGCCGTCGGCGGCCCAGCCCGCGGTTTCCAGGAAACGCCGCGTGTCCGTATCGGCTTCCAGCACCCAGGCGGACACCTCGGTGAAGCGGTCCTCCGCCAGGTTATCGGCGACAGCGTTGAGCAGCCTGCCGCCGTGGCCCTGCCGGGTCAGCCCGGGCGCGACACGCAGCTCGTACAGTTCGGCGTCGGTGGCCGGCCAGCGGTCAGCGTCGCCGGCGGGCCCCATCGAGGCGAAACCCACGGCCGCCCGGTCATGGGTGGCGACCAGCACCCGGTGCCTACTGGTCGGCGGCTTGCCGATCGCTTCCGTCCAGCGCTCGCACCACTGGCCCAGCGCATCGTCGCTGGTCAGCTCGGCGAGTACCGCGTCCGGGATGAGCCCCGTGTATCCGTGGCGCCAGCAGTCGACCTGGATGCGCGCCACGTCGGCGGCGTCGGACTCGCGCGCGGCCCGGACGAAGTCCTGCGTGCTCACCGGCCCTCGGGGGGCCCGGCCAGCGCGCTGGTGGCCAGCTGGCTGACGTCCCGCGCCGCGCCGGTCGCCGCGGAGGTCGTCATCGCCGCGTAGGCCTGCAGGGCCGCGCTGACCGGCCGGGACCGGTCGGCGGGCCGGTAGCCGTGCAACCGGGCCAGCACCTGGTCCCGCCGCGTCGCGAGCTCGGTGTCGGAGACCTCCAGCCTCAGATCGCGGCGCGGGATGTCGATCGTGATCCGGTCGCCGTTGGCCACCAGCGCGATGACCCCGCCCAGCGCCGCCTCCGGCGCGACGTGGCAGATGGAAAGGCCCGACGTCCCGCCGGAAAACCGGCCGTCGGTGATCAGCGCGCAGGCCCGCCCCAGGCCTTTCCCCTTGAGGAAGCTGGTGGGGTACAGCATCTCCTGCATGCCGGGACCGCCGCGCGGGCCCTCGTAGCGGATCACCACGACGTCGCCGGCGCTGACCGCGCCGCCGAGGATGCCGTCCACCGCGTCTTCCTGACTCTCGAAGACCCGTGCGGTGCCCTCGAACCGGAACAACTCCTCGGGCACGCCGGCCGTCTTGACGATCGCGCCCTCCGGAGCCAGGTTGCCGTACAGCACGGCCAGGCCGCCGTCGGCGGTGTAGGCGTGCTCGATGTCGCGGATGCAGCCGCTTTCGCGGTCGGTGTCCAGGCTTTCCCAGCGGGCCGACTGCGAGTACGGCCGGGTGGTGCGGACTCCGCCGGGGGCCGCGTGGTATAGCTCGACGGCCTCGTCGCGGACTGAGCCGGAGCGCAGGTCCCAGGCGTCGATGAAGTCCCGCAGCGAATCGCTGTGCACCGTGCGGACGGATGTGTTGAGCAGACCACCCCGGTCCAGCTCACCGAGGATGGCGGGGATGCCGCCGGCCCGGTGCACGTCCTCGACGTGGTAGTTGCTGCTCGGCGCCACCTTGCACAGGCAGGGCACCCGGCGGGACAGCTCGTCGATCTCCTTGAGGCCGAAGGCGACTTCGCCTTCGTGGGCCGCGGCGAGCAGGTGCAGGATCGTGTTGGTCGACCCGCCCATGGCCACGTCCAGGGCCATCGCGTTCTCGAACGCTTCCCGGTTGGCGATAGCCCTGGGCAGCACGGACTCGTCGTCATCGGTGTAGTAGCGGCGGGTCAGCTCGACGATCGCCGTCCCGGCCCGTTCGAACAGGCCGCGGCGGGCCGCGTGGGTGGCCAGCGTGGTCCCGTTACCCGGCAGGGCGAGGCCGATCGCCTCGGTCAGGCAGTTCATCGAGTTGGCGGTGAACATGCCGGAGCAGGAGCCGCAGGTCGGGCAGGCGGATTCCTCCATCTCGAATAGTTCCGCGTCGGACACCGACGGGTCCGCCGCGGCGACCATCGGGTCGATCAGGTCGAGCTTGCGCCCGCCCGTGGTGAGGCCGGCGACCGGCTTGCCCGCTTCCATCGGGCCGCCGGACACGAACACGGTCGGGACGTTCAGCCGCATGGCCGCGATGAACATGCCGGGCGTGATCTTGTCGCAATTGGAGATGCAGATCAGCGCGTCGGCGCAGTGCGCGTTCACCATGTACTCGACCGAGTCGGCGATCAGCTCCCGGCTCGGCAGCGAGTACAGCATCCCGCCGTGGCCCATCGCAATGCCGTCGTCCACCGCGATGGTGTTGAACTCGCGCGGGATCGCCCCGGCCGCGCGGACCGCGTCCGAGACCACCTGGCCGACCTCACGCAGGTGGACATGCCCGGGCACGAACTCGGTGAAGCTGTTGGCGACCGCTACGATCGGCCTCCCGATGTCCTCGCGGGCGACGCCCGTAGCCCGCAGCAGGGCGCGGGCACCCGCCATGTTTCTGCCGTGTGTGACAGTGCGAGACCGAAGCGGTGGCATGGCCGGTCATCTCCGAATTCAGCCGAGGAACGCAGGGAAGCCCTGCTCGCAAGTATTTTCCTCAGCCTACCGGAGTGCGCTGGGCGCCATTGTTGAGCGGCAGCACCCGGGCCGCGGCGGCGTAGACCTGCTCGATCTCGCCCGCGCTGAGCTTCGGCCGGTCCGTTATCGTGGCGTTTCGCCGCAGGTACTTGCGCAGCCGGTCGCCGCTGAACACGTCGACCTCGCGGATCGTGGCCACTAGCCAGGGCACCTTCGGGCCGTAGACGGCCAGCACGGGCCGGGCGTAGACCGGGGTGCCGAGCTCCTGGCTCAGCCGGTCGCTGGCCTGCTGCGCCTCCCAGCGGGCGTGCTCGAGCCGGTCCTTCATGGTGAATGGCCCGTGGTAAAGCTGCCGCGCGTTCCGGGTCCGGATCGGCAGCCGTTTGTCCCAGGATTCGGAGTCGATGGCATAGGCGCCGGTCGGCCCGACCACGAAGTGGTCGATGGACTCCCGGCTACCCGGGATCGGCCGTGAGTGCAGCGCCCGGTACCCGGACCGCTCCATCCGGGCCAGCTGGCGCTGGGTGCGCTTCTGTGCGCCGGTCAGCCGGACACCGGGCGGTATCGACGCGGTGGTCCGCGACCGGTAGATGGCGTCGGCGATGGCCGCGAGCACCGCGGCGGTCAGCCCTGCCCGCCAGGTGAAGATGAACGCGAAGATCAGGCCGGCGATGAGCGCGACCAGCAGGCGCCGCTTCCAGATTCGCATCCGGGAGTCGGCCATCAGGTCACCGAGGTGCAGCCGTTCCGCCTTGCGCCCGGGATCGTCCGGGCCAGAGCGCAGAGACCCGCCGGAGTCGGCCGGATCCGGGCCTGCGGTGATCGCGAGCCGCCGCACCGGGGGAGCGGTCGTGGCCGGCGGCACCGGCGGCGGGTCGTCGGGCCGCGTCCCGCGCTGGCCCGCGCCCGCTTCTGGGCCCGGCTGGCGCGTCTCGGGTTGGCCCGTCTGCGGCCGACCGGTGCGCGGCTGGTCCGTCCGTGGCTGGCTGGGCGCCGCAGTTTGTCCTGAACTGGCCTGGCCGGGGTCCTTACCCTCCTCCGGGGCCACCCGTCCCGGGCGCTGGCCCGGCTCACCGGCCGGGGCCGGGCCGGTCCGCCTCCGGGGCCGCAGCAGCGGCTCCTTGTACAACCGGCGCGGCTCCCAGATGTCGGGCCCGGCCTGGTCGGAAGCTCCCTGATAAGCGGCACCGGGTACCCCGGGCACCCCGGGCACGAACGGCCGGGGCGAACCGGCCGGCGCAGCAGCGGGGCGACGAGCGGCGCGGCGGCCGGCGTCGGGGCGACCGGGTGTGGGCTGATCGGGGGCAGCCGTACCGGACGGGTCCCAGTCGGAAGCAGTCGTCCCGGGCGAGTTCCAGTCGGAAGCAGCCGGATCGGGCGCGGGCTCGGCCGGGCGCGCCGGCTCGGCCAGCCGGTCTTCCGTGCCGGGCCAGACCAGGCGCGTCGCCGCCCGGAACGCACTGTTCCCCGCGGCGGCCCGGAGCGCGGATTCCCGCTCCGGTTCGCTCGCCGGCCTGGGTTGGCCCGCTGGCCCATGCTCGGCCGCTGGCGCGTGTCCGGCTTCCGGCGCGTGTCCGCTGGCTGCCCCGTGCTGGCTCACCGGCGCGTGTCCGCCTTCCGGCCCGTGTTCGCTCGCTGGCCCGTGCTCCCTCTGTGCTGGATGCTGGCTCGCCGGCCCGTGCTCACGGCGGGGCCCGCGCTCGCTCTCCGCCGTGTTGCCGGTACCCGGTTCTGCGCTCCCGGTAACCGATTCCGCTGGGCCCGTCGCGTCCAGTGCCTCGGCGGGCTGGGCGGCTCCGGCGCTCTCATCGGGCGTTGGCGCGGCTGACCCCACGACTGCGGGGCCGGCATGCGGCACAACGGCGCCAGGCGAATGATGCGGGCGCGCGCCGTTGCGCCCCTGTTCGTTCGGAGGGGCCGATGACCTATGGCTTTTGCGCACCAGCCATGTCACCAGTTCCACACACCCAGCGTAACTGACGAATGGCCGGACGCAAGTCGTCACAGGTTGAGTTAAGAGTGTCGCTCTAGGGAGTGTATGAAGGCCTGCGCGCGGGGAGGAGTACACTTTCGGCCCGCTTGCCACCGTGAAGTCTACCATTTGGTGACATGACGCAGATTCATGAGCTCACGATGACCGGCCTCGCGGCTGCGATCCACGAGCGCCAGCTTTCTCCTGTTGACGTCGCTAATCATTATCTGCGCCGGACTGAAGAGCTAAACGCGCAGGTAGGAGCGTTTTACACGGTAACCGCGGAGCTGGCCCTAGAGCAGGCCCGTGCGGCGGAAAAGGCTGTAACAGAGCGTTCTGGATCGGCGCCGCTTCCGCCACTTCTGGGTGTTCCGATCCCCATCAAGGATCTGAACTCCGTCGCGGACGTCCGGCAGACGTTCGGCTCGTCCGTCTATGACGACTATGTTCCCGCAGGCGACGATTACGTGGTCGCCGCGATCAGGTCGGCGGGGGCGGTCATCACCGGCAAGACAGCGACACCGGAATTCGGCCTTCCGTGTTACACCGAGACGGCCGTTGGGCCGCCCGCCCGGACGCCGTGGGATCTTACCCGGTCGGCCGGGGGGTCCAGCGGCGGGGCGGCCGCCGCGGTAGCCGCACGCCTCGCCCCGGCCGCGCAGGGCAGCGACGGCGGCGGGTCCATCCGCATCCCCTCCAGCGTGTGCGGGCTGTTCGGTATCAAGCCGTCCCGCGGCCGGGTGTCCGAGGGCCCGATCGTGCCGGACCTGTTCGGGCTGGCCACCAACGGGCCGATCGCCCGGACCGTGGCGGATGCCGCCCTGCTGCTGGACGTGATGAGCGGCAACTACCCCGGCGACATGTACACACTGCCGCCGCTGCCCGAGGGGGAGACGTTCCTTGGCTGCGCCCGCCGGGATCCGGGCCGGCTCCGGATCGGCCGCACGATGGTCCCGGTGGTCGAGGGCGCCGACGTCCATCCCGATTGCGTGGCCGCCTACGAGGACGCCAGCGCCCTGCTCAGCGAGCTGGGCCACGACGTGGAGGACATGGCCCAGACGATCGGGCCGGACGTGGTGCCGTACTTCGAGACGCTCTGGTACGTGCACGCGACGCTGGCCCCGATCGACCCGGCGCGCGAGAACCGGCTGCTGCCGTTCACCCGTTACATGCGGGAGCGCGGGCTGGCGACGGGCGCCGGTGAGCTGATCTTCGCGCAGGCGTACCTGCAGGCCGTGCTGCGCCCGGCGCTGGCCACGATGAACGCCTACGACCTGATCCTCACCCCCACACTGGCGTCGCCGCCGGCACCGGTCGGCTACTTCACCGAGGTCGACCCGGCCGAGAACTTCGAGCGGCAGAAGCGCTTCACGCCGTTCACCGCGGCGTACAACCTCTCTGGCCAGCCCGCGGTCAGCCTGCCGCTGTACTGGACTGCGGACGGGCTGCCGATCGGGGTCATGCTGGCCGGGCGGATCGGCGGGGAAGGCGCCCTGATCTCCCTGTCGGCGCAAGTCGAGCAGGCTCGCCCCTGGCAGGACCGCGTCCCGCCCGGCTTCTGAGCCCCCCGTTACGGCGAGGCGGTCGTACCGACCCAGCGAGTCCCGGGCTTTAGCCCGGGCGAGTGGCCGGTGAATATCGGCGAGAACCACCGCGGGTTACGGCGAGGCGACCGTTACCGGCCTAGCGAACCGGGTCTTGTGCCCGGTGAGCGGCCGTGTGTCGGCGAAGTACCACCGCGCGGGCGCGAAGCGCAGCGGGGGGTTCCGGGGGGTCGCCCCCCCGGGCCGACACAGGGGCTCCGGGGGGTCGCCCCCCCGGGCCAATACCGTAGCGTCTTGGCGTGCGCAGAAGCCGTCGGCGATCGGGCAGGTTCGGCCGCCGCGCCAACGTGGTGGCCGCGGCCGCGGTGTCCGCCGTCCTGCTCTGGGTCCTGGCGGCCGGCTTTGGCCCGATCCCGCCGCTCGGGGCGGCGCTGGACGCCGGGAGCGGGGCCTGGACCTCTGCTGCGGGCGGGCGGCCGGCCACGTCGCAGACCCTGCGCGTGCCGGGCCTGCAGCATCCGGTCTCGGTGAGCTACACCGCCCAGGGCATCGCCTCGATCCGCGCCGTCACCGACCATGACGTCTTCCTCGCCCTCGGGTACGTGCACGCGTCGTTCCGGCTGGGCGAGATGGACGAGGAGCGCCGTCTCGGCGAGGGCCGCCTCGCCCAGCTGGCCGGCCCCTCCGACCTGCCGGTCGACGAGTTCGAGCTCCGGCTCGGGCTGCTACGCACCGCCCAGCGGGAATGGGCCGAGACGCCGCGGTCTAGCCCGGCCGGCCAGGCGCTGCTGGCCTACGCCCAGGGGGTCAACGATGACATCGCCCGGGTCCGTGCGGACGGCGACTGGCCAGCCGCGTTCTCGCTGGCCCGGGTCTATCCGGCGCCGTGGACCCCGGTGGAATCGCTGGTCATCCAGGGCGTGCTGACCGAGGAGCTGGACTTCACCACCACGCCGCTGGTCTACGCCATGCTGGAGAAGTCTCTCGGCCTGGCCCGCACGATGGCCTGGTTCCCGGTCATCCCGGCCAACACCCAGAGCCCGTACGATCCCGGCCCGTATCAGCACCCGGCCCTGACGCCGCTGGCGCCGGACGCGGCGAGCACGGCTCCGGGCCCGGTGGGGGCAGGCCTTTCAGCCGAAGCTGCCGGGCCGGCTCCCGGCACGGCCCGTTCGGCACCGTCAGCCGCGGTCGCGACGGCGGCGGGCACGCTGCTGGCCCAGATCAGCCGGCTCCCGTCCGGCCTCGTGCACCGCGAGCCCGACAGCAACGCATGGGCCGCCAACGGACCAGCGGTGGCCGGAAACGGCGCGATGCTGGCCGGCGACCCGCATCTGCCGCAGACGCTGCCGTCCATCTGGTACGAGGCGGCGCTGTCCGCCCCCGGGTTCGACACGAGCGGTGTCACCGTCCCCGGCGTCCCCGGCGTGCTCATTGGGCACAACGCGCACATCGCTTGGTCGCTGACCGACACCCAGAACCAGGCCGCCCTGTTCTACGCCGAGCAGACCAGCGCCAGCCGCCCGGATCAGTACTACTGGCGTGGCGCCTGGCGGCGTACCCAGAAGGTGCACTACACGATCGACGTGCGGGGTGGCGCGCCCGTGCCGCTGACCGTGTACCTCACCGTGCACGGGCCGATCATGACCCAGGCCGGCCAGACGATGGCCGTCGACTGGATGGGCAACGTGCCCTCCGCCGACCTGGGCGCACTGCTGGGCGTGGCCGAGGCCAGCAACTTCGGCCAGTTCAAGGCCGCGCTCGCGAGCTGGCACGCTCCCACGCAGAACTTCGTCTACGCCGACGCCCGCGGCCACATCGGCGTCATCTCCGCGGGTTACTACCCGCAGGTCGCCCACGGTGACCCGTGGCTGCCGCTGCCCGGGACCGGTGCGGACGACATCGACGGTGTCATTCCGTATTCGGCGGAGCCGCAGGTGTACGATCCGCCCGGGCATGTCGTCGCGACCGCCAACCAGCGGCCGGTCGGCCCGTCCTACCCGTACTACGTCGGTACCAGCGCTGACTTCTTCGACAACAGCTTCCGCGCCAACGAGATCTACTCCTACCTGCGCGGCCGCTCCGGGATGACGTCGGCCAGCTTCGCCGCGCTGCAGGGCAGTGTGACCGACAACCTGGCCGGCGTGATCGTCCCGAAGCTGCTCGCCGCGCTGCGCCAGGCCCCCGGTCCGCTCACAGCGCCGGAGCGGGCCGCGATGAGCCTGCTCGCCCGCTGGAACGACGCGATGACGACCGGCTCGGCGGCCGCGTCGGTGTGGTGGACGTTCTGGGGCGACTACATCTCCGCGGCGTTTCAGCCGTGGTGGACCGCGGCCCACGTCCCGGTCGGGAAGGACCCCGCCGCCCTGTCCCTGTCTTCCTGGCCGACCAGCCTGACCGAGGACCTCACCGCCTGGACGTCCGGTAAGGTGCCGCCCTCGGCGGCCTTCACCCTGCCGTCGGGCGCGCATCGCAGCGCGCCGCAGGTGATGCGGTCGGCGTTCGGCACGGCGGTGGCGCACCTGGCCCTTCAGCTCGGCGGGGCGCCGGGCAGCTGGACGTGGGGACGGCTGCACACCCGTTACTTCCCGTCCCTGACCGGTGCGTCCGGCCTGGGCTACGGGCCGCGCGCATCCCGCGGGGACGCCTGGACCGTGGACGCGGCCGAAGGCGGCCTGGAGTCGAGCATCGGCCCAAGCTGGCGGATGATCATACGGTTCCCTGGTTCAGGGGGGTCCCCGACCGCCGAAGGGGTGTACCCGGGCGGGCAGAACGAGAACCCGGCGTCGCCCTGGTACGCCAACCTGATCACTGACTGGTGGGACGGCCGCTATCTGCCGATGCCGGGAACGGCCGGTGCCGGCCCCGGTACCGGTACCGGTACCGGGGCCGGGGCCATCCACTGGACGCTGCGGCCCGGCGCGCTCCCGCTGGCGGCCAGTCGTGGCTGATCTGCGGAGACTCGGCAAAAAGGGGAGCTACCGGCTCGGCTCTTTGGCCGGCGGCCGGCTGGGCGGGGCACCGTCGCCCCGCTCTCCGCGTCGGCTGGGGCAGCTGGGACGGGCGCCGCACGGCCCGACGTTGGGCCCGCCGCGGGCTCAGGTGCAGTTCGGCTGGTGGCTGGCTGTCGTGGTGGCCGGCGTCGTGGTGATCGCGGTGACCGCGGAGTTCGGCCTGTGGTTCGTGCCGTTCCTGGCTGGGCTGGTCATCGGGCTGGCCGCGCCACGGGCTGGCTGGCGGCTGCGTCACACGGTACCGGCCGTGCTCGTGATGGCTGCCGCGGGCTGGGGCGCGCCGCTGCTGTGGCAGGCGGTGCGCGGTGCGCCGGCCGGTGCTACCGCGCGGGTTGTCGCGGCGCTCGCTGGGCTGCCGCCGCACGCGATGATCGGCGTCGTTTTCACGCTGCTGATCGCCGCCTTGCAGGCCGGCGTTGGCTTGTGGCTCGGCCACGCCGTAATCGGGGGTTCCCGCTCCCGATGAAGGTTCTGGCCGGGGTACGGCGCCGGGTTGCTCCCAGCTGTAACTCTCAGCACGTGCGACGCAGAGAAAAGCAGTGCAACGCTCAATCGTTATAGGATCGCAACTTCATCGTTGCGCATTCTTTACGTCAAGGTGCGGTCAAGCACGTGCGTAACGGGCGGCTCCCGTCCTGGCCAGGCCCGGACGCCGGGTTCCGTGGGTCATCTGGTTCGGGTCAGCCCCAACTGGTACTGCGCATCGTGTGCCTCCTTCAGATATGCGGGCGATCCTGGGGTGATTCAGCGGCGGGTTCAGCCCCAGCTGGTGCTGCGCATCGTGTGCCTCCTTGGCAGGTGCGGACGGGTGTGCTCGGGTGGCGAGGTTAGCCCCAGCTCGTGCTGCGCATGGTGTGCCTCCTTCGAGGTGTGGGCGGTGGTGCGGGTGAGTCGGCAGGGGTTTAGCCCCAGCTGGTGCTGCGCATCGTTTGCCTCCTTGGGGGTACGGGCGTGTTGGGGTGGCGGGTTCAGCCCCAGCTCGTGCTGCGCATCGTTTGCCTCCTTCGGGGCGCGGGCGGGCGTGTGGATCGTCGGGCGCGGGGGTCAGCCCCAGCTCGTGCTGCGCATCGTTTGCCTCCTTCGGGGCGCGGGCGGGCGTGTGGATCGTCGGGCGCGGGGGTCAGCCCCAGCTCGTGCTGCGCATGGTGTGCCTCCTTCGGGGCGCGGGCGGGCGTGTGGATCGTCGGGCGCGGGGGTCAGCCCCAGCTCGTGCTGCGCATCGCAGGCCTCCTCAAGGGTGCAGGTATTCGGGGGTGGTCAACCTCCAGGCTGCTCTATAAGGGACGAGTCGGACATGACGAGTAAGTCCCTGATGTCGGAAATATCCAATACAGGATGATTTCACGTCGTCACGCGGACAATCTGCGAGTAAGACAGTGTTTGCAGTCCAGCCCGGAGTTACGTCGTGATGTAGTCAATACCTGACAGTAGGTATCCTTCTTGACGCAAATGCGGCACACTTGAACAGCGCCTCGCGACAGGCGACCGTTTCCCGTGACCGCGCTGACCGTCGAGGAGGTGCCGATGGCTTCCGCTCATCGCAGCCTGGCTCGATGGGCGGCTTCAGTGCGCAAATGGCCTATATGGGAGCTGCCCAGCTGGCTGGTCGCGGTCATCGCTCTGGTGGTTGTTGCGCACGCCGCCGCCATCGGGCTTGCGGCATCATCGCTGTCCATCCGCCCCCATGATCTGGAGGTCTTCGGCACGCTTCTCGCGTGCGCCGCCGCCACGGTTGAGCTGAGGCGAAAGAAGGGTCTCGACAGCGCGGGCGTGAACAACGACGTTTACGGCGTGTGGGAGCTGGCCATCGCCATCCTGCTCCCGCCGTTGTACGCGCTGATCGCCCCCATTGTGACGGTCACGCTCATCCAGTTGCGCGTCCGGCGCACCCTGGCCTATCGCCGTGTTTACAGCGCTTCATCTTTCGGACTGTCCTTCGGTGCGGCATCGGTCACGTTCCACCTGCTGGCCCCCCAGGTCGACAAGGTCGCGCCTGGTACCGCCCTGTACGGACTGGCCTGGCTGGCCGCCGTCCTCGCCAGCGGGATCGTGAAAACGATGCTGAACAAAGTGCTGATCATGACGGCGATCAAGGGCAGCGATCCGTCGATTCCAGTGCTGCGCGACATCTTCGGACGCGAGCCCCTTTACAACGAGCTGGCTGAATTGTGTATCGGAACCCTGCTCACGTTTGGCGTCGCCCGGAACATCTTCCTGGCTCCGGTCACCCTTCCCGTACTGGTGCTGCTCCAGCGCTCCCTTAGTCATGCCCGCCTGCTCAACGAGTCGCGTACTGATCCGAAGACGGATCTGCTCAACGCCCGGACCTGGGAACGTGAGGCAACCGCTGAGGTCGCACGGGCGGTCCGGGCCCGGGTAGCGCTCGCGGTAGCGGTCCTCGACATCGACTGGTTCAAAGTCGTGAACGACACCTACGGTCATCTCTTCGGGGACGAGGTACTGAAGGAGATCGCGCACTGCCTGCCCGGCGTGCTGCGCGAGTATGACTCGGCGGGCCGGTTCGGCGGCGAAGAGTTCGTGCTGCTGTTGCCGCACACGCGCGCGGTCGACGCGTTCCGCATCGCGGACCGGATTCGTGACCATATCTCGGGACTGTCCCTCCGTGCCCCCGACGGTCAGGCAGTACAGGTCACCGTCTCCGTGGGGGTGGCGGCGTTGGACGCCGGCTCGCGCCGTGAGCTGAGCGAACTGCTCTCGGCGGCGGACGCGGCCATGTACCGCGCCAAGCGGGACGGCCGGAACCAGGTCCAGATGATCAGCACCAGCCGGGGCCTGAGCGCCGTGGGAGCCAGGACGGCCTCCGGCGTGGACGGGTTCAGCGGGACACCCGCCAAGCCCAGCGCCTGGGACGTACTGCCGCGCGACAAATCCCGGACCGCTGGCGACCCGGACGAGGTCGCGGCCCGGGTGTAATGCCGCGCGATCCCTGATCGTACACAGCCACGCGACTGCTGATCGGCCAGGGGCAATAGGGTTTTACCGTGCCGACCGAACGTACCCAGCCTGCCGTGAACGCGATCTTGCTCGACGCTGGCGGCGTCATGATCTTCCCGTCGCCGGACCTCCTGCTGCCGCCGCTGCGGGCCGTCGGCGTGCAGCCCAGCGTCGCCGATCTGGAGCGGGCGCATTACCGCGCGATGGCCGACTGTGACAAGCCGGACCGGGAGCCGCCGGACGCCCAGTGGTGGCTACAGTACCTGCGGGACTTCGTCGCTGCGTGCGGCGTCCCCGCGGCTGAGGTGGACGCCGTGGCCGCCGGCATCGTGGGCCTGACGCAGGGATTTTCCTGGACCCACGTGGGGCCGGGGGTGACCGAGGCGCTGCGCGGGATCGCCGCCCTCGAGCTGCCGCTCGGCATCGTCTCCAACTCCACCGGTGAGGTGGAGGAGACCTTGCGCCACCTGAACGTCTGTTACGCCTGCGACTACGCGGCCGTCAGCGACCACGTGGCCGCTGGCGGCTTCGGTACCGAAGTCGGCGTCGTCATCGACTCGGCCGTAGTCGGGGTGTCCAAGCCCGACCCGGCCATTTTCGCTGTGGCCCTGGAGGCGCTGGGCATCCCCGACGCGGAGCGCAGCACGGTCATGCACGTAGGTGACAGCCTGCGCTACGACGTGACGGGCGCGATCGCCGCCGGTGTCCGGCCCGTGCACCTGGATCCGCACGGCTACTGCCCAGCTCCGGCCGGCCACGAGCACATCCGCCGCCTCGACGAGATCGTCGCGCTGGCCGCAGGGGCATGACCCAGGACGAGCCTCGCGCCCCGCCCCGGGGGGCCGGGCGCGTCGTCCTCAGTCGGCTAGGGCGTCGCGGGCGCGGCAACGCAGCGCGCGGGCCACGTCGTCGCGGCCCTCCACCAGCAGTCGGCGCAGCGCCGCGGGTGGCTGGGTCTGCGCGATGTAGTCGTCGGTGAGCGCGATGGTCTCCGCGGAAATGGGGCAGATCGTGTACCCGATGGCGACGAACCGCTGCGCCATGTCCGAGCTCCACTCCCGCCAGATGTCGGCCAGCACCGCGAAGTACGCGTCACGGAAGCGCTCCGTCAGGTCGCGCTGACCGGGGTCGGCGAACCCGCTCAGGGTCGCGCGAAACGTCGCGTTGTGCAGCTTCCCGCTGACGATTTCCTCCCACATCGCGCGCTTGTTCTCGGGGTCGGGGACGGCCGCGCGGCAGGACGCGGCATGCCGCTCGCCGGCGTCGGTGGCGTCCCGGGCCAGCTCGGACTCGATCTCCGCGAACCCGGCGAGGCCCCGGCTGACCAGCCGGTACAGCAGTGTCCAGCGCAGTTCGGTGTCGACCGATAGCCGCTCGAACATCGCCGTTCCGTCGAGTAGGCCGCCCAGCAACGCGAGGCCACGATCGGAAACCGCGACGCCGGCCAGCGCCTGGACGTAGGCGAGCTGGGCGTCGCTGCCGGGCTCCGCGCCGATCAGCAGCTCTTGCAGCCGGTCGCCCATCAGGGCCAGGCCGGTCTCCTTCCAGGACGGCTCGG
>Ga0302311_10001265_pt1 | contig 30318 bp, 24 predicted proteins | sample III_Palsa_N1_3_FD_200449 | JGI IMG/M metagenome (GOLD analysis project Ga0302311, IMG submission 200449) | Peat permafrost microbial communities from Stordalen Mire near Abisko, Sweden - III_Palsa_N1_3 | ecosystem: Environmental > Terrestrial > Soil > Palsa > Peat permafrost | place: Sweden... | reverse complement strand
CCGCGCTGCCATCGGCCCGTCGTACCACGAAATCCCCGATATCGTCGGTCAGATAGCTCTGCGCGCCGTACACGAGATCCTGAAACTCCAGGCGCTGACCCAGCGGCACCCGAAAGCGCAGGCTCGGGCGCAGCCCCTGCGCGCGCCGCTGCGCGATCTCCGGTGTACTCAGATCGCGGCAGGTGCCGGCGTAGCGCGGCGGCCGGCCGGCTGCCAGCTGGGCGCGCCGCGACATGTCCAGCTCCAGCGGCGTGCAAAAGCAGGCGTAGACCCACTGCGAGCGCTGGAGCTGCTCGAAGTAGCGATCATAGATCGAGCCGCGCTGCGACTGGCGGTAGGGAGCATACGCTCCGGGCCGATCCGGGCCCTCATCCCAATGCAGTCCCAACCAGGACAGATCCGTGCACAGCGCCTCGACAAAGCGCTCCTGCGTACGCTCGCTGTCGGTATCCTCGATGCGCAGCACGAAGCGGCCCCCCTGAGCGCGCGCGAGCAGATAGTTGAACAGCGCCATGCGTGCATTTCCCAGATGCAGCTCGCCGCTGGGGCTCGGCGCAAAACGCGTCACGACGGGACTTGCGGTCATCCGTACAATGTAGCCTAAATCATCAGATACGAGCGATACGAGTGAGCACGCTGTTCGTCTCCGATCTACATCTGGATGCACTGGACCCCGCGGTCGGGGCGCAGTTCATCGATTTCCTCGAGACTCGGGCTGCCAGCGCCGATGCGCTCTACATCCTCGGGGATCTGTTCGAGTCCTGGGTCGGAGACGATGATGAGGACGCGCATCGGCGGCAGATCTGCGACGCGCTGCGCGCGCTCAGCGCGCGCGGCGTACCTTGCTACGTCATGCACGGCAATCGCGACTTTCTGCTCCAGCAAGGCTTCGAGCGCCTCAGCGGCGCACGACTGCTCGTCGACCCCGTGGTGATTGATCTGCACGGCGAGCGCGCGCTGCTCACGCACGGTGACGCCCTGTGCACGGCGGATCGGCCCTATCAGTTGCTGCGCGCCGTAGTACGGCAGCCGACCTGGCAGCGACGGTTCCTGCGACTGCCCTTGCGCGTGCGTCGCCGCCTCGCAGAGCAAGCACGCGCGGGCAGCCGGCGTCATACGCGCAAGAGCGCAGGCGAGATCATGGATGTCGATGCGCGCGCGGTGCAGGCGGCCATGCGCGCCTGCGACGTGCATTTGCTGATCCACGGCCATACCCACCGGCCGGCTGTGCATGAGTTCGAGCTCGACGGCGCACCGGCGCGCCGTATCGTGCTCGGGGCCTGGCATGAGCACGGCAGTTGTCTGAGCTGGCAGCGCGGACAGTTCAGGCTCGAGGAATTGCCACGGGCGGCGCCCGCCGCGGCGATGGTTCACCCGGCGGCCTAAACAGCCGCCGCGGCGCTTTAGGCCATGGCCCCCTTTGTCAGCCAGGCCCGGCGCGCGGCCTGAATCGCGCGCATCGCCTCATCAGCACTGCTGAAGCGCTCGTTCGGGTGCTTGGCCAGCATCAGATCGAGCAACGGCTGCAGATCGGCCAGCGGCTCGGGCAATGGCGGGGTCGGTGTGTTGCGGTGCATGTAGATCACCGCCATCGGATTCTCCGCCAGGTACGGCTTGCGCGTGGTCAGCATCTCAAACAGCATGATCCCGAGGCTGTACAGGTCGCTGCGCGCGTCCAGATCCTGGCCATGGCCCTGCTCCGGGCTCATGTAGTGCGGCGTACCGAAGATCATGCCGGTATCGGTGATGTCGTAGTCGAGCGCCTCGTGCTTGGCCAAGCCGAAATCGATCAGTGCGATCTGTCCGTCCGTGCGCAGCATCACGTTGCCGGGCTTCAGGTCCCGGTGCAGTATGCCCGCCGAGTGCAGAGCCGTCAGGGCGCGCGCAATCTGCGCTGCAACCTCGAGTGCCTCGGAGGGCGAGATGCCGGCGCGCATGCGACGGCGCAGATCGCCGCGCTGGAAGTACTCCATCGCCAGGTACGCGTGATCGTCGGCCACGCCGAGCTCGTAGAGGCGCACGATGTTGGGATGGTGCACGCGCTGCGCAATCTCATACTCCTGCAGGAAGCGCGCGAACACCTGATCGATGCCGCTCTCATCACGCCGCGAGGGAGTGACCTTGAGCACCACGAGCGTGCCGGCTTTCTCGCTCTCCGCCACATAGAGCTGCGACACCGAGCCACGCGCCAGCAGCCGCGCGCGCCGATACTCCGGGATCCGCGCTTCGCCAAAGCGGCGCGAATCGACGGCCTCCGGGGAAATGCGCCAGTCGGCCAGCTCGCGCCGATGATCGCGTCCAGCCGCCTCGAGCAGCGCCAGAAAATGCCCGTGATTGATATGCTCTTTAATGACCACGCCATAGGCGCCGGCGTCCATCGCGCGCGCGTGCAGCTTCGCATCGTCGCGGCCGAGCATGAAGATGACCGGCGCGAATCCGTGCCGCGAGCGCAGCTCGTGCAGCGTCGCTATGCCATCGTCATCCTCCGAGGAGGCGGCGAGCAGTACGGCGTCGTAGCCCTGGGCGAGGAATTCCGGCGGCAGCGGCCCGCGCTGCAGCGGCGGATGCGCGCTGATCTGCACCTCCGGCCACTTGCAGCTCAAGTGATGGCGCAGCAGCGTGCGCACTTTAGGATCTTCTTCTACCAGCAATAGCCGCATGCGCGAGGCCTGTCTTGTTGAAGCGAGCGCACGGCGCGGCGCGCGCCTGATCGACTATTGCGAAGGCAATGCTCTGGGCGCGATCGATTCAAGGCGCGCCGACGGCCTTGAGCCCGCTGCGCACGAGTCGCCGGCTTCGCTCCTCGTCGGAGCGCGCGCGTTGCAGACGATCGAGATACTCGAAGGTCACATCGCCCGTCACGTACTCACCTGAGAAGCACGAGGTATCGAATTCCTCGATCTTGGCATTGTCATGCCGACAGGCGCTCACCAGATCCTCCAGATCCTGGTAGACGAGCCAGTCGGCGCCAATGAACTGCGCGATTTCCTCGACGTTGCGTCCGGCGGCCACCAGTTCGCTCGTAGCCGGCATGTCGATGCCGTAGACGTTCGGAAAGCGCACCGGCGGCGCGGCGGACGCGAAGTAGACTTTTTTGGCACCGGCCTCGCGCGCCAGCTCGATGATCTGGGCCGAGGTCGTGCCGCGTACGATCGAGTCGTCCACCAGCAGTACGTTCTTGCCGCGAAACTCCAGATCGATCGCATTGAGTTTGCGCCGTACCGAGCGCTCGCGCTGCTCCTGGCCTGGCATGATGAAGGTGCGCCCGATATAGCGGTTCTTGGTGAAGCCTTCGCGGTACTTGATGCCGAGCTTCTGCGCCATCTGCAGCGCGCTGGTGCGGCTGGTATCGGGAATCGGGATGATCACGTCGATGTCATGATCGGGATACTCGCGCATGACCTTGGCCGCGAGTTTCTCGCCCATGCGCATGCGCGCCCGATAGACCGAGATGTTGTCGAGGATCGAGTCGGGTCTGGCGAAGTAGACGTATTCGAAGATGCACGGCGTGTGGCGCACGGTGGCAACGCACTGCTGGGAATGCAGGTGGCCGTGCTCATCGATGAACACCGCCTCGCCCGGCGCCACATCGCGCACGGTCTCGAACGCCAGCATGTCCAGCGCGACGCTCTCGGAGGCCAGCATGTATTCGCTCCCGCGCGGTGTGCGCCTGGAACCCAGCACCAGCGGGCGTATGCCGTTGGGATCGCGAAAGCCCAGCACGCCGTGGCCGATCACCATCACTACCACGGCGAAACCGCCCCGGCAGCGCCGGTAGACGGCGCTGGTGGCCGCAAAAATATCTGCCGGGGTCACGCGCTGCGTGCCGACGCGCTGTAATTCCGAGGCGAATACGTTCAACAATACTTCCGAGTCGGACTCGGTATTGAGATGGCGCCGATCCTCTCGGATCAGTACTTCAGCCAGCTCCGAGGCATTGGTCAGATTGCCGTTGTGCGCAAGGCACATGCCATAGGGGGCATTGACGAAGAATGGCTGCGCCTCGGATGCGCTGTCGCAGCCCGCGGTCGGATAGCGCACGTGGCCGATGCCGACATGGCCTGCGAGCTCGAGCATGTGCTGATGCTCAAATACATCGCGCACCAGCCCCGCGCCCTTGCGCGAACACAGCCTGCCTTCGTAGGCCGTCATGATGCCGGCCGCATCCTGACCGCGGTGCTGTAGCACGGTCAGCGCGTCATAGAGGCGTTGATTGACCGCAGTTGTGCCGACGATACCGACGATGCCGCACATGTTTGGGTCTGCTACCTCGGTGCCATCAGCGCGCCGTTGTCAATTCCGGTCCGGCGTGTATTTTACGCTCGCCCACCAGCCCTCGCAGCACATTCGCGGCGCGCTCGGCATAGGGAACCAGAACTGACGCGCGCCACCACGGCTCATTCTCCAGCCGCACGGCATGACACAACATCACGAGCACGCCGACCATGACCACCCCGCGCAAGAATCCGAACACCCCGCCGAGGAAGCGGTCCGTGGCACTGAATATCGACAGGCGTACGAAATGCGAGACCAGCAGGCCTGTGAGGGTGCCGATCAGCAGCACAGCGAGGAAGATCACCGTGCGCGCAGCCCACGGTCGCACGCTCTCGGCGCTGAGCGCACCGCCCAGGTGCGATTCAATCAAGCCCGAATAGGTCCAGGCGAGCCACAGACCGATAATCCAGGTCGCGAGCGAGATGACCTCACGCAGCAGCCCGCGCAGCAGACCCGCGATGCAGGAGCTCGCGATCAGCGCGATGATGACGTAGTCAGCCCAATTCATGACGTGTGTTGGCATTGCGGCAGTCCCGATTGTAGCCTACGGGGCTCGCGACCTTAGCGCGCGTCGCGTCACGGTGCGACGATCGCGGCCGCAAAACCCTGCGTTCGCAGCCGCTGTTGCAGCGCCAGAGCCGCCGCACGATCGGCCAGGCCGGCGGCGCGCACCCGATAGGGTCCGTTGCCATCGGGATTGGCCAGACTCACTGCGAAGCCCTTGGCCTGCGCCGCGTGCACGAGGCGCTGCGCGTTGTCGCGTTGACTGAACAGCCCCAGTTGCACGCTCCAGCCCGTGGCGGCCACGTGCTCGAGCGCCTTGGGGGCAGGCGCACTGACTGGCGCGCCCCTGCTGGCCGCTGCTGCGCTGGCTGCGGGGGCCTCAGTGACGCTGCCTGGTCCGCCCGTGGATGAGCTGGGCGGGGCCGCCGGCTGGCTGGCGTGCTCGTCTGCAGGGCTCGCAGCGGCCAGCGCAGTGGACTGCAACGGTGCCGTGCGCGCCGCGCCATTGCTCAGGTCGATGGTGTAAGAGCGCAGCGGCGGCCCCTCGGCGCTGTTGCCGGCGCTGGCGGCGATGTTGCCGCTCTGTCCATGAAACATCTCCGGCACCAATAGCACGATCAGTGCTACCAGTATCACCGCGCCCGTCAGCCGCTCTTTCAGGCGATGGTCCATAGCTGCAAGATTCAGTATATCCCAAGCCAACTCAGCGCCGGCCCGACCACGTGGAATGATCCGAGCACGATGATGCGATCGCGCGGCCGTGCGCGCTCGCGAGCCAGCGCGCACGCCGCCTCGACGCTGTCAGCCAGCCGCACGGGCGCGCGCAAGGCGGGCAGGCGCTGTCGCAGCGCCTCGGCGCTCAGGCCGCGCGGCTCATCGGTGATGCTCGCGAGCAGCCAGTCATCGATCACGCCATCGAGCGCGCGCGCAATGGCGGCAGCGTCCTTATCGGCCAGCATTCCAGCCACGGCGATGCTCTTGCCCTCGACATGGCGCGCTCTGAGCGCGGCGGCAAGCCCGATTGCGGCGGGCTCGTTATGCGCTACATCCAGGATCCACTCGACCTCGCCGGGCACGATCTGAAAGCGTCCGGGCAGACGCACCGCGCGCAATGCCTGCGCGACACGCTCGTGGCAGATCTCGGGCTGCTCGACCAGCAAATACAGCGCAGTCAAGGCGCTGGCGGCATTGGCGTATTGGATCGCCCCGTGCAGCTTTGGTGCCGGCAAAGCCAGCAGGCTGCGCGTGCCGGCCTGGTAGTCCCAGCTCGCCTCGGCCTCAGCTTGCCCGTCGATGCGCACGGCGAACTCGCGCCCCGCCGTGAACAGCGGGCAGCCCAGCGCCTGCGCCCGCTGCCAGACGCTGTCTGGCATCTGCGCATCGCCGAGCACGACCGGCTGGCCGGCGCGAAAGATGCCGGCCTTCTCCGCGCCAATCTGCTCGAGCGTATCGCCGAGCCAGTCGCGATGATCGAAGCCCACTGAACACAGCAGCGCGACATCGGCGTCGATGATATTGGTTGCATCCAGCCGCCCGCCCAGTCCGACCTCGAGCACGATCGCATCGACGCGCGCGTCGCGAAACACGTCGAGCGCGGCCAGCGTGCTGTACTCGAAGAAGGTCAGGCTGACCTCAGCGCGCGCCGCCTCGATGCGCTCGAATGCGCGCAGCAGCATGCCGTCGTCAACCGGGAGGCTGTCGACTTGCACGCGCTCGTTGTAGCGCACCAGATGCGGCGAGGTGAACAAACCCACGTGCAGATCGCAGGCGCGCAACAGCTCTGCCAGCACGGTGGCCGTCGAGCCCTTGCCGTTGGTGCCGCCGACTATGGCGACCGGGCAGCGCTTCTCGAGCAGTGCCAGGCGCGCGCCGACCGCGCGCACGCGCTCGAGCCCAAGCTCAATAGTTGCTCCATGCGCGCTCTGCTGATACGCCAGCGCCTCGGCCAGCGTGCGGTAGCGCACACTCAAGCCACTTGCAGGGGAGGACGCTTCTGCAGCAAACGCAATAGCTGTGCGATGCGATCGCGCATCTCGCGCCGATCCAGGATCAGATCCAGACCGCCATGCTCGAGCAGGAACTCGCTGCGCTGGAAGCCCTCCGGCAGCGTCTCGCGCACGGTCTGCTGGATCACCCTTGGGCCGGCAAAGCCGATCAGTGCGCGCGGCTCGGCAATGTTCAGATCACCCAGCATCGCCAGGCTCGCCGACACCCCGCCGGTGGTCGGATCAGTCATGACGGAGATGAACGGCAGGCCGGCTCGCGCCAGCTTGGCCAGGGCAGCGCTGGTCTTGGCCATCTGCAGCAGCGAGAGCAGCGCCTCCTGCATGCGCGCGCCGCCCGTGGCCGAGAAGCACACCAACGCGCAGCGATGCTCGATGCAGTGCTCGACCGCGCGCCGGAAGCGCTCCCCGACCACCGAGCCCATCGAGCCGCCCAGGAATTGGAACTCGAAGGCGCAGGCGACGGCCGGCTCACCATGCAGCCGTCCGGCCAGCGCGATCAGTGCATCCTGCTCACGGGTGGTCTTTTGCGCCTGCGCGAGACGGTCGCGGTAGCGCTTGCTGTCCTTGAATTTGAGCGGATCATCAGGTCTGACGCGCTCGCCGATCTCGCTGATGGGCTCCGGGTCGAGGAAAGCGCGCAGGCGCTCGCGTGCGCCGATGCGCATGTGATGGCTGCACTTGGGGCAGACGTTAAGATTGCGCTCGAGCTCGGCGCGATAGAGCACCGCGTCGCAGGCTGGGCATTTGATCCACAGCCCCTCGGGCACCGAGCGCGAGCGCCGCTCGGTCTTGATCCGCGATGGAACGATCTTTTCGAACCAGGACATCGACTCCGACCTCAAATGCCGCCGCAGTCCGGGGGCCCGATCATAGCTGAATCCGCCGCGGCTTCGGACTCAGGCAGCCCGAACTGCGGCGGGTAGTCGACGCGCCAGAGGTACAACCCCACGGCCGCGGCGGTGGCCTCTCCCAGGCTGCGCTGGCGTGACTCGAGCTGCATGCGGGCCCGCTCAGGCGGCACGCGCCGCAGGCCGATGGCCAGCAGCAGTCCCACGATATTGCGCGCCATGTGGTGCAGAAAGGCATTGGCAGTGATATCGATTGCGAGCCAATCCCCCGAGCGCTGCACGCTTAGCGCCTGTATCTGGCGTACCGTGGAGCGCGCCTGGCACTCTGCGGAACGAAAGGCGCTGAAATCGTGCTCACCAATCAGCGCGCTCGCGCCCAGCTGCATGGCCGGCAGATCCAGACTCCCGTGTACCGTCAGTGCGCGCCCCCAGGCCAGTGCCGAGCGCGTGCGTCGATTCAGGATCAGGTAGCGATAGCTGCGCGCCAGCGCGCTGTAGCGTGCGTGAAAATGGTCGGGCACCTGACAGGCCCAGCGCACGCTGATGTCGCGCGCCAGATGGGTATTGGCGCCGAGCAGCCATGCGTCCGTGGCGCGCTGAGCGCTGGTGTCGAAATGAACGACCTGGCCGCGAGCGTGCACCCCCGCATCGGTGCGGCCGGCGCAAATCAACGCGATGGGCTCGTTGGCTATGCGGCTGAGCGCGCACTGCAGCGCATCCTGCACGCTCGCAGCCCCGTTCTGCACCTGCCAGCCGCAGTAGGCGCCGCCCTGGTACTCGACGCCGGCGGCGATGCGGCGACGCATGGCCTTTCGGGGGCCAGATCAGCCCGGTAAAGTATCGATCAGGCGCCGGGCTTCCTGTTTCTGCGACACTGAGCCTTCGAGCAGAACCTCCGAGAGGATGCTGCGCGCGCCCTCCGGGTCGCCCATGTCCATGTAGGCGCGGGCCAGATCCAATTTTGTGCCTACCTCGCTCATCGTGGCCGGCTCGAGTTCCGGCAGCGGCACGTCCTCGGCCATGATCCGTTGCGTTTGCACAAAGGTGCCCTCGTTGCTGACAGGCGAGCCGACATCCAGATCCAGGCCGTTGGCGTCGTCCAGCTGCGTGGCAGATATCTTGGTGTCGCCGAGGTCCAAATCGAGATCATCGGCACTGAGCGTTCCAAGCTGCGCGGTCGCGCCGCTATCCCTCTCTTTCGATGGGTACAGCGGGGAGATCTGGGTTACTACTTCGGTCGGTGCCTCCGACTTGCCTCGCGCGCCACTCTCGGGCGGCATGGCGTTGGCAAAGTCAGTATCGGTAAAGAGCCACGTTCCCGAATCGGTCGGTGCGGCGCCCGCCAAGGTCTCATCCGCCGAGCTCTCGCGCTGCGTATCGGCGCGAGACATGAGGCGGCGCGTGTCGTCATCCAGGCCGGCGAGCATCGTCGGGGCATCGGCCGCGCTTGGCAGCTCGACCTCCTCGCCCGTGTTATCCATCGGACCCAGGTCGAGACCAAGGTCCTGCAATTCGAGTTCCGCGGTCTGCTCCGTGCCCACCATGCCGCCGCGAGCCGCGGCATCGAGCTTCTGGCGTATGGTCGGGTGCTCACCGCCTTCCAGTTGCGGCTGCTGCACGGTGTCGGCGTCCGGATCGACCAGCGGGGTCCCGGCGGGCTGTCCCGTGACGGTGCTGCCGGTGCGCTTGGTTCCCGGCATCTCGCGCGTCGAGCCCGTAGTCTCGTTGCCGCGCTCGGCATCATCAAAGACGAAATCGATGCCCGATTGCCCGGCAGCGTTGTTCTCCCCGGTCGTCTCCGTCTCGCCCAGCGCCGCTCCCAGATCCAGATCAACGCCGCGCGGCGCAGTGACCGTGGGCTCACCCATCAGATCAAAGTCGATTCGATTCTGGCCGCCTTCGAGATTGAGATCGACGCCGCCACTGGCAGCGCCCGGCAGCGAGCCCGAACTGGCGAACAGCGCATCATCGGGCGCGATCTGTCGGCCCATGATTACGATCTTCTCCCACTCACCGGGCAGGGCCTGCGCGCGCGTCGCGGCCAGCTCGCGAGCGCTGCTCAGGAAGCGCTCCTTATTACCCCAGACGAAGTACACCTCGAGCAGCTTGAGCCGCAGATCGCGCCGTGCAGGCTCGCGGTTGATCGCAATCTGGACCAGATCGGCGGCCTGATCGTACAGGCCGTAAGCCATGTGGAAATCCGCCTCCGCGAGCGGATCGCCCTGATCGAGCGCAACCGGGGCTTCGCCCGTTACATGCTCATCGATTGCGACATGTTGTCCGGTGGCCGCGGTCGAGGCTTTATCGGCGAGCCCGGCCGGCTGCTCGTGCACGCCGGACTCCTCGACGCGGTAGGACTGTTCCTGACCCGCGGGCGTGAGCGCACGCAGCGGCACCGTATCGCTGGTGCGCATATTGGCCGGCTCGGGCGAATCGAATGTGGGCTGCGCGAGTCGGCCCAGCGAGCGATCAAACGCATCTTCCTGGCGCGCACGCACGGCGCGCAGCACCAGCAGGATGATCAGCACGACCACCAGTGCTGCGGGCAAATACCAATATTGCTCCAGCAGATCGATGAGTGAATTGCCACGCTCGACCGCGACCGGGGCGACCGTGGGCGGCGTCTTCACGGCAGGCGCGGCGGGTGCGGGACTCGGCGCAGCAGCGCTCGGGGCCGCGGCTGGCGGCGCGGGCGGCGGGGTCGTGACCGCCGGGGCGCTCGCGACCGGCGCTGTGGCATTAGGCGCAGCGCGCGCCTGCAACGCCGCGAGCTCCGCGTTCTTGAGCTGCAGCAGGCGCTGCGACTCGGCTAATTGTGATTCGACCTGACTGAGCCGCTGTTGCAGCTCTGCGGTAGCAGCAGCACCAGCGGCCGCGGCTGCAGCACCCGCGCCGGCGCCTGCGCTGGGTGCGGCTGCTGGGCTCGGTGCGGTGCGCGGGCTGGGCGCCGATGGGGCTGATTCCTGGGGCGGCACGAGCCGCAATTGACCGGCACCGGCCGCATTCGTGCTGGCCGCGCTCGGGTTCGCGTGGGTGGTATTCCACGTCGAGTATTGACGATGGACTTCTTCGGCGGCCTCAGCCGGACTGATCGCCGCCAGCTCTGCCTCACCGGGTAGGTTCAGGCGGCTGCCCGCCCGCAGCAGGTTCATATTGCCGTCAAAGGCCGTCGCGTTGGCGCGGTAGACGCCAACCAATTCGCGCTGGCGCTGGGCATGATCGCCGGGCCCATAGACCTGTGCGGTGATCGCGGTCAGCGTGTCGCCGTTGCGCACCACATAGCTGCTACCACCCGCAGGCGCGGGACTGGCGCTCGCACTGCGCGGCGCACTGCTCGCCGAAGAGCTGGCAGCGCGCACAACCGGGGCAGCTTGGCTCGGCGGCGTCGGTGCCGCAGGCGCGCTGCTCGCCGGCATTGCGGCGGGGCTCGGCGCGGCCCGCTCGATGTTGGCGCTGCGCACTGCAGCCCCCGTAACGGGCGCCGCGATGGCCGGCGCGCCGGCCGTCTCACTGGCAAACACCGGCGGATCGAGCAGCACAGTGTATTCGTGCACCAGATGCCCGCGCGCCCAGCTGACTTCGACCAGTACGGTGGCAAAGGGCTCGTTGACCGGGTCCGTAGAGTGCAGGTGTATGACCGTGCGGCCATCGGCGGACTGCTGCGACGCCATCGTTATGCCGCTCAGGAAGGCAGGATAATCCAGGCCATAGTGGGCAAAGGTCTCGCGCGAGGCCAGCGCCGCCTTCAGGCTCGAAAGATCCTCGGCGCTCGCCCCAACTATGTCGATATCAGCGTCGAGCGGCGCATTCAGGGCCGATTTGAGATGTATGTCTCCCAGCCCCAGCGCCAGCGCCGCTGCGGGCCCGAGCAGCCCGAGCAGCAGCGCTCGGTAACAGTTACGCATCAGCATCGTGTCTCCAGCGGGACGCCTGCCATATATCCCTTATAAAATAAATAATTAGCATAGGGCGCAGGCCCGGCACTTAATTGGCTGGAATATAACTTATAAATACTCACGAGCCAAAATCTCAGCGATTTGGACACTATTGGTCGCAGCGCCCTTGCGGACATTGTCCGACACCACCCAGAGGTCAAGACCCCGATCATGAGACATATCTTCGCGAATCCGGCCCACATAAACCGTGTCGTGGTTCGCTGCTTCGGTGACCGCGGTCGGGTAACCGCCCGCGACACGCTCATCCAGGACCGTCACGCCAGGGGCCCGCTCGAGTAAAGCGCGCGCTTCGGGGGCCGAAATCTTGCGCCGCGTCTCAATATGAAGCGCCTCGGAGTGCCCGTAGAACACCGGGACCCGCACCGCCGTGGCGTTGACCCGTATCGAGTCGTCCTCGAGGATCTTGCGCGTCTCCCAGAGCATCTTCATCTCCTCGCGGGTATAGCCGTTGTCCTGGAACTCATCGATGTGGGGCACGCAGTTGAAGGCGATCTGCTTGGCCAGCGCCCGCGGCGTGTCGATCGGCCGCCCGCTCAGCAGCGCGGCGCTCTGCGCGGCCAGTTCCTCGAGGGCTTCCTTGCCGGCACCCGAGACCGATTGATAGGTCGCAACGTTGATGCGTTCGATGCCGACCGCATCATGTATGGGCTTCAGGGCTACGAGCATCTGGATGGTCGAGCAGTTCGGGTTGGCGATGATGCCGCGGGCGCGAAACTGCTCGATCGCATGCGCATTGACCTCCGGCACCACGAGCGGAACATCGTCCTGGTAGCGAAACTCGGAGGTGTTGTCGATGACCACGCAGCCGGCCGCCGCCGCGATGGGCGCATATTGCGCGGATATCTGGCCGCCGGCGCAGAACAGTGCGATGTCCGCGCGCGAGAAATCAAAGCCCGTGAGCTCCTCAACCGGTCGCTCGCGGCCCTGGTGGTCCACCGATCTGCCCAACGAGCGGCTGCTGGCCAGCGCAAATAACTCCCCGACCGGGAACTTGCGCTGCGCGAGCACACGAATCATGGTCTCGCCCACGAGCCCGGTCGCCCCGACTACCGCGACCCGCAAAGGCCCGCTCATGGCTCGCCTCGCCGAGTGATGTCGGGCGTGCGGCAGTTCACATCCGCGTTCTGCCCGCGGTGGCGCAGGTAGTGATCCATCAGCACGATCGCGAGCATCGCCTCGGCGATGGGCGTGGCACGCAGTCCCACGCACGGATCGTGCCGCCCGGTCGTGACGATCTCGACCGCGTTACCCTCGACATCGATGGTGCGCCCCGGCACCTGAATGCTGGAGGTCGGCTTCAAGCTCAAGTGCACCAGTATGGGCGCGCCGGAGGATATGCCGCCGAGCATGCCGCCGTCGTGGTTGGAGGCAAAACCGCTCGGCGTGAGCTCGTCGCGATGCTCGCTGCCGCGCTGTGCGGCCACCGCGACTCCGTCGCCGATCTCCACGGCCTTCACCGCGTTGATACCCATCATCGCGTGCGCGATATCGGCGTCGAGCTTATCGAACACCGGCTCGCCCAGACCCGGCGGCACCCCCTCGGCGATCACGGTGACCCGGGCTCCGATCGAATCACCCGCCCCGCGCGTATTCCACATCAATTGCTCGAGCTCGGTGACGCGGCTCGGGTCGGGGCAGAAAAACGGATTCGTATAGGCCGCGGCCGGCTCGCGCGGCTCGAGCGTGAGCGCGCCGATCTGGCTGAGGTAGCCATAGATGCGGATGCCGAGCCGCTCGGCCAGATACTTGCGCGCGATCGCCCCGGCCGCCACGCGCATGACCGTCTCGCGCGCCGATGAGCGCCCGCCGCCGCGATGATCCCGGAAACCATACTTATGCTGGTAGGTGTAGTCGGCGTGTCCGGGCCGGAAGCGGTCTTTGATGCGCTCGTAATCGCGCGAACGCGCATCGGTGTTGTCGATCAGCAGTCCGATCGGTGCACCGGTACTGCGGCCTTCGAATACGCCGGAGAGAATGCGCACCGCGTCGCTCTCGCGTCTTTGACTCACGAATTGCGATGTGCCCGTGCGACGCCGATCGATATCGCGCTGCAGGTCGGCCTCCTCGAGCGCCAGGCCCGGCGGGCAGCCGTCGACGATGCAGCCGAGGGCCGCGCCATGGCTCTCGCCAAAGGTCGTGACCGCGAACAATTTGCCCAGCGTATTGCCCGACATTGCCTGCCTCTAAGCCCTCAATCGAAAGCGGGCGCACCGGTGCTATTGCGGCAGCCGCGCGCGCTCGAGCACGAATACGCCGCCGCCACCACGCTCAAAACTCAGCCATATGAATGGCAAGCGCGCAAACGCGCGACGCAACGCCGCTTCCGAGTTGCCCACCTCGACGATCAGAATCCCGCCCGGATTCAGATGCGCTGCGGCCTCGCGCAAGATGATTCGGACCGCGTCGAGCCCATCGGCGCCGGCAGCCAGCGCCAGCTGCGGCTCGTGCCGATATTCGGCCGGCAGCCCCCGCAGCTCGCGCCGCCCTACGTAGGGCGGATTGCTCACGATGATATCGTAGCTCGCCGTGTGCAGAGCAGCGAAATAATCCGATCGCAGCGTGCGCACGCGCCGCCCCAGACGGTGGCGGCGGATATTGCGTCGTGCCACCTCCAAGGCATCGCTCGAGATATCGAGCGCATCGACGCGCGCGGCCGGAAATGCCCGTGCGCAGGCGATCGCGATGCAGCCCGAGCCGGTGCCCAGATCCAGAATGCGCCGCACGCGCGCAGCGCCTATCCAGGGCGCGAAGCGCTGCTCGATGAGCTCGGCGATCGGTGAGCGCGGAATCAGCACGCGCTCATCCACGTATAGCTGCAGACCCGCAAACCAGCAGCGCCGCGTCAGGTAGCTGGCCGGTATGCGTGCGCGAATGCGCCGCAGCAACAGCACCTCAACGCGTGCGAGCGCGCTGGGGGCGACCGGCCGAGCCAGCAGCGCACGCAGCGCGCCTGCCTGGGTTGCATGCGGCAGGCGCAGCGCGTGCCAGATCAGCGCTGCGGCCTCATCGCGCGCGTTGTCGGTGCCGTGCCCGTAGTGCAGCCGCGCGCGCACGAGCCGGCGCGCGCTGCGCGCAAGCAGCGCTCCCACATTCAGCCCGGATCCCGGCGCGCGCGCCGCGCGCGGCTGCCGCGACGAGGCCGTGTGTGATAATCGACGCATGAAACCCCGTTTGCTCCTGATGTTGCTGGCTCTCGGCGTGCTCGCCGTGGCGGTAGGGGCCGGCCTCGCACGCCTGCTCGAGCCCCCGACCCTGTCATTGCAGGCGGGCACCTGGTTGGCGCAACCGCGCTCGCTGGCCGAGTTTCATCTGCAGGATCTGGCGGGTCGTGACTTCGGACGCTCTGATTTGCACGGTCACCCGACGCTGCTGTTCTTCGGCTTCACGCACTGTCCCGATGTGTGTCCCACGACGCTCGCGATGCTGGCGCAACTGCAGCGTGCGCATTCGCTGCCGGGCGCGCAGGTCGTATTTGTGACTGTCGATCCCGAGCGCGACAGCGCCGCCAACCTGCAAGTCTACCTCGCTTATTTCGATCGTGAGTTCATCGGCTTGCGAGGCGATCAGGCGGCGCTGGCGCCGTTGCTGCGCAGCCTGAGCGCGATCGCCGTGCGCCAGAACCTGCCCGACGGCAGCTACACGATGGATCATTCGGCCACGCTCTACCTTATCGACGGCGCCGGCCGGCTGATCGCGGTGTTCTCCCCGCCATTCTCGGCCGCTGCGATCGGCGCCGACCTGCGGCAGCTGCGCACGGCGCGCCGAATTTGAAGCCTGAGCACCTGTCTGGCCCTGCCAAAGGCGGGTCATGAGCCGCTGGTTCGTCGCGCTGCAGTACCTGCTGCCACATCATTTGCTATGCCGCCTAATGCACGCCGTGAGCCGCAGCCGGATCGGCTGGTTCAAGAATTTGCTGATCCGCGTGTTCGTGCACGGCTACCGGCCGGACATGAACGGTGCGCTCGAGCCCGAACCGCTCAAATATCCGAGCTTCAACGCCTTCTTCACGCGCGCGCTGCGCGCCGAGGCGCGTCCGGCCGATACGGACCCGCTGCACATCGTCTCGCCCTGCGATGGGGCGCTGGAATGTGCCAGCAGCGCTCAGGCTGACCAACTCCTGCAGGCGAAGGGGCGCACCTACAGCCTCGAGGCACTGCTGGCCGCTCAGGGCACATGGGCCGCAAGGCTGCGTGACGGCCTGTATGCGACGCTCTACCTTGCCCCGCGCGATTATCACCGCGTGCACATGCCGCTGTCGGGCCGACTGATCAGCGCCTGGCACGTCCCGGGGCGGCTGTTTGCGGTCAGCGGCGCCGTGGTCGCGCATCTGCCGGATTTGTTTGCGCGCAATGAGCGGCTCGTGTTCGCCTTCGAGGGCGAGCATGGCGCTTTCGTCGTGGTCATGGTCGGCGCGCTCCTCGTCGGCAGCATGAGCACGATCTGGCATGGTACGGTCACCCCGTCTGGCGCCCGTGGGGGTGTCCGGCAGCTCGAGCCGTGCCTGGCCGCGCCCTTGTGGCAGCCGCGCGGCGCCGAGCTCGGCACCTTCAATCTGGGTTCGACCGTGATCCTGTTGTTGCCGCCCGGCACCGCGCGCTGGCATGGCGTGCACCCCGGTACGCGCCTGCGCGTCGGACAATCCCTCGGCTCGCTCCTGCGATGAGTGCGTGCTGCCATGAGTGCCAATGAGCTGTGGCGACCCTCGGCGCCGATGCCGACGCTGCGCCTGCGCGCCGAGCTGCTGGCCGCGGTGCGCTCGTTTTTCGCCGCGCGCGGCGTGCTCGAAGTCGACACGCCGGCCCTGGTGCGCCACGCGGTCACCGATGTGCACATTCACTGCGCCGCAGTTCAGTTGCCCGGCCATGCGGCGCCTCTGTACCTGCACAGCTCGCCCGAATATGCGATGAAGCGCATGCTCGCCGCCGGCAGCGGCGACATTTTCCAGATCGCGCATGTGTTTCGCGGCCACGAGATGAGCCCGCTGCACAACGCCGAGTTCACCTTGATTGAGTGGTATCGCTGCGGTTACTCGATGGCGGCGCTCATGGCCGAGGTCGCGCAGCTCGCCGGCGAGCTGCTCGCGCTGCCCTCCAGCGTGCCGGTGCAATACCTGCCATACGCGGCAGCCTTCGAGCGCGAGCTCGGTGTGGATCCCTTGCGCGCCGGGGAATCGGCCTTACGCGCCGTGGCGCTCGCACATCGACTCGAGCCGCAGGTGGCGCAGCGCTGCAGTCGTGATGAATTGCTCGACTGGCTCATGGCCAGCGTGCTGGCTCCCCGACTGGGCAGATCCGCTCTGTGCTTCGTGCATCATTATCCGGCCAGTCAGGCCGCACTCGCGCGCCTGGACCCCCAGGACCCGCAGCTCGCCATGCGCTTCGAGCTGTACCGCGCGGGCGTGGAGCTCGCCAACGGTTTTGAGGAATTGTCGGACGCGCAGCAGCAGCGCGCTCGCTTTGAGCTCGATCGGCACGAGCGCATACGCCGCGGCCTGAGCGCACCCGCGATCGATGAGACGCTGCTCGGGGCGCTGGCGGCCGGATTACCGCCGGTAGCGGGGGTGGCGCTGGGCTTTGATCGGCTGCTGATGCTGCGCCTGGGTGCCGAGCGCATCGAGCAGGTGCTGCCCTTTGCGTTCGAGCGCGCCTAAAGACTACTGCTTGGCCCGTGAGATATAGGCGCCGCTGCGCGTATCGACTTTGATGATCTCGCCCTCGTTGATGAACAAGGGCACGCGCACGACCGCGCCGGTCTCAAGCTTCGCGCTCTTCTGCCCGCCGGTGGCGGTATCCCCGCGCAGCCCCGGATCGGTCTCGATGACCTTGAGCTCGATGTGGGGCGGCGGGGTCACCACGATCGGCACGTTATTCCACAGGGTGACGATGCAGACCGTCCCGTCCTTGAGCCACTGAGCATTCTCACCGACCACCGCGCGGCTCGCGGCATGCTGCTCGAAGTTGTCAGGAATCATGAAATGGAAGAAATCCCCGTCGCTGTACAGATACTGCATGTCCACGTCAGCCACGTCGGCGGCCTCGACGCTGTCGCCGGACTTGAAGGTGCGCTCGATCGTGCGGCCGCTCTTGAGATTGCGGATCTTGACGCGATTGAAGGCCTGGCCTTTGCCGGGCTTGACCATCTCGTTTTCCACGATTGCGTAGGGATCGCCGTCGATCAGGATGCGCAGGCCCGACTTGAACTCATTGGTCGTGTAGTTGGCCATTTCTCTTCCGCCATGGAGACCGCACAATGACGGCTCTTAAAAAAAGGCCGCGTATGATAACGACATCAATCTTGAGCCGCCAGCCGGACCCCTGGCAGCGCGAGCTCGCGCAAGCCATCACCGAGCCGCTCGAGCTGCTGCGCTTGCTCGAGCTCGACCCCGAGCAGGCTCCGGGAGCCATGGCTGCCGCCAGGGCCTTTGCGCTGCGGGTGCCGCGTGGTTTCGTGCGCCGCATGCGTCGTGGGGATGCTCGCGACCCGCTGTTGCTGCAGGTGTGGCCGGGTGCTCGCGAGCTCATAGAGGAACCTGGGTTTCTGAGCGATCCACTCGCTGAGCGCGCCGCGACACGTGCGCCCGGTTTATTACAGAAATATCTCGGGCGCGCACTACTGATCACCACGGGGGCCTGCGCCGTGCACTGCCGCTACTGTTTCCGGCGCGAGTTTCCCTATGAGCTGGCAAATGGCGAGGGCGCTCGCTGGCAGCAGGCGGTTGGGGCGATCCGCGCCGATGAGTCGATCGAGGAGATTATCCTCTCCGGCGGCGACCCGCTGTCGCTCACCAATGCACGGCTGCGGGCCCTGAGCGCAGCGCTGCATGATGTGCCGCACCTGCGGCGCCTGCGTATCCACACGCGCACCGCGATCGTGCTGCCCGAGCGTGTAGATACCGGCCTGACGAATTGGCTCGCCGCGCTGCCGTGGCCGACCGTAGTCGTGCTTCACTGCAATCACGCCAACGAGATCGACAGCGAGGTGCGCCTGGCGGCCGAGCGGCTGCGCGCCGCCGGCGCGACGCTGTTGAACCAGTCGGTGCTGCTGGCAGGCATCAACGATTCGGTTGACGCGCTCGAGCAGCTTTCGCGAGCGCTCTGGTCTGCCCGGATCATGCCCTACTACCTGCATATGCTCGATCGCGTGCGTGGCAGCGCGCAATTCGAGGTCGGCGAGCCACGGGCCAGGCAGCTCATGGGCGAGCTGGCCGCCCGCCTGCCGGGATATCTGCTGCCCAGGCTCGTGCGCGAGAGCGCAGGCGCACCGGCCAAGACGATGCTGGCCGCGGCACAGTGGGATATGCGTCACGACCCGCCACAGCTCGAGTGTTAGACTTTCCCCGCCTCAAGGGGAGCAAGCTTTGGACGACACGTCGGCGGTTCCGCTGCTGGTACACAGTGCCACCCGCGATGCCGTCGAGGCTCTCAACAGTCTGCTGCGCCGCTCCGGCATAGCGGCGCACTGCACCTGGATTCCGGCGATCCAGGATATTCCCGATGCGCTCGAGCAGCTCAATCCGGAGCTATTTATCTGCTGTGCCGCGCCCGGCACGGGGCTGCGCGATCTCGCGGCTATGCGCGATCAGAGGGCGGCCATGGTGCCCCTGATTGCCGTGCGCGAGACGGTGGATGAGCAGCTTATCGCGGCCGACATCGCGCAGGGCGCACGCGACACGGTATCGCTGCAGCAACCCGAACGCCTGCAGGCCGTCATCGCGCGCGAGCTGCGTGCCTTTCGCCTCGAGCGCGCGCTGAGCTCGACGCTGCGCGCCTCGCAGTATTACCGTGGTCAGCTCGAAGCGGTGCTGCAGCGCTCGAATGACGCCATCGCGCAGGTCCAGGAGGGCATCCTCGTGGGTGCCAACGAGTCCTGGCTCGAGCTGTTCGGCATTGCCGACGCGAATTCCGTGATCGGTCATCCGGTCATGGATCTGTTCGAAGAATCCACGCATGCCTCGCTCAAAGCGGCGCTGAGCGCAAGCCTGCAGGGGCGCTGGGCCGATCAGGCCTTCAGGTGTGGCGCCTTACTCAGTGACGGCTCGGTCATGCAGCTCGAGCTGGTACTCGCGCTGGGCGAGTACGAGGGCGATCCGGCCGTGCGGCTGATCGTGCCGGCGCAAAAGCGCGACGAGCGCTCGCTCACGCAGAACCTGCAAACCGCGGTGCACAGCGATCCCGGAACCGGGCTACTCACGCGCCGGCATCTGCTGCATGCCATTCAGGAGCGCCTGCGCACCCCGGTGGTCGGCGGCCTGCGTTATCTCGCCTGCCTGCGACCGGATGGATTCGCTGCCATCGAGCGCAAACTGGGTGTGCTTGCGAGCGAGTCGTTTCTGATCGCCGTCGTCAACATCATGCGCTCGCTGCTCGGCCCCAATGATCTCGCAGGTCATTTTGGCGGCACCACGCTGTTGTTGCTGCTCGAGCGCGGCAACCAGCGCGATGTGGATGCCTGGTGCGAGAATCTGCTCGCGCGTGTCAGCAAGCATTCGTTCGAGGTCAGCAGCCACAGCATAAAAGCGACCTGCAGCATCGGTCTGGCCGTCGTGCCGCTGGCCAACCCGGATCTGAACGCCGCCGTCATGGATGCCATCGATGCGATGCGCCGCGCGCGCGAGCGCGACGGCAACCAGGTCGTCGTCGTGGACCGGGCCGATAACGACTCGCGCGTGAAAGCTTACGATCAGGTCTGGGTCAAGCACATCATGGCGGCCCTGACCGAGAATCGCTTCCGCATGGTGCAACAACCCATCGCGGCGCTGGCCGGCGGACATCAGAAGATATTCGACGTGGCGGTCCGGATGCTCGATGCGCAGGGCAAGGAAGTGCTGCCTTCAGAGTTTCTGTCGGCCGCCGCGCGCAACGATCTGCTCAGAAGCATCGATCGCTGGGTGCTCGGGGCCTCCCTGAGCCTCATCGCCAGCCACCAGCCCGATCTGTTGTTCGTGCGTATCTCGCGCGACAGCGTGCTTGATGCAACGCTGCTCGACTGGCTCGGGCCGCTATTGCGTGCCAAACCCGAACACGCAGCGCGCCTGTGCGTGCAGATCACCGAGGAGGTCGCCGACAACCACCGCCAACAGGCCCTGGCCGCGATCGAGGCACTGCGTGCTCTGGGTGTGAAGTTTGCGCTGGAGCATTTCGGCGTCGGCCGCAATTCGCTGAGCCTGATGGCGCGTTTGCCGATCGATTTTGTGAAGATCGATGGCTCGTTGATGCAGGGCCTGCCCGGCAGTCCTAACCTGCAGCGCCAGGTTCGTGGCATTGCCGAGGCCGCCGCCGCGCGCAAGATCCAGACCATAGCCGAGCATATCGAGGACGCCAATACGATGGCGGTCGTCTGGCAGCTCGGCGTACAGTACATTCAGGGCTATTTCGTGCATGCGCCAGAAGAGGTCATTTTGAAGTCCTGATGTCTTACCGCGCGTTCCCCTGGGCGCTGCTCGCTGCGATTGGGCTCGCGGGGTGCAATGCGCAGCATCCAAGCACCGCAATTCCCGCCCCGGCGATTCACGTCGGCACGCAGCTGGCCGCCGAGCAGGTGCTGTCACGCACCCTGGACTCAGCCCCACCGCTGCTCGATCCATCGCTGACCACCGACGTGACTACGCAGTTCGTCATGGATGACCTGTTCGAAGGACTCACGACACTCGCGCCCGATGGCTCGGTGGTGCCCGGCGTCGCCAGCAGCTGGGAGACCAGCGCGGATGGACTGACCTGGACTTTTCACCTGCGTCCCGAGGCGCGCTGGTCCAATGGCAGTGCGCTCACGGCAGCTGATTTCGTCTACGCCTGGCGCCGCACGGTCGATCCGGCCACGCGCGCCGAATATGCGCAGGCGCTCTCACCGATACTGCACGGGCTGGATGTGGCCACAGGGGCACGCCCGCCAAACGAGCTGGGTGTCACGGCGCTCGATGCGCATACGCTGCGGGTGCAGCTTGGTGCGCCCACGCCCTATCTGCCGCAGTTGCTGACCAACATGTACCTGATGCCGCTGTACGAGCCGGCGATTCGCCGCTATGGCGATGACTGGACGCGCGCGGACAATATGGTCAGCAATGGCCCATTCAAGCTGCAGGAGAACATCATCGGCAGCCGGCTGACCCTTGATAAGAATCCAAACTACTGGGATGCGGCCAATGTGAAGCTGCAGCGTGTGATTTACTACGTCGTCGAGGATCGCACTGCCCAGGCGCAGCGCTTTCTGGCCGGACAGGTGCAGTTCATCATGACCCTTCCGACCACCGATCTGCCCTACTACCGATCGCGGCTCGGCGAGCAGGTCGTCGTGGCCCCTTACTTCGGAACTCTGAAAGTCGGCGTGAATGTGACGCGGCCGCCCTTCAAGGGCAATCGCGCCTTGCGCCTGGCCCTGGACCTGGCGATCGACCGCGAATTGATCGCCGATCGTGTGCTCAACGGCGCGGGCTTTCCGGCCTATACGGCGACTCCGCCATTGCCCGGCTACCCGCGGCCGATACCGCAATGGGCGCAGTTATCGGTCAGCGCGCGCCATGAGCTCGCGCGCCGCTACTACCGCGAAGCCGGCTACTCGGCCTCGCGGCCCCTGCGCGCCGAGCTGAGCTCCTCGAGCGGCGATCAGGGCAGTACGCTGATGTACGAGGCGATCATCGCGATGTGGCGCGAGACCCTGGGCGCGCAGGTGAGCCTGCACGAAATGGAATTCAAGATCCTGCTGCAGGAGCGGCGGCTGAAGAAACCCGAGCTGTTTCACGATGCGTGGATCGGAGATTATCTGGATCCTTACACGTTCCTCGAGCAGCTCAATACCGGTTTTGAGCTCAACAACAGCGGCTACTCCAATCCTGCGTATGACACGCTGCTGGACAAGGCCAATCAGCAAACCGACCTGCAGGAGCGCTATCGCTATCTGGCCGCCGCCGAGGCTCTGAGCAACGACGACGCCGCGTATATCCCGGTCTATTACTATGCCGTGCGGCACCTGGTCAAACCGTATCTGAAGGGCTGGGCGCCCAACATCGTCGACCGCAATCTCTCGCGCTACATGTATCTGCTCGAGCACGAAGGCAGCTGAGGCGATGCTGCGCTACACTCTGCGACGTGTGCTCGGGGCCATTCCGACCTTGTTGCTGATCGCGACCCTGGCCTTCGCGCTGCTGCATGCCGCGCCTGGCGGCCCCTTCGACACGCAAAAACAGATGCTGCCGGAGATTCAGAAGAGTATCGAGCACCAGTACCATCTGGATGAGCCGCTCTGGCGCCAGTACCTGCACTACCTGGGCAATCTGGCGCACGGGGATCTGGGTCCCTCATTTCAGTACCGCAACACCTCGGTCAACGAGCTGATCGCACAGGGCTTTCCGGTGGATCTCGCCGTAGGCGGCAGCGCCATCCTGATCGCGCTGCTCGTGGGCGGCTCGATGGGAGTACTGGCCGCATTGCACCGCAATTCCGCGGGGGATCACAGTCTCATGGGGCTCGCGGTGCTCGGCATCTCGGTGCCGGTGTTCGTGATCGCGCCGTTGCTGATTCTGGTCTTCGCCATCGAGCTGCATTGGCTGCCACCGGGGGACTGGGGCGGCATCTCGCATCTGATCCTGCCGGCCGGCGCGCTCGCCTTTCCATACACCGCGTATGTCGCGCGCCTGATGCGCGGCTCCACGCTCGAGGTTATGGCCAGCCGCTTCATCCTCACGGCACGGGCCAAGGGCCTGCCTTTGCGCACGATCATGCTGCGCCACGCGCTCAAGCCCGCGCTGTTGCCGCTGATCTCCTTTCTCGGTCCGGCCCTCGCCGGCGTCATCACCGGCTCCATCGTCATCGAGACCGTATTTGGTCTGCCTGGAATCGGCCGCTACTTCACCACGGGTGCCCTGAATCGCGATTACACGCTGGTCATGGGCATCACGGTCCTCTATGGCGCGCTGATTCTTTTTCTCAATCTGCTCGTGGACCTCGGCTACGCCGCGCTGGACCCGCGCGTGAGATTCGCGCGATGAGCGGCGGCGGGCTCTGGTACGAGGCGTGGCGGCGGCTGCGCGCCAATCGGCCCGCACTCAGCAGCGGCGCGCTGCTGCTGCTGATCGTGCTTGCGGCCCTGCTGCTGCCGTTGCTATCGCCCTATAACTACTACACGCTCGACTGGAACCACCTTTATCTGGCCCCTGGCTGGCATGGCTGGCACCTGCTCGGCACCGATGCGCTCGGTCGCGACCTGCTGGTGCGAACGATGTGGGGCTGCCGCGTGTCGCTGCTCGTGGGGCTCGCGGCCAGCGTCGTGAGCGTACTGATCGGGGTGTTCTGGGGCACCACGGCCGGTTACCTCGGCGGCCGCGTCGACGGACTGTTGATGCGTTTCGTGGATGTGTTGTATTCGGTGCCCTTCATTCCATTTGTCATCGTGCTGACCGTATTGTTTGGACGCGAGCTGATATTGATATTTGTGGCGATCGGCGCGGTCTCGTGGCTCGACATCGCACGCATCGTGCGCGGCCAGACGCTGGCACTCAAGAGCCGCGAGTTCATCGAAGCCGCGCGCGTCAGCGGCGTGGGCACGGCGTCGATGATCGTGCGCCACCTGGTACCGAACCTGATCGGCATCGTCGTGATCTACGCGACGCTCACGATTCCCACGGTCATTCTGTTCGAGGCCTTTCTGAGCTTCCTGGGACTGGGCGTGCAATCGCCGATGACCTCGCTCGGCTCCCTGGTCGCCGAGGGCGCAGGTCGCATGCAATCCTTTCCGCACCTGTTGCTGGTACCCGCAGTGCTGCTGGCGGTACTGATCTTCTGCTTCAACTTCCTCGGCGATGGCCTGCGCGATGCGCTTGATCCGCGTGAGCGCTAAAGCGTGTTGAACGGCGCCGCCGGCATCCTGCAGATCCGCGGCCTGACGGTGGGCTATCGCACACCCCAGGGTGCGGTCACAGCGGTTGACGGCGTGGACCTGGACATCGCTGCGGGCGAATGCCTCGGGATCGTCGGGGAATCGGGCTCCGGCAAGACGCAGCTGCTGATGTCGATACTTGGATTGCTGCCGCCGCAGGCACGCCTCGGCGGCAGCATCCGCTACCGCGGCACGGAGCTGCTGCACCTGCGCGCCAGTGCGCTCAATCGCATCCGCAGCGCTCGCATCGCGATGATATTTCAGGATCCCATGACCTCGCTCAATCCGTACCTGCGCGTGCTCGGCCAGCTCAGCGAAGTCGCGCGCCTGCACTGCGGCCTCTCGCGCCGCGCCGCCGAGGCGCGCGCGCTCTCGATGATCGAGGCAGTACACATCGGGGAGCCGGCGCGGCGCGCGCACCAATACCCGCATGAGCTCTCGGGCGGCATGCGCCAGCGCATCATGATTGCGATGGCGCTGATGGCTGAGCCGGAAATCATCCTCGCCGATGAGCCCACTACCGCGCTCGATGTGACCGTGCAGGCGCAGGTGCTCTCGCTGCTGCAGGAAGTGCGCGAGCGCACCGGCGCGGCATTGGTGCTGGTCACGCACGATCTGGGCGTAGTCGCGCAGCTCGCCGATCGCGTCGGGGTCATGCGTGCCGGGCGCATCGTCGAGCTGGCTGGCAGTGAGGAGCTCTTTACGCGCCCGAGCCACCCCTACACGCGCTCGCTGCTCGACAGTCTGCCGCGTCTATGAACGGCGAGCCACAACAGGCGCTGCTGAGCGTGCGCTCGCTGCGCGTGAGCTACGCGGTGCGTCATCGTGGGCGCTCGGTGCAGCTGCGCGCGCTCGAGAACGTGGACTTCCAGCTGCGCAAGGGTGAGGCGCTGGCGGTGATCGGCGAGTCCGGCAGCGGTAAATCCACGCTGGCGCGGGCGCTGCTGCGACTCATCGCGGTGGACAGTGGCGAGGTCAGGTTTCGCGGCACGGATCTGCTGCGCCTACGCGGAGCTGCACTGCGCTCGATGCGCCGACACCTGCAGATGATCTTCCAGGACGGCCCCTCCGCGCTCGATCCGCGCATGCAGATCGGGGCGATCCTGAGCGAGCCGCTGCAGGTGTTCCGACCCGAGCTCAGCGGCGCCGAGCGGCGCAGCGCCGCCGCGGCGATGCTCGAGCGCGTGGGCCTGAAGGCGCAACACCTCGAACGCTACCCGCACGAATTCTCCGGCGGTCAAGCCCAGCGCATCGGCATCGCGCGCGCATTGATTGTCGAGCCCGAGCTGATCGTCTGCGATGAGCCGCTCTCGGCATTGGACGTCTCGATCAAGGCGCAGATCGCCGCGCTGCTCAAATCCAGCCAGCAGCAGATGCACCTGGCGCTGTTATTCATCGCGCACGATCTGCCGGCCGTGCGCGACCTGTGCGATCGCGTAATGGTGCTCTATCTGGGCCGCATCATGGAGATTGCCGCCTGTGAAGCGCTGTTCCGAGCCCCGCGGCATCCCTACACGAGGGCGCTGCTGCAGGCCGTGCCCATCCCCGATCCGCGAATCGCGCGTCAACGTCGCACCCCGCCGCTGGGCGGTGAGATTCCCTCGGCGCTCGCCCCGCCATCCGGCTGTGTCTTTCGCACGCGCTGCCGTTATGCGATCGAGCGCTGCGCGCGCGAACTGCCGCTGCTGCGTAGCGTCGGGGAGAGCCTGGTCGCCTGCCATCGCGCCGAGGAGATCTAGTCGCGCGCGCCGATGCGCTCGACCGTACGCCAGCCACGCGGCAACATGGCCCCGCGCTGCGCGCGCGCGCCGATATAGTCCTTCAGATCCGCTGGCGTCAGCGTCATCTGCCGCTCTCCGCTATAGACCGCGAGCGACTGCCCCGGGGCGAGCACTGTCATGGCTACGAGCACTTCGGCGCGCGTCTCGGCACGCTTTCTCGGGATGGCGAACAATTTGTTGCCTTTGCCCCGAGGCAATTCCGGCACCTCGCTGGCGGGAAACAGCAGCAGTCGGCCTTCGGAATTGACCAGAGCGATCAGCATAGCGGCGCTCTGGCGAGTCTCGCCAAGCAGTACCGGTGCCGGAGGCAGCGGTTGGGCGCCCGTGCTGAGCTTGAGCACCGTCTTGCCGGCGCGGTTGCGCGATTGCAGATCCTTCAGTCGCACCGTGAAACCATAGCCGGCATCGGTTGCGAGCAGCCACAGATCCTCGGGCTCACCGATCAGCACGCCGGCAAAGCGCGCGCCGTCGGGCGGATCGAGCCGCCCGGATAAGGGCTCACCCTGTCCGCGCGCCGAAGGCAGCGTATGGGCCGGCAGACTGTAGGCGCGGCCCGTGCTGTCGATGAACAGCGCCGACTGCGTACTGCGACCGCGCGCCTCGGCCTGAAAGGCATCGCCGCTCTTATAGGAGAGGGCGCGCGCATCGATCTCGTGGCCTTTGGCCGAGCGCACCCAGCCAGCGGTCGAGAGCACGACCGTGACCGGCTCGCTCGTGAGCAACTCGGTCTCCTCGATCGCCTGCGCCGCGGCGCGCTCGACGATGCGTGTGCGCCGCTCATCGCCATACTGCGCCGCGTCGGCCTCGATCTCCGAGCGTATGAGCGCGCGCAACTTCGACTTGCTCGCGAGGATCGCCTCGAGTTTGCCGCGCTCGACGGCCAGCTGCTGCTGCTCCTCGCGGATCTTCATTTCCTCGAGCTTGGCCAAATGGCGCAGTCGCGTCTCGAGGATCGCCTCGGTCTGCTCCTCGCTGAGCTTGAAGCGCTGCATGAGCACCGGCTTGGGCTCTTCCTCGCGGCGGATGATGCGGATGACCGCATCCAGATTCAGGTAGGCAACCAGCAGGCCGTCGAGGATGTGCAGGCGACGAGCAACTTTGTCCAACCGATGCTGCAGCCGACGGCGCACCGTGTGCTGGCGGAACTCGAGCCACTCGCTCAGCACGGCCTTGAGCCCCATGACGCGCGGGCGCCCATCCAGGGCGATCACGTTGAGGTTGACGCGGTAGTTGCGCTCCAGATCGGTGGTCGCAAACAAATGCGCCATGAGCTGCGCCACATCGACGCGGCTGGAGCGCGGCTCGAGCACGAGTCGGGTGGGATTCTCATGATCGGACTCATCGCGAACGTCCTCGACCATGGGCAACTTCTTGTCGCGGATCTGCTGCGCAACCTGCTCCTGCACACGGCTGCCGGAGACCTGATAGGGCAGTTGCGTGATGATCACATGGCCAGTCTCGGTCTCGATTTCCCAGCTCGCGCGCGCGCGAAAGCTGCCCGCGCCGTGCTCGTAGAAGGCCGCAAGCTCGGCGCGTGGCGTGATGATCTCCCCGCCGGTCGGCAGATCCGGACCCTTGACGTGCTTGAGCAGGGCTCGAGTCGTGATCTCGGGCGTATCGAGCAGCGCAATGCAGGCCGCGGCGATCTCGCGCAGGTTGTGCGGTGGAATATCGGTCGCCATGCCCACCGCGATGCCGGAGGCGCCATTGAGCAGCAGATTGGGCAGCCGCGCCGGCAGCATCAGCGGCTCTTCCATCGTGCCGTCGAAGTTCGGCGCCCAATCGACCGTGCCGTGCTCGAGCTCGCCCAGCAGTATGTCGGCGTAGCGCGTGAGCCGCGACTCGGTATAGCGCATGGCGGCGAAGGACTTCGGATCATCCGCCGAGCCCCAGTTGCCCTGCCCATCCACGAGCGGGTAGCGGTAGGAGAACTCCTGGGCCATGTGCACCATGGCCTCGTAACAGGCCGCATCGCCATGCGGATGAAATTTGCCGATCACATCGCCGACCGTGCGCGCCGACTTCTTCGGCTTGGAGGCCGCCGACAAACCCAGCTCGCTCATGGCGTAGGTGATGCGCCGCTGCACCGGTTTGAGTCCGTCCCCGAGCGCCGGCAGTGCCCGATCCAGAATCACGTACATCGAATAATCGAGGTAGGCCTTCTCGGTGAAGACGCCCATCGGGCGCTGCTCGACGCCCTCGAAATTCATGCCCGCCTCGGCCATCAGCCCACTACCTCGGCCTTATCGCCGTGGCGCTCGAGCCACTCGCGCCGATCACCGGCGCGCTTCTTCGACAGCAGCATGTCCATGAGCCGCTCGGTCTGATCCTTGGGCAGCGCCGTCAACTGCACCAGCCGCCGTGTGCGCGGATCGATCGTGGTCTCGCGCAGCTGCTTCGGATTCATCTCACCGAGGCCCTTGAAGCGCGTCACCACGGGCTTGACGCGCGCATGCTCGGCGGCCAGCCGTGCGAGCAGCGTCTCGCGCTCGGCGTCATCGAGCGCGTAGAGCACCTGCTTGCCGGCATCGATGCGGTACAGCGGCGGCATCGCCACGTGCACGTGGCCGCCGGCCACGAGCGGGCGGAAATGGCGCAGGAACAATGCGCACAACAACGTCGCGATATGCTGACCGTCGGAATCCGCATCAGCCAGGATGCAGACCTTGTGGTAGCGCAGCGCGCTCAGGTCGCTCGTGCCCGGGTCCACGCCCAGCGCCACGCTGATGTCGTGCACTTCCTGCGAGGAGCCGATCTGCCCGGGCTCGAGCTCCCAGGTGTTCAGGATCTTGCCGCGCAAGGGCATGATCGCCTGGAAATCCTTGTCGCGCGCCTGCTTGGCCGAGCCGCCGGCCGAGTCGCCTTCGACCAGAAACAATTCCGAGCGGGATGGATCCTGGCAGCTGCAGTCAGCCAGCTTGCCCGGCAGCGCCGGCCCGTTGACGGCGCGCTTGCGCACCACGCGGGACGCGGCTCGCAGCCGCTCCTGCGCATTGCTGATCGCAAATTGCGCGATGCGCTCACCGGCATCGGCATGCCGATTGAGCCACAACGCGGCACCATCGCGCGCGTGGCTCTCGACCACCGCCGCGGCAGAGCGCGAGCTGAGCTTCTCCTTGGTCTGTCCGGCGAATTGCGGATCGCGCAGCTTGAGCGAGAGCACGAAGCAGACGCGGTTCCAGACATCCTCGGCCGTGAGTTTGACGCCGCGCGGCAGCAGATTGCGAAACTCGCAGAACTCGCGCACCGCCTCGACCACCCCGGCGCGCAAGCCATTGACATGCGTGCCCCCGGCGCTGGTCGGAATCAGATTGACGTAACTCTCGGCGATCAGATGCTCGGCATCGCTCGACCACAGCAGCGCCCAATCCACGACGTCCTGCTCGTTCGCGCTGTGGCCCGTGATCGGCTCGGGCGGCAGTCGCTCGGCTGCACCCAGCTGCTCGATCAGGTAGGCCCCGAGATCGCCGGTGTAGAACCACTCGTCCTTGTCGCCGCTGAGCTCATTGAAAAAGCTCACGCGCAGACCCGGGCACAGCACCGCCTTGGCCTTGAGCACGCGTTTGAGCTCGGGCAGCGAGAAGCGATCGGTGTCGAAGAACTTCGGATCGGGCCAGAAGCGCACCGTGGTGCCGGTGTTGCGGGCCCCCACGGTGCCGGTCGTCGTGAGCTTGGAGTGCACGCGACCCTCGCGAAAACCGATGTGGTATTCGTGGCCCCCGCGCCGGACCGTGCATTCGAGCTGCCTGGACAGTGCGTTGACGATCGAGACGCCGACACCGTGCAGGCCACCGGAGAATTTATACGAGCCCTCGGTGAATTTGCCGCCGGCGTGCAGGCGCGTGAATATCAGCTCCACGCCGCTGATCTTCTCCTGCGGATGAATGTCGACCGGCATGCCGCGGCCATCGTCAGCGACCTCGAGCGAATGGTCCTTGTACAGCGTGACGCGGATCGATTTGCAATAGCCGGCGATCGCCTCATCGACGCTGTTGTCGATGACTTCGTGTGCGAGATGATTCGGTCGCGAGGTATCGGTGTACATGCCTGGACGCCGGCGCACCGGGTCCAGACCACTCAA
>Ga0302311_10001262_pt1 | contig 30343 bp, 29 predicted proteins | sample III_Palsa_N1_3_FD_200449 | JGI IMG/M metagenome (GOLD analysis project Ga0302311, IMG submission 200449) | Peat permafrost microbial communities from Stordalen Mire near Abisko, Sweden - III_Palsa_N1_3 | ecosystem: Environmental > Terrestrial > Soil > Palsa > Peat permafrost | place: Sweden... | reverse complement strand
TCGCGGCGGCCGCCAGGCGCGCGGCGTCGGCGAAGAGGGCGTTCCTGGCCTTCCAGGTCCCGGTCGAGCCGACCAGGAACGCCGCGAGCGCATAGCGCCGGCCGCCCGGGAAGGTGGCGATGGCAAGCTCGGCCGTCGCGGCGGTGAAACCGAGGTCCGTCGGCGTCTCGCCCATCGCGCGCGCGACGGTGACGCCCCGGGGCAGGCCGGCGGCAAAGCGGCCGGGCGGGCCGTCCTCCATCCAGCCGAGCAGCCGCCTCAGCGAGGCGGCGGAGATCAGCTGGCCGGCCGCCAGCAGCCCCAGGAATCCCAGGGCCGCCGGCACGGTGGTTGCGTCGCGCGGATCGAGGATGAACTGGTTCATAGCCGATTGCCGTTCCCGGGCCGTCACCTGGTCGCGCTGGGCGGCGAAGGCCGCGGGATCCTTCCACGCTGCGCGGAAGGTCGGCATGTCCAGCATCTCGATCGCCAGCTCGCGCTCGTAGCGATCGACCCGCAGGCCGGTGACGCCCTTCTGCTGCAGGAAGGCGCTCACCGCGCCCGGCCCGCCGATCCGTTTCATCAAGACGTCGATGGCCGTGTTGTCGCCCTCGCGCAGCGCCAGGGTGATCAGGCTCTGGGCAGGCATGGAGGTGGCGCGGCCGTCGGGCGGTGTCGGCCAGTCGTGGTTGATCAGGCTGGGCGGCGGCGACAGGTCGAGCGCGTCGAAGGGGACCGGCTCGGTCAGCCCCAGCTTACCGGCCTCGACCTGCGCCAGCGCCGCCACCGCGACCGGCAGGGCGACGGTTCCGGCGAGCGGAAAGGCGCGGTCGGTGTTCCAGTACCAGGTCGCGGTGGTGGCGAGGTTCATCACCCCCATCGCGAACGCGCCCGGCCGGGCGCGTTCGGCCAGAGCCGGGAATTCGGCGTCGAGTCGCTTGGTGTTCATCGGCCCGGCGTTCACCGGGGTGCTGAGCTTGCGCTGACAGGCGGCGAGCAGGGCGCTGGCGGAGAGCGCCAAAGCGCGGCGGCGGCTCGGAGTCATGAAAAAGGGGCCTCCCGCAATCCTGGTTGCCCCCTCGACCTTGACCGGCCTAAGCGATCAACTGTGCCAAGCCAAGCCCCCCCCTCCTTTCTGGCCCCCGTCGTGATCCTGCACCAGCCGCAGCTGGCCGAGAACATCGGCGCGGTGGCCCGGGTGATGGCCAACTTCGGCCTCTCCGAGCTGCGGCTGGTGGCCCCGCGCGACGGTTGGCCGCAAGAGCGCGCCTGGGCCAGCGCCTCGGGCGCCAGCTGGCCGCTGGACGAGGCCAAGGTGTTCGACCGCATCGAGCCGGCGGTGGCCGACCTTCGGCTGACGCTCGCCACCACCGCCCGACCGCGCGAGACCGCGCTGCCGGTGATGACACCGCGCGAGGCCGCCGCCAGGCTGCACGAGGGCGCGGGCCAGGGCTGGCCGGTCGGCCTGCTGTTCGGCGGCGAGCGGGCCGGGCTGGAGACGTTGGACATCGCCCTTTGCCAGGGCATCGTCACCGTGCCGGTGGCGTTGCGGTTCCGCTCGCTGAACCTGGCCCAGGCGGTGGCGATCTGCGCTTACGAGTGGAGGGTGGCTGAGGACGCGGGCCCGCCGGCGATCTTCCCGGACGCCGAGCCCCCCGCCGAGCAGGCGACGATGATCGGTCTCTACGAGCACCTGGAGGGCGAGCTTGACGCCGCCGGCTTCTTCCACCCGCCGGAGAAGCGCTCGTCGATGATCCGCAACCTGCGCGTCGCCCTCTCGCGCGCCAGGTTCACCGACCAGGAGGCGCGGACCTTTCGTGGCGTCGTCACCGCGCTGGCCAAGGGCCGCGGCCGGGTTCTGGCCAAGCTTGCCGCAAAAAAGGCGCTTGAGGGCCGCAAGCCAGGCTGACCAGGGGCGATGGTTCAGGGGGGCTTGCCGCCCGCGCGGTGGCGTTTGAAAGTCCCTCGCGGGTGGAGCGGGGTGGTTGCATGGATCGTCGCGGGTTCGTCATGAGCGGCGGGGCCTTGGCCTTGCTCGCAGGCGGCGGCATGCCGGGTCGCGTCGCGGCCGCCGCGCCGCCGCCCGTCGCCGTCGACGACCTGCGCACCGCCGCCCGCGAGGCCTGGATCTACGGCCTGCCGCTAATCGAAGCCGCCCGGCTGCGCGCGGCCGCCGTCGGCGAGGCGCCGGAAACGGGCAAGGCCGGCTTCAACAGCTTCCTGCACCAGCGTGCTCCGGCCGGGCCGGCCATGCGCGACCTCAGCGCGCCGGAGCCGGACGTGCTCTATTCCAGCGCGTGGATCCACCTGGGTGGCGGGCCGGCCAAGATCTCCGTCCCGGCGACCGGGGGGCGCTACTTCAGCCTCGCCGTGTTCGACCTCTACGGCAATGTGCTGGGCGCGGTCGAAGGCCGCGAGGCCAGCAAGCACGGCCATGAGATCACCGTGATCGGCCCGCCCTCGCGCGTCGGCATGGCCGGCTACACCGCGCCGATGCCGCGCATGCCGCCGATGCACAAGATGATCCGCGCCCGCAGCCCGTGGGTCTGGGCCCTGGCGCGCACCCACCTCGAGGGAGAGCAGGATCTGGCGGCGGCGCACGCGCTGCAGGACGGGCTCGAGGTGCGGGTGAAGCCGGCCAAGAAGCCGCAGCGCCCCGCCGCGTCGGTCCCGCGCGACGGGCCGTGGAGCGACTATTTCTACGCGGTGCAGGAGCTGATCAACGAGAACCCGCCGCCGGACGACGACGTCAATTTCTTCCGCCGTATCGCCCCGGTGCAGGTCGGGATGTACGGCGGCTTCGAGAAGGCGCGCTTCGCCGACGTCGAGCTGGCCGAAATCGCCAAGGGCGCCGCCGACGGGACGATCCTGGCCGCCCGGCCGCCCGACATCGAAGCGGTCGACGGCTGGGCCTATCCGAAGGGGGACGTCGGTGAGTTCGGCCAGGACTTCCTCTACCGCGCCCAGCTCGCCCTGACCGAGCCGGGGGCGCTGAGGCCGCAGACGGTGACCTGCCTGCACGCCGCCGGCCCGAACGGTGGGCGCAACTTCCCAGGCGCCGTTCGCCATCGGGTCGTGCTGCCGGCGCCCCCCGCCGACGGCTTCTGGTCGCTCACGCTCTACGAACCGCAGCCCGACGGTCGCCTGTTCTTGACCGAGAATCCGGCCAACCGCTACCACGTCGGCGGCTGGACGCCCGGTCTGCGCCACCGGCCCGACGGCAGTATCGAGATCATCGTCAGCCGCGCCGGACCCGACCGCGGCGAGAACTGGCTCCCGGCGCCGCAGAACGGTCCCTTCGCCCTGATCCTGCGCGCCTACGCCCCCGGCGAGGCGATCCTCGCCCGCAGCTACCGCCCGCCGCCGGTGGAGACTCTGTAGGTGGAGTTCGACGACCGCCGCCACCTGAACTGGAGCGTTCAGCTACTTCACCGAACGGCGTTTTCTCGCTAACCATATGGTCATACCCGGACTTTAGTTTTTCTGGCGGGGAGGAGGCCCAGCCGGCATGACACAGTCGCCGCGTTCGCGCGGGGATAGCGCTTCGGCGCAAGCGGAGGTTGCCGTAGCGTCACGCCTGTTCGTCGCCTCGGCCCGCAACATCCCGATCCGCCTCGCCACCAGCGCCGCCATGGCGATCGCCGCCCTGCCGGTGATGCCCTGGGTAATCCCTGCCGCGTGGTGGTGCGTTGTCGCCCTGCTCGGCCTGGTGGAGCTGCGGCTCGCCAAGGCGGTTGAGAACGGCGGACGCGTCGCGGTCTGGGAAGGCATGCCGATTCCCAGCGTCGCGCTGAGCATGACCACCGGCGGCTGCTATGCCGCCTTCATGGCGGCGTTCTGGGACAGCGGCGATCCGATCGCGCGCGCCTTCGCCATCGCCCAGACCTGCATCTCCATCCTCTATTGCCTGCTGCAGTATTACGCGCGGCCGAAGCTCTTCCTGATGTCGGCCTCGCCTTACCTGACAGTGATGGCGCTGGCGGTGGGCTCGCTTGCCGCCGCGGGGTTCCGGGGTCATCACGCCTGGACCATCCTGACCGCGGTGATCGGGCTTGGCCTACTCAGCAACCTGTTCATCAGCGCGCGCCGGCAGCTCGCGGCCTCGCGCGACGCGCTGCGCAAGGCCAGGGGCGAAGCGCAAGAGCGCGGCGTCGCCGCCGAGGCCGCCAACGAGGCCAAGAGCTCCTTCCTGGCCACGATGAGTCACGAGATCCGCACTCCGCTCAACGGCGTGCTGGGCATGGCCCAGGCGATGGCGGCCGATGAGCTGTCGCCGCTGCAGCATGACCGCCTCGACGTGATCCGCCAGTCGGGCGAAGCGTTGCTGGCGATCCTCAACGACGTGCTCGACCTCTCCAAGATCGAGGCCGGCCGCTTAGAGCTGGAACAGGTGGAGTTCGATCTCGGTGACCTGATGAAGGGCGCGCACTCGGCCTTCACCGCGCTGGCCAACAAGAAGGGCCTGTCGTTCGACCTGACCATCGAGGCGCCGGCCAAGGGCGTCTATCTGGGCGATCCGACCCGCGTGCGGCAGATCCTCTACAACCTGATCTCCAACGCCCTGAAGTTCACCGAGCACGGCGAGGTGCGCGTCACCGCCGCCCAGGTGACCACCGCCACCGCCGGCGACGCGCTGAGCCTGATGGTGTCCGACACCGGGGTCGGCATCGCGCCGGACCGTCTCGGCGCCCTGTTCGAGAAGTTCACCCAGGCCGACGCCTCGACCACGCGCCGCTACGGCGGCACCGGCCTTGGCCTGTCGATCTGCCGCGAGCTGGCGCACCTGATGGGCGGCGAGATCAGCACCCGCAGCCAGCTGGGCGAAGGCTCGACCTTCTCGGTGCGCCTGCCGCTGGCCAAGATCGGCGAGGCGCACGCGCCGCAGTTCGCCGCGCCGCCGCCCGCCCCGCCGCCGCCGCCCGACGCCTCCCTGCCGCGCGTCCGCGTGCTGGCCGCGGAGGACAACTCGGTCAACCAGCTGGTGCTCAAGACCCTGCTGCACCAGATCGGCGTCGAGCCGTGCGTGGTCGAGAACGGCGAGCAGGCGCTGGAGGCCTGGAAGAACTCGCCCTGGGACGTGATCCTGATGGATATGCAGATGCCGGTGATGGACGGCCTGACCGCCACCCGCGCTATCCGCGAAGCAGAGGCGGCGATGGGCCGCGCCCGTACCCCGATCATCGCGCTGACCGCCAACGCCATGTCGCACCAGATCAACCAGTGCCGCGCCGCCGGCATGGACGGTCACGTCGCCAAGCCGATCGAGGCGGCGCGCCTGTTCGCGGCGCTGGAGGCGGCGCTGGAAGTTGCGGAAGACGCGGCGCCGGAGGCGGCCACCGGCTAGCCGCGCGGCGTCTCCCTCGGCGCGCCCCAGGTCAGCTCGGAAACGATCTCCAGCTCGAGCATGCCGTCGATCGAAAATGGCCGCATCAGGGCGTCCAGTGCGGAGTCGAACTCTCCCGCAAGGTCACGACCCATCCGGCTGCGGGGCCAGCTGACCCGAGAATGACTGCTGGCGACGAAGTCCTCGACGCTCTGGCGAAAGCTGAAGCTGAACCGCTCGCGCCGCACGTCGTCCATCCAAGCCTCATGCGGGGCCAGCGACTCAGGCGGATTGGCGGCGTCGCGCCAGGCTGCGGGAACGGCACGGCCGGTCTTGGCGAACCACGCCTCGAGGAAGTCGATCCAGGTATCATGGCCGCAGGGGGGCGGCGGCTGAGGAAAGGTTGGATCGTTGTTGAGTACGGCGAGAACGCCGGTCCAGTGGGTGAGCTTGGGGAACAGCACTTCCGCGTCCATCCAGTGAATCGAGCTGGCCGCAGTGACGAGATCGAACCCCTCGGTCGACTTGAAGTCCTCGCCGCGCATCGCGCGCCAGCTGATGTTCGGACACCGACCCGCGTCCTGCGCCTTCCCGGCGGCGATCATCAGCGCCGATGGGTCGACGGCCGTTACCTCGGCGAAATGGGGCGCCAGCACGCGCGCCACCTTGCCGGGACCGCAGCCCAGGTCGAGCGCCCTCGTGCGTCCGGACACCTGCCCAAGCAGGCGGTCGAACAGAGCCGGCGCGTAAGGCGGCCTGGCGTAGTAGCTGGCGACGACGTCCGCCTCGGCGAAAATCGCCGCGCCGGCGGCGCGCGCCGCGCGTTGCTCATCTGCCCGTGACATGCCGCCTCCTCGCCGGTCGTTGACGACCGAAACTGGCGCGCTAGCCTGCCTCCGACTACTCGCGTTGGAATCGGGCAGGACATGGCGAGAAATTCGGTTTCCGATCAACGCCGTAGCCCCAGGCAGGCGCGCTCGCGGGCGACCTGGGAGGCGATCGTCGAGGCGGCCGCTCAGGTTTTGGAGCGCGGCGGCGCCGAGGGCTTCAACACCAATGCGGTCGCCGAACGCGCCGGCGTCAGCATCGGCACGCTCTATCAGTACTTCCCGGACAAGCAGGCGATTCTCGCGGCCGCCGCCAAGCGCGAGTTGGTCGAAGGCTCCGCCGCGCCCGCCGCCCGGCGGCGCGCCCTTATCGAGGCGCTGATCGCAATGGTCGAAGGGTTCGGCCGGTTCGGCGCGGCCGCGCGTCCGTCCCGCACGCAGGCTCCCACAGCCACGCGCCGAATGCGCCGCGAAACGGGGTGGGAGCGACGCTGCGGCGAGGCCTTCGAGCAGCTTGTGACCCTGCTGATCGGGCCGCAGCCCGCGCTCAAGCCGATACCAAGCGATCGCGCGCGTCGGCCGGGGCGCTGAGCCGCACGCCTTCGGCCACGTCCCGGATCGCCGCCACGACTGCGTCCGGGCGGTCGGTGTGCAGGGTGCTATGGCCGGCGCCCTCAATCGCGCGGTTCTCGCCGCGCGGAACCGACGAGGCGAACGCGGTGTAGAAAGTCAGCTTCCTTAGGTTGAGCTCGCGCAGATAGGGCGTTGCAACCAGGGCCGCCTGGAACGGGTCGATCCCCATGGCGGTGAGTACGATCAGCGGCGCGTCTGGCATGTCGCCGCCGTCGCGGATCTCCGGCAGGATCTCGTTGTTCAGGTTTCTGACTTCCTGCAACGTCTTGCCCCAGTTCGCCAGGTGGTAGTCGATCAGGCGCTGGCGCAGGCCCTCCGGCCAAGCGGCCAGCATCCGCTCGAACATCGGGCGATAGAACCTGCGCATGTTGACGAGCGCCGGAACCAGACGCAGCCCTCGCCACAGCTGCGTTAGGACCGACTGACCCGGCATCGTCGCGTAACCTTCGTGCGCCGGATCGAGCAGAACCACGCCGGCGATCTCATCGGGGAAGAGCTGCGCGAACCGGCGCGCGTAGGCGCCGCCTAGCGAATGGCCGACCAGCACATAGGGCGGCGGGACCTGGGCGGCCTGCAGCAGCCGCCACAGCTCGCCGGCGGCGTCGGCCGCGCTCCGCGGCAGCGCGATATCGTCGCTCCATCCCGTCCCGGCGCGGTCGTAGATCACCGATGTCGTGAGCCTGGCGACCTCGTTGTGGATGTTGAGAAAATCGAGCCCGATCAGCCCGGCGCCCGGCAGGAACACGACGCTCGGGCCGCCCGATCCGGCGCGGTGCAGCAGTAACTGGCGTCCCGCCACGTCGTAGCGGCGTCCGAGCGGTGATGGTGTGGACATGAGAGGTTTCCTTGATAAATATACCGTGAGTATTTAATACCTGAGGTACATAATGGTGCGATGTCAAGCGATAACGAGTCGGCGCAGCGGCCAGGCGGCAAACGAGCGCGGACCCGCACAGCCCTGGTGGCGGCGGCGCTTGAGATCGTGGCGGAGAAGGGCTTTGCGGCCGCCAGCCTCGACGAGATCGCCGCCAGGGCCGGCATGACCAAGGGTGCAATCTATTCGAATTTCTCCGGCAAGGCCGAGCTGTTGCTCGCGGCGATGGGGGCCAAGGGTCTGACGCTGTCGTCACCGCGCCCGGCGGCGACGACGCTGCGCGAGGAACTCGCGGCGATGGCCAATGAACTCCAGCACGTGGTGCGCCGCGCCAAGGGCGAGGAGACCTTCCTGGCGCAGTTCAATCTCTATGCGCTCAGTGACCCGGAGATCCGCAAAGGCGTGGCCACCACCTACGCCGACGGTTTCACACGCACCGCCGCGTACCTGTCGCGGCTGAAAGGTGGCGACGGCGCCATCGCGCCCCGTCAGCTGGCGGTGGCGCTGCAGTGCATCTCGCTCGGCTTCATGATCCAATCGTTCGTCACTCCGGACGAGGTCACCGATGCCGTGATCGTCGAGACGATGCAGGCGCTAGCGGCGGGTCTCTTGCGGTCGAAGAACTAGCGCCAAGGGGCCTTCGATCGCGCGATGCTTCCTGACGCAATCTGGCAGGCGCGGCAGCGTAGGAAGGAGGCGTCAACCTTCCGAAGGCGCACACGACCATGCAGGCTTCCGTGAGCAATGCGCCGCAAACCCGCCGTGTCGTCATCGGCGCGGCGCTCGTCACGCCGTTCGGCGTCGCGAATGCCGCGACCACCCTGCCGCGTCCTCAACCGGAGACACCGCAATGATCGACCAGTCTGCGGCGCCGGCGCCGCAACGCGATGGGTCCCACGACTTCGACTTCCTGATCGGCGATTGGAAGGCTCACGTCCGCCGGCTGCCCGATCGCCTGAGCGGGTCGACCACATGGCTCGAATATGACGGCATCTCCCGCCACAAGAAGATTCTGGACAGCAACGCCAACTTCGAGGAATTCGAGGTCGAGAGTCGCGACGGCCATCCGCGCCTCAAGGCGCAGACCTTGCGTCTTTACAATCCGGCCTCGCGGCAGTGGTCGATCTATCTGGTCGACGTCGACAACGGAACCGTCGGCCTTCCACCCGTGGTGGGTGAGTTCACGGGCCGACACGGGGCATTCTTCGACCAGGAAGACTTCAAGGGACGGGCGATCCTGGTGCGCTACGCTTGGCAGGATCTTTCGCCGCAATCGGCGCGGATGGAGCAGTCGTTCTCGCCCGATGGCGGGCAATCCTGGGAGGTCAACTGGATCTGTGAATTGTCGCGTTAGGGCCCGTCCTCTGCCCAAGCCGGCGCGCCATGAAGGTGGCCGAACATTGAGATATCCCAATGTTTCGGGTGATTGCTCGGCGGCTGTCGCGCGCCGATAAGCGCGCTGATGAGCTTCGAGCATCGGCGCGGGGGAAGTCTGGTCGAGAGCACAAGATGGCTGGCTGTGACGCTCGCCCTGGCGGCCCTCCTCGGCGGCTGCGCTCACGAGGCCGCCCGGCCGCTCGCCGAAACAGCTGACCTGACAACCGATGCGAGCCGGCTTTCTGTTGACGTCTCGCGCCTCCGGCTGGCGCCGTTGCCGCCACGTCCGATCGATCCGGCCAAGGGGGTCGATCCGACCGATGCGGCCATCCTGGCGGTGCTCAACAGTCCCGATCTGGCGGCCAAGCGGGCGGCGGCGCACGTCGCCGAGGCACAGGCCTTCGCCGCCGGCCTGTTGCCCGATCCGCAGCTGGCGCTGAGCGCCGACGTTCCGGTGAGCCCTCTGGTCGCGGTCACCGCCTACGGAATCACGCCGTCGATCGACTTGCAGGCCCTGATCACCCACGCCGCGTCGCTGCGCGCCGCCAGGGCTAGCGCCAAGCAGGCCAACCTCGAGGTGCTATGGAGCGAGTGGAGCACCGCCCAGCAGGCGCGCCAGGACGCCGTCACCGCGCTGATGGACGAGCAGAAGGCGGCGGTGCTGGCGCAGATGGACGCGGAGCTGGCCGAGCGTGTCCGCCAATCCGGCCTAGCGCTCGATCGCCATGATGTGACTGCAACGGTGGCGGGCGCCGACCTGGCCGCCAAGGTCGACGCCGACGCCCAGCTCGCGGCGGCCCGGCGCGACGCCGCGAAGGCGCGCGGGCAGCTCAACGCCCTGATCGGGCTCACCCCCAGGGTCCGCCTGCCGCTGGTCGACGGTCCCGCCATGGACACGCCGGACGCCGCCACGCTCGATGGGGCGATGGCCTCCTTGCCGCGGCGCCGGCCCGATCTGCTCGCCCTGCAAGCCGGTTACGCCTCGCAAAACGCCAACCTGCGCAAGGCGATCCTGTCGCAGTTCCCGCTGCCGAGCCTCGGCTACAGCCGCCAGCGCGACAACACCGGCATCGTCAGCAACGGGCTCGCCGCCACCGTGACCGTGCCGATCTTCAATCGCGGCCGCGGCGATATCTCCGTCCAGGTAGCCACCCGCGAACAGCTGGCGCAGGAGTACCGCGCCCGGCTCGACCAGACCATCGCGGACGTCGCCCAGGCCAGAGCCGACCTCGACGCCGAGGCGGCCGGTCTGGAGCGTCTGGAAGCCGACGCGCCGCGTCTGGAAGCTGAGGCGCGCCAGGCCCGGACAGCCTTCGCCAGGGGCGACGTGGACAGCGCCGCCTACCTCGCGATCGACCAGACCGCGCTCAAGGAAGTCGCCGCGCTCTGGGACATTCGGCTCGCCCAGCGCCTGGCGGCGATCGGCCTGGAGACCGTGCTCTTCCTGCCGCCCGGGGCCGCGAGCCACCCATGAGACGATATGGCGGTTGGCCGGTGGTCGCGGTGGCGGCGGGGATCCTGCTGATCGCCGCGCTGCTGGTGTGGCGGCTGACGCAGAAGGCGCCGGAGGAGGGCGATGGTCCAACCCCGAGCGCTCTGGTCACCGTCGCGGCGGTGCGCGCCGGTCCGGTCAGTCGCACGATCGAGGCCTACGGCGTCATCGCTGGCGCCGCGGCGGCCACGCGCACCGTCTCGGCGGCGCGGGACGTGATCGTGCAGGACGTGCTGGTGACCTCCGGCCAGCCGATCGCCGCCGGCGCGCCGTTGGTCGCGTTGGGCGACACGCCCGCCAGCGGCCTGGTCTATCGCCAGGCGGCCGACGCCGTGACCTACGCCCAGCGCGACCTGGCGCGGGTCCTGCGCCTGTACCAGCAGCAACTGGCCGCCAACGACCAGCTGATCGCCGCGCAGAAGACGCTCGCCGACGCCCAGGCGGCGCTGGCGGCCCAGACGGCCGCCGGCGGCGGCCACGCGCGCCAGGTCATCGTCTCGCCGATCGCCGGCGTGGTCGGTCAGGTGGCCGCCGCCAGGGGCCAGCAGATCGCCGCCGGCGGCCCGCTGGTCGTCGTGGTGGCCAGCGGCGGTCTGGTCGCCCAGCTCGGCGTCGAGCCGAACCGGGCGGCGCAGCTCGCGCCCGGCCAGCCGGTGCGGGTCGTCTCGGCGCTCGACCCGAACACGGCGGTCGCCTCCCGCCTGACCGTGGTCGGGCGCGCGATCGACCCGGCCACCCACCTCATCGCCGTGAGCGCGCCGGCGCAGAGCCCGGGCCTGCCGCTCGGTGCGGCGGTGCGTGGCGAGATCGCGGTGGCGACGTCGCAGGGGCTGACCGTGCCGCGGGCCTCGGTGGTCTATGACGAGGACGGCGCGCGCGTGTTCGTGGTCCGGGCCGGCAAGGCGCACCGGGTCGCGGTCGCCACCGGGCCCGAGGCAGGCGACCAGATCGCCGTTACCGGCGACCTCCACGCCGGCGATCCGGTGGTGGTGGTCGGGGCCTACCAGCTGCAGGACGGCCTCGCGGTGCGGCTGGGCGGGCCATGACCTTCGCCGAGCGGCTCGCCGCCCACCGGCGCTCGCTGCTGGCGCTGCTGGCGATCGCGGTCGTCGCCGGCGTGGTGTTCGGCGCCGGCCTGCCGGTCGGGCTGTTTCCCAACATCGCCTTCCCACGCATCGCGATCACCATCGAGGCCGGCGACCGGCCGATCGACCAGATGGACGCGGCGATCACCCGGCCGCTGGCGCAGGCGGTGCGCGCCGTGCCGGGCGTCATCGATCTGCGCTCCACCACCAGCCGCGGCGAGGCGGAGCTGCAGGTCAACTTCGCTTGGGGCGGCGACATGAACCTGGCTCTGCAGCGCACCCAGAGCGCGCTGGCGCAGGCGGCGGCGAGCCTGCCGCCGGGCGTCACCTTCAGCATCCGCCGCATGGACCCGACGGTCGACCCGGTGGCCGCTTACAGCCTAAGCTCCGCCAGCATCGGCCCGGTCGCGCTGCGCCGTTACGCCGACCTCGCGCTGACGCCGTTGCTGACCGCGATCCCCGGCGTGGCGCGGGTCGATGCGCTGGGCGGCGGGACCGGCGAGTTCGAGGTGATCGCCGCCCCGGCGACGCTGCGCGCCTACGGCCTGACCGAGGCCGACCTGACCGCTGCCCTGGCCGGCGCCAACGTGCTCTCGGCTGCCGGCAAGATCGAGGACCGTGGCAAGCTCTATCTCGCCCTCAACGACAGCGCCCTGACCAGCGCGGCGCAGATCGAGGCGGTGGTGGTCAAGAGCGCCGGCGGCGCCGTGGTGCGGCTGGGCGATGTAGCCAGCGTGCGGGTGACCAGCGCGCCGAGCTTCTCCCGCGTCACCGCGGACGAACGGCCCGCCGTCGGCGTCCAGGTCTACCAGCAGCCCAGCGGCGATACGGTGCGGATCGCCCGCGCGGTGCAGCAGGTGTTCGCCGAGGCGCGCGCCACCGCGCCGCCGGGGCTCACCGTCAAGACCTGGTACGACCAGAGCGAGCTGATCGTGTCCTCGGCGCGGGATCTGGCCGTCTCGATCGCCATCGGCGCGGTGCTGGCCGGCCTGGTGCTGCTGGTGTTCCTGCGCAACCTCCGCGTCACGCCGATCGCGGTGGTGGTGGTGCCGGTGGTGCTGGCGATCACCACGCTGATGCTGAAGGTGCTGGACCAGAGCTTCAACATCATGACGCTGGGCGGCATGGCCGCGGCGGTCGGGCTGATCATCGACGACGCCATCGTCATGATCGAGCACATGGAGCGGCGGCTTTCCGAGCATCCGGAAGACCGTGTCGGCGCGATGCGCGAGGCGGCGCACGAGTTCCTGCGGCCGCTCTCCGGCTCGTCGGCTGCGACCATCCTGATCTTCCTGCCGCTCGCCTTCCTGTCCGGCGTCACCGGGGCGTTTTTCCGGGCCCTGGCGCTGACCATGGCGGTCGCGCTGGTCGCGTCGTTCCTGATCGCCTGGCTGGTCGTGCCGATCCTGGTCGAACGGCTCTACGCCCGCGCGCCGCTGCGGCCGCACGGACCGCCGCGTCTGGTGGGGCGCTACCGCATAGCCCTTGAAGGCGCGATTGGCCGCCCGGCGCTCATCCTGGTTGTGATCGCCGCGTTGGCGGTCGGCGGCGGGATCGCCTTCGCCAAGCTGCCCAACGGCTTCATGCCGGCGATGGACGAGGGCGGCTTCGTGCTCGACTACCTCACGCCGCCCGGAACCTCGATCACCGAGAGCGACCGGCTGATGCGCCAGATCGAGGCTATCGTCGCCGCCACCCCGGAAGTGGCGACCTATTCGCGCCGCACCGGCGCCCAGCTTGGCGGCGGCCTGACCGAGCCCAACACCGGCGATGTCTTCGTCCGCCTGAGGCCGCCGCCGCGGCGCGGGATCGAGGCCGTGATGAGCGACGTGCGCGAGCGCGTGCAGGCCCAGGATCCCGGGGTCGATGTCGAGACCGCGCAGCTGATGGAGGACTTGATCGGCGACCTCACCGCCGTGCCGCAGCCGATCGAGGTCAAGCTCTACTCGGAGGACGCGCCGCTGCTGGACGCCACCGCCAAGGCCGTCGCCGGCCAGCTCGGCAAGGTGGCCGGGATCACCGAGATCCGCGACGGTGTGGTGGTCGCGGGCGATGCGATCGACATCCACTTCGACCTGGCGCGCGCGGCGCTGGCCGGCGTCACCCCTTCGGAGGCCGGGAGCCAGGTCACCGCCATGATCGACGGCGAGATCGCCACCCAGGTGCAGTCGGGGGCGATCCTGTCGGATGTCAGGGTGTGGATCCCGCCCGAGCAGCGAAACCGGGTGGAGAGCGTCGGCGCGCTGCCGATCAAGACCGCCGACGGCCACATCGTCACGCTGTCGCAGATCGCCGACGTCGGCATCCTGCGCGGGCAAACCGAGCTTGCGCGAGAGAACTCGCGGCGGATGGTGGCGGTGACGGCGCGGGTCGAGGGCCGCGACATGGGCTCGGCGGCAACGGAGACGACGCGGCGACTGTCGGCTCCGGGCGCGCTGCCGGCGGGGGTCAGCTTCGAGATGGGTGGGCTCTTCGCCGAGCAGCGGGCGGCGTTCAACGGCCTGGCCACTGTCTTCGTCGCCGCCATGGCGATCGTCATGCTGCTGCTGCTGTTGATCTACGAGAACTTCCGCATCGTCGCGGCGATCGTCGCCATACCGCTGCTGGCTGCCGCGGCGGTCGGGCTCGGACTGATCATCACGGGCATCGAGCTCAACGTCATGGCCCTGATGGGCCTGACCATGGTCATCGGTATCGTCACCGAGGTGGCGATCTTCTACTTCACCGAGTTCGAGCATTTGCTGGCGCTGGGCGAGGCGCCCGAGCGCGCGCTGATCGATGCTGGCATCAATCGCCTGCGGCCGATCGCCATGACCACGATCGCCGCGATCCTGGCCCTGGCGCCGCTGGCGATCGGCCACTCGCTGCAACAGCCGCTGGCGGTGGCGATCATCGCCGGCCTGATCGCCCAGGGGCCGCTGGTGCTGCTGGTCATGCCGGCTCTGTTCAAGCTGATCGGCGGCCTTGCGCCGGCCCGCCCCGACCCCGTCACCGCATCACAGCTTCCCACTCCAACAACGCCATGAGGAAACGCCATGTCCCGCCCACTTAGCCTCTGCCTCGCCGTGGCCCTGCTCGCCGCGCCCCTGGCCAGCCCCGCGATCGCCGCCGATCCGGCCCACCCCACCGGCCTGCATGTCGTCGGCCGCATTCCAGGACCTGACGGCGGCTGGGACTACGCCAGCTTCGATCCAGTCCGCCGACGGGTCTATGTGACTCACTCGGACGTCGTCATCGCCATCGACGCCGACAGCGGCAAGGCTAATGTCGCCTTCGCCAAGGGCGCCCACCTGCACGCCGCCGTGCCCGTGCCGGGAACCGACGTGATCGTCACCACCAACAGCGGCGACAATAGCGCCAAGATCATCAGCGCCAAGGACGGCCACGAGCTGGCGTCGATCCCCACCGCCGCGGACGCCGACGGGGCGTCCTACGATCCCAAGAGCGGACTCGTGGTGGTGATCTGCGGCGACGTTGGGGCGCTGACGCTGATCGATCCCAGGGCCATGAAGGCGGTGGCGACCATCACCGTCGGCGATCACCTCGAATTCGGCGCAGCCGACGGCCACGGCCTGTTCTACGTCAACGTCGAGGACAAGAACCAGGTCGCGGTGGTCGATCTGGCGGCGCAGGCGGTGCTGCGCCGTTACGACCTGCCCGGCTGCAAGCGCCCGACCGGCCTGGCCTATGTCGCCGGCGACCGGGTGATCTCGGCCTGCGGCAACGGCGGCGTCGACATCCTCGACGCCGCTTCTGGCAGGGTGATCGCCAGCTTCACCATCGGCGGCTTCCCCGACGCGGTGATCTACGACCGCGAACGCAAGCTGGCGTTCGTCCCGTCGGCGCTCGGCGGCACGCTGTCGGCGATCGCCCTCGACGGTCCCGCCAACAACACCATCGTCGACACCATCCCGACCCAGATGGGCGCCCGCACCGGCGCGGTCGATCCCAAGACCGGCCGCGTCTACCTGCCGACGGCCGAGTACAATCTCCCCGCGCCAGCCGGTCAGCGTCCGACGACGAAGCCGGGGACCTTCGTCGTGCTGGTGCTGGATCGGTAATCCGGCCTCTGACCGAATGAGCCGGCGATCCGCCGCTTGAACTTGCCGGGCCGGCGAAGGAGAGTGGCGGCCGAGATGACCATCTATCTTCTCGCCCTGCTAATCGGCGTGGTCGCCGGCCTGCGCACCTTCACGCCACTTGCTGCGGTCAGCTGGGCCGCTTTTCTGGGATGGTTGCAGCTTCGCGGCGGGCCGCTTGGCTTCCTGGCCGCCACCGCAACGCCCTACATCTTCACCGTCCTGGCGGCCGTCGAGCTGGTGTTCGACAAGCTGCCGAACACGCCGAGCCGCAAGTCGCCGACCGGGTTCACCGCCCGGGTCGTCAGCGGCGCGCTCTGCGGCGCGGCGATCGGCCTGGGCGGCGGCGGCGCACTCGTGGTCGGGATGATCGCCGGCGTCGCGGGCGCGGTGCTCGGGACGCTGGGCGGGTACGAGGCTCGCACCCGGCTGGTCAAGGCGATCGGCGGGCGAGATCTTCCGATCGCCCTCATCGAAGATCTCTGCGCCGTCGGCGCGGCGTTCCTGATCGTGAGGTCGGCATGAACCACAGCTTCGACGCCATCATCATCGGCGCCGGCCAGGCCGGGCCGCCGCTGGCCGGGCGTCTGAGCGGCGCCGGCATGAAGGTGGCGCTGATCGAGCGCAAGCTGTTCGGCGGCACCTGCGTCAACACCGGTTGCTGGCCGACCAAGACCCTGGTGGCCAGCGCCTACGCCGCCTACCTGGCACGCCGCGCCGCCGATTTCGGCGTCGTGCTGGGCGGCGATGTCAGCGTCGACATGAAGCGGGTCAAGGCGCGGCAGGACGCGGTTGTCGGCAACGAACGCGACGGGGTCGAACGGTGGGTCACGAGCCTGCCCAACTGCACCGTCTTCCGCGGCCCAGCTCGGTTCGAGGCCCCGCATCAGGTCAGGGTCGGCGACGATGTCCTCACCGCCGACAAGGTGTTCATCGATGTCGGCGGCCGGGCCAACGTCCCGGCCATGCCGGGCGTCGACCAGGTGCGGACCCTGACCAACACCAGCCTGCTCGAACTCGATAGCCTGCCGCGCCACCTGGTCGTGATCGGCGGCAGCTATGTCGGCCTGGAGTTCGCCCAGATCTATCGCCGCTTCGGCGCCCAGGTGACGGTGGTCGAGATGGCCCCGCGCCTGATCCATCGCGAGGACCCGGAGGTGTCGGACGCCGTCAGAGAGATCCTAGAGGCGGAGGGGATCCAGGTGCGGCTGGAGGCAGAGTGCATCAGCTTCGAGCCGGACGGCCAGGACATCCGCGTTCACGTCGATTGCCGCGCCGGCGAGCCGCAAGTCACCGGGTCGCACGTGCTGCTGGCCGTCGGCCGGCGTCCCAACACCGACGATCTTGGCCTCGAGGCCGCCGGCGTCGAACTCGACAAGCGCGGCTACATCGTTGTCGACGACGCCCTGAAGACCAGCGCCGAGGGCGTCTGGGCGCTGGGCGACTGCAACGGCAAAGGCGCCTTCACCCACACCGCCTACAACGACTTCGAAATCGTCGCCGCCAACCTGCTGGACGGCGAAGCGCGGCGGGTCAGCGACCGCATCACCGCCTACGCCCTCTTCACCGATCCGCCGCTCGGCCGCGTCGGGATGAGCGAGGCCGAAGCGCGGGCCGCGGGGAAGCGCATCCTGGTCGGGCGCAGGCCGATGACGCAGGTCGGGCGCGCGGTCGAGAAAGGCGAAACCCTGGGGTTCATGAAGGTGGTCGTCGACGCGGAGACACGGGCGATCCTCGGCGCCGCGATCTTGGGAACCGAAGGCGACGAGGCGATCCACGGCATCATCGACACGATGTACGCCAAGGCGCCCTACACGACCCTGCAACGCGCCGTGCACATCCACCCGACCGTCTCGGAGCTGATCCCAACTATGCTGGGCGAGCTGAAGCCGGCGGATTGATGGGCTACAGCATCAACTTTGTTCAGCATTAAGCTGGACGCCATCGACGTCAGGGGAAGTCATGCACTGGGGCAAGCAATACTTAGAGCTGGCCCTGATAATCCTGGCATTCGCGGCGCCAATCCCGGTCTCCTTACTCACCGGCAAGACAGTTGCAATCACCGGGTTGGGCATCGCCTCGGCGAAGATTGTCGACCGGAAGACGGCCCCCCAGGCCTTCTGGACGACCGTTTGGCTGTTGGGCGGGATCGTCGCCTGATGGTATTAGGGTTGGTCCGGCGGTGTTCAAAGACGTTTTTCAAACGCCCAGCGTGAACTGACTCCCTGTCGCCGACGGAAGGCTAGACCAGCGCGAGGTCGAGCGGCTGGGCCTGTGGAAACACCGCTTGCAGCCGGGCGGGGGGCAGGCCGTAGATGCGCGCTATCAGGCCGCCGAACACGCCGCGGTACTCGTTCAGCACCGGATAGTCGCGGCCCTGGTTGAGGGTGGCCTGGGTCAGCTCGACCTGGCGGCCGACGATGCGGCCGCCCTTGACCTGGCCGCCCAGCACCCAGAAGGCGCCGCCGTGGCCGTGGTCGGTGCCCTTGTCGCCGTTCTCGTGGAAGGTGCGGCCGAACTCGGAGATCACCACCACGGTGGTTTGGTTCCAGGCGGCGGGGCCGATCTCGTCGGCGAAGCCGGCGAGGCCGCGGCCGAGCTCGGCCATGCGCCCGGCGAGGTAGCCGGTCGCGGCGCCCTGGTTGACGTGGGTGTCCCAGCCGCCGACGTCGACGAAGCCGAGGTTGAAGCGACCCTGCATCAGCCCGGCGATGCGCCGGGCCGACAGCTCGAAGCCCTTGGGCGAGACCGCGCCGCGGCTGGCAGCGGTCATCTCCGCCGAGACGGTGCTGTAGACCTCGTCGCGCACGACGAAGCCCTCCTTCACCGCCGGCGCCAGCGGCTGGCCCTGGTACATGCCCTCGATCAGCCCGACCTCGCGCGCGTCGACGCCGGGCTTGCCGACCTGGTTGATGGCGACGTTGGGGATCGGCGCGCCGCCGCGAAAGATCAGCGGCAGCTGGTCGGTGAAGGCGATTGGCGTCGTCCCGCTGAGCTGAGCGGCGAGCCGGCTCATGAAACCGGAGCCGTAGTTGCGCTCGCCGACCAGCGGTTGACCAAGCTCGACGGTGTCCTGCGTCTCGAAGTGGCTGCGGCTCATGTCGTCCGTGCCGGCAAACGGGACGAAGGCGGCCTGGCCCTTGCTCCACAGCGGCAGAATGGTGTCAGCCAGCGCCGGGTGCAGGCCCCAGTCCGCGGTCAGTGGCCGCGCCGCGTTGGGATTGGCCGCATCGGGCCGGGCGATCGCCAGGGTCGGGCGGGCGGCGTAGTAGAAGTCGCTGTGGATCGGCACCACCACATTGGTCGCGTCATAGGCGCCGCGCAGGAACACCACCAGGAGGCGCGCGCTGGTTTGCGGCGCGGCGATCAGGCGGCCGGCGACAGTCAGCGGGGCGACGAGGGCGGCGGCTTTCAGCAGATCGCGGCGGCGCATTCGGTTGCTCCTATCGGTGCATGAATTCGGGTGAGGAGAGGAACAGGGCGTTCCACTCCTGCGGCGAGGCGGCCTGCGCCAGGGCGCCTTGGGTGCGGCCGCCCAGCGTGTCGGCGAGGCCGCCGAAGTAGAGCGCGTTCTGCAGCGTCGGGAAGCCCGGCTGATCGGTCGCGCCGGGCTGATCGGACTTGAACAGGCCCGCGCCGCCGGAGCCGATCTGGCGGGCGATCTCGAAGCGCAGCGACAGCTGGCCCGGCCCGTCCCACGCCACCTCGCCCATCGGGTAGCCGTCGGGGGTCTCGTGGTTGTAGAGCCCCTCGGCCAGGCGCCCGAGCCAGTTCTGGATCGGGCCGGTGTTCAGGATCACCCGGCCGTCATAGGCCATGCGCACGGCGGAGATGGCGTAGTGGGCGGGGTCCTTGAACTTGCCGCCCAGCGAGGCCTTGAACTCGGGCGAGTGGAACATGGCGGCCAGCACGGCGGCGATGTCGCCGTCGCTACGCCGGAACGTCGCCGCCATGCGCGCCACCAGCGCCGGCGGCGGGTTGTCGGCGACGAAATAGACCGCCAGTTCGCGCGAGACGTGGCTGGCCGTCGCCGGCGAGCGGGCGATTAGGTCCAGCGCCTCATCGACCTCGCCAAACCCGCGGCCTTTGATGATGTGGCCCAGGAAGATCTTGTCGCCGTAGTCGTGTCGGTTGGGGTTGAACTCGAACAGGCCGTCGCGGACGAAGTCGGCGGCGTGGTCGGGCTTCAGTTTCGGATCGGCCGGGTTCGCGTCGATGCCGACGCCGGTCAGGATCCGCGCCAGCTCCTGCACGTCCTTCTGGGTGTAGCCGGAGCCCACGCCCATGGTGTGCAGCTCCATGATCTCGCGGGCGTAGTTCTCGTTGATGTGGCCGGCGGCGTTGTCGGCATTGTCGAGGTAGCGCAGCATCGCCGGGTGGCGCAGCGTCGCCTCAAGCAGGTCGCGGAAGCGGCCCAGCGCGTGCGGCCGGATCGCGGTCTCCTCGTAGTCCCCGACCATCACACGCAAGTTGGCTTTGTATTCGTGCACGTTGAAATGGTTGAACCAAAACCAGGTCATCTGTTCCTCGAGCTGGTCCGGCGAATAGAGGTCGCGCAGGATTTCGCGGGTGGCGGCCTGGCGCGCGAAAGCGGTCATGGCCTGCTGGTAGGCGGTCTGTGCGGCCTTTTTCTGGTCGGGGTCGGTGATCAGGTTCGCCGCCTTGTTCTGGGCGTCCAGTTCGGCGACCAACGTCGGCAGTGGCGTGTGAGAAATCGGCACGGCGTCGATCTGGGCCTGCGCCGCGGGCGGCAGCCGATCCGCGGGCGACGGGTGCAGCTGGCGCTGCAGCCAGCGCTCGGGTCCCAGCGCCCCCAGCTCGGCGGCGTCCGCCGCGTTCGCGCCCCAGGTCACCCGGTTGAGCAGCGCAAGGTCGACCGGCTTCAACGGCGCCGCGGCCAGCGCCGGACCCGCGAGAGCCAGGGCGAATATCGAGACGGAGGCGGCAGGGAGTCGGCGCATGACGGGCTCTTCGTGACCCTACCCTAACGCCCGAGCTGCTGAACCGTCTCTGAACGCCAGACGCAGTTCAGCCGCCTGTCACATCCCGACCCGCCCGGCGCCGCGGACCGGCGGCATCGCGTTGCAGACGTCGAGCGCGTTCGCCGGGCGCACGAAGAACGTATCCTGCCGGTTGGCCTTGGCGTGGACCCAGGCGCGGAAGCTTGGGCTGGTCTCGCGCAGCATCTGCACACGCGGCTGCTCGGCTGCGGGCAGGTCGGCAGCGATCCGCACGCGGACGATCCCTGGGCGCTGCTTCGGATCGGGGTAGAAGCCGAGGTCGGCCGTGCCGCGGGGCAGGGCGGCCAGGGTGGGCATGCCTTGCACCACCCGGCCAACGACAGCGATGTTGCGATCCAGCGTGCGCGGAGGCGTGCCGATCACGGCGTAGAGCTCGGCGCCGGTCCCGGTGTCCGGGCTCAAGTCGCGGCCGACGCCGACCATGCCGTAGCAGTGGGTCAGCCAGGCCCTCGTATCATTTTCGCCGACCGGAAAGCCGCCGCTGACGCCGACCGCCTTGGCGTAGGGGTCCGGGTAGGGCAGCAGGGGGAAGGTCAGGCCGACCGCCGGGCGGTCGTATTCGGCCGGCGCCGGCGTCACCATCCCGGCCGGCAGCGGCTTCTTGCCGTCCGGATCGCCCCACTGGACGACGTAGTTGTCCTGCACCCGCTCGATCGCCAGGCCGTCGTACCAGTGCGCCGCCGCCAGCCTGCGGATGTTGCCGACGTGGACTGGCGCGAAGGCGTCCGCCAGCAGGATCACCACCCGCCCGCCGCTGGCCAGATCGATCACCAGCAGATCGTGCGGATCGATCGTGACCCAGTCGCTGTCGGGCGCTGCGGCGATCACGGAAACGGGGGTGACCGGCGTGATCGGCGCCCCATCGGACACGCCGGACACCGACGCGGCGATCACGGCGAGCAGGATGGCGACGGCGAGGGTAGGGCGGTTGTCGAGCTTCATCACGGCAAACTGACACGGGCGCCGTTCATTCCCAAGCTTCAGCCCGACCCGCCTTGCCCGCCCACCGCCGCCCTGATATCTCCCGCCTCGCCCGGCGTGACTGGCGAGCTTGGATGGGATGGACCATCGGGGAGCGCGGGGCAGATGCGCCGTTCGCCTGGGCGCCGGGCCTCCTCGTTCGGGGATCCGGTCAATCCTCCAGAAGGAGCGCCCATGGATTCGCACCGCCAGGCCCTTGCCGCCTACGACCCCAAGATCGAGCGCGCCATCGCCGGCGAGGAGCGACGCCAGGTCGACGGCGTCGAGATGATCCCCTCGGAGAACTACACCTACCCCGAGGTGCTGGCCTGCCTGGGCTCGGTGCTGACCAACAAGTACGCCGAGGGCTATCCCGGCCGGCGCTACTACGGCGGCCAGGAGTTCACCGACGAGATCGAGCGCACCGCGCGGCAACGGGCGACCAAGCTGTTCCGCTGCGAGCACGCCAACGTGCAGCCACTGTCGGGCTCGCCGATGAACCAGGCGGTGTACTTCGCCTTCCTCAAACCCGGCGACACCGTGCTGGCGATGGACCTCAGCCACGGCGGCCACCTGACCCACGGCGCGCCGGTCTCGCACATGGGTAAGGTGTTCAACTTCGTCCGCTACAAGACCTTCCCCGATCAGGGCGGGGCGATCGACTTCGACGCGCTGATGCAGACGGCGAAGGAGACGCGGCCGAAGATGGTGCTCTGCGGCTACTCGTCGTATCCGCGCGACTACGACTACGCCGCGTTCAAGGCAGTGGCCGACGAGGTCGGCGCCCTGACCATGGCCGACATCTCCCACATCGGCGGGCTGGTGGCGGCGGGGGCGATGCGCAACCCGTTCGACGCCGACTTCGATGTCGTCACCACCACCACCCACAAGACCCTGCGAGGTCCCCGCGGCGGCCTGATTCTGTCGAAGAAAGAGCACGCGACTCTGATCGACCCGGCAGTGTTCCCGGGGCTGCAGGGCGGCCCGCACATGAACAACGTCGCCGGCGCCGCGGTCACCTTCAAGAAGGCCGCCGAGCCGGCGTTCAAGACGTATGCCGAGCAGACCATGAAGAACGCCAAGGTGCTGGCGCAGGCGCTGATGGACCAGGGCGTCAGCCTGATCACCGGCGGCACCGACAACCATTTGATGGTCATGGACGTGGTCAAGAGCTTCGCCATCGACGGCCGCATCGCCCAGGAGACGCTCGACAAGATCGGCATCACCGCCAACAAGCAGGTGATCCCGGACGATCCGCTGCCGCCGGTGCGCCCCTCGGGCGTGCGGCTCGGCACCCCGGCCTGCACCACCCGCGGCATGGGCGAAGCCGACATGCGCCGCATTGCCGGCTGGATCGTCGGCGCGCTGCGGGCGACGGACGATGAGGCGGGGCTGGCGCGGATGAAGGGCGAGGCGGAGGCGCTGTGCCGCAGCTACCCGGTGCCGGGGATCGACTGAGCACTCATGGCGGCCGAGGTTGCGGTCCCTCGCTGCAGTCTCTGCAAGAACCTAGCGGGCCGCTGTCGGGGGCTGGCCCGTTCAAACGCCATCCTGTGTATGGGGATGTAAGCCCGCGGGAGGACCTGCCATGGACGCTAAGACCGAGACCCTAATGCCGGCGGCAGGGCTGGCGGCGGAGAACCCGGTGCGCATGCCCAACGAAAGCGCCGAGTATCGGGCCGCCCGCACCGCGCTACTGGCCGAGGAGATCGAGCTGAGGCGCCACGTGGAGCGCGTCGCCGCCCAGCGGCGCGCGCTGCCGCCTGGCGCCCCGGTGCAGGGCGACTATCGCTTCGGGACCGAGGACGGTCCAACCGACTTCGCCCGCCTGTTCGGCGACAGGGACACGCTAGCCGTCTATAGCTACATGTTCGGGCCGCGGCGCCAGCGGCCCTGCCCGATGTGCACCAACCTGCTCGACGCCTGGGACGGCAACGGCGCCGACATCGAGCAGAACATCTCGCTGGTGGTGGTCGCCCGATCGCCGATCGAGAGACTGATCGCCTGGAAACAGGAGCGTGGCTGGAAGCACCTGCGTCTCGCCAGCGATCTCAACGACGCCTTCAGCCGAGACTACTTCGGCGTGCTGCCTGACGGCTCCGAGTCAGGGCCCCTAAATATCTTCACTCGCCGCGATGGGACCGTTCGGCATTTTTGGTCGAACGAGATGAGCCTTTCGACCGCCGACCCCGGCCAGGTGGCACGCCCGAAACCTACGCCCCATTGTGGCATATGCTGGATGCGACACCCGAGGGGCGCGGGCGCGACTGGTATCCGTCGCTGAACTACGCCTGACCGGCTTCCCTGGCACGCCGTCTACCCCGCGAAGTGAGTCGCGGTGCCGGCGACCATGTACCAGGTGACGAACAGGGCGGCGACCAGGGCGCCGGGCAAATAGCTGCCAGTGCGGCGCCAGGTGAAGGTGCTGATCACGCCCAGCACCGCCAGCAGCGGGACGAACTGGATGGCGACGATGGCGTCCAGGGCTTCGAAGCTGAACGGCAGCGCGCCGGTCGCGAACAGCCAGGCGTATTGCGCGCCGGTCAGCACCAGGAAGCCGAGCGGCAGCGCCACCGCCGCCGTCAGGTACTGTGCGGCTGCGCCCTCGCCGCGCAGCATCAGGGCGGCCAAGCCGCGGAAGGCGACCAGTACGAACAGGGTGAACGGGAGCAGGTAGACCAAGGCGGCGAAGAACTGCGTGCGGGTGAGGGGGCGCAGCGCCACCACCCAGAAGCGGAAGTCGGTCTTGAACAGAAAGGCGGCGACAGCGAGCGCCAGATAGCCGGCGGCGACGGTCAGGGCGGCGATGCCGATCGACGCGACCCAGCGGTCATCGAAGGACGGCCTTGGCCCGTCGAGCAGCCAGCCGACGGCCAGGGCCAGTAGCGTGTTGAGGATCGCCCAGATCATCAGGCTGTTGGTGATGGCCTGCGGAAAAAGCGCCGAGGGGGCGAAAAACGGCGCGCCGAGCGGAATGACGAAGAAGGTCAGCGCTGGGACCAACCCGGTCAGCAGGAACACCGCCCACCAGCGCCAGCCGCGCCGATCGCGCAGCGGCTGCGGGGTCGCGGCCAGGCCGGCGAACGCGGGCAGGCCCAGCAGCAGCTCGAACACGCCCAGCAGCAGGACGAAGAAGCCGATCAGCGCCGCCAGCGTGCCGAGCTCCTTGCCGAACCAGATCTGGTCGCTGGCCGGGCGCGGCGCGCCGCCCTTGAGGGTGTGGGCGAACCAGTCGATGGCGTAGCCCACCGCCTCGGGCGAGATGTGGTCGCCGGGGTGGGTGGCGTAGGGGGCGTAGAGCACGCGCGCGGTCCCCGCGGTCGGATCGCCGTAGACCTTGCCCGCCGCCACCGGGACCGTGACGCCGAACAGCTTTTCCAGCTTGGGGCTGGCGCCGACGTCGCGCGCCTTGGCGACGCCCCACATCAGCGGCGCGAACTCGTCGAGCTGGCTCTCGACCACCGCCAGGTTGCGCGGCCAGGCTGGCGTGCCTTCCGCGGCGAACGGCTTGCCGGTGGACGAGCCCTCGAGCACCATCGCCCGGTAACTGGCGGGCTGGTCGGCGGCGGCGGCGAGCACCGTCCAGCCGCCCATGCTGTGACCTTCCAGGCCGATCTGGTTCGGATCCACGAACGCCAGCGATCGCAGATAGCGCAGCCCATCGGGGCCGCCGAAGCCATCCTTGGTGGCTGCGCCGCCGCTGTAGCCGTGGCCGCGCTGGTCGAGGGCGAGCACCACATAGCCGCGCCGCGCGAACTCGATCGCGAACGCATCCTGGGTCTCGCGTGTGTTGATGTAGCCGTGGACGGCGAGAATGCCCGGCGCAGGCGCTTTGGCGGTGGCGCCCGGCGGCACATACAGCAAGCCGCTCAGCACCGCGCCGTCGGCCGCCATGAACCGGATGTCGCTGATCCGCGTCCCGCCCGCCGTCTGCACCAGCGACGCGACCAGCGAGCCGATCGCGATCAGCAGTACGCCGTAGCTCAGCAGCCGCCAGGGCCGGCGCCGCGGCGTCGGCGCGCCCGAATCCACGGCCGCGGCCTCCGATCCAGCCGCAGGCGCGACCGTCTGCCTGTCGAGCGCCACCTTTTCAGTCTCCCCGCCGCCTTCTTCTCTAGTCGAGGCGTGAGACAGGCGAAAGTAATCCGCCCCGCCGCGGTTGACGGCGCGGCCCCGGGCCAAATGATGCTGGCCTATCGAGCGGAATCCCCCGCTTGATGACGGGCCACACGAAACCACCAGGAGAGACCATGGCCTCGGTACATTCTCTGCGGCAAGAACTGCACGAGGCCGAGGAGCGGCTGCTCACCGAGTTGCGCGATCTTCGGCGCGGCATACGCAAGGGCGACGCGCGCGATAAGCCGACCGAGACTCTGACGATGGGCCAGAGAGTGGCCGACCAGGTCGCCGCCACCATGGGATCGTGGCCGTTCATCATCGTGCAGACGGGCATCCTGGTCGTGTGGATCGTGCTGAACGTCACCGCTTTCGTGGAGAAATGGGACCCCTACCCCTTCATCTTGCTCAACCTGGCACTGTCTTTTCAGGCCGCCTACGCGGCCCCCTTCATCATGATGAGCCAGAACCGTCAGCAGGATATCGACCGCAAGGAGGCGGAGAACGATCACCAAATCAACATCAAGGCCGAACTGGAGATCGAACTGCTGCACCAGAAGATCGACCAGTTGCGGGAAAAGGAGGTCATGATGTTGACCCAGGCGGTCAGCGACCTGACCGCGCTTCTCACCAAAGACGGGAAGTGAAGACCTAGAAGCTGATCAATGAAAGACAAGACATGGACGAAACACTGAAGCAGAAGGACGGGGGAATACACTTTCCCCATCCCCACATCGCCGTGCGCAAACAACAGGATGTTCCTACCATAGCGAAGGAGCATACGGGATTTAACGGCTGGCTGGCCGTCAAGATAACCAACCTCGTCGCGACCATGTGGTGCGCCTACGCCTTCGCCATACTGGCGTTCATCAGCCTGCCCGACGCGATTAAGGCCGGCACTTCCTCGCTGATCGCCTGGATCGCTCAGACCTTCCTGCAGCTGGTCTTGCTGTCGATCATCATGGTGGGCCAGAAGGTCGCCGCTACGGCGTCGGACAAGCAGGCCCTCCAGACCTACAAGGACGCGGAAGCGCTACTGGAGATCAGCAACGATGTTCACAAGTTGCTGAAGCTGAACAACGACCTGACTGAAGAAATTCACAACGCGCTAAGCAAGGTGGCGCCCAAGGAAGCTTGAGGCGCGGGCCTAGGCGGCGAGCGGCGCCTGGGTCGCGGCGCTGGCTCGCGTGATCGACACGCTCATGCCGGCGTCGCTGCTGACGACCTCCATGCGCGCATCGAGCTGCTGCACCAGCGCCTTGACGATGATCGTGCCAAGTCCGCCGCGCGATTCAGCCGTTGCAGCGGTGTTCCTGCCGACGCCGTTGTCGGAAACGACCAACGTCCAGCCCGACCCCTGGCTCTGGTAGGTCACCTGCACCAAGCCGCTCGGCTTGTCGGTCGGGAATGCGTATTTGACCGCGTTGATCACCAGTTCGGTGACGATGAGGCCGATGCTCACGGCCTTGTCAGACCCGATCCTGCCGTCGTCCGCGATCACCTTGAGCGCGATGGACTGATCCTCGCCGATCATTGAAGCGCCCAGACTGGCGCAAAGCGTCGACAGATAGGGCCCGACCGCGATCTGGTCGACGCCGCCCAGCGCATGCAGGTGGGACTGAACCGCGGCGACCGACATGACGCGTTGATGGGCGTCCTCCAGGTGGTGGCGGGTTTCCTCCGAAGTGACCAGCCTGGCCTTCAGCATCAGAATGCTGGCGATGATCTGGAGGCTGTTGGCGACCCGGTGCTGCATTTCCTGGAGGAGGACCTGTTTCTGGCGCAGCAGATCCTCGGTCTTTTCGAGCAGCTCTTCCTTTTCCAACTCGATGGCTCGGCGCGCCGTGATGTCGGTGAAGGCGAGCAGGATCGTCGTGTCCGGGCTGGTCTCGTAGAGCACCTTGCGGGCGTTCAGCAGCATGATCCTGCGGCCGAGACCTGGAAAATCGTGATCGACCTCGAAGCCGTCCATGGCGGCTTTCTCGGGGATGATCGTTTCCATCAGCACGCGCAGCGCCGGGATGTCCCATTGGCCATCGCCCAGCCCGTAGAGCAGGTTGCCGATCGTGTGTTCGGGATCGACATCGAAGGTCTCGTAAAAGGAGCGGCTGGCCGCCAGCACCCGAAACTGGGCGTCGAGGACAATGAAGGGTTCGTGGATCGTATCCACGATCGCCTCAGCCAGCGTCTGGGCGTCTTCGATCCCCTGGTGTTGGTCGATCATGACGGCAAACCAGCTCCAATCCGGAGCGGACATCGAAGCCGCCGAGCGTCAGTCTGAGCTAGTCGCACTGCTTCCGGTCCTGATCGTCGGCCATGAGGCCTAGCCGAAGCCGTTCGCGGGCCATAATCCGCCACTCGGCTTCCAACTCAGCGCCAGGCATATGGTTCGCAAATTGAGCGACTGGCGGGCCTTGGCTCGGCACTCGTCGCCACTCATCATGAGGGGACTATGCGCGCTATCGCAAAGAAAGTCGCATAGTGTTTCAGGGAAAGCTTAACTTGTAAGGCCTACTCAATTGGGGATGACTTTCGCTATGAGCAGCTTTATCCGGACTGAACCGTTTGTGGGATGATGAAGCTCAGGGCGACTCAGTATTTCGGTACTGCACAGCTTGAACCTCACTCTCGATAGCGCACGCTTTTCGCGCAGCAGATATATGGCTTTGAATCAAGGGCGTCGGCCCGAACTGTCAGCCGATCGTGCTTGTGGTCGAGGATAACGCCCTGGTGCGCGTCATCATCGCCGATTTCCTCGAGAGCGCTGGCTCTATGGTCATTCAGGCCGTGGACGGCGCCGCGGCGCTGCTGGTCTTGGCCTCCGGCGCCGATTTCCACGTCCTGTTCACGGACGTTCAGATGCCCGGTCCTATCGACGGCGTCGGTGTCGCCATGCGAGTCCGCACGCAGCGACCGGACATGCCGATCGTCGTGACGTCCGGACATGGCACGCCCGAGCTGTTACCGTCAGGCGGCCGGTTCGTCGCCAAGCCCTACGACAACCGCAAGGTCGTCACGCTCTTGCGCGAGATGGTCGCTGCCTAGTTCAGGATTTGGTCGCGCTTGACCGGCCAGGTCGCGCCGTTGCGGTCCAGGCTGAAGACCAAGCGGTCCTCTTCGCGGATTTCGACGGCAAGGTGGTGGGGCGATTGCGCCAAGGCTTTCTCGGCGAGAGATTGCAACGTCACCTCGTCGCTGGCGAACTCGAACATGAGCGTTGGCGGCGCGGACCCGGCGTTGTGAATGAGGAAGCGGTAGGTGCGCATCGCCTCTTCTTTGCAAAACAGGCGGGAGCAAATCGTAAGCGTCTCTCAGTCACCAGCGCCCGAAAACCCCCGGCCGGCGATGCATCATGCGTACGCCCTGATCCGGGGTCGAGTCTGTGGAAATCCGGCCCGGAGGCCGCGGCGCTTTGGCGACTCTGCGGTTGCAGTTGGGCGCGCGCAGCGATCGACGATGGGTTCTGTTGGGATGGAGAACCGGCGCGCCGGCGGGCGCTGCCGAGCTTGATCACCTTAGCGCTAACGCGGGCGAAACCCCAACGCGGCGGCCTCGGCAAGCTTTTTCCAATGAACGGATAGTTCCAGGTAGGCTTTCCTGAGCCTGACATTTTCCGGCTGTTCTGACAGCTCGATCGCCAATGCTGACCTGGAGAGGTAGTGCCACTCTGAGTACATGGGGCTACTCCTTGCCTAACCATAAAGCGAAGCGCCCGTCTTTGTTCCACCCTGAGCTGATTTTCCGGGCCGGAGACTGTCGCCGCGCCTCTATTTCAGCGCCGCCTCGACGATGGCCATATCCTGCTCGGCCGTGCCTCCGCTGACGCCGACACCGGCGACCAGTTCGCCGTCGCTGGTCAGCGGCATGCCGCCCCCCATCGCGCAGTATCGTCCTCCAGCAACCGTACTCAGCGCAAACAGCGGCTGGCCTGGCTGCACCAGTGCGAGCAGGTCGACGGTTCGCATACCAACCAGCGCGAAGGTATAGGCCTTGCGTTCGGAGATCTCGATCGAGAAGACCGGCGCGCCTTTCATTCGATGCTGGAGGACAAGGTTGCCATGAATGTCGATGACGCAGACCGAGACCGGCACTTTGGCCTGTGTCGCTTCCGCCTCGACTCGCGCCGCGACAGTCTTCGCCAGTGGAAGCAAGTCCATGAGTATTGTCCTCTATGGGAGAAATGGCGAGCAAACGCGCCGCACGCTGACCTCGCTCGCCTCACATTGCTTATGCGCCGAGGCGTCCCACGGAGACGCCCAGCCGATCCTCCAGCTCGCCCGGCTGCTGAAAGCCGCGATCGAACAGCGTCTTGATCCTCTTCTTCGTGTCCGGGCGCGTGATCGAGGTCATGCAGGCGTCCCATCCCGCGGCGATCTCCACGTCGGGCGGCAGGCTGGCCGCGTTCACCAGGCGCTTGGTGTTGCTGATCGCCCAACGATCGAACGAGGCGATTCGCGTCGCGAGCGCATCGACGAAATCGTCGAGCTCAGCGTCCGGTAGTGCGCGGTTCACGTAGCCACAGGCCGCGGCCAGGTCGCCGCCGATGTCCTCCGAGCTCATCAGCACTTCCATGGCGC
>Ga0302311_10001259_pt1 | contig 30387 bp, 19 predicted proteins | sample III_Palsa_N1_3_FD_200449 | JGI IMG/M metagenome (GOLD analysis project Ga0302311, IMG submission 200449) | Peat permafrost microbial communities from Stordalen Mire near Abisko, Sweden - III_Palsa_N1_3 | ecosystem: Environmental > Terrestrial > Soil > Palsa > Peat permafrost | place: Sweden... | reverse complement strand
TGGAGAGATTCAATCCGGCGGTGTTGGCGATTGAGCCGAAGCTGACGCGGCCGATGTTTTTTGAGGCGCATCGGCTGAGCGTGTTTACGCCGCGGTCGCTGGATGTGGATGTGGTGCTGGATCTGATGATCCACGATCTGGATATTGTGCTGACGTTTGCCGGTTCGCCGGTGAAGGAAGTGCGGGCGGTGGGGCTGCCGATTCTTTCTCCGAAGGTAGATATAGCCAATGTGCGGGTGGAGTTCGAGTCGGGGTGTGTGGCGAACTTTACGGCTTCGCGGGTTTCTACGGAGCGGGTGCGGAAGCTGCGGTTCTTTGAGCCGCGGCAGTATGTTTCGATCGACTATGCCCGGCGGGATGTGCTGGTGATTGCGGTTGATCCCGAGTTTTCAATCGACCAGGCGATGGCGATGGGGGCGGCGAGCGGATTTTCGGATGGGCTGCCCGGGCTTTCGTTTTCGAAGCCTGAGGTGACGCCGGGTGAGCCGCTGAAGCTGGAGATTGCTTCGTTTCTGGATTCGGTGCGAAGCCGCAAGGAGCCTCGGGTTACGGGCGGCCAGGGGCGTGAGGCGCTGGCGCTGGCGCTGGAGATTCAGAGGCAGATGGTGGAGCATGCGGGGAAGGCTGGGCTGGGGGATTTCTTTCCAGGGTAGGGATTAGGGAACAAGTGAAAGGCTGCCGGGACACGGCGGCCTTTGTGCTTTTTGGGGAACGCTACCGCAGGTCCTTCGACTTCGTTCCCGCTGGTCTCTTCGCTCAGGATGACAGCTTCCTTTTACTTTTCAAGCGACAACTCTTCACACGCACTTTCAAGCCGCGAAAGTGAATTCTTTGCACGCGATCTTAGGCCGTGATTTGACCGATACGATTGTGGTTGGTTTGGAGGGTTGCGGATGTTTTCTGAGTTGCCTGAAGTGATCGCCGAGATCGCGCGGGATAAGCGTGTGCTGGTGCGGCGTGGGGGTGAGCTGCGTGTTGATGGGAAGTGTGTTGTGTATTGGGTGCAGCATGCGCAACGAGCACTTGATAATCCCGCGCTGGAGGTGGCTGTTGCTTGCGGGAATGCGCTGGGGTTGCCGGTGGTGGCTTACTTTTCTGTGATTCCGAATTATCCGCGTGCGAACTGGAGGCATTACTACTTTCTTCAGCAAGGATTGCATGATCTAGCTGAAGGGTTGGCTGAGCGTGGGGTGGGATTCGTGGTTCGGCGGCCTACGGACGGGGATACGTTGGAGCTTTTTCTTGATGAGGTTGGGGCGGCGATGGTGGTGGGGGATGAGAATGTCTGCCGCGAGCCGGAGCGATGGCGGGCTGCGCTGGCGAAGAAGCTGAAGATTCCTTTTCTTACGGTGGATGCGGATGTGGTGGTGCCTTCTGTGGTGTTTGGGAAGGCTTTTGTCTTGCTGCATCACTTTCGGCCCAAGTTGCACGCACAACTCGGGGAGTTTCTTTTGCCGGTGAAGCAGGTCAAGTTGGAGCGGGAGTGGAAGCGGCGGGTTGCGGGTTATTCGTTGAAGAAGGATATTACGGAAGGGTTTGACAAGCTGGATCGATCGGTGGGGCCGGTGGATGCTTTTACGGGTGGTACGAAGGCGGCGTTGAAGCGGTTGAAGCAATTTACGGACACACAGCTTGCGGATTATGACGAGCAGCGGAATCATCCTGAGGCGACGGGGACGAGCCAGATGTCGCCTTATCTGCACTATGGGCACATCTCGCCGATTACGATTGCGCTGGCTGTGCGGGACGCCGAGAAACGGGGGAAGGCGGGCAAGGAAGTTTGCGATAAGTATCTCGACGAGTTGATTGGATGGCGGGAGTTGTCGGTTTTGTTTTGTAAATACAATCCTAACTACGACAACTGGGAGTGTGCCGAGCCGTGGGCGAAGAAGACATTGTCTGCCCATGCAGGGGATAAGCGGCCCTGGAGTTACACGCTGGCGCAGTTAGAGAGGGCCGAGACGCATGATGAGTTATGGAATGCTTCGCAGCGGCAGATGGTGCGGGATGGGTGGATGCATAACTACATGCGGATGTACTGGGCGAAGAAGATATTGGAGTGGTCGCCAGATCCGGCCAGGGCATTTGAGTGGGCTGTGATCTTGAACGACAAGTATGAGCTGGATGGGCGGGATCCGAATGGGTACTCGGGGATTGCCTGGGCGGTGGTGGGGAAACATGACCGGCCATGGTTCGATCGGCCGGTATTTGGGTTGGTGCGGTATATGTCTGGGGAATCCACGGGGAAGAAGTTTGATTCGAAGCGATATATCGGAATGAATGCAGCGGGTTAGCGGCCTGGGAAACTGGCATGGAAGAAATAGCGAAAGTGGTCCGTGCCGATACGTGCCTAGCTGCGTCGAACAAGAATTGAACTTTCGATGATTGAATTCTCGATGGAGGTGTGTTGTGAGGCCTTTTGGGATTGTGCTGGTTTTGTCTCTTGTGGTGGGAGTCTTACGTCCTGCAAAGGCACAGATGCCGGAGTTGCGGGGCGGGGCTATGCTGGATTGCTCCGGATTGCCGTGTGTGGATGTGACGCTGGCGGACGGAAAGCATTTGAAGATGCTGATCGACACGGGGGATGTGAGTTCGGTGCTGGATACGAAGGTGGCGAAGGATCTCGGGCTTGAGGTTTCGCCGGTAAAAGATGCGGATGGGAAAGAGGTAGCGGGTTATGGGAGAGCGGTGCTGCATGGCTTGAAGGTGGGCGATGCAGGGCTCGGCGATGTGAAGGTGCTGGTGATGGACCTTGCGGGGTACATGTCGAAGGATCAGATGCCCAGATCGGATGGTTCGCTGGCTTATACGGCTTTCAAGGACCGAATGCTGGAGATGGATTATGTGGGGCGAAAGGTTCGGTTTTCGGATGTGCTGACGAGTGAGGTGGCGTGCCCGGCGCAGTGCGGGATGTTGACTACTCCAACGTTTGGGAAACGCGGGCCGCCGATCCTGGTGGCGACTGGGTTCTCGGTTAACGGGAAGCCGACTACGGCTCAGATTGATTCCTTGTTTAGTGGAACTATGTTGATTTATCCGACTTCCGTGGAGAAGCTGGGCTTGAGTCAGGAAGCCAAGTCGACGAAGAAAGAGAGGATCAAGTACACCGATGGCGGCGTGGACATGATGACTTCGGTGGCGAGTTCCGAGGGGTTCGAGGGGCGGGTGCTGGCGAAGGATGCGACGGTGTATTTTGCTGGGCCAGAGGTGCATCTGCCGGATGGGATGTTCGATGGGACGGTGGGCCATGCCTTGCTGGAGCATTCGGTGGTGGTGATGGATTTGAAGGGGATGCGGGTTTGGATGAAAGGGTGAGGCTAAGGAAAAACGAGTGGTCATGGCGAGGATTTACGGGATATAGTTCTGGTGCAAATTGGAGAGCCAAGATGAACGCCGGATGCGGCGAAGTGCGCTACCAATCGGCAGTTCTGAATCGAGTGAATTGAGGGAGACCCGCAATGGCAACGGACCAGTATCTGCAAATCGACGGCCTCAAAGGCGAAAGCACGGACAGCGACCACAAGGATTGGATAGAAATTCTGTCTTACTCGCTGGCTGCATCCGCGCCCGCGCCTGGAACCGCAGAGGCAGCAGCGACGAACCAAACGAAGCCTTCAGGTCCTGGCGATATTGTGATTACGAAGCAGATGGATTCTTCGTCGCCAAAGCTTCTTGCACTCTGCAGCAGTGGCAAGCATATCGGCAAGGCTACGATTGAAAGTACTGCAAACGGCCAGCCGGAGACGATTGAAATGTCCGACGTGGTTGTTTCAAACGTGAGCCCTCAAGACGGCGCAGCCGATCGGGCGGCTGGCAGCAAAAGCGCAACGGACGTGCCTACGGAGAGCATTACTCTCGACTATAGGAAGATTCAGTGGACTTATACCCAACAGAAGTGAGGGGATGAAAAGCAAAGGCATGCAATGGTCATGCAGCCTCGGTGGTGCCCTCTGTTCGCAAAGGGCGCGACATGGCTGGGGAACGTGGATCCGGTATTCGTCTACCTACAGGCAAAGAGCAACCGCAGGTCCTTCGGCTCCCTTTGGTCGCTCAGGATGACGGCTTTTCTTGATTTGGGGTCGAAGTGCAAAAGGAGGTCCTCCGCTGCGCGAAGGATGACAGCTGGAACGGCAAGAGCAACTGCAAAAACAAATGCAAATACAAGAGCGGATCCTTCGCTTTGCACTAGATGGCAAGCAAGAAAAAAGACTAAAGAGCAAGGCCCGCGCGCGGCGGGCCTTTGTATTTGAGCGCGTAGCGCTCGATCAGGAGCGTAGAACGCCTCAGATGCGCATGGGCATCAGGACGTAGCGGTATTTGTATTCTGCGTCGGGGTCTTCGGGGCGCATCTGGCCGGCGGATTGGCCGTCTTTGAATTCGAGGCGAACTTCGCCTTCGTTGCCCAGGGCTTTGAGGAAATCGAGCATGTAGCTGGAGTTGAAACCGACGACCAACGGGTCGCTGGTGTAGGGGGTTTCTATGCTGTCTTCGGATTCGCCGGACTCGTTGGATTGGGCTGTGATCTTGACTTCGTTCTGCTCCATCTTGATGCGGACGGCGCCGCTGCGCTCATCGGCGAACTGGGCTACGCGGCCGATGCAAGCGGAGAGCTCGGCGGCGCGCACGACGACGAAGCGGGTGTTGTCGCGGGGCATGACGGCTTCGTAGTTGGGGAACTGGCCGGTGAGCTTGCGGCTGGAGAGCGTGCGATGGCCGATGCGGAAGAAGAGCCAGAGATCGTCGTCGGCGAACTCTACGTGTTCAGCTTCAGTGGAGCTCAGAAGGGATTGCAGCTCGGCGAGGGCTTTGCGGGGGATAAGGATGCGCTTTTCTCCGCTGATGCCGTCGAGAACCTCTTCGGGCTTCTCTACGAAGCTCAGGCGATGACCGTCTGTCGCTACCATGGCGATGGATTCGGCTTTCAGGATCAGGAGCGCGCCGTTGAGGGTGTAACGGGATTCTTCATTGGAGATGCTGAAGATGGTGCGGGCGATGAGGGTCTTCAGGACTGGAACGGGGATCTTGACGCTGGCTACGGTGGGCAGCTCGGGGACTTGCGGGTAGTTGGCGCGTCCTAAGCCGACCATCTTGGTGTTGGAACGGCCGGAGCGGATCTGGACCCAGTGGTTGTCGAGGAGTTTGATGGAGATGTCGCCGTCCTGGAGAAGTTTTACGTAGTCGTAGAGCTTGCGGGCGGGGATGGTGCAGGAGCCGGCTTTCTTGACTTTGGCCTTTGCGCTGGTACGGATGGCCTGGTCGAGGTCGGTGGCGGTGATGTTAATTTGGCCGCCTTCGGGGCCGTCGGTGGCTTCGATGAGGAAGTTGGAGAGGATGGGGATGGTGGTCTTGCGTTCGACAACGGACTGGATGGCGGTCAGTTCCTTGAGCAAGTCCTGACGCGTGACGGTGATCTCCATAACTGCCCCCTGTGATGGTGCGGTAGTTGCGATCTCGGATTCTTCGATTCCCAGTCCTGGCATGATGCGTTTCCTCTCCTGCGTCGGAAGTTGCGTTTGGTGCTTGTGGAGGCCAGTGCCCCGGGCGTGATGCCACTCTACACCACGGGGGGCAGCGGCGAAAAACGGGGGCTTTGCCCTTGTTCCAGCCAATGTTTGGGTCTGTCTTGATTGTATGCAAGGGGTGGGGTTGAGTTAGGTGGAAAACGGGGCTGAATCCGATGAAATCAAGGGATATTGGGATGGATGGGTCATTCGCCTTCGAGCGCGATGATGTTGGGTTGACGAGGGGTGACGTGGTGGGTTTCTTCGAAGGAAGAGATTGAGGCGAGGGAGTACTGGAAAAGGATTGAAGAAAGAGTTATGTAGCCCCGCCGTAGTACCCGTTGTGGCCGGAAAAGTGGAAATGTGGCGGATGCATCTGGATTTGCAGGAGTTGGGGTGTGGGTGAGTTTTAGAAAAAAGGGCTGTGGAATTGAGGGCAAGTGGAAAGGTGGAAATGAGGAGGCGGGTTGGGTACCGGAGTTTTCACGGTTCCCACAGAGAGTCGAAAAGGGTATGTGGAATTATGGGTTCGGCGGGTGCAAAGGGTGGTTTGGAGCAGGATTGGCGAGGGTTTGATCGAGGTGGGTTTTGCAGGGATGCGAGAGTGTCCACAGTTTGCACAGGGATTGCGCGAGTGGTGGAAAAGTGGACGGGACAGGAGAGGACTAAGCAGATCCATCGCTTGGCTTAGAAGGACGACTGAATTATTCGAGTCATGAATCGAGAAGATTTCCGTGAAAAGCTCCTTGTCAAATAATTCAATCCAGGGACGGCGCGCATGCGACTGATTGTAATGGGGTTACATTCCAATTCTTGAGTTGCGTGGAATTTGCAGTGAAGCGGGTACTCTAGGAACAATCGCAGAACGGGATGGGGAGTGGCGCTCAGGCGCTGCTCCCTATTTGCTTTTGCGGGGACTTATGTCGGGCGTTTCGCGATTTGCGCTCGATACATGGCGGTGCAATGAACGAAGAGGAAGAAGACAGCGGAAGCGGACGGAGCGATGAGGCTGCCGAGAAGGAGGGGTTGGATCCGGAGATAGGTCCGACTCAAGGTCCAGTGACCGGCACGGTCTTGTTGCGGGATGTGGCTGTAGAAGCGTTGTGCGAACACCTGAAGGAGGTCGCTGGCTGCATCATCGCCGGCGTTGAAACAGGCCATTTGCCGGATGGAAATTTGCTGTTCGATATGGCGACGCGATGGAAGTTGCAGGAAGACGTTCCCGAGGGAGATTACCTGAGTCTCGCCGAGGTGCTCTGGAAAGAGTTCGAGGAGCTTCGGATGGCGACTGTGGGAGCGGAAGTGGTTGCTGTGGAAGAAGGGCCTGCTGAGGCCTAGTGGGGATAACGGGATCCCAGGTTTCGCGCCTGGCGAGGCCTGGGGTGCCGGGTTTGGTTGGGGTTTGGCGAGTTGGCGCGCGTTCCGCGCTTTGGCGAGTTGGCAAGTTAGCGGGTTTTTGGCCTTGGGAATGTTGCATGGGGAGGACGCTCACGATGACGGGATGGTTGCGCACCTGGGATTGGCTTAGATTGGGCCGGATGGTTTGGATGTGCGTGATGCTTTGCTTTTTGTGCGGTGAGCGTGTCGAGGCGCAGGGCGTGACCACGACTACGGTGCAGGGGACGGTGTACCTGGCCGACGGGACGCCGGGATCGGGGACCGTGCTGGTGAGCTGGCCGGCCTTTACTACTGCGGCGAACAGCCAGGTGGCGGCGGGCAATACGGTGGTCACGGTGGGGCTGGATGGATTCCTGAGCGTGAACCTGGCGCCGAATGCGGGGGCAAATCCCGCGGGGCTGTATTACACCGCGGTGTTTCATCTTTCGGATGGAACGGTGAATACGCAGTATTGGGTGGTTCCTGCGGCCGCGACGGCTGCGCTGTCGGCGGTGCAGGCGCAGTTGATGCCGGCGGCGCAGGCGGTGCAGACGGTTAGCAAGGCGTATGTGGACCAGGCGATTGCGGAACTGCAGGCAAGTCTGCTGACTTCGAGTGGTGGGACGCTGACCGGGCCACTGATTCTGTGCTGCGATCCGACTACTCCGTTGATGGCGGCGGACAAGCATTACGTAGACGAGGTTGCGGCTGAGGGGCTTTCGGCTGGGGGAGGTGTCATTGCGGGGCCGCTGACGGCGGAAAGCGTGAATGGGGTGTTTGCTCCGGAAGCGGGGACGGCTCAGTCGACCTTGCAGACGACGCAGACGGCCGCGGCGGCGGCGAACGGGTCCATGATCGTGCCTCCGAATTATGCGGGGACGGACACGTTCACGAATTCAGCGGGAGTTCGGGTGGAGGATTTGCGGGCTGCCGGCGCGCAGCAGCATGAGCGGAGCGTGAAGGAGTTTGGGGCGGTTTGCGATGGGGTTACGGATGACACGGCCGCTTTGCAGTCGGCGATTAACTTTGCGCAGGCGCAGTCTGGTGCGGGCCATGGGATTTCCCTCACCTTGCCTGCGGGAGTTTGCAAGACGCATCAGTTGAGCTGGCATTTGGAATCGATTGGCGGTCAGGGGAGGCTGGTCTCGGCGCTGATGGGGTTTCCCGGCGAGGATGTGCTTTCGACGGGGACGGACGCGACCAATCTGCTGACCAACACGCGGCTGCACGATCTGACGATTTATGTGGATACGAGCGAGGATGTTTCGTGCTCACCGGCTGAGGGCCGGGCTGCGGCTGGGAGTTGCGGGGTGAACCGGCCCGTCGAGATGAACTCGGTGTTCTCGCCGGGTGGAAATGGGTTGACCGGGACGGCTGGGAGTGGGGCGGGGTGGTCGATTGGAAATTGCGCGATTGCGATGAGCGCGGCGCTGGGGACGGGGGGAAATGGCCTGAAGGTGGCGGAGATGGAGAACGTGGCCATTGCTGCGACGGGCGCCGATCCGCTGGCTGCGTATACGCAGGCGAATTCGACGCATACCTGCGGGCTTTACCTGGGGCAGTGGCCGCAATCGAGCGAGTTTCGGAATATCGATATTCGCGGGGTGGGAACGGGGATTGCTGTGCCGGCACTGACGGGGAGCGTGCCCGCGGGGCTGAATGCGGATTCGAATCGATGGCAGAACGTGACGGTTCAGGCGGTACATGGGTTTGTTGCGGCCGCTGGGAACAACAACGTTTTGGACGATGTGGTGGTGAATGCCTGGAATTCGGCGGCAACCGGGGAGACGCCGACTGGGCTGGTGCTGGATTTTGCCGCGGGGCAGCAGGGATGGACAGTACGCAATCCAGCGGTGATGCCGGAGTGGGTGGCGGTGCAGCCGAAGCTTACGGTGAGTGCTGCGGGTGGGGCGATCACTGCGATTACGGTGGGTCCGGAGCATGGGTTGGGGTTTGAGGCTTATGGGATTTCGGTTCCGCTGAAGTTTTCGGGAAGCTGCACGGCTGCGGCTAGCGCCGCGGTGAATGGCGATGGTTCGCTGGGTGCGATCACGGTGAGCGCGGGCGGAGTGGGCTGCTCGGGAACGACGACGGCGACGGTGAATGTGGCTGGGAGCTGGGTTCCTGCAAAACCGGTGAACCTTGTGACTGGACTGGGTCTTGTCTTTGCGGGCGGGGATCTGAACAAGGGTTCTGGCGGTTACACGATTTGGAATGCAAGCGGGTCGCGCACGGCGGGGATGGCGCTGGGCGGGGGTGGGACGCTCACCGCCTCGAATACGACTTATCCGGCTCTGGTGATTGGTGTGGGTGCAGAGACGGGGAGCGTGGTGAACGGGTTTACGGGGTCGGCAAACAAGTTCGAGCAGCTTGGGTTGGTCGGTGGTGCGCAAAGTCTCCTCGACAACGGGTTGGGAAACACGATAGCGCAGGCTAGCGCTTCGGGTTATGGAGTGGCGGGCCTGGAGCCGGCGCGGTTGCCGGCGGAGACGGTATCTGCAGATTTTGCACTGCTGGGCGGTGGTGCGGCCAATCAGGGGTTTTCGAGCCTGAACGATCTGTTCTTCTCGGCGGAGGATCTGTATTCGCCTGGCGGCGAGGCGGTTGCGGCGGGGAGTCTGTTTGGCAAGGATTCTGCGGCGCCCGTGACTGGGTCGTATGTGAAGGCGGTGGGTGGGGCCTGGGACTCCTCGGGAGTGTGGGCGCTTCGTGGTGTCGCAAACTCGCTGGTGCTGGGGAGTGGTTTTCCGGCGGGTTCCGGGACATGGCTGGTTGCAGCGAAGTCAGATGTGGCGGCGGTGCAGGAGCTGAAGCTGCTTGGGTCGACGGGATCGGGAGCGAGCGCGAGCTGCGTGTTTGCGGATCAGAGTTTGAGCCTGACGACCGGCTGGCAGGTTTTTCGGATTCCTTACAACACGGTGACGGGAAACTCCGGGTGTGACTCGGCTACGCAGGGCAACCCGGTAACCGCTCTTGGGCTTGCGCCCAGTGTGTCTACGAATGTCGAGACGGCGTGGATGGGATTTGTGCCGGCGTTTCAGCAGGTTTTGATTGCCAATGCGCCGACCTCAGCGACGCAGGCGGCGAACAAGCAATATGTGGACACGCAGATTGCAAATCAGATCGTGAATGGCGGCGGTTCGCTGCCAATTTCGGGTGGGACGCTGACCGGGGCGTTGAATGCGCCGGAGATCGATGGGACGACGAATTGCGCGCTTTCAAGCAGTGTGGCAAATTGCGTGGCCACGGCGGCTTCGGCACTGATTCCGGCCGGGACCGCCGGAAGTTATACGCAGTCGGCGACGATGACTGCGACCGCGCAGTGCGTGTATGACCCGACGCAAGGGGGCGCGGTTACTGGAGTAGTTCCTGGACAGCTGGGGTTAGGGTATGTGAGTGCGCCAGCGGTGACGACTTCGAGCTCGACGGGAAGCGGCCTGGTGGTAGGGGCGAATGTTTCGGGCGGCCAGGTGACGAGCTACACGATCACAAATGGGGGTTCGGGGTATACGAGTTGCCCAACGATCTCGGTGGCTCCGCCCCCGGCTGCGTCCGCGCCCGCGCCCGTGCTGGATCAACGGCGAGGTGTGACGAGTTATTCAGCCGACGTGAGGGTGGATGACTTTGGGTGCGCGGCGGATGGAGTGACCGACGATACGCAGTGCTTCAACGATGCGATCGAATACGTGACGCAGAATGGCACGCGCGCGGGATCGGTGACGCTGACGCAAGGGAAGACATATTACATCGGAACGATTACCGGGTACATGCAGACGGCGTGGGATGACGGGACGGCTCCGAGTACGGATACATGCGGAGGTGTGCCATGCACGAACCTTCCTCCGGAGACACCTGGATATCTGGGTTATGCGATTCGGGTGACGAGTTCGGAGGCGGCACCGCTGACGATTTACGGGAACGGGGCGACGATTGTTTCCGCGTATTCGACGACGGCGGCCGGGGAACCGACGTATACGATGAGCGCGCCGTTCTTTGCCGTGTTTGGCTCGGACCAAGTGATCGTCGATTGGAATCTCTATGACGTCAATATCAACCGCGCGTTTATCGTTGCGGCTACTAAGAGCGCCGGGTATTGGCGGTGGGACCGAGTGAGCATGAATGAGATCGGGATTGCGGCGCTGTTAGGTTCGTCGCAATACGAGAGTTTCCGCGACACGATGATTCAGACTGGCCAGGCGGGAATCATCATCGGCGGCTGGTGGGGAACGCGAGCTCCCACGACAAGCGCAAGCGGCAACGCCTTTGAGAACACAGAAAACCTGGGGGACGCTACCAACATTGACGGGATGGTGTTTTATGGCTGGGACTGGCCGACTGCGAGCCAATCGCAGATAGCGCAAAACGCGCTTGATACGTGGTTCAACACGTACTTCTTCCACGTGACGGACAACCAGACACGTTTGACGGATCAGAACCAAGCAAATCTTGGGCCGGTTACGGATTCCATGTGGCGCGGTATTTATCACGTGGTGTTTGCAACGTATTCGCGCTTTGGCCGGCCGGTGCTGGGGGTGACGGTTCATAACGTGAACGTGAAGCAAACGCAGAACTATGTGATTTTGGCTTCGTGGGCGAATCAGTGGGTGATTGACGGTGTAGGGATGGAGGCGGTTGGGTTCTGCAACGGGAGCACCTCGCTCGGAACGTTTGGATCGACGAGTTGTCCTAGTCCTTATGACAGCGTGAACAATGAGCTGCCGGGAGCGGTGCTGCTGTATCAGTTCGGCAACATCTTTGCGAAGGATATCGGTGGAGGCGCGGCGGTGCTGGAGGGGGTCGCAGAGCCGCAGCAGGTGAGCGCAGCGCAGCAGCTGGAGGATTTTCGCAGGGGGCTGACGAATATTCAAAGTATTGCGTCGTCGTCGGTGGTGCCGCGTACGCAGCCAGTGGCAACAGGGCGGCTGGTGCTGGGCTATTCGAATTTGTCGCTTCCACTGGGGGTGACGAACACGGATTCAGGCGAGCTTTGCATGGTGGGTGTCAATGTTGGCTTTAACGACTTGTGGTGCATGCGGGGTGTAGACCAGACCTATCCAAGCGGTGCGGCGATGCCTCGCTATCTGACGATGGAAGATGACGGATACGAGGGCTTCGATGGATCAACGGCGGTGCAGATGCCGGGGTTGCGGGTGAGGCCGGGTCTGATCTCAAGCACGGATACGACGCTGCCGGTGACGGACTTTGCGGAGCAGGCTTTCTCGATCGCATCAGGGACGGTGTTGGGACAGACATGCGCGACGGTGCCGGGGATCGCGATCCCGAACGTGCAGGCATCGGATGGCGTGCTGTTTGTCAAACCGCCATCTGCGGTCGGCCAGTTGCAGTTGAGCGGAGCGGTGACAGCGGCGAACACGATGTCGCTGACGGCTTGCAATCCTTCGACTACGGCGCAGAGCTATCCGGCGGGGATGTATTACGCGTTCGTGATGGGAGGGGCGGCGACGACGGTAGTGCCGGCTGCGAGTGGCGGGACGCCGACGGCTACCAATCCTCTGACGACGAGCGAGGGCGACCTGGTGGTGGGGGATGGGAACGGAAATCCTTCGCGGCTGGGGGGAAACACGACAACGGCGCCTGCGGTGCTGGTGCAAACGGGAACTGGAACGGGGGCCGATGAGCCGGGGTGGCAGACGGCGCCGGCGTTCTACGCGGGGAATCTTACAGGACTGAATGCGGCCAATATTTCGACTGGTGCGGTGGGTATTGAAAATGGTGGGACAGGCGCGAGCACGGCGGTGCAGGCGCTGGCGAATCTGAGCGGCGCGAGCCTGAATGCCTCGGTGAGCGCGTTTGCCGGCGAGTTGACGGGCAAGCAACTGGGCGGGCTGTACCAGGTGGATCAGTTTGCGGGGTCTGATATTGGGGTGAAGCTGGCGGCTTGCATCGCGGGATTGAGCACGACGTACGGCGGGGTTTGCGATGCGCGGAACTTTGCCGGGACAGTGACCATGGCATCGACGGTCACGGTGTCTACGGCAAATACGACGATTCTGCTGCCGTGCGCGACGATCTCTACGGCGGGTCAGATAGTGGTTCCGGCGGGCGTGAGGAATGTGACGCTGAAAGGCTGCGGGCTGCGCGGGGCGAGCGCGGCGAGTGGAAGCCAGGGCGGGACTGTGCTGCTGTATTCAGGTTCGGGTGCGGCTGTGGAGGTGGGTGATCCGACGTATGCGGTGGATACGATGGGCTTCCACCTGGATGATTTGGCGATCAACGTTACGGGATCTGGGAGCGCGGCTACCCAGGGGTTGGTGGCTTACCGGACGCAGGAGATGGATCTGGAGAGCATTTACTTCCTGGGCAGTTCGAACCAGACGGGGATGGTGCTGGATGGGACCGGGAACTACACGGGTGGGACGTATTACGACCTGAATTTCAATGGATTTCAGACGGCGGTGAATGCAATTGGGCACCAGGCGGCGAATGCGGCGACCACAGACTGGATGAATGCGAGCACGTTTGTGCGGCTGCATATCGATTGCCCGACGAGTGGCGGTTCGCCGGTTGCGGGGACGTACGGGATCAATCTGCAACAGGGGGATGGGAACACGTTCACGGGCGGGGATGTGGAGGGTTGCTCGACTGCGCTGCATCTGGGGGCGAACGCGCAGAACAATACGGTGGTTGGATTGAGGAATGAGAATTCGACAAGCCAGGTGGTGGCGGATACGGGGAGCTCGTATAACTCCTGGATCACGGGCGGAACGATGTTTACCGGGGCGTTGACGGATAACGGGACGCGGAACAGCTTTCTGGACAGCTTCCATCGAACGTTTAACGGGATCAAGGGGGATTGGTATCAGAGCCAGCAGGATGCGACGGTGACCAATCATCTGCGGCTGGGAACGGGAGCGGGGAACGAACGCGGATTGTTGAACGAGGTTCAGACGGACTTTGGATACCGGTGGATTGAGGGATACACCGATGCGACGGCTGGGGAGCAGTTCTGGCAGGTGCAGGATGTGCTCAATAACGTGAACCGGATCTCGGTGGGGCAATACAACAATGGGTCGTCGAACACGAACAACCAGACGGTGATTAACGCGGCGGGAACGGGCGCGGTGGTGTTGAACGGGTCGAATAATGCCGGGTCCGGCGGGGTGGTCTTTGGGTCCGGTGGAGCGACGGAGAGCACGGTTGCGACGGTGGACAGCAGCGGTGATGCGAACTTTCTGGGGACGCTGCAGGTTGGTGGGACTTCGACGCTGGTGGGGTCGGCGACGGTGAAGAACCAGGCGGATGCGGAGATCGATGCGACGCTGTGGGCGGGCAAGACGGTTTCGCAGAAGGAGTCGTTCATTTACAAGGACTGGAATGGGAACAGCCAGTGGTACATGGTGAAGGACTCGGGGAATAACTGGGAGCTTAACTCGGCGATCGATGCGACGGATCACTTCAAGGCTTACCAGAACGGCGAGACGATGCTGAATTCGAATGGGACCGGGTATGTTTCTGTAAATCGGGAGGCGAACTCGGGGACGGGCGGCCTGGTGGTGTTTTCGGGTGGGGCTTCGCCGGTGCAGGTGGCGAAGGTGGATAGCCTGGGGGATGTCACGAACTCGGGGACGCTGGTGAGCGCGGGGAATGTTTCGGTGGTGAATGGGGCGAACGCCGAGGGAGATGTCGTGGTGCAGCCTGGCTCGACTGCGGATCAGAATGGCGCGTTTGAGCTGAACAACTATGCCGGGGTTGCGCAGTGGAAGTTGAAGAAGGATGCATCGAATTACTTCCGGCTCAGTGACGTGGTGAATTCACTGGACCGGCTGGTGTTGTTTCAGAACGGGAGCACTACGCTGAATGCCGGGGCGGGCGCGAATGCTGTGGCGATCAACAACACTTCGGGGTCTGGATCGGGCGGGTTGATTGTGTATGGGGGCGGGACGTCGAACTACGCGACTGCGGAGTTGACGGTTACGGGCAGCGGGAATGTTACGGCGAATGGGTTTCTTTCCGGCAGGTTTGTCCTGGGGTCGGGGACGATGACGATGGCTGCCGGTTCTGCTGCGGGGAGTGGGGCGACGATGGTCTGCGCTGCCAGCCATATTTGCGATGGAGCGAGCGGTACTGCGACGTTGACGACAGGGACCGGTCCGGCTACGGGAACGCTGGGGACGTTGAGTTTTCCGAATACGCATACCAACCAGGCGAACTGCGTGTTGAGTGTGCAGTTGAGCGGTACCGGGTTGATTTCGAGCGTGGGGTGGAGTGAGTCGACTACGGCGGTGACGTTGACGGCGAATGCGGCGCTGACGGCGAGCACGGCTTATTCGGTGCGGTACTGGTGCGGGGGTAACTAGCACCCTAATGACTTGGACCGGTCGTTGGGGAACCCGCCGAGAGCTGATTTTGGCGAGTTGGCGAGTTGGCGAGTTAGCAAGTTGGCAAGTTGGCCGTTTTGCGTGTTGGCGCGTTAGCAGGTCGGTGGCGAAGCGAAGGGTGGAGCGATCGCTTCGCAGGAGGCTTGATCCGCCGAGTTTGCGGTTTGGGAAGAGTTCTTGAACGGAGTGCTTCAACGATGCAGTCTAAGCGGCGGGCTCAGCGAATCCGGGTTGCGCAAGTCGATCTCTTCTGGTGCGCAGGTGCCGAGCAAGGTAGGTGTTTTTGTGACAGAGGCGCATCGGGAGGGTGGAGCGGACCAGAAGATGCGGTTCGATTTGCGGGAATTGGGTTTGCTGGGAGGGATGCTGGACCGGCGGCCGTCGATGTTGCCGGGAAAGAGTACTGGTGAGTTTCTGGCGGAGAGTTTGCTGCGGGTGCGGGGCAAGGATGGGCGGATTTACCGGCTGAAGGCAAATGCGGTGCAGCGGGAGTATGAGCGACTCCGAGGCGCGGGAAATATCGTCCTCAAGGCGCGGCAGATGGGGCTTACGACGTGGATCGCCGGACGATTTCTGCTGCGGACGATTACGCGGCCTGGAACGCTGACGCTGCAGGTGGCGCACACGCAGGCGGCGGCGGAGGAGATTCTGCGGATTGTGCACCGGTTTGTCGAGCATCTGCCGGCGGGGTTGCGGGCCGGGGCGCTGAAGACTTCCAAGCGGAGCGTGCGGCAGATTGTGTTTCCGGAGATCGATTCGGAGTACCGGGTGGTGAGCGCGGCGGACAAGAACGCTGGGCGCGGCATGACGGTGCAGAATCTGCATTGCTCTGAGGTTTCGCGATGGGCAGGCGATGCGGTTGAGGTGCTGGGCGGGTTGCGGGCGGGGATGGCGACGGGACAGAACTGCGACGCGGAGCTGGTGCTGGAGTCGACTCCCAATGGGGCGGACGGGTGTTTTTACCGGGAGTGGCAGCGGGCCGAAGAGACTGGCATGGTGCGGCATTTCTTTCCGTGGTGGATGGACGAGCAGTACAGGTCTGCGCCGGCGGAGGAGATAAGCCTGACGGAAGAGGAGCATGAGCTAATTCTCCGGGCAGGGCTGGATCTGGAGCAGATCGGATATCGGCGGTTGATCCGGGCGAATCTGGGCGGGTTGACGCGGCAGGAATTTGTGGAGGATGCGGAGCATTGTTTCCGGGTGACGGGAGAGCCGTTCTTCGATATCGATGCGGTGGAAAGGCAGCTGAAGCAGTTGAAGATGGAAAAGCCTCCGGTGGAGTATCGCAAGAACCGGGAGTTGACGATCTGGCTGCCCTCGCTGATGCAGCGGAGTTATTTGCTGGCGGTGGATCCGGCGGGAGGAGGCGTGGATGGGGACTGGTCGGCGATGGTGGTGCTGGACATGGAGACGGGGATGCAGTGCGCGGAGTTTGTTTCGCACCGGACGGGCATCGAGTTGGCACGGGAGATAGCGGATCTGGGTTGGGAGTACAACAAGTGTCCGGTGGTGGTGGAGCGGAACAACCATGGGTCGGGGGTGCTGTGGTTGTTGCTGCACCAAGTGGGGTATCCCAACGTGTACAAGGCGGCCCATGACGATCAGCCGGGATGGCTGACGACTTCGGTGAACCGGCCGCAGATCCTGGCGCGGATGTCGGCGGCGCTGATGGATTCGGCAGAGGTGTTCAAGAGCAGGAATCTGCTGGCGGAGTGCAGGAGCTTTGTGCGGCTGGGGAATGGGGGAGTTGGAGCCCGGAATGGAACGCATGACGACCGGGTGATGGCGATGGCGATTGGATTGGCGGCGCGGGCGGAGCTGCTGGGTAAGAACCGGCAAGTTAGCGGGTTGGCGAGTTAGCGAGTTAGCGAGAACATCGCGCCCGACAAGTTAGCGCATTCTCCAAGTTTCGAGGACGATACCAAAGGTGTGCGCGTCTTCGCAGGTGAGGCAATCAGGAGTTCTCAATACGTGGATCAAAGCTGTCTAGAAGCTCTCTCGTATACACCTTTTCTGCTTCGGCGAAGGACCTGAGACCCGCCTTGAACGCGAGTCTCATTCGAGACGTTTCGGGCTTCGGGTTGTTTATGAGACAGCTTCCAGCAATTGCGTGCGAGCACTTGCGTGGAATTATGGGCTGGTCGGGTAGAATCCGTTTATCGATTGACATTGGATGAGATTTGAGTTTTGGGGCGGGGGCCTTGGCAGTACTGGCTGTGCAGCAGATCCGGAGGATGCGGGGCGGGGCACAGGGTCACCTGATGCTGGGCGCGGATGGCAAGCTTTGGGTGGTGAAGTTTCAGAACAACCCGCAGCACTCGCGGGTGCTGGCCAATGAAATGCTGGCGACGCGTCTGGCGGCAGCGGCGGGTTTGACAGTTCCGGATACGGCGGTGGTTGAGGTTTCGAGCTGGTTGATTGAGAACACTCCGGAGCTTGAAGTTGACCATGGGCGGGAACGGGTAAGGTGCGCGGCTGGATTGCAGTTTGGGGCTCGGTATGTGGGAGGTTTAATGCCGGGGCAGGTGGTGGATTATCTGCCTGAGGAGCAGTTGGGGGAGATTCGCAACCTGGAAGAGTTTGCCGGAATGCTTTGCCTGGATAAGTGGACGGCGAATGCCAACGGGCGGCAGGCGGTGTTTTCCAGGAAGGCTCGCGAGAAGAGATACAGCGCCTGCTTCATCGACCAGGGATATTGCTTTCATGCCGGGGAGTGGCGGTTCGAGGATGCACCGCTGCGAGGTGTTTACCCGCGGAATACGGTCTACGCGAACGTGGCGGGCTGGAGGAGTTTTGAGCCCTGGCTGACGCGAATGGAGACGATGGAGCCGGCGATCGTGTGGAAGGCGGCGGAAGAGATTCCGCCGGAGTGGTACGGCGGCGATCTGGCAGAGCTGGAAGCGCTGGTGGAGAAGCTGCTGGAACGGCGAGGACGGATCCGGGAACTGGTGGAGGAGTTCGGACGATCGGGGAGGGAGCCATTTCCAAAATGGGTGGGGATGGGGAAAAGAATGGGATTGCGGGGGTGGGCGGGGAGGGAAGGGGATTAGCATGGTCGAGTGTGGAGCGTGCAGGGCGTCGCCTGCGGGTCACACTTCACACTGGCTTTCGAGGTGGTATGGCTTCTTCGCGGCATGAATGCGAGTTTTTCCTTCTCCGGTATGTGCCTGACCCGGTGCGGAACGAATTCGTGCATGTGGGTGTGATTCTCCGGGAGACGCAAGGGTACGGTTCACAAGGGCGGATGGCGCTGAAGTTTACATCGGATTGGCGGCGGGTGCGGTGCCTGGACCCGGATGCGGATACGGGCATGCTGGAGGGACTGGAGAGCGAGTTACGGCGCAGGTTTGAACAAGAGCCGGATGGGAACCTGATGCATGTGCTGGAAGATTCGTTTTCGAATTCGGTGCAGGTCACGCGGGCCAAGGGCTACCTGGCGGAGAGCGTCGAGACAGGGGTCGAGGAGTTGATGCGGATGTATGTGGATCCGCAGAAGCGGGAGCGGGTTTCGAAGCTGGCCGGGCGGGCGGCGATTCAGCTGCAGATGCGGACGGAGTTTGAACGGGCGGGAGTTTGGGATTTGCTGCGGAAGCGGATTGCGGCTTCGCAATATACGAGGCCGGGTGATCCGCTGCGGATCGATCTGGGATATCGGCCCAATGGGGTGATTCGGATGTTTCAGGCGGTTAGCCTGGAGCAGGGTTCGGGTTCGGGTCTGGAAGCGGCGAAGGCATTGGCGTTCAGTGTGACGGCCCTGATTGCCGGGGTGGAGCGGGTGGAGAAGGCTGCGCTGGAGTTGACGGCGGTCATTGAGCCGTTGAGAGAACAGGGAATAGGGCGCCGGGAACAGGGCAGAGAAAAGCAAAGGCCCGGGTTGAGGAGCCACAAAGAAGAGATGGAGCTGGACTCGGAGCGGGTGGATGCTTACCGGTTCGCTGTGGAGACGATGGAGGAGCATCGGATTCGAGTGTTGACGACCGTGGATTTGGGGCGGGTGGCGGAGACGGCGCGACGGGAGTTGAGGGTTTAGCGGAGTTGGCGATGTCAGCGGGGCTGGCGGAGTCAGTTTTCTCTTGATATCGGCGCTAGCTCCGCGGGGATGATTCCTTGGATTTGCGAAAGGCATGGCCGATTTGGCTGTGCCTTTTTCTTTTTGCGCGAATGAAGTTGGAAGGGGTGGCTGGCGTGGGTTTTGGAGAGCAACTGCGGGCGGTTTGGCGGCAGGCGAGCAGGATGGCGGGTGGGCTGACGCTGCGTTGGGAGACGAAGGTGGGTTCGCATGATGTTCCAGATTCTGTAAGGCCGGATTTGGAGGCTGGGGCTGATTTGGCCCAGAGACGGACACTGTCGCTGCCTTCGATTCTCAGCCCGTTTGGGTCCGGATTTGGGCCGGGGTTGAATGGGATTCCCAAACCGACGCAGGCGAATCTGCGGCGGTTTGCGGAGACTCCTGTGGTGAGGCGGGCGATCAATGTCATCAAGGACCGGATCGTGGCGATGGACTGGCAGGTGCGGGTACGGCGCGGGGTCGTTACCGGGGAGGTTGGGTATGTCCAGCGCAAGTTGAGGGCCCTGCGGCGGATGCTGGAAGAGCCGAATGCGACGGATAGCTTTCGCACGCTGATGGAGCAGGCGATCGAGGATGCGCTGACGGGCGGGTATGGCGCGATCGAGATGGAGGCAACGGGCGACCCGGAGCTGCCGGCCCAGTTGTGGCCGGTGGATGGGGCAACGATCCGGGTGAATTCGACCTGGGATGGCAGTGCGGATTCGCCGCGCTACGAGCAGGTGATGCCGGGGCAGATGCCGGGACAGGCGGTTCCGCTCAGGGATAACCAGCTGATGTACATCCGGATGAATCCCCGGTCGTTCACGCCGTTTGGGCTGGGACCGCTGGAGGTGGCGTTTGAGACGGTGAATCAATTCCTGTCGGCGCATCGGTTTGCAGGCAAGCTGGCGGGGAATTCGGTGGTGCAGTATGCGCTTTGGCTGAATGAGGCGACGCCGAGCCAGCATGAGCGGATGATCCGGTGGTGGCAGGACGAGATCGAGGGAACCGGGCGAGTGCCGCTGATCTCAACCGAACAGAAGCCGGAGGTTTTGCGGTTCGCGCAAGGCACGGATGCGGATCTACGGCTGGCCTGGCAGCAGTTCCTGATTCGCATGGTGGCGAATGCGTTTGGATTGCCGCCGATGTTGCTGGGCCTCGAAGGGGATGTGAATCGGGCTACGGCGGCGGAGTTGGCGGATGAGGCGTTTCGCGGGGCGATTGAGCCGCTGGCGAAACTGATTTCGCAGCATCTGACGCGGGATCTGTTTGCGAAGTGCATCGGGTGGCGGGAGTTCGAGTTTGTCTTCAACGACGTGAGCGCGCGGGATGAGGATACGGAGCTGGCGATCCAGGTGCAGCTGTTGGCGGCGGGTGTTTATACGGTGAACGAGGTGCGGGCGATGCGGGGGTTGGGGCCGGTTGGGGAGCAGCGAGTTAGCGCGCCTGCGGCGGATAGCGAGCTAGCAAGTTAGCGGCAGTTATGGAGCTTCGGGGAGAGTGAATGCGATTGGATGCGATGGCGGTTCGGATTCCTCCGGTCAAGGGTCACCCCAACCGGGTGGACTTTGAAGGAGTGTTGACGCTGGTGGATGCGGCCAGCGATCGGGCTCCGGCGGGTGCGAAGGGGCACAAGGTTTTGCTGACGAGAGCGGCGGCGGAGCAGGCGTTGCCGTCGCTGCTGGGAATGGGGGTGGATTACCGGCCGGGGTGGGATGGGCACGATGCGAAGCGGAAGATCGGGCTGATTACCGAGGCGGATGTGGTGGGCAAGCAACTGACGGTCCGCGGATATCTGTATGCGCGGGATTTTCCCGAGGCGACGGCGGCGATTCGAGCGTCGGTTCCGGAGTCGATGGGAATGAGTTATGAGCTTGCCGATGCGCAGGTGGCGGATATGCGGGATGAGATATGGAAGCTGACCAGGGCAACCTTTACTGGAGCGGCGATTCTCTTGCGTGAAAAGGCGGCTTACCGGGCAACAAGTTTTCGGCTTGCGTGACAGGAAATAGCTCGACAAGAGCGAACCCAGAGAAGGTATACGCGATCCGGCGCCGGCCAGGAAGGATTTTTCCTGGTGAAAAATCCGGTCGGTCCTTTGTTATCGCGGGGTACAGTAACTCTGGATTCGCTCTAGGTGGGAGTTGCGAAGTAGTTGTCGTGAATTAGCATGCGGAAAGCTTAGTTACAAGAGTTAGGAAGAATCCTTTTAACTCTCTGTAACACTTCCGTGGGCTAGGCAAGGGCGGGAAAGTTGGCCGATAGTGCAGAAGTCGAAGAAGGAATGAGTGCTTGATTGCGGCCAGTGCGATTGGTGGAGAAGGAAGGGGCGAAATGGAAGTTACGGGGATACAAGCAGGGAACGAGGATAGACGCGATCTGGCAGAACGGCTGGAAGCTGCAGCGACTTTGCTGGAGCGGACCATGGGCTGGCTCGAGGAGCGTCAGCGGGTTTTGAGCTGCGAGGTCGAGAAGATTTCGGCTACGGTGGAAACCTCGCGACGGGAGGAGGAACTGGTGGCAAAGCTGGAGCTTGTTGAACAAGAGCTTTCCGAGTTGAAGGCTGCTGCGGAGGCGGGAACGGCGGGGTTTCCCAAGGCGCTTCAGCCGCTGCGGAGAACTCTTCCTTCCGCGACGGTAGAGATGCTGGCCAAGCATGGGGTCGGCGATGGCGCTGTGGATCTGCAAACCCTGGATGCGGCGTTGGCGGGGTTGAGCCTGGAGCAGCGGATTGCGGTGAAGAGCCAGTTGCGGCGTGCGGGGGCGCTGGGGTAGGGCAGTGTGAAGTGTGATGCGAGCGGTGTTGCATTAGACAGGCTCACGCTGTAACGAAGATTGAGAAAAGAAGCTTCGGGATTTCGCCTTGAGAGGGCGCGATCCGGGAGTTTTCTTTTTTGGTGGAAGTTTTGAGTTTAGTAACGAACCTGGCGCCGGGGAACAGGGGCAGAAGGAAATTATGAACGTGCGATTCGCGGATATTCATGCAGCGGCTGATTACATCGGACCTGGAGCGATTGAAGTTCCGTTGTACCAGACGGAGATCTTTGACATTTGCCGCCGTTCGAGTCCGTTTGGGCAAAGGATCAAGCAGGTTCCGGCGACGGGTCATCCCTCGCGGTTCTTTGAGGAAACGGCGATTCCGAGCGCGGGGTCGGCGGCGTTTGTGAACCCACGGGCGATCTCGCCAACGGTGGTGAGCCCGACGCGGGTGGAGCGTTCAGTACCGCTTAAGGCGCTGGTGGCGCAGATCAACTACAACCTGTTCGATGTGGAACTGGGCAATCAGCAGAAGCAGTTCGCGTACCTGCAGGCCAAGGACCTCGCGGATACCATTAGCGGGCTGATGGTGGAGCACGATGTGGCGCTATGGAATGGCAATGACACCAGCCTGAGTGCTCCAACGACGTTGCAGTACATGGGAGCGGCGGCGCAGATTGCGGGAGGCGGGCAGACTTCGACGATCGGGACTACAGCTTCGATTGTGGACGGGCTGAAGTCGCAGGTGGCGCAGATGGTGGCGCAGTCGGGGTATTACGTGCGGCCGAGTGCGATCTATGCCAATCCGGTGCTGCTGGACCTGATCGACCGGGAGATGAAGACGGAGTTCAACGTGGTGTTGAATACCGAGAGCATCACGGGCGGCGTGCGGGTGAAGATGCTTTCGACGCAAGCCGGGGATCTGCCGCTGATTCCGGATTGGAGCTTGAGTTATACGGGAACTCCGGGCTCGGGAAGCGCGGTGCTGCCGGCGTATATCGTGACCGAGGATCTGGTTGAGTACCACTGGCTGGGCGACCCGACGCCGCGGATCTTTGAGCTGGGGCTGCCCAATGCGCTGACACAGCAGTATGTGGCGGTGAAGTTTGGCGCGGTGGTGGTGAAGGGCGCGAACTATGCGCATGCGCAGGTGCTGGTGGATCGATAACAGCGGCCAGTTAGCTAGTTAGCCAAGAGGCTCCCTTGCGGGAGCCTCTTGTGTTAGCGAGTCAGCGACGGATGCTGAGAACGGATGGGCATTTGCTTTCATTCCTGCGAGGAAAGCGGATCCTTCGCTTCGCTCAGGATGACATCTCTTGATTTAGATGATTCAGAGCCGGGGGCGATAGGCCGAAGGCTGTTTTTGGGAAGGGATTTCGATGGCTTATCTTTTGCCTGCGGATTATGGAAATTATGGGTTGCCGCCGGGGACTACTCCGGATTGGATTGCGGCGGCAACGGCGTTGATCAATTCGTTTTGCCGGCGGCCGGATTTGAATGTGATCCAGTACCAGGAGAGGTTGCGCATTGTGAGTGGGACGCAGACGGTTTTGTTGACGTATCTGCCTCTGGCTCCGCTGGGCGCGGCTGCTTCGCCGATCGTCTCCATCGAGGGCAGGTTCGGTAGACCGCGTCGAGGAGAGATCGTTGCTGTACCTCTGGTGGAGGCGGCGCTGGCTTTTTCGCTTCCGGGGGAATGGACTCCGATCGATCCAACGACAGTGGATTGTGCGACGGATACGGGCGAGTTGACGCTGCCCTGGAATCTGCTGGGGCTGCCTTATAACGAGGTGATGGTCACCTATACCGCAGGGTTGGCGGTGATCACGGACGATGTGCTCTGTGCGTGCGCGCAGATTGTGCGCAATGCGCAGGCCCAGCCCGCTCTGAACGCGAGCATGTCCAAGCTGGACACCATGCAGATGCGGTATTTTTCGTCGTCGCTCCTGGATGAGACGGTGCAGGCATGGCTGCGGCCTTATGTGGCGAACCGGCTGGGATGAACAAGGCCTGGATCAGGGAATAGTGCGGGTGGGGGATTTGAGATGAGCGATACGGCGAGCCGGAATCCTACATGTGCGGCGCAGATGCTGGCCGATGCGCTGCTGCGCACGGTGGCGGGAGCTACGGCGACCCTGCGGGTGGCAGGCACGAGTGCGAACACCGACCAGAGCGAGATCGGACTGGTGGCGACGAATTTTGCAGAGGTGGTGGTTTCGCCGGTGGTGATGCGGAAGATTCGGCCGGCCTGGAACGAGGGCGGGCAGTCGAAGTGGGAACTGCTGGTCTCGGCGACGGGGGTGCAGCAGGCGGTGAATGCGCTCGATCTGGCTTCGGCGCAGAGTTTGTTTGCAATGACTTTGGCCGTGACGGTGGTGGGGCAGGATTACTTGATTGAGTCGATCGCGGCCAGCGAGGCGGTGGGTCAGGTGTATCTGTATCGGCTGCTGGTGAGAGAGGCTGGTCAAGACGCAGTTTGAAGTGTGGAGTGTGAGAAGCAGATCCTTCACTTCGTTCAGGATGACAAGTGAGGTTTTGGGGGAGCAATGCAGAACGCGAAGGACTCGTTTTATGTGGCGCTGCGGACGCGGCTGGTGGCGATCAATCCGGAGCGGACGATTTTGCTGCGGGCGGCGGTGAGGCCTGGGATTTTGGTAGAGGAGGCCGAAGCTCCGTTTGCGCAGCTGCCGACGGATGTCTTTGTGCTGCGCTGGCTGGGCTTGGGAGTGGACCAGGATCTTCCGAGCGCGATGGTGGCCGAGGAGTGCGAGGTGCTTTATTCGACGCTCGGGACGCAGAGTTTTGGGGGATTGGACCGAGGGCGGGCTCTGAGCGAGATGGATGAGGAACTGGTGGCAATGTTGATGCCGTTCTGGACGTCGAAGCTGAATTACACGGCGACGCCAGCCACAGCGATGCTTACGAATGTGTTCTGGGATGAGCCGGTGTTTGGGCCGGCGACGGCGGTTCGAGACAGGTTGAGCCGGACGGCGCGGGTGGTGGTTTACAGCTACGACGAAAGCAATGAGTCAGCAGGTTAGCACAGTTAGCGGTGTTAGCGGAGCCAGCGGGTTTGGCTGGAGCGTGGCTAACGCCGTTGACTCTGCTGAGAGGGAAGGCGAATGACGGCAACAGGGTATTTGGCTGCGGCACCGGTGGTGCGGCGGGTACGGGGATACTTTGCAGCGGTGAATCGAGAGACGGGGACGCCTGCGCTCTTCGATCCCGCGGAGATGGGACGGTTTTCTCTGGATGCGCAGCCTGCGCCCTGGGTTTCGCTGGGTTGGGTCAAGAATTTTGCGCGCAGGGCGGGGAGCAAAACCGCGCCGATTTGGACGGGGATTCCGGCGGCGGTTTTGGAACAGACGCGCGAGACGCTGGATGCGCAGGTGAGTTTTCAGTTCCTGAGCTGGACGAAGCTGACGATGGCGCTGGCTACGGGGTCGCAGCATATGAACCTGCTGGCTCCGGCTTCGGGGGCTGCGGTCGCAGCAGATGGCGGAACGGCTGTGACCGCGGCAATGATTCAGAGCGGGGCAACGGCTACCTTTTTGCCGCTGGCTGCTGCTGCGGCGGCTCAGTTCACGGCCGGGCAGACTGTCGCAGTGGATGTTGATTACACGGGACAGACGGGGTTTGTGGGTTCGCCGGTTTCGGGAGCTTATGTGAAGACGGCGCTGACGGACGTGGACTACGTGCGGCGGGTGACGTTCAACGTGGCGCTGGTGGCTTCGGCGGCAACGACGGGAGTGGCTGGGTTGACGCTGGCTGAGGCGCTGCCTGGGGGTGTTCCGGCAGCTGGAATGAAGGTGCAGGCGCTCTCCGGGTTTGTGGATCGGGAGGGCGGGAGCTTTTTTCAGGAGTGGTCGGCGCTGTTTGTGATGGAGGGCGCGCAGGGAGAGCGGATTCTCTTTCACTATCCGCGGCTGCAGCCGATCGGGGGCGCGACGGAGTCGGGGAACTTGCTGGCCGGGAAGCAGAACGGGACGTTGGAGCGGATGTTGTTGTCGGGCGATTTCCGTGCGCTGCCGGTGACCGATCCGCTGGACGGGGAGCGGGTGGTTTGTTACCGGAGTTTCTTGCCGGCGGCGAATGCATTGGTTTGACGAGTGCCGCGAGTTGGCGGGTTAGCGGGTTAGCAAGTTGGCTTGATCCGACGTCGTGGATGCTTTTGTTTCCAATCGCCTTAAGGGGCGGAGCGCTTCCGCTTGATGGAGGCATTTCCTTCGGTCAGCATGACAAACCGTTTTTGAGATGAGTGGATGAAGATAGCGATCGACAATTCGGATTACACGGGCGCTTTGGATGCGGTGCGGCCGCTGGAGATTGAGCGAAAGCTGAATGAGCCGTCTACTTGCCGGTTGTGGTTGAGTCTGTCGACGAACGCGGTGTTAGCAGTGCCTTTGAGGAATCAGCCGCTGGTGGTTACGGGGGACGATGGGACGGTGTATTTCACGGGGTACCTGGCTGTTTCTTCGCTTCCGGAATATGCGGGGATGGGGTTGACGGGGCCGCTTTACCGGTATGCGCTGCAGGCGGTGAGTGACGAGATTCTGCTGGATACGCAATTACTGCCGCCGAGTGCGGGGTCGACGGATACGTCGGTCGGGGAGATTCTGCAAGGCCTTGTAACGCGGACGGGCTCAACTGCGTTGCGCACCACGGGATTGAGTCTGGCGGTGCCGGTGAGTCATTTTGTGCCCGAGCCAGGCGCGACGTGGAGCAAGTCAGCGGGGCTGGCAGCGACGCAAGGGAGAGCTGCGTATCGAGCAGCCAGTGGAGCGCTGACGCTGACGCAGGTGGGGACGACGGTGCATACGTTGGACGAGACTGCGGGGACGCTGGAGCTTGCAAGCTTGACGCTCACCGCGGCGGTGGACCGGGCGCTGGCCAACGATGTGACGGTTTGCGGCGCCGAAGAGCCGGTGGCGTATGTGACGGAGTATTTTCTGGGGGATGGAACCACGCTGACCTTTCCATTGTCGGAGCTTCCGTATTTTGGGCCGACAGCCGCGGAAAAGATCATCTGGGAGCTGTTTCAGGAGGCGGGGATCGATCTGCGCAACTGGAGCTACGGATCGGGGGCGGCTTATTTCTCGATTACTTCTGCCGGCTTGACGATCGATGGCGGGACGGGTGTGGATGGGCAGGCGGCGCTGGTTTGGATCGATCCCATCGAGGCAGGCGGGACGCTGTTGCTGGAGGCCGTGGGGGTGGTGCTTTCGCCGGGATCGACGGGCACGATGGCGGGGGTTTACAGCGGGGTGGTGCAGAGCGCGGAATGCGTGGCAGGGTTTCAAGTGACTTCGGCGGCTGGAACGGGAGCGGTGAGTGTGGCCCCGCTGGTGCAGGGGGTGGTGGCGGGGCCGTCCTACACGCTGGCGGCGGGTACTCAGTACACGATGCGGATGCGGCTGCAGTGCGCGGAGGTGGAGCGGCTGGCGCAGTGGTACCGGGTTGCGGGCGATGCGGGGCTGGTGGGCTACGGTGGCGGCGGGTCGGCGGCGATGGGCCAGGTGCAGATGGAGATCCAGCCGTTTGTGGATGGAGTGGCAGGGACGCCGGTGGCGCTCTATGACGGCGGCGTCGGCTTCCTGCCGGCTACCTACCTGGTGGCCGCGGCAAGTAGCGTGAGTTTAATTGGGACGATTCGCAGCTTCTTTCTGAAGGGGCTGGGGACGGAGTGGGTCTCGAGCATCGCGCCGGGCGGGAGTTTTTCGAGTGCGCAGACGGTACGCGTCGGGACGCTGGCGGATGCCTCGGTATGCCATCTGATGCGGACGGGGTCGTTGACGTTCTATACGGGGAATGCGCCGGCTTCGGGTGAGATTGTGGCGGTGAAATACCGGACGGTGGGGCGGGCGGTTGGACGGGCTGTAAATGCGGCGAGTCAGGCGGCGCTGGCGGCTGTGGGGGCGCCTCCAACAGCGGTATGGATCGGGACGGTTACGGAGCCGGCGGGGCGCAGCAGCCTTGATTGCCGCAATGCAGCGACGGCGCTGGTGACGGCGGCGAGCAGCGTGAGCGCTGCGTGGAGCGGGACCTACCGGACGTCCAACATTGCTTTGAATGCGGGGTCGTGCGGAGATGTCTGGCCTGGAGATGCGCTGCAGTTGAATGTGGTTTCGCTTGGGCTGGATGCTCAGGTGGTGGTTCGTGCGGTGACGCTGCAGTGTGGCGCGAGCGACCCAGATCTGGTTCAGTATGCGATTGAGTTCTCAAACGATTGGGCCAACGACCTGGCGGTGAAGACGAGCCGGACGGTGCCGTTGGACGCGTGGTTGCCAGCGGCTGTTTCGCCAACCTATCTCGCGAATCTGAACCAGCTGGTGGTGACGGGGATCAGTGCGAGCTCGGTGAGTGTTCAAACGAATGCGACTCCTCCGAGTGGAGGAGGATTTGAGGTGCGACGGAGGGACTTTGTCTTTCAGCCGGGACAGGATGTGGATCTTGTGATGCGGTCGGCGGTGGGGAATTTCGATATTCCGCGGGCTACGGAGGCGGATCGGTTCTATATCCGGATGTATGACGGGGCGAGTCCGCCGAATTATTCGGAGTTTTCGGTGGGGTTGTTTGTGAATCTGCCTTTGGCGAGTTAGCGCCGCTTCGCGGCGTAGCAAGTTGGCAAGTTAGCGAATGGGTGGAGCACGGATGCGGATGATGAATGAGTTCGAGGCGCAGGTGTTGAGCGATCTGAGCGTGCTGAAGACGCAGATGACTGGCCTGGTCGGGGATGGGAGCACCGGGCGGATTCTGGATCTTGAGCGGCGCGTGGAGCGACATGAACAGAACCTGCAGCGGGCTAAAGGGTTTATGGCGGCGCTCAGTGTGTTGTTTGCGGTGATTGAAGTCGCTTTGGAGGCGTTTCGAAGGCATTGAGCGGTATCCCATATCGGCGATCGCCGGAGCCTTATAATTTCGGGATGAGCGATGGCCCTTTGGTTGGCGTGGTGATGGGCAGCAAGAGTGACTACGCGGTGATGGAAGCAGCGGTGGACGTGCTGCGCGAGTTTGGCGTGGCGCATGAGGTTCGGGTGGTGAGCGCGCACCGGACGCCGGATCTGCTGTTTGAATATGCGGCTGCGGCGAAGGCGCGCGGGCTGAGGGCGATCGTGGCCGGAGCGGGTGGCGCGGCGCATTTGCCGGGAATGCTGGCGGCTAAGACGCTGGTTCCGGTGCTGGGCGTGCCGGTGCCAGCTACGAGCTTGCAGGGGATGGATTCGCTGCTGTCGATTGTGCAGATGCCGAAGGGCGTGCCGGTGGCGACCTTTGCGATTGGGCGCGCGGGGGCGGCGAACGCCGGGTTGTTTGCGGTGCAGATGCTGGCTGCTACGGACGCTGGTCTGGGCGAGAAGCTGGCGGCCTGGCGCGAGGAGCGGACTGCGGAAGTTTTGTCGCAGGAGCTGCCCGAGTGAGCTCCGAGAAAGTGGTTGAGCCGGGTGGGTTGCTGGCGATCCTGGGTGGGGGCCAACTTGGGCGCATGACGGCGATGGCGGCGCGGACGATGGGCTATCGTGTGCGCGTGATGGATCCCGAAGCGGCTTGTCCGGCGAGCTTTGTGGTGGACGAAGTCATCGTCGGCAAGTGGGACGATGTCGATGCCGCGAGGAGGCTTGCGGCGGGTGCGGATGCGGTGACGCTGGAGATTGAGCAGATTGGCATGGCTGCGCTTCGCGAAGTGGCTGCGCTGGCTCCCATGAGACCTGGGGTTGAGCCGATCCGGATCATCCAAGACAAAATCCTGCAGAAAACATGGCTCAAGGACAGCGGCTTTCCAGTGGGAGATTTTCGCGTGGTTCTTGCCGAGGCGGAATTGCAGGCTGCGGTGCCGGCGCTCGGTGGGCGCGTCTTTGTGAAGACGGCGCGGGGTGGTTATGACGGGCGCGGGCAGGCACGGCTCGGCTTTGATGGTGTCGCGACGGAAACAGCGATTCAAGACGGCTGGTTGAGTCTCGGTGGACGGCCGGCGGTTGCGGAGAAGGCGCTTGAGCTGGATTTCGAAATCAGTGTGATGGCGGCTCGTTCGCCGAGCGGCGAGGTGCGGAGCTATCCGGCGGCGCGGAACCATCATGAGCAGCAGATTCTGGCGTGGAGCGTGTTGCCGGCGGGGATTCCTGCGGGGCTTGAATCAAAGGCACAGGAGATTGCTCGCGGGATCATTGCCGGCCTGGAGCTTGAGGGATTGCTGTGCGTGGAGATGTTTGTAACTCGCGATGGCGAGCTGCTGGTGAATGAGCTGGCTCCGCGGCCGCATAACAGCTATCACCAGAGCGAGCGAGCCTGTGCTACCAGTCAGTTTGAACAGTTAGTGCGGACAACCTGCAACTTACCGCTGGGAGATACGGAGATACTGACACCGGCGGCG